>Ga0247727_10012846_pt1 | contig 14264 bp, 12 predicted proteins | sample WisWelCaveWW1625_FD_202498 | JGI IMG/M metagenome (GOLD analysis project Ga0247727, IMG submission 202498) | Biofilm microbial communities from Wishing Well Cave, Virginia, United States - WW16-25 | ecosystem: Environmental > Aquatic > Deep subsurface > Groundwater > Cave microbial mat | place... | reverse complement strand
TGGTTGACGAACCGCCGGATGCGGACCCGCATGTCCGGTGGTGTGAGAGGGGGAGTGGGCGACCTGCTCCCTCTACTCGATCGGTCACGTCGTTATGATCGATTCATATGGATTCGAAGAGAAAGACGACAACATAAAGAATTCACCGTGGTATCTCTTTTTGCGTTAGGGATGTGGAAGGTGGCGAGTCCCCCGTGAGATATGGTAATAGAGAAGTAGTCCCAAGAGTATTGCTGTGTGGAATGTTGAATGCAATGCCTCCTTGTTCTTGACTATCTCACGGGGGACGAGCCAGCCACGCCCTGCGTTTGGGCGTGGCCGGAGCGATAGCGAAGCCTGGAGCAGCCCGACCCCGTGAGATAGTTTTCAATAGATGTGGGTGGTTGAGTTTCACTGAATGGACTTTTGGGGCCACCCGCTCTTGAAATAAGACTATCTCACGGGGGAACGCCTAATAATTTACCGGAATGAGATTGCTTCGAGATGACGAATGCCATGATCGCCAGGTCACAAGGGAGCAGTGCTTGCGGAGGGGGGAGGGGCAATCTTCATGGGTCTGTCCGATGACGTGCGCCGGACTCTGCTGGATCATCTTTACTGATGCCGCGAAATCCGAAATCCAGGAACTGCTTGAGTATCCAGAGAACAGCGCCGGGCGGATCATGACCACGGAATTCCTTTCGTTTCACCTGGCGTCAGAGTCAAAGACGCACCACGGAGAATCCGGAGCCGGCAGCAGGGTTTTCCATCGGACTGGACCCTCGCAATCTTCCAGTATCATCCTCACGACAGTCACCGATGTGGTCGCCTTTCTTTCTTTTCTGGGGCTCGCAGTGTTGTTCCAGAATTATCTAGCCTGATGATTCGCCGGTGATTATTTCCGTGTTTCCGGTTCATCGATCTGTGGGCAATTTGGAATTGAGAAGGGATTTGGCTATATTGGCAGGCCAAATAACAGTACACCGGCAATTCTCCTTCGGGAGAGCTTTTCTGCGCGTCACAGCGCAAAACGAGCACGCTTTTAAATTCCTGCTGATGAACCGTACGAATCCTTCCAAGGTCGCAACGCCATCATTCAAAGGAAGCTCGATCACGCAGATAAGAACGTGACGAGTGGTTTAAGAGTCAATATGTTCGGCGTACACCTTGCCCGACGGTTGAGTCGGGTCGCAAATCAATACACGAAAGGATATGTTCCATGGAAAAAGGAACAGTCAAATGGTTCAACGCAGCGAAAGGGTTCGGATTCATTTCCCGACCAAACGGCGAAGATGTCTTCGTCCATTTCAAAGAGATCGCTGGCGACGGATACAAGAACCTGAACGAAGGTGATTCAGTCGAGTTCGAAGTCACCCAAGGTCCCAAGGGACTCCAGGCGACCAAAGTCTCCGTTGTGCGATAGAGACCGTAACGCAGCGTAACAAGAAAACCCTGCTCCCGAGAAAATCGGGACGGGGTTTTTTTATTTATGGTATCAGCTGTTCGCCCTTACCGCATGAACAACACGGCGACGCCGCCAACCGCCGTGAACGCCCCCAGAATCGCCCGCCACGTCAACCTCTCCTTGTAGATGATTCTCACCAATGGCAGCATCAAGATCGGGACTGTCGCCATGATCGTCGCCGCGATCCCGACCTTCGTGTGGCCAATTGCAATGAGACTGAAGGTGATCCCGAGGAACGGGCCAAGAACAGAACCCAGAGCAGTAAGCCAGAACGCTTTCCTGTCCTGGAAGAGCATCTGCAGAGGACTCTTGTAGCGTTTCGTCACCATCGCGACAGGAAGAAGCAGCACCAGCGACGCAAGGATGCGGATCGCTGTTGCCACAAACCCGTTCAGCTCGCCTTCGTGGAACGCTATCTTTGCAAAGACTAGTCCGGCACCCTGTCCTGCTGCAGCAAGCGCTGCGTAGACGATCCCCGACGGTGTCACAGCTATCCTCCGTGAGGCATCCCCGCCGCGGTCAAGCACGACGATGCTGATTCCGAAGAGAGTAATTGCGATCCCAAGGACCCCAGCAAACGAAAGGGTCTCCGCCAAAATGAAGTACGCGAGCAGCGCGGCGATCGCCGGAGCGGCTGACATGATCAGCATGCTCATGCGGGCGCCGATCTCTTGAAACGCCTTGAAGAGAAATGTGTCGCCAAGCGTCAGGCCGATGACGCCGCTGATGCTGAGATTGAGGATCTGTGTAGGCGAGAGACGCACATCGAGTCGCACGGCGGCAATCAGCAGGATGAGGTAGGCGGCGGCAAGGATCAGGCGTGTGATGTTTACTTGAACCGAACCTACACGTTTGGTCGCCGAGGCAAATACAATCGCGCCGCCGGACCAGAGACAAGCAGTGAGAAGCGCGCTGAGTTCACCGAGAAAGGGCATCGTCGTCATGAAGGTTCTGAGTGTGGGACCGGTCCAAGAACGTTTTTCTCAAATTGTTCTTGCTCTCTTTGGCAGATCCTACGCGTGCGAGGCCCCCTTCTCTGCTCTGCCGAGGGGTTGAACATACAATGTAGAGAATAGCATATGAGTGTCAACGTCATTTGATCTCCGCAATCGGAGCCTCCCGCATCCACAGTTTGTGGATGAAATCATAGAGCTGCTCGCTTACGGAGACCTTGTATGGTGTCGGATTCACCGGACGCAAATGGTCGCGACGGAATGAGTTCAATTGTTTGAAAACATACTCGCGCCGATTCTGGAGGGATGGACTCGCGGTTGCCGATTTCCCATTCCAGACACATTCATGCAATGGGATCACATCAGACGGCTTCACAGAAATCCGCTTAACCTCTTCGAACGGATGACGGCATAAAACATTGCTGCCAGCTTTCGGTGGTTTCTCTCCAGCCTGAATCATCACATCCAGAAGGGGAAATCCTTCCTGACCGATCAACCGGTAGGCCTCTTTTCGTCCTGGTATGGTGATCTTGCCAATGTCCTGGGACAATTTGATTTTTGGTGTGCCATTCACTTCAACCAGCTTGTAGACCCCTCCAAGCGCAGGCTGGTTCTGGCATGTCACCAAGTGAGTGCCGATACCGAAGACATCAATCTGATGACCCTGCTGCATGAGCGAGTACAAGGTCGTTTCATCAATGTCGTTGCTCGCGACGATTGACAGATCTTGAAATTGGACGTTGTAACGTTTGCTCACCTCACGAAACATTTCTCTTGCTCTTTTCGACAAATACGCGAGATCGCCGGAGTCAAGCCGGATACCGAGAGGCCTGTACCCAATTGAGTTCAACGCAAGGGCAACGCAAAGGAAATTGGGGATGCCGGAGCGTAATGTGTCGTACGTGTCGACAAGTGCCAGAAAACCCCTCGGAAACGCCTGCGCATAGGCAACGAAGGCGGCCAACTCCCCGCTGTTGCTCTGCACGGCACCGAGTTTATCGCGGTATTGTAAGACCAGTTGAACGAAATTGTGTTCACGGCCTTTCTCATCCTTTATTGTTGGATCAGAAATCTCATCCAAGGTGGAAAACGTTGAAACAAAGGCGTGCGCATGCGTGCCTCTGACCGGGATTCCATAGAGCTGGGCGGCGAGCACGTTGCTTGTTGCATCGAAGCCCCCAAGATAGCTGTACCGCGATGCTGTCACACCTCCATCCGGGCCCTGCGCTCGGCGGAGCCCAAACTCCAGCAGTCGTTTCTCCTTTCCGGCGGCGAGCCGCATGCGGGCAGCGTTGGTTGCAACCAGGCTTGGATAATTGATCAGGTTGAGGAGAGCGGTCTCGAGGAGCTGGGTAACTGCAAGTGGTCCTTCAATTCTGATGAGGGGGATCAGCGGGAAAACGATCGTCCCCTCTTTTACAGCGTATATTCTGATTTGGGAGCAATCGATTCCTTTCAGCCACTCACGAAAACCTTTCCCGGCATCGGGAAGAAGGGAACACACATAGTCAATGTCCTCTTCCGTGTAGTGAAACCTGCTCACGAAATTGAGAACCTCTTCCAGGCCCGCAAAGATCGTAAATTCTCCGCCGAAAGGATTTTTCCGGAAAAAAATTTCAAAAACCGCTCGATCCTCATAACGGCCGCTTTTCCAATAGGCATAGGCCATCGTCAGTTCGTACAGGTCCGTAAGGAGAGGCGTTACGAAGTTATTCTTTTCTTTCATGGTGAGTTCTTCTTTCCATGCTGTCTGCTGGGGTTGTCGAATAAGCCCATCCTTCTGAAAGTAACCACAAAGTCACCAAGACACGAAGAAGATATAAAAGAAAAGTTTATCATAGTCTTTTTTTCCCTTTGTGAGTACTTGGTGGCTTCGTGTCTTCGTGGCGATCTTTTTCGACAACGCTTTTAGAGATCAATCCCCGGCCATGACGACATGGGGTCAGTTGACTTCACGATGTGCATGCCAGCCTCCGAAAACTTCCGGAAGGCTGCGCTTGCCTGATCGGTGAAATCGACCACACCGGGAACAACAACAGGGGAAGTGCAGTCCTCAAGAAGATATACTTTTTTTGCCAGCATTGGATCTCGAGTCTGAATCTCATCCAACAGATCCTCGATTGTCCACGCAACGCAATGACTTTTCGCTTGGCCCGCAATGATCAGGGCATCGGCGTCCAGGAGTGTTTGGATCAGTTGCATGTTTCTCTTCGCAATAATATTCTTCTTATGATCTTCCAGAACTTCCGGCCGAAGCACAGAATAATTCTCTGTGAGGGGATTGTTCCCCTTTACCTCGAACTCGGCCTGGCTCTTGCGGGCAATGCTCCAGAAGAACAGCGCTTCTTCAAGAGCAGAAACAAGACAATGGCCGATCCCTCCCTGCATGGCGTGATACGGCCATATCATGAGCGTGTACTTGCCGCTTTCCTGAAGTTTGCGGCAATAGTACATCAGGTATGCCTGGAGTGCATCATAATCACGACCGAGAACAGAACCAGCGACGGCCGGGTTCGCCTTCCATTTACCGCTTTCCACATCCGCAACGGAAATTTGACTCATCGGTTGAGGATGTTCTCCTTTGTCGTTGATCAGAAAAACCGGGTGGAAGATCTGCATAGCCAGGTGTGTGTCCATTGTCGCACTGATGTGGGTGATACATCCAAGATTCCTATACAGGAATTCGCAAAGGCGTATGTTGTCCTCGACGGCTCCATTGCTTGAGCGACCGGCAACAAAGAGTTCGAAGTCCGGAATGCAGAACGTGTTCTGGCAGTCGACCAACAAGAGGCGAACCTGTTGACGGTCTCGTGCTGCAGCCTGCACATTGTTGTGTTGTGCCCATTCATTTGCTTCTTTTGCACGGTTCTGATAATCGACACGCCATACTTCACCGACTTTTCTCCTGTCAAAATGTGATGGAATGGGAAGTTCTTTCGTGTTCATTCTTAAACCTTCACGTGTGTCAAAAAATTACCCAAAGCCGGGTGGAAAAGCAAACCGAGAAGATCCGGCGAAAAATATGACCGCCAAGGCGCCAAGAACGCCAGGCAGGAGCCGGTTCATTCTCTCTTGCCATAAATCATCTTTTCTCTTGGCGTCCTCAGCGTCTTGGTGGTTAGTTAAAACGCTCAATCTCTGCGTACCGATTGACTATTGATTCAGGAAACCATAGTATTGTGCACTCGTTTCAACAGATCTCATATACTCAAAAAGAGAGAGGCACTCATGACTACCAAACTGTGCTCCATTCTCGTCTTCGTACTTCTTGCGGGAGGCAGTTCACCTGCGCAGCTCACCGTCTCGTTGGGTCAGGCAAATCTCCATGCTGGGAAGACCGGCCTTGGCATCGACGGTATCACGGGCTCGCCGAACCTGTTGCTGAAATATTTTTTCACTCCCCAACTTGCAGGTCAAGTGATCGCTGGTTTTGAGCTGGATTCACGCGGCGGTAGTGCGCCTTTAGGCCAAACAAAGGTCACTGGAACAACCATTCGTGGGGGAATCTCAATCTTATACCACCTGTCTCAGATGCAGGTGTCACCGTATGTCGGTGGGGAGGGTATATTCCAAACGAAGAAAAGTGCGGGGTTCTTTGTGACAGAGCCTGATCCAGAGAATAGCATCACTGTAAGCGGTGTGCTGGGAGCAGAATATTTCATGAACGAAAAATTCAGTCTCGGCATCAAACACAGCCTCGGCGTGGACGTTCAACTGAGCCGTGATGTCCCGGCGGAGCAGACTGACGCGAAGTTCTCCACGTCAACTGTGGTGACCGGGAGGTTTTATTTTAATTGATTACTCCAATTCCCACGTAAACGATTTCGGCATGTAAGGCTTGGCAAGGACAGAATGTTGTTGCGTGACAACGATTTTCGCATGCTTTGGATTGAGTGCGGCGAGGTTCTTCATTCTACGTCAACGCCCACGGGGTTACGAGCTTCTTGGTTTATCAGATAAACATCGAGCGTTGACCCCACGTGCAAATGGGTCCTGTTGTGATTTCAGTTTGATTTTCACTCTTCCTTTCTCTACCTTTTTCGCACCCTGCTTTGTGCAGAGAGTCTCGTATCCTTCCTTTTGCCAAAGTTACACTCATCAAACGCGCTGGCTTGTCAACCGAATTGCGAATGCACCTGGAGGGTAAATGAAACGCACGTTGGCTATTCTCATCGTCTGGTATTCTGGAGCTCTGTCACAGGAGATCCAGATCACTGTGCCCTATTCCCGTTTCACCTTGCCCAACGGTTTGAACGTCATTTTGCACGAAGACCACAGTGTACCAACGGTAAGCGTGAATGCGTGGTATCATGTGGGTTCCGGACGGGAGAAACCCGGACGCACGGGGTTTGCACATCTCTTTGAACACATCATGTTCGAGGGTTCGGGTCACGTGCCCGAGGGAAAGTTCGACGAGTGGCTTGAGGCGGCTGGAGGTGATAATAACGGGTCGACCAGTTCGGATCAGACAACCTATTGGGAGAATGTGCCAAGCAATGCGCTGGAGCTTGCTCTTTTTTTGGAGTCAGATCGCATGGGGTACTTGCTGAATGCCATGTCTCCGGAAAAGGTTGACGGCCAGCGCGATGTCGTAAAGAACGAGCGCCGGGAGTCGTACGAAAACATGCCGTACGGGATGGCTTCGATCATGATCGATGAGAATCTGTTTCCGAATGATCATCCATACCACTGGCCTACGATTGGCTCGATGGAGGATCTCTCAGCGGCGAGTTACCAGGATGTCGTTGAGTTCTTCAAAACGTTTTATGGCCCCAACAACGTCAGCCTTGCCATTGCAGGCGATATTGACCCGGTCAAGACTCGCACACTGGTAACGAAATGGTTCAGCGACGTTTCCCAAGGTCCACCGGTTGCGCGGCTGCATGCGCCAATTGTCTTTCTCTCGCAAGAAAAAAGGCTCGTCATGGAAGACAACGTGCAGCTGCCCCGTCTTTACATGTGCTGGATCACACCAACGGTCTTCATGCCTGGCGATGCGGAACTCGATGTCCTTGCAAGTGTTCTCACAGGAGGAAAGAATTCCCGTCTCTACAAGCGACTTGTCTATGATCTGCAGATTGCGCAAGACGTCTCGGCGTTCCAGAGTTCCGCCCAGCTTGCGTCCTCGTTCCAGATTGTTGCCACTGCGCGCAGCGGGCATGGGCTAGGCGAACTTGATAAGATCATTCAAGAAGAAATTGACCGAATCAAAACAGAAACCCCCGCGAAGCGTGAAGTGCAGCGTGCAGTGAATCAATTTGAGGCCGGATTTTTGGACCGGTTGGAGCAGGTCGGGGGATTCGGTGGCAAGGCTGACCAACTCAATAGATATTTTGCGCATACCGGCAACCCCGATTATTTTAACGAAGACCTTGCACGCTATAAGGCACTTGATCCGATAGACATCCGCGCGGTGGCACAGACGTACTTGCGGGATAACGGGCGCGTAGTTCTGAGCGTTGTCCCTCATGGCAAGAAGAATCTGGCAGCCTCAGCCGGGAAGGAGGACAAGCAATGATGAAAGCTGCCTGGATTGGTGTCTCACTACTCGTACTGATTCCCAGCGTTAAGGCTCAATCACCCGACCGGAGCAGGCCGCCGCAGCTCGGCCCTCCGCCTTCGCTCACACTCCCTCCGATTCAAAGATTCAAATTGTCGAATGGTCTCCACGTCGTCATGATGGAGAAGCACGAGGTCCCTCTCGTGCAAATCAATCTGCTGGTGAAGGCAGGCGCAGTGATGGATCCGATCGAGAAAACCGGCCGCGCGAGTATGACAGCGGCAATGATGACTGAAGGTGCAGGTTCGCGCAATGCACTGCAGTTGGCTGATGCGATTGATGTTCTTGGTGCGACGATTTCATCAGTGGCTGGTCAGCATACTTTGTTGATTGCGTTGCATACCCCCTTGGGAAAACTCGACTCCGCATTGGCGTTATTTGCTGATGTCGCCTTGCGTCCGACATTTCCAGTCGAGGAACTGGAGAGGAAACATAAAGAGCGTCTCACCACGTTGTTGCAGTGGCGCGATGAACCGCGTGCCATTGCCTCCGTTCTATTTCATCGAACATTGTACGGCACCAGACATCCGTACGGTCTGCCAAGCATTGGCGATGAACAATCGATTCGAGCTCTTACGGTTGGAGATTTGAAAGAATTTCACGTCGCCTGCTTCCGTCCGAATCATGCGGCGCTCATTGTCGTCGGTGATGTGAAGGCAAGCACGATTCTGTCGAAACTCGAGAGTGCATTCAGCACATGGCACGCCGGCAATGTGCCATCACGCACTTGGCCATTAGTTGAGCAAGTGAGGAGTCGAGGGGTTTATCTCGTGGACAAACCGGGCGCAGCACAATCGGAAGTTCGAATTGGTCGCATCGGTGTGCCCCGGTTGACGGATGATTATTACGTCATTGTCGTTATGAATACAATTCTTGGAGGCTCGTTCACCTCCAGATTGAACCAAAACCTCCGCGAGCAGCACGGCTATTCATATGGGGCTCGGTCCTCATTTGACTTTCGTCCTTTGCCAGGCCCGTTTGTGGCCTCTGCTGCAGTGCAGACTGCCGTGACTGACAAGGCGCTCGTTGAATTCATGAATGAGCTGAATGGTATTCTGCGACCTGTTTCAGATGAGGAGCTGACCCGCGCCAGGAACTATGTGGCCCTTGGCTTCCCCGACAATTTTCAGTCCGTCGCTCAAATCGCCAGCCAGATGGCGGAATTGGTGGTCTATGATCTGCCGGATGATTACTTCAACAATTACATCGGGCGGATTCTTGCGGTGACGGGAGAGGACGTTCACCGAGTGGCGAACAAATATCTTGATCCGGAGAAGGTGGACATTATCGTGGTCGGAGATCTCGCACAGATTCAGAAGGGAATCCGTGAGTTGAATCTGGGTGCAACGAAGGTCATGACGATTGAGGACGTCTTGGGCAACGCACCGATAGTGCGAGAAGGAGGTTGACCGTCGCGGACTGTGTCCGGTAACAGCAATGATAAGGAGAACGACATGACAGCGCAACAATTGAACATCGGTTCAGCCCCACCATCATTTCACAATCTTCCCGGAGTTGATGGAAAACGATATTCATTGGATGGCTTCAGGAACGCCAAGGTTCTCGTCATCGTCTTCTCATGCAACCACTGCCCGTACGTTCAAGCGTATGAAGACCGGATGATCGCGTTCCAACGAGAATATGGGGCGAAAGGGGTTCAGCTTGTTGCCATCAACTCAAATGAAACGCAGAATTATCCGGAGGACAATTTTGATGAGATGGTGATACGGGCGAAGTCGAAGGGATTTAATTTCCCCTACCTCAGGGACGAGGATCAGAGAATCGCCGAGGCCTTCGGCGCGACACATACGCCGGAGTTTTTTGTGTTCGATGGCGAAAGAACCTCCGGCCGACAGCTGCGGTACCACGGAAAGATGGATGATAATTACCGTGATCCGAGTGCAGTGAAGCGGAGATATCTGCAGGAAGCGGTTGACGCGATTCTTGCGGGAAAGTCGGTCACTGAACCGGAAACACATTCAATCGGCTGCACGATTAATTGGCAGTATTAGCGCGTGTTTGCGTGCGACTGATCGCCACAGCGACTGGAGCTTCGGAGTGCACGGCAGTACTACACTTGAAAGCGTAAGCCAGTGTGTGGTTCAATGCAGGCTCTGCCCGCGCCTCGTACGCTGGCGGGAAAAGGTTGCGCGAGAGAAGGTAAAGCGGTTTGCCGACCAGGAGTATTGGGGGAAACCGGTCCCAGGCTTTGGTGATCCTCATGCCCGCCTGCTTCTTGTCGGGCTTGCGCCCGCTGCTCACGGAGGAAACAGAACCGGCCGGATGTTTACGGGAGACGAAAGCGGCAACTGGCTGTTCCGCGCGCTGTACAAGGCCGGATTTGCAAATCACGCCGCGTCGGCTCACCGCGGTGATGGACTCGAGCTCATTGATTGTTACATCACTGCAACCGTGCGTTGTGCGCCACCGCAGAATAGGCCGACGCCGTCGGAGGTTTCGAACTGCAAACCCTTTATCCTCAAAGAACTCGAACTGCTGAAGCGAGTCTGCGTTATCGTTGGCCTCGGAAAGATCGGTTTCGAAGCGGCATTGCGGGCGTACAGGGAGCTGGGGAGGATCGAGTACAGGGTAACGCCGAAGTTCTCTCATGGTGCAACGTGCCAGTTTGGATCTCTTACTTTCATTGCGTCATACCACCCGAGCCAGCAGAATACATTCACCGGCAAGCTGACAGAACCAATGTTTAACCGAGTGTTTCAGAAAGCCAAACGGATTCTCAATTCATAGATCCATTCCCTTCTTAAGAACGCAGGTATGAAGATATTCCCTCCAGTTCTTGTCATCGTCGCTTTGGCAGTGTTCTCCTCTCTTGCTCCTGCTCAGAAACTTCCCGTTGGAGCCTATCGGGCAAATCGAGAACGCAGTTATGACATCATTCACTACAAAGCGGAAATCGATCTTGACGTGGGGCGGCATCGGGTCGCCGGAACAGCGACGATAACACTCACGCCACTCCGCCCAATCGATAGCGTCTCGTTGGATGCCTTCCATGTCAATGTCAAAAGTGTGTCCGACGGAGGGGCGAAAAACCTTGGTTACCAATCGACTTCCCGATCACTGAATATCGCGCTGTTGCATCGGCCAGCTCCTGGTGACACGCTGACACTTGTCGTGGTTTACAACTGCATGCCCCGGGCCGGGATGTATTTCAAGCGCGATAGAGACAATCCAAAGCTCATGTATGTCACGACGTACGGTGAAGGGGGACTCCACGCAAATTGGCTTCCTATCTACAATGACGTCAATGACAAATTCTCCACCGAAATGCTTGTTACGGTGCCGCCTCCCTATGTGGTCATCTCAAACGGCAAACTGATGAATACGATTTCCCGGCCCAATGGTCGCGTGACATTTCACTGGCTGCAAGAGATTCCTCATTCCAACTATCTGATTGCCTTGTATGTTGGGGATTTCGAAAAGGGAGATCTCCCGCCGGCGTTTGGTTCGATACCATTGAGTTACTGGGTACCGCGGGGGAGATTGAGCGATGGTGGGTATGCATTTCGAAATACGACAAGGATGCTTGAGTTTTTCTCGAAAAAGCTTGGGTATACATATCCATGGGATAAGTACGACCAGGTTGCGGTACCGGACTATGCGATCGGGGCGATGGAGCACACGAGCGTCACAGGGCATCGTGAGAGCGTTTTGCGGGACGAGAGCGCCCCGCTCGATTTCGGTGGGCCAAAATTTTCTGAATACTCCACTGACTGGACTGCTGAAGCAACGATCTCCCACGAACTGGCCCACCACTGGTTTGGCGACAACCTTACGTGTCGCAATCTCAGCACCATTTGGCTGAATGAGAGTTTTGCAAGCTATATGATGATGCTCTGGGATGAAGAATCCGTTGGAAGAGACCAGCTCTTGTTTGATGTTGACCTCGCACGGACACACTACTTCGAGTATGTGGCGAAGAAACATATCATCCGCCCACTGGAATATCATTATTTCGACAATCCAGATCTCATCTACAATGAACAGCACATATATCTCAAAGGGGCTGCAATTCTGCACATGCTGCGGTGCGTGCTCGGAGATGATGAGTTTTTCCTGGCACTCAGCCATTACCTGCACACGCACGAATTCTCCAACGTTGAAAGCCATGACCTGAAAAATGCGATTGAGGAATCGAGCGGAAAAAATCTTGATTGGTTTTTTGATCAGTGGGTACACGGTGGCGGGCATCCGCAGTTTGAGGTAGAGTATCGTTACCTGCCGGACCGGAAGGTGATTGATCTAACAGTGCGGCAGGTGCAGCCGATTGTCGAGGGTCAGGGACTATTCACGCTGCCGGTGACGGTCACGATCGCGACGCCGTCAAAAACCTGGAATGAACGAATATGGGTAAGAAACGAGGAGGAGCATTTCGTGTTGACCTCGGGGGAGAAACCGCTCATGGTGAGTTTTGATGGAGTCGGCGATCTTGTGGGTGAGATACGGTTCGATAAGGACATTGAGGAGTTAGCATACCAGGCTACGCGTGATGTCCTTCCCGGGCGGCTTGCGGCTATGCGGCAACTTGCGGCTCGATTCCCGACAGACAAGAGAACAGCCAAGCTGTTTGCGGAGATCATTTCGCGCCCCGCTTTTTGGGCGGATGCGGCAGAGGCCGCGCTCCAACTTGGGCAGATTCGGACGCCGACCGCAGAAGAGGTGGCACTTCGGGCGCTTCAATCCACCGACTATCGCGTGCGAAAGGCTGCAGCGATTGCGCTATCCCGGTTTGGGACGCAGAGCGGGGAAGAAACCCTGTTGAATGTCATTCGCAATGATTCCAATACCGATGTAGTCGGGGCGGCCATTGTTGGAATTGCACGGGCGAACCATGACGTGGACCCAGAGCTGATCAAGGCCCAGCTTGGACGAAAGGCCTGGTACGACGAGATCACCATTGCTTGCCTTCAGGCGTTCGGCGAATTGAAAAATCCTCGCTTCGTGCCGATCATCAAGAAATATACCGGCGATGCATTCAACCAGAATGTCAGGGAAGCGGCGCTGCGTGCGTGGGCCGAATATGAATCCGCAAACAAGGAGTTACACACATTATTGATAGAGCTGGCGCGGTCGGCACCGCTCACATTCCAGAAAAAAGCCATTGAGATGCTTGGAGAGCTTTACATTAGTAATGGCGTGAGAGTTCTCACAGACCTGATTGAACAGAATGGAGATGCAAACCTCACAGTTTTGGCAAAAGAGGCATTGGAGAAAATCAACAGAGCTGCGAAATAATGGTGCCGATGATTGAAAAGGAAACCCAATCTCAAGCCAGTGGCCCGGTCGTCCTCGACCGAGCATGGATGCAGTGCGCCAAAAGAGTAGGGGCGTGTCCTCATATGCCGGTCTGATGAGCACAGGAAGACGTTCTTTCGAAACGTCCCTACGAAGTATCAGTGTGGAGTTGACTTCGTATGGACGCATGACAATGCGTCCTCACGTGCCGCTGTGGTGCTCGCAGGAGGATACAATGGGCCAGGGAAACATTTTCCATGCTCTGGCACAGGCGAGACGCCTGTGCCACTATTTCATTCAAGGTGTTTCTCATCAGTTAACGCAATAACCTTAATCTCAAGAGGTTGTGTGAAAATCATTACCATGCCGCACCTACGGCGCTCTCACCGTTTGTTTTGGTTTGCTTTTGCTACAAATATTCCGCGCCTATCGGCGCTCATGCCTTTTTCACACAGCCTCTCAAGCCAGTGGCTCGGTCATCCTCGACCGAGCATGGATGCACAGAGCCGAGATGCCATGTTCTTGTTCTCGGGCACAGGCGGGACGCCTGTGCCACTGTTTGATAGTCACGAGCTGACCTCCACCCGGTGCGAGCTCCAGATTACCTCGACAAGGGGTTGTACGGGTCTATGGCTGATGCCACCTTCTGTGAAAAAGATGGCCGACGGGTCAGGAGGTGCTTCGGTCGCGGAGCGACCGGATGAGAGAAGGTCGGGCATTTTATGCCCGACAATGCAGATCGCCGATAACGTGTTGAGTCACGTAGTGACGATTGAAAGGTGTGAAGGTACGGGCCTATTAATTGCAGAGCACGAATGGTCGCCCTGATGCTCGCGACGGTGCAGTCCAACGATGTTGGCGGCACGACATTACTGCGTGGGAAAATTTGACTTGACAATGAATCCGTTATCTTCTATATTTTGATGGTTTCTGCCTTCAAGACCCACCTTCACCAATAGGGGAGGCCACTCATGGTTCTCCAAAAGCAAAGCAAAGCAAAGCAAAGCAAAGCAAAGCAAAGCATACTCTCCACCTAATTGCGTAGCCCCTCTTT
>Ga0247727_10012845_pt1 | contig 14265 bp, 12 predicted proteins | sample WisWelCaveWW1625_FD_202498 | JGI IMG/M metagenome (GOLD analysis project Ga0247727, IMG submission 202498) | Biofilm microbial communities from Wishing Well Cave, Virginia, United States - WW16-25 | ecosystem: Environmental > Aquatic > Deep subsurface > Groundwater > Cave microbial mat | place... | reverse complement strand
GGTGCTTGGAGCAGGTCCCCGAGATGCGGCGCGGGAAGATCTTGGCGCGCTCGGGCGTGAATCCCTGCAGCAGGCGGATGTCCTTGTAGTCGATGAAGCCGATCTTCTCGTCGCAGAACTTGCAGAACTTCTTCTTGCGGAACAGGAACTTCCGCTTGAACGGCTTCTTGCCGCCGCGGCCGGAATCGCGGCCGCCCCCCGATGGTCTTGGACTCATGCGAATGGCTCTCCCGTCGTTCGTGGACTACGCCATCACGGCCGGATCGCTGGGCACTTCGTCGCGCGCCTCCGCCGGCCGCGGCTTCATCATGGGCGAGGGGCCGAGCTGCGACTCGTCCTCGACCCGGACGGTGAGGTGCCGCAGGATCCGGTCGTTCATCCGATAGCGGCGATCGATCTCCTTCACCAGCGTCGTCGGGCACTCGAGGGTCATGAGGACGTAGATCCCCTCCTCGCGATGCCCAATCGGGTAGGCGAGGCGCCGCTTGCCCCACTTCTCCGTCTTGAGGACCTTGCCCCCGGCCGCCACGGTGATCTGATCGACGAGGCCGACGATGCCGTCGACCTCCTCCTCGGTCAGGTTCGGATCGCCCACGAAGATCGTTTCGTATTGTAGCATCGTCACTTTCCCTCGCTCGGCCGGTTGTACCGGTTCATTCCCGCCTCAAGCCCCGCCTGCAGCACCGTCTCGACGCAATCGGCCGCCCGCGCCACCACGTCCCCGAGCCGCGCCCGTTCATCCGGGGCGAACCGCTCGAGCACGAAATCGGCCGGGTCCTCTCCCTCCGGGGCCGCGCCGATGCCGATGCGCAGCCGCGGGAACTCCTGCGTGCCGAGGGCGGCGATGATCGACCGCATCCCGTTGTGCCCGCCGTGGCTCCCGCTCCGCCTCAATCTGAGGTCGCCGAAGTCGAGGTGGAAGTCGTCACACACGACCAGGACCTCCGCAGGCGACGCCCCCTGCTTCTCCGCCAGGGCCCGCACCGCCGCGCCGCTCCGGTTCATGAACACGAGCGGCCGCGCCAGCACGACATTCCGTCCCTCCACCGCCGCGCCCCACAGGGCGCTGTGGGCCGCCTCGCGCTCGTCCGGGCCGCCGGCGCGCCCGCGCAGCGCCTCCACGACCAGGAAGCCGACGTTGTGCCGCGTCTCGCGGTAGCGGCGCCCCGGGTTCCCGAGGCCGACGACCAGCGACACCACGGCCGTCCCCCGCCGGCGCTACTTCTTGCCCTCGGACTTCTTCTCCTTCTTGTCCTTCGCGTCGGCCTCGGCCTCGTCGCCTTCTGCCACTACCTTGCCCTTCTTGATGACCTCGGGCTCGGCCGGCGCCGCGACCACCTCGGCGGCGACCGCCGTCGGCGCGGCCTCTTCCTTGGCGGGCGGCGCACACACCGCCAGGATGAGCCCCGGGTCGCTGATGATGGTGTAGCGGTCGCTCTTCGCCAGGTCGGCCACCTTCAGGTTGTCGCCGATCTTCATCGCCGAGATGTCGATCGGCAGGCTCTCGGGGATGTTCGACGGCAGGCAGGAGACGCGCACCGTGCGAGTAACCACCTCGAGGATGCCGCCGTCGAGCTTCACCCCCGCCGACTCGCCCGTCAGCCGCACCGGGACCTCGACCTCGATCGCGGCGTCCATCTGAATCCGGACGAAGTCGGCGTGCAGGAGGCGGCCCTCGATCGGATCGACCTGGTACTCGCGGATCATCACGTGGCGGCGCTGGTCGGTGCCGGCCAGATTGAGCTGGAAGATGGTGTTCACCCCGGAATCCGACCGGAGGATCTCCAGCAGCCGGCGCGGGTCGACCGTCAGCGACACCGGATCCTTGCCGGCGCCGTACAGGATCGCCGGGATGCTCCCGGCGCGACGCAGCCGCCGCGCCACGTTCTTGCCGGCGGCATCGCGCCGCGTCACGTCCACCACCTGTTCCTTCATTGCGCCGTTCCTCCGCCGGGCGCGCCCGGCTCCTTGCCGTGCCGTCCCCTACACGAACAGGGAGCTGACGGACGAATTCGTGTGAATCCTCTGGATGGCCTCGCCGAGGAGGCCCGCCACCGACAGCACCGTGATCCGGCCCGACTTCGCCCTGGCCTCGTCGAGCGGGATGCTGTTGGTGACCATCATCTGCGCCATCTCCATCGAGCGGATGCGCTCGATCGCCGGCCCCGACAGGACCGCGTGACTGAAGCAGCCGTAGACCGATTTCACGCCCTTGCGCGCCAGCGCCTGCACCGTGCCGACCAGCGTCCCGGCGGTGTCGACCATGTCGTCGACGATGAGGGCGTTGCGGTCCTCGACCTCGCCGATGACATGCATCACCTCGGGCTCGTTCCCTTCGCCGCGGCGCTTGTCGATGATCGCGAGCGAGGCGTCGAGCCGCTTGGCGTAGGCGCGGGCGCGCTCGACGCCGCCGGCGTCGGGCGACACGATCACCAGGTCCTTGAGGTTCATCCGCGCCACCTGGTCGATGAGCACGGGTGCCGCGAACAGGTGATCGACCGGGATGTCGAAGAAGCCCTGGATCGCCGGCGCGTGCAGGTCCATCGCCAGGATGCGATCGGCCCCCGCGGCCGTCAGCAGATCCGCGACCAGCTTGGCGGTGATCGGCACGCGCGGCTTGTCCTTGCGATCCTGTCGGGCGTAGCCGTAGTAGGGCAGCACCGCGGTGATGCGCGCCGCCGACGACCGCTTGAAGGCGTCGAGCATCACCAGCAGCTCCATGAGGTTGGAATCGACCGGCGGGCAGGTGGGCTGGATGACGAAGACGTCGGTGCCGCGGATGTTCTCGAGGATGTGGAAGTACGATTCGCCGTCGGCGAAGCGGCGCACCTCGGCCTCGCCGAGCTGGATGCCGAGGACGCTGCAGATCTCGCGGGCGAGCGCCGGGTGCGCGTTCCCCGTGAAGAGCTTCAGGTCTCGATCCGTGGCCGTCGTGCTCATCCCCGCCCTGCCCTTCCCCGCGCCCCGGGTGCTGGCTGGGGCGGGAGGATTCGAACCTCCGGTGCTGGATCCAAAGTCCAGTGTCTTACCGCTTGACGACGCCCCATCGGCCCAAAGGTCACGCCCCGCCTTCGTCGCTCTCCCCGTCCGGCCCCGCCGCCTCGAGCGGCTCGCCCTTCGCCCGCCGCGTCACGGTCTCGCGGTACGCGTTCAGGATACGCTCCTCGATCCGCCGCCGCGTCTCGCTGTTCAGCGGGTGGGCGATGTCCCGGAAGGTGCCGTTCTTCCTCTTCTTGCTCGGCATCGAGATGAACAGCCCGCTCGTGCCGCTGATGATCTTGATGTCGCTGACCACGAAGCAGTCGTCGATGATGATCGAAACGAACGCCTTCAGCTTCTCCTCATCGACGGGGAACACCCGGACGTCGGTGATCTCCATGTCCGGCTACCTCCCGGCCCGCCGGCCCCGGCGCGATCACGGGAGCATCCGCTCTCCCAGGTAGGTCGCGCGATCGAGGGTGCGGCACCGCAAGGCCCGGAACCCGTCCACCTCGGCATGCCGCGCCGCCCCGGCCGCCGCGGCGCCGTTCTCGAACAGGCCGAAAACAGCCGAGCCGCTGCCGGTCATGGCGGCGGCAACGGCGCCGGCGCCGGTCAGCATCGTCTTGATCCGGACGATGTCCGGACAAAGACGCGCGGCGTGCGGCTCCAGGTCGTTGCCGGCCCGCACCCACGACACGAGATCCACGGGGATGCGCCCGAAGCCGGAGATGCTAACGGGTTTGGGCGCAAGTGTCAATGGCTCTTGAAGCTGCGCGTACACGGCGGCGGTCGACAGGGGCGTTCCGGGATGCACGATCAGGAGGTCGGCGGGAGGGGCGTCCGGGAGCGGCTCGACCTCGGTGCCGCGCCCTTTCAGCAGGGCCGTCCCGCCGATCAGGAAATACGCCACGTCCGACCCCAGGGCGGCGGCATGTTCCAGGAGCGCCGCGGGCGCCAGGCACAGGCCCAGGAGACTGTCGATGCCGATCAGGGCCGCGGCGGCGTCGCTGCTCCCCCCGCCGAGCCCCGCCCCGGCCGGGATCCGCTTGACGAGCCGCATCATGACACCCGGCGGATCCAGGAGGCCGGCCAGGAGCCTCTCGGCCGCGGCGAAGGCGAGGTTCCCGGGGCCGGCGGGAATGGTGCGGTCGTCGACCTCGAGCGCCAGCCCCTCACCCGCGACGGCAATCTCCAGGGTGTCGTGCAGCGTGACGCTCTGCACGACGCTCTCGATGTCGTGGTAGCCGTCGGGCCGCCGCCCCACGACTTTGAGGTTGAAATTGATCTTGGCCGGCGCTCGCAAGGTCAGGCGGGTCATGGCGTCATTTCGGGGCCGCCGTCCAGGAGGGGCCCGGCGGCGGCCGGACCGAGCAGGTCGGCGCGCTCGAAGCCGGCCGGTATCCCGGGCGCGAACAGCGTATCTTGAAGGAACGCCGCGGCCGGGCCGTCGATCCGGCGCAGCTCGATAGATCGCCCGCCGGCGCGAAGATCGACCCGAATGCGCACCGGCCAGCCGCCCGCGTCGCCCCGCGCCTCGCCCCCCGCGCACTCGATGGTCGCCAGGACGCGGTCGCCGTCCCTGCCGTGGAGGGTGCCGCTGCATGCCGGCGCGGCCGGCGCGGCACCCGCCGGCCGGAACCAGGTGTCCGGGCAGCGATCCGCCCCGGCGTCGGCCCGATGGTCCGCGTCCGCCGGCGGGCACGGGGCCCGTCCGGCGAGCAGGGCCACGAGGGCGGCCGGTCCGAGGGGCAGGCCGGTCCAGGCAGCGAGGGCCTCCGCGGTGGCGGCCGCGGTGTCGAAGCGCCGCTCGGGCACGAGCAGGGCGACCGCACGGGTGCCATCCGTGGCCAGGACGAGGCGGGTTCCGCCGGCCGGCCCCAGCGCCTCGAAGCGCAACCGCGCCGGCGGGGCGATCGCCGCCGCCAGGCGGATGCCGGAGCGCCGGCCCTCCGGCCCCTCGACGCGCACGGCATACAGGAGGCGGGCGCCCGGATGGCCTGCCGGCGTTCCGGGAATCTCCGCGGACGGGGCCCTGGCGGCGGCGCACCCGGCCGTCGTGAGGAGAGCGCCCGCCAGCAGGAAGGCGGGCGCGGCATTCGGGCGCCGGCTCACGGAGGGCGGCCCGGCCGGGCTCCGGATCAGCGGCCGGCGGGATCCACGGCGCGGACCCGCTGCACCTTCCCGCGGATCCGATCCGGCTCCTCGTGGCCGCACTGCAGGGCCGCCTCCCACTCGCGCACCGCCTCCTCCGGCCGTCCGGTGGCGATCAGGAGGTCGCCGAGATGCTCGCGGAGGACCGGGTCGGTGGCATCGTACCGCAGGGCGGCCCTGAGCTTCTCCTCGGCCGGCGCGTAGCGTTCCATCTTGAACAGCGCCCAGCCGAGACTGTCGAGGTAGGCGGGATTGTCGGGGTCGAGCGCCAGAGCGCGCTCGACGTAGGCCAGCGAGTCCTCCAGGCGGCGGCCGCTGTCGGCGAGCATGTATCCGAGATAGTTGAGGGCCATGGCGTTGTCGGGATTGCGATCGATCGCCGCGGCGAGGGCGCGCTCGGCCTCGCCGCGCCGCCCGGCGCGCTCGAGAGCGGCGCCGCGCTCGAACAGCAGCCGGTCGTCGCCGGGATGGCGGTCGATCGCCTCGCGCAGGGTCGCCTCGGCCTCGGCAAAACGCCGGCGGCGCATGAGCGACCGCGACACCGCGAGGTGGGCGTCGACCGAGCCCGAGGCGTCCGCGGTGATCGACCGGCAGCAGGCGGCGGCCCCGGCCTCGTCGCCGCGCGCCGCCGCGATCTCGCACGCCAGGACGCGCATGTCGAGATCTTCCGGGAAAGCCGCGGCGTCCTGCGCGAGTGCCGCGGCGGCGTCGTCGAGGTCGCCCGCCTCGATGAGCGCCCGCGTCCGCAGCCGTGCGATCTCCACATCCGGCTCCGGCGAGCGCCGCAGGGTCGTCCCGAGGCGATCGGCGGCGGCGCGCCAGTCGCGCCCCGCAAAAGCCAAAAGACCCGCCTGGGCCCAGGCCTGCGTGACGATCATCTCGTCACGCTCGTCGAGGTCGTCGTTCCGGGTCGCCCGGTGCACGAGATCTTCGTAGCCGGCGCGCGCCGCGGCGGCGTCGCCCCGCTGCCGCAGCAGGCGGGCGCGATGGAAGCGGGCCTCGATCCGATCGGGATCGAGCAGCAGCAGGCGGTCGCAGGCGCCGATCGCCGCCTCGGGGTCGCCGGCCTGGTCGTAGGCCTGGACGAGCAGCAGGTACAGGTCGGCCGACCCCGGCTCGAGGGCGATGGCGCCCTCGAGGATCCCGGCCGCCTGGCGCGGGCGGCGCGCCTCGAGGTGGAGCACCGCGATGCGCGCGTTGAGGCCGGCGCGCGCGGCGCCGGTCTCGAGCAGCGGCGCGTACAACGCGAGGGCCTCGTCGAACCGGCCCGCGCTCTCGTACAGGCCGGCGAGCAGGTCGACCGCCTCCCGGCTTGCGGGCGAGCGGCGCACCAGCCCTTCCAGAATCGGCGCCGCCTCGGGCGCCCGGTCGGTGCGCAGGTAGAGCCGGGCCAGGAGCATGTCGAGGTTGGCCGGCAGGCCGCGCCGCCCCGCCAGCGCCGTGAGATGCCCGATCGCTTCTTCGGTCCGGCCGGTCTGGGCGCACAGCTCGGCGAGGGCCCGGGTCGTCTCGATGTCGCCGGGATCGGCCTTCGCCGCCTTGCGGTAGGCATCGAGCGCCGCCTCGACGTTTCCCGGCACGTCCTCGCCGGAGCGCGCCAGCGCCAGGTGCAGGTCGCCCTGCTGCGCCAGGGCGGGGGCCCAGTCCGGTCGCGCCGCGAGGGCGCGCGCCACGTACTGCGCCGCCCGATCGAAGCGTCCGGTGGCGGCCTGCGCCCGCGCCGCCTCGAGGAGGAGATCGGGGACAGGGTCACGCTCCACCGCGCGGTCGAGCAGGTCGGCCGCGGCGGCGTCCTGCTGGTGCAGGAGGAGCATCTGGGCCCGGGAGTAGAGGCTGTAGGCTTGGGCGCGGCGCGACACCAGCGCCGCCGACTCGTCGGTCGCGGCGCTCGCGGCCGCTCCGAACCCGGCGGCGGCGAGCCCCGCGAGCGCGGCGACGGCGCGCTTCACGGCTGCTCCGCGCCGCCGTCCGCCGGGCGGACCTTGAGCCGCCGGGTGAGGGCGTTGAACGACACGCTCACCGCCCGCTGCCCGCCCGCCGGCACGTCGATGTCGATGCCGTCGATCGCGTCGGTCTCCTCGCCCGCGACCCGCACCTCGACCCGGTGCTGCCCCGCCGCCACCGGGAACGACCGGTTCCATCGCGTCTTGCCGCCGCGGCCGGTGAGTCGCTCCCTGGCGGCCTCGGCTCCGTCGATGCGAACGTAGACCGTGCCGCGCTCGAAGCGATGGACGAGGTTGACGGCGAGCGTTCCCTGCGCGGCGGCGTCGGGGGCGGACGCCGGGGACGGGGTCGCCTCCGTGCCGGCCGCGACGATCGCGGCGCGCGGTCCCGAAAGCACCCCCCCGGAGGCCGCGTGGCGGGCATTGCCGCGCACGAGTATCGGCGCCGCCGCCAGCGCGCCGAGGACGGCGAGACCGACGCCCCAGAACACGAGCCCGCGGGCGCCGCCCGGCGCCAGGCCGCCCGCCGCCAGCCCGCGCCATCCGGCGGCGGTGCCGCCGGCGCGCGGGGACGACGTCACGAGCGTGGAGGGCGTGTCGCGGTGCGCCGCCTCCTTCCACGCCGCCAGCGTGGCGCCGAGGTCGGCGGCGAACTCCGCGCAGTTGGCGTAGCGGTCGGCGGGGCTCTTCGCCATGGCGCGCCCGAGCACCGGATCGACGCCGGCGGGCACGGTGGTGTTGAGCCGGGACGGCGGCGGCGGCGTGATGTTGACGACCTGATACGAGATCGCGGTCAGGCTCTCGCCGGTGAACGGGCGCTCGCCGGTTATCAGGTGGTAGATCGTCACCGCGAGGGAGAACTGATCGGCCCGGCCGTCCACCGGCGCGGCGGTGACCTGCTCGGGCGCCATGTAGTTCGGCGTGCCGAGCAGCCGGCCGGGCCTGGTCGCATCCGCGGAGGCGATGCGGGCGATCCCGAAATCGAGGATTTTCAGCTGCCCGCCCTCGGCGAGCACCAGGTTGCCGGGCTTGATGTCGCGGTGCACGACGCCGCAGCCATGGGCGTAGTCGAGCGCCTCGGCCGCCTGGCGGGCCACGGCCGCCACCTGATGGAAAGCCAGTCGGCCGCCGCCGGCGAGGAGCTCCTGGAGGTTGGTCCCGGTCACGAACTCCATCGCCATGAAGGCGGCCCCGTCGGCCTCGCGGGTGCCGACGTCATGGATCGTGACGATGTTGGGGTGGCTCAACCGGCCGGCGATCTGCGCCTCGTGGTAGAAGCGCTGCAGGAACTCCTGCTCCTCGCCCGGCGCCAGCGGGAAGGCGAACGCGACGCACTTGAGCGCCACGGTGCGGCCGATGCGCGGATCGCGGGCGCGATAGACGACGCCCATCGACCCGCGGCCGATCTCGTCGAGGATCTCGTAGCGACCGATTGTCCGCGGAAGACTCAACCGCGCGCCCCCCGGCCCGCGCGGGCAGGCGGCGGACCTGCGGGCCAATATAGGGGCGGCCCCGGGCGCCGTCCAGACCGGCCCGGCGCCGGCGTCAGGCGGCGGCGCGGCCGGCGGGCGCGCCCAGGCCCCGGAGGTACTCGATCGCCTTCTGGCGTTGCGGGTCGCCCTCGTCGCGGGTGTCACCGGCGATCACGAGATCGGGATCGAGCCCCGCGCCGTTCCACTCCTTGCCCGAGGGGGACTGCATGAGGCCGGTCGCCAGGATGACACCGTCGTCGTTGCGCAGCGGCACGAGCGCGGTGACCGTGCCGGCGCCCCAGGTCTTCTGCCCGACGACCGCCGCGCCGAGGCCGTCGCGCAGCGCCGCCGCCAGCGCCTCGCATCCGCGGCTGGTTCCCTCGTCGACGAGGACGGCGAGCGGCCCGTCCCAGGCGCGGCGGCGCCCGTCGGCGCGGTACGCCTTGTCGCCCTCCTGCCGGTCGGCGACGGTGACGATCACCCCGTCGCTGATGAACAGGCTTGCCATGCCGATGGGCTCGGCGAGCGAGTCGGAGGCGCAGCCGCGCAGGTCGAGCAGGAGGCGTTTCATCCCCTGCCCCTTGAGCGTGACGATGGCCTCGTTGAGCCGGCGCGCATCCCCTTCGCGTATCCCGCCCACCCGGATCACCCCGGCGTCGCCGGCGGTCGCGCCGGTCGGCGCGGCGGGCGCCATGACCCTGCGCTCGAGCGTGACCGGGCGGCGGTCGCCGCCGTCACGCGGCGCCAGGTTGAGCGCCACTTTCGTCCCCGCCTTGCCGCGCAGCGCCTGGCCCGCCCCCCAGGCCCCCATCATCCGCGTCGGCTGGTTGTCGATGGTCAGGATGGCGTCGCCGGTGGCGAGACCCGCCGCGGCCGCCGGACCCCCGGGGACGGCCGCCACGACGACCACGTAGCCGTGGCGCTTCGAGACGCTCAACCCGACCTCCGCGGGGCCGGCGATCTCGCCGCGCAACGCCTTCCGGAACTGCTCCGGCGTCAGATACTCGTTCGCGGGGTCGAGCGATTCGAGCATGCCGCGGTAGGCCCCCTTCATCAGGTCGTCGATCCCGACCGGCTCGACATAGTTGTTGACCGCGAGATAGAGCGCCTCGTTGAACACGCGCAGGTAGTCGTAGGTGCCCTCGGCGGTCGCGGTCCGGCCGACGAGGCCGCCGCAGAGAGTCATGACGACGAGGGCGGCCGACACCCCCACCAGGAGCTTCCTGTCGAGCGTCAGCTTCATCGATCGTCCCTCCCGCCGGTGCCGGCGGCCTGTGCGCTGCCTTTCCTGAGCCACGGCCGGGGGTCCTCGGCGCGGCCCTGGTGTCGAATCTCGAGATACAGACCGGTCACACCGAACGTCCCTTCCTCGCCGGAGCGCGCGATCGGCTGGTCGCGCCGCACCTCCTGCCCCGCCTCCACGTGCCTCTCGCCGAGCTGGCCATAGATGGAAAGATACTCGTCCCCGTGGTCGATGACAATCATCTGGCCGTAGCCGCGGAACCATGAGGCGAAGACGACCCGGCCGTCGAACAGGGCGTGGACCGTCTCGCCGGGAGGACAGGCGATCTCGATCCCCGGGTGCGGCACCTGGGTGTCGAACCGCGGGTGGCGGACATTGCCGAATCGCAGCGCGACCGTGCCCTCGACCGGCCAGTTCAGCAGGCCCCGGAAGCGCGGCAGGCCGCGCGACGGGACCGCCACGGCACCGCCGGCGAGGGACCGGATGAGTTCCTGCACGTCGGCCTCGACCTGGACGAGGGCGGCCAGGGCTTCCTGCCCGCGCTCCTGCCGGGCCCGGATCCCCTCGAGCAGCGTCCCCTTCCCCTGTCGGGCCGCGAGAAGGTCGGCGCGCCTCCCGTCGAGCTCGGCGCCGATCGCCGCGAGGCGCGCCAGGGCCGCCTCGTGGGCGCGCGCCCCGGCCGCGCTTCTTTCCCGTTCGGCGCGCAGCCGATCGACGCGGCGCCCCTCCAGGACCGCCAGCCGCTCGGCGGAGCGCGCCCCCATCGCCAGGCCGGCGGGCGACGAGGCCATGAGCGCCATGCGGACGCCGGGGGCCGGACCGGTCTTGTAGAGCCGCACGAGCCATGCGCGCAGATCCGCCTCGGCCTCGGCGGCGCGTTCCCGTGCCGCCTCGGCGGCCAGGCGGGCGCGCTTCTCGGCGCGGGTCGCCGCCGCCATCTCGCGCTCGAGGAGGGTCGCCTCGCGCGCCAGGACCGCGATGGTCAGGTCGATCTCGTCGAGCGAGTCGAGCAGGCCCCCGGCCTCCTCCTCGCCGGCGACGAGCCGGGCGCGCAGCTCTTCGATCTGCGCACGGATGGCGCGCAGCCGCGCTTCCTCCTCCTCGTGGGCCGCGGCATCGGTGGCGTCGGGGTCGCCGGCCGCTTCCGCCGGCGGCGCGGGCGCCGTGGGGGCGCTGGCCGCGGGCGGGGCGTCCGTGGCGGGCGGGGTGGCGGCGGACAGTGGGGCCGCTGCCGCGGCCAGGAGGATGAGCAGCGCGGCCACGGGCCCCCGGCGCGGCGCCGCCGCGCGCCGCCGCCGGCGGCCGCGCCGCCTCCCCGCCGAAGCGCCGGTCAGCGCCCCGCCTCCCCGCCGAGAAGCGTGCGGCCGTCGAGTTCCGGCACTGGCGGCAGGCCCAGGAGGGCGAGCACGGTCGGGTAGATGTCGCCAATGAACGGGTCGCCGGCGTCGAGCCGGATGTTCGAGAACAGCACGCCCTTGACGACGGCCGGGTCGTTCGAGCAGTGGTCGCCGCTCCAGGGCTTCAGATTGACTTCGAACACGTTCGGCGGCACTTCGCCCAGGGCGGTCTGCCAGCCGACACGGTAGTGATCGGCGTTCGCCGCCCGCAGGTCGGGGATCACGCGCGGATCGAACTTCGAGTAGATCTCCTCGCGCCTGTAGACCCGCGTGAGGGGCCGCTCGCCGGTCGCCTCGTCGACGAGGGTCTCGAGGCCGCGGGCGATGGCGTCGCGCACCTCGTCGTACTCCCGCCCCGGCGCCACGCTCCCCTTCGGCTCGCGCCCCAGGAGGTTGATGTAGATGTTTCCGAGGCCCATGGCGTACGCCCTGGTCCGCGACCAGTCGACGTACTTGAAGAACTCGCCGAGCTGTCCCTTGTCGAACAGGTCCTCGAGCGTCTTGCCGGCGGCCGCCGGCTCGCGCAGCGTCATGAAGCCGTTCCTGACCAGCCACGTGTTGTAGTTGACGCCGCGCCGGAACGAGGCGAAGCCGTGGTCCGAGCAGACAATCACCGCGGTGCGCCGGCCGGCCTTCGCCACCGCCTCGCCCACCAGCGCATCCATCGTCTCGTACGCTTTCGGGACCTCGCCCGCCCAGCGCGCCGCCGCCTCGGCGTCGTACAGGGGGTGGCCGGGATCGAGCAGCCGCCAGAAGAGGTGGGCGATCCGGTCGGTGAAGTCGAACACCTGCACGTACAGCCGGTCACCACCCGACTCGAGCGCCCCGAGCAGCATCGCCCGCTGCGTCGCGATCGTCGCCGCCATGTCCTCGAGGAAGTGGGTCTCGTCGGTGAGGCCCGAGGGGAGCGACCAGGTGTCGATCGGCCAGCCGAGGGTCTTGAACAGCCCGACCTGGCGCACGAGATCGCGCGCCAGCCCCTTCGGCGACGCGAACGGGATCGGCTGGCAGTCGGGATGGAAATTGAGCGGACTCATGTAGAGCCGCAACTCCGGCTCGAGCGCCAGCAGCTTGAAGCGCACGATCCCCTCGAGCGGGCTGAGGAGGTCGACCATGGGATTGACCGGGACCGGCACCTCGAACCAGCCGCTCCATTCGCCGGGCCGTATCGTCCGGCTGCGGCCGGCCACGGTGATCGTCACCCCGCGATCGTCGGCGTCGATGGTGAACGGGATGTCGAAGCGGCGCCTGACGCCGCGTTCCTTCAGGACGGCCTCGGCGGCATCGCGCCGCCGCTTGCGCTCGTCCGCGTTGGCGGCGCCGGCGGCGGCCGCGTCGATCGGGTAGTCCCAGAACGGCTTGTTGAACGGGCCGGCGATCGAGGTGGCGATGCGCCCGCGCCTGGCGTCGAGCTTGACGATCTCGACGCTGAACTGGTTGTCGGCGAGGGTCAGGGCGGCGTCGGACGTGTAGTACGACGGCGAGCCGATCCGGCCGCGCATGTCGGGGACGCCGAGCCCCGAGAGCATGGTCAGGTCGTCGTGGCTCTCGGCCGGGAAGGTGGCCGGCACGTTGATGACCCGGGTCGGCACCCCGGCAGCCGACGCGGCCGTCCAGAAGGGCAGCCCCTTGCGGGTGTTGTGCGCATCGGGGACCTCGCGCGGCATCCAGCGCGCCGCGGCGAGCGCCATGCCGCCGCCCGCCGCGACCGCCGCGGTCAGCGCCACCACCGCGCGGGCGAGGCCGCGCAGCCGCACGAGGAGCGCCGCTCCGCCGCCCAGGATGGCGGCGGCGAATCCCGCGATGAGCCCGAGAACGACCGGGTTGCGCGCCCCGAAGAGTAGTGGTCTCCTGCCCTCCTTGATCATGGCGAACTCGGGGAGATAGGTCCCCTCGGTGCGGCGGAGGAAGTCGAAGATCTCGGTGCGGCCCGGGTTGAGGCCGGTCGCGAATGTCGCCCAGGAGACCGGCGTCTGCGGCGGGTTGGTGCTCCTGAGGGGCGCATACGTCCCGGCAGCCCGCAGCGCCGCGAGGTTCGGGAGGCGCCCCTCCTCCATGTAACGCTCGACCAGGCTCGCGTCGGCGCCGTCGAAGCCGAGGACGAGCACCCGATCGTAGCGGCCGCGTGCCGCGCCCGCGCCGCCGCCGGCGGCATCGGCCGCCGCGGCCGGCGCCGGCGCGACGGCGAGCGCCGCCGGCGCGACGACGAGCGCCGCCACCAGCGCAACGCCGGCGGGCGCCACGCGGCGCGCCGTGTCTCGGAGCTGCGGACCGATAGCGGAATGTGATCGGAGGGCGCTTCGGGGCATGCGGAGCGGAAGTATAGGCGAGGGCGAACCGCCCGGCAACGGCGCCCGGGAGCGCGGCGCCCCCGGCGGGCATTGCCGCGGGCCGGCGGCGCTGTCTATCATGCGCCCTCCCGGCGCCGCGCCGCGCCGGCCGGGAGATGCGCGATGCCACGCTGGGTCCTCCCCGCCATTCTCGCCGCCGCTGCGGGCGGCGCGTGCGGGGTGCGGCCGCCCGACCCCGGCGGGCTCACGGTCGCGGTCGACAGCGGTCCCTCGAGCCTCGATCCGCGCGTCGGCTCGGACGAGGCGAGCCGGCGCTTCCAGGACCTGGTGTTCAACGCACTGGTGCGCACCGGCGACGACGCCCGGCCGGTGCCGGACCTGGCGGCCGCGATCGACGCGCCCGACCCGCTGACGCTCGTCGTCCGCCTGCGCGCGGGGGTGCGGTTCCACGACGGGGCGTTGCTGACCTCGGCCGACGTCGTCGACACCTACCGCTCGATCGTCGACGGGCGCGTCCCGTCGTTCCGGCGCGCCGACCTGGAGATGCTCTCATCGGTCGAGGCGCCCGACCCCGCGACGGTGGTCTTCCGCCTGGCGCGGCCGTTCGCCCCGGCGGTCGCCAACCTGACGGTGCCGATCCTCAGGGCCGGGGCGGGCGACGAAGCGGCGCGCCATCCCGTCGGGACCGGCCCCTTCCGCCTGGCGCGCTATCGCAAGGACGAAGACCTGCTGCTCGTGCGCTTCGACGACTACTTCGAGGGGCGGGCCGGCCCGACCAGCGTGCGG
>Ga0247727_10012844_pt1 | contig 14266 bp, 10 predicted proteins | sample WisWelCaveWW1625_FD_202498 | JGI IMG/M metagenome (GOLD analysis project Ga0247727, IMG submission 202498) | Biofilm microbial communities from Wishing Well Cave, Virginia, United States - WW16-25 | ecosystem: Environmental > Aquatic > Deep subsurface > Groundwater > Cave microbial mat | place... | reverse complement strand
ACGTGCCGGGCGTGGGCAAGACGACCCTGGCGAAGGCGCTGGCGCGTTCACTGGGCACGACGTTCAACCGCTTGCAATTTACGCCGGATATGCTGCCGAGCGACGTGACGGGCGTCTCGATCTTCAACCAACAGACGCGCGAGTTTGAGTTCCGCCCCGGCCCGATCATGGCGCAGGTGGTGCTGGGGGATGAAATCAACCGTGCCACCCCGAAGACTCAGGCCGCCCTGCTGGAGGCGATGGAAGAGCGGCAAGTGACCGTGGACGGGATCACGCACATCCTGCCCAAGCCGTTCATGGTGCTGGCCACTCAAAACCCGATTGAATACGAAGGCACGTTCCCCCTGCCGGAGGCCCAGCTCGACCGCTTCCTCCTCCGCCTGTCCATCGGCTATCCCTCCACGTCGGATGAAATCGCCGTCCTGGATCGGCAGCAATTGAGCCATCCGATTGACGATCTGCAACAGGTGGTGAGCGTGGACGAGCTATTGGCCGCACAGGCCGAGGCGCGCAAAATTCACGTGGCCTTGCCGATCAAGTCTTACATCGTGGAGATCACGACGCAGACCCGCCGGCACGCCGATGTCTACCTGGGGGCCAGCCCGCGCGGCAGTCTGGCGCTCTTCCGCACCGCGCAAGTCCGGGCCGCAGTGAATGGCCGGGACTACGTCATCCCCGATGACGTGAAGGCGCTGGCCGATGCCGCGCTGGCGCACCGCGTCATCATCAGCCCGGCGGCCCGCATCCGCAACGTGGACGCGCGCGCCATCGTGGCCGATATTCTCAAAGCCGTCCCCGTGCCAGGCGGCAGTCAGCTTCGCAAATAAAGTTTGAGTTGGGGTTTGTGACTATCCCAACTCAAACTCAAACTCTCATGCGTTCCCGCCGCATTGTCGTCATGCTTCTTCTGGTGGCCTCGCTCATCGGGGCGCTGGTCACCGGGCGTGATCTGTTTTACAACCTGCTCTACCTGTGGCTGGCGCTGGTGGCGGTGGCCGGGTTGTGGAGCTATACCAGCCTAGGCCAGGCGCGGGTGGCGCGGCAGACGCGGGCCTTGCGCGCGCAGGTGGGCAACTATCTGGAAGAGCGGCTGGCGGTGCGCAATTCCAGCCGCCTGCCCAAGCTGTGGCTCGAGGTGCGCGATCAATCGGACATGCCGGGGCATCAGGCGAGCAAAGTGATCGTGGCGCTGGCCCCCGGGCGTGACCGGCTGTGGACGGTGCGCACGTTGTGCCGCCAGCGCGGGCGCTATCGCCTCGGCCCGATCACCGTCATCTCCGGCGATCCGTTCGGCCTGTTCCAGGTGACGCGCGATATCAAACAATCTAACCAGATCGTGGTTTATCCCCTCACTGTGGAGTTGCCGGACTTCCCCCTGCCGCTGGGCATCACGCCGGGCGGCGAGTTTTTGCGCCGGCGCACGCACTACGTGACGCCCAATGCCGCCGGGGTGCGGGAGTACGTGTCGGGCGACTCGTTCAACCGCATCCACTGGCGCACCACCGCGCGGCGCAACCGGCTGATGGTGAAAGAATTTGAGCTTGACCCCATGGCCGACATCTGGGTTCTGCTGGACGGCGATCAATCCATGCAGGCGGGCCAGGCCGTCGTCAACATCAAGCCGGATGATTTCCGCTGGTTCATCCGCCCGGAGAAGGTGACTCTACTGCCTAGCACGGAGGAGTATGCGGTCAGCATCGCGGGAACGATTGCCCAGCACTTCATCCGCCGGGATCGAGCGGTCGGTTTGATTGCGTACGGCGACACCCGCGAGGTGATCCAGCCGGATCGCGGCGAGCGGCAGTTCACCAAACTGCTGGAGACGCTGGCAGTCTTCCGGGCGCACAGCCGCGTGCGCTTGAATGAAGCCTTGACGCTGGAGTCCGATCAACTGCCGCGCGGCTCGACCGTGGCGGTGATTACGGCGACGTGGGATGTGAAGTGGGCGACGATTGCGCGCGGGTTGAAGCGGCGCGGCGTGAACGTCGTCGCCGTCATCCTCAACCCGGCCTCGTTCGGCGGCCAGCGCGATAATGCCGGCGTGGCGGCGGCGCTGTGGAGCATGGGCATGCCCGCCTACTCCGTGAACGAGGGCGATGACCTGGCCGCCGCGCTGACGGCAAGCAAAGGATAATTAGCCCTCAATCTCCTGAATGGCCTCATACGGCGTCTGCCCGCCGAAGGCCACCTTCATCAGGCCGGGCAGGTAGGAGTCCAGCGTCTGCACCGCCGGGTAGACTAAGTTCTTGATCAAATTGGGCGTCAGCGGCTCCCCTTCAAAGTCCACACTGCTCTTGTAGCGCACCTCGCCGTCGGAATAGTCCATCTCGAAGTTGCCGATCCGCAGGCCGTAGTTGGCGCGGGTGATAAACTCGGCCACGGCCGGGCGGCTCTCCTCCGGCACTTTGATCGTGCCCACGGCGTAGAAGACAAACTGCTCCAGGTCGGCCCGGATTTGGGCGTAACAGCGCAGTTCGCCGTGCTTGCCCTTGTAGTAGGTACGGTAAGCGTACTGGTTTTCGATCTTCTGCGGATGCCAGCTATCTGCGTTCAGGAATTGCCCCAGCGTGTCAAAGGCGGTGAGGGCGTTCGGGCGCAATTCGCCGCGCCCCTCCGAAGCGGAACCTTCGGGTTGAGCGTCGCGCGGTTCTTCGGTCGAGGGGTCATCCATATCCCATTACCTTTTCTGGTCGGCGGTCTTCAGCGGCATTCTATCTCGAATGAGGGATTGGGGGAGGAGGCAGAAGGCCTCACCCCCTGCCCCTCTCCTGAACGCGAAAAGGCCACGTTCAGGAGAGGGGAGAAGCCCTAAAATTTGAAGGCATCCCCTCTCCCAACTGTGTTTTCCGGTTGGGAGAGGGATAGGGGTGAGGGCAAAGCACCGATCCCCATTTTCAATATAATCACAGCTATGGCTAAAAACACCACCCGCGCCGAACGGGCGGCCCAACTGCGCCGCGAACTCAGCGAACATATCCACCGCTATCACGTCCTCTCTGCGCCCATCATCTCCGATGCGGAGTACGACGCGCTTTTCCACGAGCTTCAGGCGCTGGAGGCCGCGCACCCGGAGCTCGCCACGCCGGACTCGCCCACGCAGCGAGTCGGCGGCTACGTCTCCGAGAAGTTTGAGAAGATACGCCACCCGGCCCCCATCCTCAGCCTGAGCAACGCGTTTGGCGCGGAAGACGTGCGCGCCTGGTTCGAGCGCCTCCGCAAACTGGATGACCGCGTGGAGCAGGCGGAGTTCGTGGTCGAGCCGAAGATCGACGGCCTGACCGTGGTTTTGCACTACACAGACGGCGTCTTCGTGCGCGGCGCCACGCGCGGCGATGGCGAGGTGGGCGAGGACATCACGCCAAACTTGAGGACGGTGAAGAGCCTGCCCTTGCGCATTCCAGTAGCGAAAGAAAAAGAGAAAGAAAGAGAAAAAGAGAAACGCAAACCGCCTCTTTCTCTTTCTCCTTCTCTTTTGGTTGTTCGCGGCGAAGCCGTTATCTTTACGGCGGACTTTGAGAAGATGAATGCAGACCTGGCGGCCAAAGGTGAGCGCACCTACGTCAACCCGCGCAACACGGCCTCCGGCTCCCTGCGCCAGTTAGACTCCAGCCTCACCGCCGCCCGTCCAATCTCACTACTGTGTTATGCGATTGTGGAGAGTCGCGGCGTCAGCCTCACCACGCAGTGGGATACGCTGGAGTATCTGCGCGCGCTGGGCTTCCCGGTGGCCGACGTGGCGCGCAAGTTCACGTCGCTGGAGGACGCCATCGCCTACTGTGAGCCGTGGGCCGACAAGCGCGACGAAGTGCCGTACGAAGTGGACGGCATGGTGATCAAGGTGAACGATCTGCGGCTGGCGGCGGATTTAGGCGTAGTCGGCAAAGACCCGCGCGGCGCGATTGCGTTCAAGTTTCCGTCGCGCGAGGTGACCACGACGCTCAACGACATCGGCGTGAACGTGGGCCGCACGGGCGTGCTCACCCCGTACGCGATCCTCGAGCCGGTCGAAGTCGGCGGGGTCACGGTCAAGCAGGCGACTCTGCACAACTTTGATTACATCGCCGAGAAAGACATCCGCCTCGGCGACCGGATTCTGCTCAAGCGATCCGGGGACGTGATCCCGTACGTCATCGGCCCGGTGGTGGAGGCGCGGAAAGGCGGCGAGAAGAAGTACAAGATTCCGACGAAGTGCCCGACCTGCGGCGAGCCGGTCGAGCGCCTCGCGGGCGAGGTCGCTCTCTACTGCGTCAACAGCGCCTGCCCGGATCAACTCAAGCGCACCGTGGAATACTTCGCCGCCGTCATGGATATTGAAGGCTTCGGCGAGAAAGTGGCCGAGCAGGTGGTGGAGGCCGGTCTCATTCACGACGTGGCCGACATCTATTCGTTGACCAAGGATCAACTGCTGACCCTGCCGGGTTTCGCGGATAAGAAAGCCGATAAGTTGCGGGCGGCGATTGCCGCAACCAAAGCGCGTTCGCTTGGCCGCCTGATTGCGGCGCTGGGCATTCACGGGGTGGGCGGCGTGATGGCGAACGATCTCGCCGCGCACGCCGGCGCATTGGAGGCGCTGATGAAAGCCACAGCGGATGAATTGCAAACCATTGAAGGCGTCGGCCCAAACGTCTCGCAGGCCGCCGTGGACTGGTTCGCGCGCAAGAGCAACAAGGCGATGCTGAGGAAATTGGAGAAGGCCGGAGTCTGGCCCAAGGCCGCGCCTCGGCGCGCGCCCGCCCAGGGCGTGTTCACCGCCAAGACTTTTGTGATCACCGGGACTCTGCCGACGTGGTCGCGCGACGACGCGAAGGCCTTTATCGAAGCGCGCGGCGGCAAGGTGATGGACAGCATCAGCAAGAAAACGGATTATCTGGTGCTGGGCGAGTCGCCCGGCTCCAAGCTGGCGAAGGCGCAGAGTCTGGGGGTGTCGATCATTGACGAAGCCGCTCTGCGAAAGTTAGGCGGTGAATAAGATGATTCCGCACACACGGCCCGTGGATCGCATCGGCGCACGCATCCAGGCCTGGTTGGAGCGGGTGGGCCAGACCAAAGCCGACGACCTGTATTTTTTCAACCAGCCCATTGAGGAACTGCGCGGCGGCACGCGCGTCCGCGTCAACGGGCGCGAGATGTTGATGTTCGCCTCGTACAGCTACCTCGGCCTGATCGGGCATCCCGCCATCAACGCCGCCGCCAAAGCCGCGATTGACCGCTACGGAACCGGCACGCACGGCGTCCGCCTGCTGGCCGGAACGCTCAGCCTGCATGGCGAGTTGGAAGAGACCATCGCCGCCTTCGCGCGCCGTGAAGACGCGATCACGTTTTCCAGCGGCTACGTCACCAACCTCACGGCGGTGTCCACGCTGTTGAGCCGCCACGATGTCGTGATCTGCGACAAGCTCAACCACGCCTCCATCGTAGATGGCTGCCTGCTCTCCGGCGCGGAGTTCGTGCGCTTCCGCCACAACGACATGCTCGACCTGGAGCGCTGTCTCCAGCGCGCCAAACCGGGCGCCGCGAAACTGGTGGTGACGGACGCCGTGTTTAGCATGGACGGCGACCTCGTTGACCTGCCGCGCCTCGTCGAGGTGTGCCATAAGCATGACGCCTGGCTGATGGTGGACGAGGCGCATTCCATCGGCGTGCTGGGGCAGACCGGACGCGGCATCGAGGAACACTTTGGCCTGGAGGGCGCGATTGACCTGAAGATGGGGACGTTGAGCAAGAGCATCCCCTCGGTCGGCGGTTATCTGGCGGGCCGCGCTGAACTGATCAATGTGTTCCGCCACGCCTCGCGGGCCTTCATCTTCTCCGCCGCCTTGCCGCCCGCCCAAGCCGCCGCCGCCCAGGCCGCGTTTGAAGTGATCGAGGCCGAGCCGAAGCGGGTGGCAACCCTGCAAGCGAACGCTCTGCGCTTTCGCGCCGGCTTGCAGATGATCGGTTTCAACACCCTCAAGACGGAAACGGCCATCGTGCCGATCATGTGCGGATCGGATGAGCGCGCCTTCCGTGTCGTGCGCCGCTGTCAACGCGAAGGCATTTTTACCCTGCCCGTGATCTCGCCCGCCGTGCCGGAAGGCCAGGCGCGGGTGCGCGCAACGGTAACCGCCGCTCACACCTCGGACGAAATCGATTTGGCGCTGGGGGTCTTTGAGCGCGCGGGCCGGGCGGAGGGGATCATTTGAACCGCAAAGACGCAAAGAACGCCAAGAAAAACTTTGCGCGCTGTGCGTCTTCGCGGTGAAAAGCTCTCAGAGATGCCAGCCACGCTCATTCTAAAACCGGGCCGCGAGAAATCGCTCCTGCGCCGCCACCCATGGATTTTCTCCGGCGCGGTGGCGCGCGTGGACGGTCAGCCGCAAACCGGCGAGACGGTTGAGGTCCGCGCCGCCGACGGAACCTGGCTCGCTCGCGCCGCCTACTCGCCGCACTCTCAAATCATCGCCCGCGTCTGGACATTTGACCCGGACGAAGACCTCACGCCCGCGTTCTTCCGCGCCAGGCTTGAGCGCGCCCTATCCGCTCGTTACCCTCTTATCTCTAACCTCCAACTTCCAGCCCTTCGCCTCGTCAACGCCGAATCCGACCGCCTCCCCGGCCTGATCGTGGATCGCTACGCGGATTTTCTCGTGTGCCAGTTTCTCGCGGCTGGGGCTGAACGATGGAAGCGCGAGATCGTGACGGCGCTTGCGGAGTTGATACCCAGCGCCGGAATCTACGAACGGTCTGACGTGGAGGTGCGCGCGAAGGAGGGCCTGGAGCCGGTCACGGGAGTGCTGGCCGGTTTAGCGCCGCCGGAGTTGATCGAGATCGAGGAGAATGAGTGCCGCTTTTGGGTGGATGTTCAGCGCGGCCACAAGACGGGCTTCTATCTCGATCAGCGCGACAATCGGGCCGCCGTGCGCGCCGCCGCCCACGGGCGCGAGGTGCTCAACTGCTTTGCGTACACGGGCGGCTTTGGCGTCGCTGCGCTCCGTGGTGGGGCGGCCCACGTCACCCACGTTGAAACCTCCGCCTCGGCGCTGGAGCTGGCGCAGAAGAACGTGACGTTGAACGGGCTGGACTCGGCGCGCGTGGAAAACGTCGTCGGCGATGTGTTTGCCGTCCTGCGCCAATACCGCGACGCGCGCCGCCAGTTTGACCTGATCATCCTCGACCCGCCCAAGTTCATCGACTCGCGCAGTCAGTTGGAGCGCGCCAGCCGGGGCTACAAAGACATCAACTTGCTGGCGTTCAAACTCTTGCGGCTCGGTGGCTTGCTGTTCACCTTTTCATGCTCCGGCTTGTTGGAGGCTGACCTGTTCCAGAAAATCGTGGCCGACGCCGCACTGGATGCGAAGCGCGACCCGCAGATCGTTCGCCGCCTCTCACAAGCGCCCGATCATCCGGTGGCGCTGAGCTACCCAGAAGGCGGATATCTCAAGGGGCTGGTGTGCCGGGTGGCCGGGTAAGTCGCAGAGACGTTGCATGCAACGTCTCTGCGAGCTGGATCGGAGGCCATATGAGTGAAGTCTTGATCCTCGGGAGCGGCGCGGCGCTGACGGAGGGCAGTCGCGAGCCGACGATGCTGGCCCTGCGCGGCCCGCAGTCCACAGTCGTGATGGATTGCGGCGGCAACGCCGTCCGGCAACTGCAACGCCTCAACGTCCCGCTCGACTCGATTGAGCGGATCATCCTCACGCACTCGCATCCCGATCACACCTCCGGATTCCCTTTGCTGGTGGAGATGCTCTGGCTGGCGGGGCGCAAACAGCCTCTGCCGATTCACGGCCCGGCGGAAACGGTGGATGTGATGCAAAGAGTGTGGGCGCAGTGGGACACGCGCGATTGGAAGGGGATGCCGGAACTGCAATGGCACATCGTCCCGCTGGAGGTGGGTGCGCCGATTGCGGTGGGCGCAGACTTTGAATTGACCGCCGCGCCCGGAGTGCATAGCGTGCCCGTGATTGGCGTGCGCGCGCGGGATGCGCAGACGGGCCGCGTGTGCGTTTACGGCGCGGATGGCGAGCCGTCGGCGGGCATCCGCGCGCTGGCTCAGGGCGCGGATATGTTAGTCCACGAAGCGACCGGGACCTATCCCAGCCACAGTTCCGCGGAGGGCGCGGCGGAACTGGCGCGGGCGGCGGGGGCGAAGGAACTCGTGTTGGTGCACCTCGCGCCGCTGGTCAACGACCTCGGCGCCCAACGCGCCGCCGCCGCTCACCTCTTCGGCGGGCCGGTGCACATCGCCAACGACCTGGAGCGTTACGAGTTCTGAGGAGAGTCTTAATCGCAAGGTGTAAGAGCGTTTGGACGCGGATGAACGCGGATCAGAATAATCTGCGGCCACCTGCGTTCATCTGCGTCCTTTCTCTGGTCTATTTGCCGAAGTAGGCGCGGAAGGTGTCCAACAGCGCGCTCAGGATTTTGGCGCGGTAATCAATAGCCGCTTGCACGTTCTGCTGGTGCATGGCGAATAGTTCACTATCCACGCCCTGCAGGCCGCCGTCGCCCGAGCGCATGGGGACGACCGTCTCGCTGTTGCCATTGATGCGGATGATCGTTCGCGCCGCCGGGCTGGCCGCGTCAAACTTCGTCTCGCTCCCGACCTTCACCTCCACGTAGTTGGTCTCCACGACCAGGGTGGCCACGTCGTTGACATACTTGGCGACGGTGGTGGCGGTGTTCTTGACGGCGGTTTCGATTTCGTTAGCCATGATTAATTTTCCTCGGATTGAGATGCAAGCGCCCGGTACTTGCCGATCTCGGCCAGCACCTGGCTGACGGATTTCCACGCAATCGGCAGGGCCAACACCGCACTGCCCGGCGTGGTCAATAACGGCGCGAGTTTGAGCGCCCCCTGCGTCACGATCACAAACGTGTTCAGATACAGCCCGCGCGAGGCCACACTCAGCGCCACCGTGCGCCGATGGTGCGCCGCCTGACGGGCGTTCAACTCGGCTTGCGCCAGCGTGTTCGTGTCGCCGGTCCAGTCAATGACCGTGCGCGCCAGCAATTGGCCCTCGACGCTCGTCTCCACCCAGGCGAAGTTGGAGATGATCCGCGTCAGCCTGTCAATCGCGGCCTTGAAGTGGCCGCTGGCCTGGCGCATCGATTCCGGCGCGGCCTCGCCCACCGAAAAGCTGACGGCGGGCGGCTGGCCGGTGCGCGCTTCTTCCAGCAGGTACAGCAGTTCACTTTCTTGATCGGTGAACGCCTCATCTCCGCCGATGGAGAAGGAGACGCCAGCGGCTGATTGGGCTTGAGCGCGGGCGACGAACGACTCGATCTGGTTGGGCGCCCGATTGAGCGCGGACTGGGTTGCGCGCAGACGCGCTTCACCAGCCTCCAACTGCCCGGCGGCCTGCGCCGGATCGGCGGGCAGGTTGGCGCGCCACACCATCGTATCCGCCGGCGGGGCCGCTTCGGCCTCTGCGCCGACGCTGAACGAGACCGGCCCAGGCGCGGCGGGCGCCCACAGGCCGAACCAATCGGCGTCTTGCGTGTCGGCGTCAACGAGCTCGAATGCGGGCTGGGTCATTTATTCCCCAAATTAGTCAACCCGCTCACCGCCGAGATCGCCGCCCGCACCAGTTCGGCGCGGCTGGTCTGCGCCTGCTTCACCGCTTCGGTGTGGATGCTCCAGAGCGACAGGTCCACTTCGTCATCCTTGACCGGCACACAAATTTTGGTGTCGCCGTCAATCTTGATCGCGGTCAGCGCGCGCAGTTTGATCGGGCCGGTGAACTCGCCCTTCTCGTATTTCACGCCCTCGATGTTGTCGCTGGTGTACGTGGCGACTTCAAGCGTGGCCGCGTCGTCCAGCGCGTCCGATAGAAACTTGCCCAGCTTATCCACAAACTCCTTGAGCGCCCCGCCAAGTGTTTGACCGCCCTCTTTGTTGTCGCCAAAGCCGAGAAAGCCGTAGTTGACGGCGCTCGCTTCGCTCGTGCCAGGCGCTTCGCTTGAGAATGCGCGGCTCGGCCCGGCCCCGCCGCCGGCTGAAACGACGGAAGTGGCCGTGGCTGGAGCCGCGCTACCGGCCTTTGCGGCGGAGGTGATCTCAGGTATGGCCGTGCGCGCGGCGGCGGCGTCACCTTCGCCCGCGACGTTCAAGCGCACCGCCGGGTCGCCGATGATGACGTAGTTGCGCGCGTCGTTGTTGGCCGTCCACAGCCCGGCCATCTCCTGCGCGGGCCGAGGGCCTTCGTAGATTTCGTTGTCAATCGCCGACGTGATCTCGGATGCCAGCTCCGCGTAGCGCTCGTTGAACGGCTCCAGCGCGTAGCCGATGGGATAACCGTCGAAGAGATTCTTGAACGTGGACTCGAACACCGTCAGTTGCTTGCCGGCCCGGCCCCAGATAAAGGAATAGCCCCAGGCGCGCTCCACGTGGCCGACGACGGCCAGCGCGCCGCCTTTGGGCAGGCCGAGCATCCGCCTCGGCAGTTTGGACAGAAAGGCTTTGGGCGCGACCTCGGCCCGCTCCTTGGCGGCCTGGCGGTAGAAGTCGTCGTAGCGCGGCGAGCCGGCGCCGTAACAGGCAAAGAGGAAGGCCAACATGCCGAGCAGATTGGAGTCACTGCCCAGGTCTCCCGCGTGGAAGAACTTATCTTCGTTCACCGGCTGGCCTTTGCCCTTGCGCGGGCCGGGCCAATCCTGGCACAACAGCGCGCCGGTGTAGGGTTCCTGTTTGGCGTGGCCGCGAGGAAATTCCATGCCGTGGCTGGCGGTGAACAACAGGCTGGGGGCCTCCGCGCCCAGGACTTGCGAGAGCTTCGCTTTCGTCGCGGCCTCCTTCATTACCTTGTCAAACGTCCAACTCTTTTGCTCGGCCGCCAGGCTGTCGGCCAGCGGGGCCACCAGGTTTTCGGCGCTCAGGTTCGTGGCAGGATCATCGGGGTTGACCACACCGAAGAATGTCGCTTTACGCGCCAGTTTGAGCGGCCTGGTCTCCGCCTCCACCACACTGCGGGCGTAGTTGGCGTACTCTTCAACCGTATCAAAGTGGATGCGGCCCACGGCGTATTGCACGTCCAGTTGGAACTGGAACGAGTAGGGGATGGTCTCCGGGTCGCCGACGATGAGCAAGTAGTAGGGAACCTTCTCCGGGTTGGCCGGGCCGGGGCCCATGCCAAGGCGCTCGAGGAATTTGTTCTTGGTCTCGTTCGGGCGCACGCCCAACGGCGGGCCGAAATACTCTTTGTAATATGGGCCGGCCTGCTTCCGGCGCAGGTCCAACAGCGGGCTGAGCGCCTCGCGGATCGCGGCGTACTGCGCGTCCGGGCTGGCGGGGAAGATCACGCCCCAACCGGACTCGTCTAGTTTCGACGGATCGCGGCCTGCTTCCAGACCATAGTGACTGCCGCTCAGACTGCTGTTATAGCGGTTCTGCAAATCCTTTTTGAGGTCGTCGTCCAGTTGCTCGCCGCGGGCGACTTTGGCGATCTGTTCGGCGGAGAGCGGGGGCAGGGCGTAGTCACCCGTTTCCGCGTTGATGCCGTTGATGTAAAGCAATTCTTCGCTCATGCGAGAGGCCTCCGAGGAGTGAGAAGTGGATAAGCCGGGCGGGTGGCTCAATGGTAGCACAACTTGAGTTGAGGTTTGAGCGGGCACGCGCCGGTCCCAGCGATACCGGTCCGGCGTGATCGCCTTGTGGCCGATGGCGCGCGTCAGGCGGGTGAGGCGCTGGATACGCGCCACGCGAAGCGGGCGTTGCGAGTCCTTGCGGGCGGGGGGCATTGCCTATGAGTATATCCGGCCCGGCGAAATTTGACATTTCCCTCATCCGCGTTACACTGCTCGCCGACCCTCACATCCAAAGGAACCCCGCATGGACATTAACGTCGTTCACGGCAACATCGCCGAGCAAAAGGCTGACGCGATTATCCTCAACCTATTTGAAGGCGTCACGGAGCCGGGCGGCGCGACCGGCGCGGTGGATCAGGCGCTCGATGGCGCGATCCGTGCGTTGATTGCAGGCGGTGATTTTACCGGCAAACTCAACTCTACGACGGCGCTCTACCCGCGCGGCGCACTGCCCGCTCAGCGCGTCATCGTCGTCGGCCTCGGCCCGGCGGATAAGCTCACCCTCGATCACGTGCGCACCGCCGGCGCGGTTGCGGCGCAAAAAGCGCAGAGCCTCGGCGCGAAGCATGTGGCGACGGTTGCCTACGGCGGCGCTGGCGCAGGCGGCCTCGAGGTGAATAGAGCCGCACAGGCCGTCGCCGAGGGCGCGGTGCTAGGGATGTACGAGTACCTGAAACAGGCGAAGGACGCCGAGCCGAAGTCGGCGCTTGAACGTTTGACGCTGGTGGAGTTTGATACGGCGCGAGTCGCAACCGTCGAGGCTGGTGCGCACACGGGCGCAATTGTTGCCGCGAGCGCCAACTTCGCGCGCGACCTCGTGAACCAGCCGCCGAACGTCTGCACGCCGGAAGGCCTGGCGGCGCAGGCGGAAAAGATGGCGGCGGAGGTCGGCCTGACCGCGCGCAGTCTCACCCCGGAGGAGATGCAGGCGCTGGGCATGGGTTCTCTACTGGCGGTGGCGCTGGCCTCCTCTTTACCTGCGCGGCTGATCATCCTGGAGCATCGCCCTCCGGGGGCGGAGAGCATTGCGCCGGTCGTTCTGGTCGGCAAAGGCGTGACGTTCGATAGCGGCGGCCTCTCGATCAAAGGCGCGGGCGACATGCCGGCGATGAAATCCGATATGGGCGGCGGCGCGGCGGTGATTGGGGCCATGCGCGCGGTGGCGGAGTTGAAAGTGCCGCGTCCCGTTGTCGGCCTCGTCCCGGCGGTGGAGAACGTGATCGGCAGTCACGGCTTCCGCCCGGCAGACGTGATCCGCGCCTCCAACGGCAAGACGATTGAGATTATCAGCACCGATGCAGAGGGCCGGCTGATCCTGGCGGATGCGCTGGTGTACGCGGGCCGCTATCAACCCGCCGCCGTGATTGACCTTGCCACCCTGACGGGCGCGTGCAGTATCGCCCTGGGGCGCGGGATGGCGGCGGGCTTATTTTCCAACGATGAGAATCTGCTGGAGCGCGTCCGGCGCGCGGCGGACGTGGCCGGTGAGCGCGTGTGGCCCCTGCCGCTGTACGAGGAATACCGCGAGCGGCTCAACAGCGACGTGGCGGACATGAAGAACAGCGCGGGCGACCGGTATGCGGGCGTGGGCGTGAGCGCCGCCTTCTTGAAAGAGTTCGCGGAGGGTTATCCATGGGCGCACCTCGATATTGCGCCGGTGGCCTACGACGACCACGCCAAAACGCCGTGGCCCAAAGGCGGCACCGGTTTCGGCGTGCGCTTGTTGGTGGAGCTTCTGCAGGAGTGGAAGTGAGTTGAATCCACGAAGACACACGAAGGGATAATTTCTTCGTGTGTCTTCGTGTAACTTCGTGGATCAAATTTCCGCCACGGCCTGGTAGACCGTTGCGATCACCTGCTCCACCTCGGCTTCGCTGAGTTCGGAGTACATCGGCAGGCTGAGGACTTCGCGGCAGGCTTGCTCGGTGATGGGCAGGGAGCCTAAACCGTCGCCGTAGCCACGATAGGCATCTTGAAGATGGCACGGGTGCGGATAATGAACAGCCGCGCCAACGCCGAGTTCCCTTAGTTTCTCGCGGAGCGCATCGCGCCGTGGGTGACGGATGACGAAGAGATGCTCCACGCCCTCATCGTCTTCCGCGCAAGCCGGACCGCGCACTTCGGCGGGCAGGGCCGCGCGGTAGCGGCGCGCGATCTCCCTGCGGCGCGCGTTGTCCTCATCAAGATGCTTGAGCCGCACGCGCAGGAGCGCGGCCTGAAGCTCATCCAGCCGCGAGTTCCAGCCGTGCTCGGAGCTGTGATACCGCTCGCGCCAGCCGTACTCGCGCAGTGAATGCAGACGATCCACGATTTGCGGATCATCGGTTGTCACCATGCCGCCATCCCCGAACGCGCCGAGGTTCTTGGTCGGGTAGAAGCTCCACGCCGCCGCCCTCCCAAGCGTTCCGACCCTCCTGCCCGCCTGCCGCGCACCGTGTGCCTGGGCGCAGTCCTCGATTACGATCAAGTTTTGTTCCTGCGCCAGCGCCATAATCGCCGTCATATCCGCCGGGTTGCCGTACAGATGCACAGGCATGATGGCGCGCGTGCGCGAATCGATCTGGCTCGCGATCAGGCTTGGATCAATCGTCAGCCGCCTGGGATCAAGATCGACGAAGACCGGGCGCGCGCCGGTTTCCACAATCGCCGCGATGGTGGCGCTGGCGGTCAGCGAGGGGGCCAGCACCTTATCGCCCTCGCC
>Ga0247727_10012843_pt1 | contig 14266 bp, 12 predicted proteins | sample WisWelCaveWW1625_FD_202498 | JGI IMG/M metagenome (GOLD analysis project Ga0247727, IMG submission 202498) | Biofilm microbial communities from Wishing Well Cave, Virginia, United States - WW16-25 | ecosystem: Environmental > Aquatic > Deep subsurface > Groundwater > Cave microbial mat | place... | reverse complement strand
CTTCCAACTCTTGCCGTTGCGGTCGCGTAAGATCCAATCCAGCTGCTTGTTTCGCCATGCCCAACAAGTTATCCTGTCGGGTAGTTCTTGTAAAGCTAATTACGAGGCGTCACACTAGGAGAGCCACGACCGGCGTTTCGAATCTCATCGGAAGCACACTCCGGCGGGACAGCGGCGCTCGAAGTGCGCCTCCACTTCGTCTCGAAAATGCTTGAGCACCGAGGTGATCGGCAGCGGCGCGGCCTGGCCGAGGCCGCAGATGCTGGTGAGCTGCATCGTCTCGGCGAGCTCGTCGATGACCTCGAAATCGGCGGGCGCGGCTTCGCCCCGGCGCGCGCGGTCGAGGATTTCGACCAGGCGCTGGCTGCCCTCGCGGCACGGCACGCACTTACCGCACGACTCGTTGCGGAAAAACGTCGTCACGTTCAGGGCGAGGTCGAGCATGCAGCGATCGTGATTCAACACGACGACCGCGCCCGAGCCGAGCATCGAGCCGAGTTGCGCCAGCGCGCGAAACTCCAGCGGGGTGTCGAGCAAGGTCGCCGGCAGGAAGCCCGACGACGAGCCGCCGGGCATGAACGCCTTGACGGAGTTGCGAGCGGAGTGGGTGACCGTGTGACGGACGCCGCCGCCGTTCTCCTCAATGAACTGTCGGGCGGTGATTCCGAGCGGCACCTCATACACGCCGGGGCGGTGCACGTCGCCGGACAGCGCAAAGAACTTGCGGCCGGCCGCGCCGTTAACGCCCGCCGCCGCGAACCACTCGCCGCCACGCTGAAGAATGGTCGGGACCCAGGCAAAGGTCTCGACGTTGTTGATCACCGTCGGCCGGCCGTACAACCCGTGCGTGCCGGGGAACGGCGGCTTGTTGCGCGGCTCGGCGCGTTTGCCTTCGAGGCATTCCAGCAGCGCGGTCTCCTCGCCGCAGATGTAGCCGCCGGGCGACTCGAAGACCGTTACCCGCAGGTCGGGCCTCCCGGCTCGACGCAGCACTTTTCGGACTTTCGGCACTTCGCGTTCGATGAGTTCGCGCTCGCGATAGTACTCGTGGCGGATGAAGACGATGGCCTCCGTGGCGCCGACCACCAGCGCGGCGATGACCATACCCTCGACCACGAGTTGCGGCGCGCGGCGCAGCAGGTCGCGGTCCTTGAACGTGCCCGGTTCACTCTCGTCGGCGTTGCACACAACGTACTTCGTTGCCGGCGTGAAGCCGCGCCGGGCGTCCCACCACGGAACCACCGGCGGACCGGGCTGCGCATTGCGGACCAGCTCCCACTTCGTTCCGCACGGAAAGCCCGCGCCGCCCATTCCGCGCAAGCCGCTCGTCTTCAGCGACTGGATGATCGCCTCGGCCGACAGCTCCCCGGCCAAAACGCGGCGCAGCATCGCGTACGGCGCAGCCGCAATCAACTCGATGGGCTTCGCCGTGCGGGGCAGTCGTTCGCGCTTCGGCATTGCGCCGCGGCCCATCGCCTCGAACAGCCGGTCCAGCTTCCCCTCGTCCACGCCGGTGAAGTTCTCACCGTTGACGCTGAGCGCCGGCGCGCGGTCGCACTGACCGAGACACGAGCAGGGCTTGACCTCGATGGATGAGGGATCAGGGATGAGGGATGAGACGGCATCGAGCAATTGCGCCGCACCGCGCAGGTGGCACGACAGGTCAGTGCAAACACGCAGGTCCCACTGCGGCGGCGGGTCGAGTCGAAAGTGGGGGTAGAAGCTGGCGACGCCGTGCAGCGCGTACATCGGCACACCCGTGCGTTTGGCCAGCGCGGCAAGCTCTGCGCGCGGCAGGTAGCCGTGTTCGTGCTGCAAGGCCTTCAGGTCGTCGATGAGCATGGGCGAGAGTTTAACCGAGCAATGCGCATCTACACCAAACGGGGCGACGGCGGCGAGACCGATCTCTTCGGCGGCGGGCGCGTGCCCAAGTACGCCCCGCGCATCGAAGCCATCGGCGCGGTGGATGAGTTGAACGCGGCGATCGGCCTGGCGATAGTTTCCCAGGACCAATTGTTGGGCGCGCTGCTCGCAACGATACAGCACGATCTGTTTCAGCTCGGCGCGGAACTCGCCGTGACGGCGTCCGCAACAGTAACGAGTCGCATGTCGCCGTTGGAGCGGGAGCGCATCGTCGCGCTGGAGCGACTGATTGATCGCCATGAGGAGGAACTGCCGCCGTTGCGCAACTTTATCCTGCCCGGCGGGAGCGAGGCCGGCGCGCGATTGCAGGTCGCGCGCGGATCGTGCCGACGTGCGGAGCGCCGGGTGGTGGCGCTGGCGCAAGCCGAGTCGATTCGCGGCGAAGTCGTCCAGTACCTGAACCGCCTGTCCGACCTGCTGTTCGTGCTGGCACGCGTGGCGAACCAGCGCGCCGGCGTGGCCGACGTGCTGTGGCAACCATGAACAGCATCTACACCGACCTGCTCGACCTGCTCGATTCCAACCAGCGCTGCGCGCTGGCGACGGTGGTGCGAACTCGCGGCTCCACTCCCCAAAAGCCAGGGGCCAAGGCGCTGTTTCTTCCCGACGGCCGCATCATCGGCACCATTGGAGGCGGCTGCCTGGAGGCCGAGACCCGACTGCGCGCACTCGACGCGATGCGTGACGGCGGCTGCGAGCGCTTCGATCTGCACCTCGATGAGGCCTTCGGCTGGGACGACGGCCACCTGTGCGGCGGAACCGCGAGTGTGCTGATCGACGGGCGCGTGGCGGCCTCGGCCGCGCTGCTGCGCGCAACCGTCGAGACCGGGTTGCGCGGTCAACGCGCGGTGCTGGCGATGATTGTCGCCGGTCCGGCCGAACTGGTCGGGGCCAAGCTGCTGCTGACCGCCCAGCCGGCCGCGGGCGGCGAAGGTGAGTCGCAGTGCATGGTCAGCGCGGCAGACGACGGAATCTCCGAGGAGCTACAGACCGCGATTGCCCAAGCCGCCAGCGCGGTAGTGTCCGCGCGAAAGGAGATGAGCCTCGCGGTGGGAGCTTGCGAGGTCTACTTCGAGCCGCACTTTTCCAAACCGAGCCTGCTCATCTGCGGAGGTGGACACGTGGGCACCGCACTTTGCAAGCTGGCCGCGTTCCTGGGTTTCGAGGTGACGGTGATCGACGACCGGCCCGAATTCGCCAACTCGCAACGGCACCCTGAGGCGGTGGCGACGATTTGCGACGACGTGGTGGCGGCGGTGCGCCGGCTGGTCATCACGCCGGACACGTACATCGTCATCGTCACCCGTGGCCATCGCAACGATGCGCAGGTGTTGCGGGCGGTGCTCCATTCGCCGGCGGCGTACCTCGGCATGATCGGCAGCCGGCGCAAGGTCTTCGTGATGCGCGACAGCTTCATCGAGGAGGGCGTCGCCGCCGCCGCTGACTTCCAGCGCGTCCATGCGCCAATCGGCCTCGATCTCGGGGCTGAATCCGTCGAAGAGATCGCGCTCAGCATCGCCGCCGAAATGGTGCTGGTGATGAAGGGACGGGAGAGCGGCCTCCGCAAACTCAGCGACGGAATCCGGGAACACCCAGCCGCAGACCGTGGCCCTCACGCCTCATCGAAGTTAACAGGAAACACCTGCGCACTTGTATAGTGGTCCTCGTGTTGCCATACTACGACGCACTCACCCGAGGTCGCATGAAGCGGTCCCGGCCTCTGGAGGTTCGGCATGAAGCACGAGCATCACGGCCACCACGGCCATCATCGTGGACATCACGGGCACGACGAGAACAGCGACGCGCAGAAGTGGGCCATCACCATCGGCCTGATCCTCGGTGGCATCTTCGTGATGTTTGTGGTAGCCATCCTGACCATAAGGAGCACGGGAAAGGCCACCGCGGTCAACGCCAAGCCGGCGCAATCCCAATCCCTGTGGTCGCGCTGGGTTGGGGGCGGCGCCGCGGCCAGCAAGCGTTCTGCGGGTGGTGGACGCAGCGCAGCGGTGGCCGAGACCTGTTCCGGACGACTCCATGCCCTGCGCGCTGCCATTCGAGCGAAGGGCAACCGCGTTCAATCGTTGGCAGAATTGACGACCTCGGAAGACTCCGTGAAGTGTCCGGACAAGAGCTACGTATACGTCTTTGCTTACGAGACTCAGATAATTGCCTGTCAAGTCAATGGCCACGAAGCGAATTGAACGACGGCAAGTCACTCCGAACGTTTCCGAGCCGCGAAGGTCACAGAGCGGTATCCACACTCAAATTCGCATTATGCATGAAACGTGGCGGTGTAGCGACGAAGGGATCGGACGATTTCACCGCAGAGACGCAGTGAACGCGGAGAACACCGGGTTTCATCGCCAGAATTCTCTGCGCTCTCTGCGTCTCTGCGGTGAAAGTCGTTTCCGATGTGTCACGAGCGCTTCCGCACTGCCTCCATCAATTGCAGCAGCACTTCCTCCTGGAGCTTGCGCGCGCGGGCGGCGGTACTCGTATTATTATTGACCATGATCGAAACGACATAGGTCTGGCCACCGACCGGGACATAGCCGCTGAGCGCGGAAACGCCATTGAGCGTGCCGGTTTTCGCCCGGACCACGCGGTGCGCGGCGGAGTAGACCATGCGGGTGGCGAGCGTGCCGTCCTGGCCCATGACCGGCAGCGACTGCACAAACGCCTCGCGGTGCGGGCTGCGCCACATCGCTTGTAGCAGGCCGACAATCGCCGCGGGCGAGACCAGGTTGTGGCGCGACAGGCCCGAGCCATCGACCAGGTGGAGTTGGTCGGCCGGCAACTTCATCGCTACGGCCCATTCACGCAACGCGGCACTGCCGTCCGCGGCCGTGGCCTTTCCCTTCGCTTTGTAGGCGGCAGCGCGCAGGAAGAGTTCGGCATACAGGTTGTCGCTCACTTTGTTCAGCCGCTGGGCCAGTTCGGCCAGCGGCGCGGATTCGATGACTCCTAGCGAGCGCTTTTCGCTCGATTTGGTTTCGGCGCGCAAATCTCCCGTCGTCACTCCGGCCGCGTTCAACTGCCGGCGAAGTTCGTCGGCGGCGAAGAGGTGGGCCTCGGGAATGCTCACTGCCTGGCGCACCGTTTCAGCGCCGACGGTAATGACGCCACCGACTTCAAACGATCGTTGGTGCGCAATGCGAACAAAGTCAACGTTGGTGGGGCCGGTCTGCGTCACGCGCACGCGATTGACGATGCGCACCCAGTCGGTGGGCGGCTCGACGGTGATGACCGCGGGGCGGCCTTCGGTCCCCGGCGACGTGACGACGAGCGTCACGGCGTTGCGATCGAGCGAGAGCGCGCGCACTTCGGCCTGATAATAGAACGGCAGGTAGCCGATTGCCCAGCCGAAGCCGTAGGGCCCGTCGGTGATCAAAGAGCTATCGGCGATGACGGCTCCCGCTATTCGGCGGAGGCCGGCTCGCTGCACCGCGGTCACGAATTGCGCCAGGTCGGCTCGCATCAAGGACGGATCCCCGGCACCGACCAGGTGCAGGTTTCCGCGAAATGTGCCATCCGGATCCGGTTCGCCTTCGCTCTTCAATTCTGTGCGGAAACGGAACTCCGGGCCGAGTTGCGCCAACGCCAGCGCCGTGGTGAACAGTTTGGCGTTGGAGGCGGGGACGAACAGTTTTTGCGCGTCGTGCGTGAACAGCACCGTGCCGTCGAGTCGGGCAAAGCAAACCCCCAGCCGGGCGCTGCGCCAGTCGGGTTGGTCGAGCAGCCGGGCAATCGCTGCCGCTTGCGGCTTGGGCAATCGCGATTCGGCGGTGTCGCCCGGCGCGCCGGTCAGCAGGACAACGAAAAGCGAGACGAAGGCAAGATGCTTCACGGGAACCTCAAACGTCGGAATGACCAGCAGGCTGACGCGGTAGCGTTCGCCTGCCAAGCTGTGCGGGTCATCATTTTCATGAGGTGTGTCCATGTCCCAATTCGACGCCGCCACGCTATGGGCGAAGATCAAGTCCGAGTCGATTGCCAAACTCGAATTCAACCTGGTGCTGGCCGATGCGCTCAACGCCGTGGTGCCGATTACCGTCGACGGCGAGATTCTGGTGCTCGGTTATGCGGAGGGCGCGCTGCATCACACGCGTATCCTGGGCGTGCCCGACAAAGTGAATCTGATCAACAACACGGTGAAGGCGGAAACCGGCGGCGCGGTGACCACGCACACGTTTGTCGAAGGTACTGCGGTAAAGGACTGGGAGTACGTGAAGGAGCGCAAAGTGCGCGCAGCCGCGCACACCGACGACGCCATCGCCGCGAAGAAAGTGCAGTCCGGCTCGGTATCCACCATTGACGATCTCATCCAGGAGTTGCACCGTCGCTACGGCCAGCTCGAGGGGCGCGGCTTTCCGCAGGTGAAGGCGAAATGGCTGATGGAGATCCTGCCCTCGCTGGTGCAGGTCGAAGAGCAGTTGCGGACCAGGGACGACCAGTACTTCCGCAACTTCGCGCGCGTCATCGACAAGGTCGCTGCGCTCACCGAGATTCCCGCCGTCACCATCGGTCTGGAGATCGAACGGCTCAAGCGCGCGCGGCCGACGGATTAAGGCGTAGGTCGGGCCTCCCTGCCCGACAAAAACAAATACGGGGCGAGATTGCGGGGATTGAAGTGAATCGTTGGAATCGTCGGTCGGTGTTGCTGGTCGCGTTCCTGCCGCTGATAGGCGGCGCGGCGGCGAGTGACGATCGGCCTGCTGCGCAAAGCCTGTGGTCATTGCAACCGGTGAAGCGGACGGTGCCACCGCGCGTCAAGTCGGTTGGGGCCAATCCGATTGACGCGTTCGTGCGCGCGCGACTCGAGCGCCAGCGGGTGCCGCCTTCGCCCTCCGCCGAGCGCCCCACGCTGATCCGCCGCCTGTCGCTGGATCTGCGCGGGCTGCCACCTACCATCGAGGAGGTCGAGGCGTTCATCGGCGATACGCGCCCGGGCTCGTACGCGCGGCTGGTCGAACGAATGCTCGCCTCGCAGGCGTTCGGTGAACGCATGGCACTGCAGTGGCTCGACCTCGCGCGGTATGCCGACACCGACGGCTATCACGACGACACCGATCGCGCGATGTGGGCGTGGCGCGACTGGGTGATCTATGCCTTCAATGCCAACCTGCCGTTCGACCAGTTCACCATCGAGCAACTCGCCGGCGACTTGCTGCCCAACGCAACGCGCGACCAGGTCATCGCCAGCGCGTTCAACCGCCTCGGTCCCACCAGCAGCGAAGGCGGCGCCATCGTCGAAGAGTACGCGGCCAAGTATGCGGTCGACCGCGTCAACACCACGGTCGGAGTCTGGCAGGGGCTGACAATTCAATGCGCCGAGTGCCACGACCACAAGTTCGACCCGCTCTCGACCCGCGAGTACTACCAGTTGTTCGCGCTTTTCAACCAAGTGCCGGAAAATGTCCTTTACCGTGGCGCCGATGCTCCGCCGACGATTGCCGTGCCGACCGCGCAACAACAGGTGAAGCTGGACGAACTGGCGCGAACCATCGCAACGCTGGAGGAGGAAGTTAGGCCGCGCACCGGCGTCGCCGACCCGAAGGCCGAGGAGAAGCGCGCGGCCGAATCGAAGAAGAAGCTCGACGAAGTTAGGCAACAGCGTAGCGAGGTCGAGAAGATGACCAAGCTGCGCATTATGGCCGACCAGTCGCCACGCAAGCCGACGTTCGTGCTAACGCGCGGCGACTACCGCAAGCATGGCCCGGAGGTGCAGCCCGGCGTTCCGGCGGCTCTTCTCAGCGCGCGCCGCGAACCGTTTGCCAACCGCCTCGACTTCGCGCGGTGGCTGGTCGACGGCAGGAACCCGCTCACCGCGCGAGTGGCCGTCAACCGCCTGTGGCACTTGCTCTTCGGCGTCGGGCTGGTAAAGACCAGTGAAGACTTTGGCACGCGCGGCGAGCGGCCCAGCCATCCCGAACTGCTCGACTGGCTGGCCGCCGAATTCGTCGAGTGCGGTTGGGATGTGAAGCACTTACTGCGCCTATTGGTAATGAGCGCAACGTATCAGCAGAGCTCGAAAATCGAGGATCGAGGAGCGAAGATCGACACGGACAATCGCTTGCTTGCCCGCGGTCCGCGCGTGCGCTTGCCAGCGGAGTTGATTCGCGACAACGCGCTGGCGGTTGTCGGCCTGCTCGACCGCGGCCGCGCGCCGGGCGGGCCGAGCGTGCGACCCTATCAGCCCGGCGACCTTTGGCGCGAATTGGCGTCCGGCGACCAGGCCTCGCGGTCTTATGTCCAGGACCACGGCGCCGATTTGTACCGCCGCGGCCTGTACACGTTCTGGAAGCGCTCGATTCATTTCCCGGCCTTCTCGGTGTTCGATGCGCCCAAGCGCGAGACCTGCGTCGTGCGCCGCTTGATGACGAACACACCACTCCAGGCCTTCGTGGTGATGAACGACACCGCGTTCGTCGAGGCCGCACGCGTGTTCGCGCAGCGGATTCTTCTCGACGGCGGCGCCACCACAGACTCGCGGCTCAGCTACGCCTTCCGTCGCGCGCTGGCGCGGGAGCCGAATCCGCGCGAGCGGGTAACGATTACGCGGCTGCTAAACGATGCGCTCCGCGAATATCGCACGAACGTTGAAGCCGCGAACAAGCTCGCGAGCGCCGGCGAGTTTCCACGCCCGAAAGAACTCGACGTGGCCGAGCACGCGGCGTGGACGTGCGTGTGCAATGCTATTCTGATTCTCGATGAGACGATAACGAAGGAGTGATGACGACATGACACTTATTCTGGAGCTACCGCCCAGAGTGGAAGAGCAGCTGACCGCAGAGGCGGCAAGCAAGGGCCTGTCGGTGGCCAAATATGCGGAACGCCTTCTATGCGCGAAGGTCACTGCCGAGCACAAGCCTAAAACCGGTGCTGAGCTTGTTGCCTATTGGAAGCGCATCGGAGTCATCGGATCAAGACCGGATATCAAGGATAGTTCGCGACATGCGCGTAAGCTGCGGCGCCGGGCCGAGACCCGTACGCGGGATCAATGATGCGAATGGTCGACGCCGACGTGCTGATCGACGTGCAGCGCGGTCTCCCTCCAGCAGTTATGGCCGCCTCGGCTTGATTGACGCGCTCATTGCCGCGAGCGCAATCGGGCTCAGCGTTGAGCTTTGCACATTCAACACCAAGCATTATCGCGTGATCGAGGGGCTCACAATCGTCAAGCCCTACGTGCGGTAAACTCAGAATCCAAGTAGCGATAGGAAGAAGCCATGCCGCTCTGTTCCCCACCCAATTCGGTTCTCACCCGCCGCGATTTCTTCGGCCGCGGCGCGACCGGAATCGGCACGATCGCGCTGGCGTCGCTGTTGAATGAGCGCCTTCTTGCGGCGTCGGCAACTCACCACCCGCCCAGGGCAAAGCGCGTTATCTACCTGTTCCAGTCCGGCGGGCCGAGCCACCTCGACCTGTTCGATTACAAGCCCGGCCTGGTCAAGCACAACGGGCAGGAATTGCCGGACTCGGTGCGCATGGGCGAGCGGCTGACGGGCATGACCTCCGGTCAGAAGACCAAGCCGATGGCGGCGTCGGTCTTCAAGTTTGCACAGCACGGGCGCAGCGGCGCCTGGCTCAGCGAGTTGCTGCCGCACACGGCGAGCGTCGTCGACGACCTGCTCTTTGTCCGCTCGATGAACACCCACGCCATCAACCACGACCCCGCGGTGACGTTCTGCCAGACCGGCGACCAGCAACCCGGCAAACCGACGATGGGCGCATGGCTTTCGTATGGCCTCGGCAGCGAGAACCGGGACCTGCCGGCATTCGTCGTGCTGCTGTCGGGGCAGGAGGGGCAGAACCTGCATACGCGCTACTGGGAGAGTGGCTTCCTGCCGACGATTCATCAGGGTGTGCAGTTCCGCGCCAAGGGCGACCCGGTGCTGTTCCTGTCCAACCCCGCGGGGATGAGCCCCGCCTTGCGCCGCCGCGTGCTCGACGCGGTCCGCGCGGTGAATGAAGCAAAATACGAACTAGCCGGCGACCCGGAGATTCGCACGCGCATCGAGCAGTTCGAAATGGCGTACCGCATGCAAACCTCGGTGCCGGAGTTGATGGACTTGAGCAAGGAGCCGGAATCAACGTTCAAACTCTACGGTGAAGATGCGCGCACGCCCGGTACCTATGCCGCCAACTGTCTGCTCGCGCGGCGGCTGGCCGAACGCAACGTCCGTTTCATTCAAATCTACCACCGGGATTGGGACCATCACGGTAGCCTACCCGGCAACCTGCGCAAACTGACCAAGCTCACCGACCAGGCCAGCGCGGCGCTGGTCGCCGATCTGAAGCAGCGCGGCTTGCTGGACGACACCCTCGTCATCTGGGCCGGCGAGTTCGGCCGAACGGTGTATAGTCAGGGCAACCTCACGGCCACCGACTATGGCCGCGACCATCACGGCCGCTGCTATTCGATATGGATGGCCGGAGGCGGCGTGCGCCCCGGCGTCTATGGCGAGACCGACGACTTCGGCTACAACCTCGTCCGCGATCCCGTGCATGTCCACGACTGGCACGCGACCATGCTTCACCTGCTGGGCCTCGACCACAAGCGGATGGTCTATCGCGTGCAAGGGCGCGACTTCCGGCTGACCGACGTAGCCGGGGAGTTGGTGCATGGCTTGTTGGCGTAGACCAAGCCAGCGCCCTACGCGGCTCACGTGGTCAGCGGCGGCGGGTTTTGGTAGTCCAATCGTCGCCGTCACTCCTCATCGAGCAATACCGTGGGGACTACTTCCTCGACAGACGGCTCGGTGCGGAGGCCAGTCAACCGGCGGAACACGAGACCGGCCGCGGCCAGTTGCAGCCCGGCGGTAACCAGGAAGACATGGGGCCACCCGAGCTGGCTGGCGATCACGCCGCCGAGCAGCGGCCCCAGAAATCCACCGAACATGCGGGCGGAAGTCATCAGCGACAAAGAGGCTGCGGTGCGTTTGCGATCCACCGCCCGGCTGGCCAGCGCTTGAGCGGCGGGCGCGATGCCGGCGTTGAAGCCGCCGACGCCCGCGCGCAGCAGGCCGAACACCGCCAACGAACCTGCCACCGCTTGCGGCGCGTAGACCAGGCCGCTGCCCAGCAGCGCCCAGCCCAGCGTGCGGGCATGGCCGCGCCGGTCGGCGGTGATCCCCCACAGCGGCGCGAATAGAAAACCGGTCAGTGCGGGCAGGCCGGACATCAGACCCACCGCGGAGTTCAGGCTGCCATGGTTGCGGCCCAGGAGGTGTTGCACAAACAGCGGCATGATCGGGTTGACTACCATGATCGCCAGTTGCGAGAGCGCCACCGCCAATGCGGCGTAGCGCAGTACGTCGCTTTCGCGCCACAACGTGAGGTTATCGGCAAACGAGGCGCGTTCGTCCGCGGGAACGGGAATGAAATGCTCGCGGATGAATAGCGCCACCGCCGCCGCGCAGACGAAGCAAACCGCGCTGCCGATGGCAAAGGTGTTGCGATAGCCCAGGCGGTCGACCACCAAGCCGCCGAGCAGCGGGCCGACGAAGTGCGCGCTGGTGACCGAGTTTTGCAACCAGCCGAGGCTGGTGGCCATGCGGTCACGCGGGGCCATGCTGGCGACGAGCGCGGCCGCGGCGGCGATCAGGCCCCCCGTCACCCCTTGCAGCGCCCGCACGAAGAAGAGCTGCGGCACGGTGCGCACCACGGCCATCAGTCCGACGCCGACCCCGGCGCCCAGCAATGCGCGGATGACCATTACCCGTCGACCGTGGTGATCGGCCCAGGTCCCCCACAGCGGCGCCATGATGGCGGCGCACAGGAAGAACACTGCCTGCAGCAGGCCGGCGATCAGCTTGACCTGGCTTTCGTCGGCCACGCCAAGATCACGCTCGACGAAGAGCGGAATGAACGGGTGGCTGAGCGACACCGCAGCCAACGCCGTGAACTGAATCAGCCAGAGCAGAACGACGTTACGCTGCCAAAGGGGAGTCACCGACGGGTGAGGATGTCATTCCAGACGCGGCGCGGAAGCCCACCGGCTTTCAACTCAAATCGTTTTGCACAGCGCGCCGCCATCGACGACAATCGTCTCGCCGGTGATGTAGGCCCCGGCCTCGCTCGCCAGCAGCAGCGCCGTCCCGGCCAGTTCGCGCGGCTCGCCCCAACGACCGAGCGCGGTGCGGTCGGCGATGGCCTGCTGCTGCTCCATCGTGAAGACCGACAAGGGCAGGTCGGTAAGGAAGGGCCCGGGCGCGATGCAATTCACCGTGATGCCGAACGGTCCGAGGTCGAGCGCGCTGGCCTTGGCCATGCCGATGAGCGCCGCCTTGGTCGCCGAGTAGACGTTGCGGCCTTCCTTGCTCCCGAAGCCCATGATCGACGAAATGTGGATCACGCGCCCCCAGCGGCGCGCCTTCATCTGCGGCGCCAGCGCGCGCGTAAGCGCCATGCAGCTCGACAGATTCAGCTCGACCAGCCGATCCCAGTCCGCGTCGGTGATGAGGTCAATCGCCTGCGGCTTGTTGCTGCCAGCGTTGTTGACGAGAATGTCCACGCGGCCCATGAGCGCCAGCGCTTCATCGGCCAGCCGTTGCGCCTCCGCGCGGCTCGTCATGTCGGCGACCAGGCACTCGACCCGAACGCCGGTGCCGTCCGCCAACTCGGCGGCCGCCCGGCGCAGTTCGTCCTCATGGCGGCTGGAGATGACCAGGTCCGCGCCGGCCTCGGCGAAGCCTCGGGCCATGGCCTTGCCGAGGCCTCTGCTGCCCCCGGTGACCAGGGCCACGCGGCCGGTGAGGTTGAAGAGATCATTCATGCCCGGTGACTCTGCGTGCGCAAACCGCTCTGTGACCTTCGCGGCTCGGAAACGGCCATTCGCGGCTCGGAAATTGTTAGAGCGCGGTTTGTGCGCGGCATCGTACGCTCCTGCCTACGGCCTGCTCACTGTCACGGCGTTGCTGCTTCTTTCGTTGCCGGTGGAGAGCTGCACCATCACTTTGAAGGTGGCCTGGTCGCCGGGACTTTGCAGTAAGTAGGTGGTGGAGATCGCCAGCACGGCTGGCTGGTAGGTTCCCTGACTGCTCGCGTTGCCCGCGTCCCAGACCGGGCCGGGGCAGGCCCGTACCTGGTAGGTTGCCAGCGCCGGATCGGTCGAGGCGGTCCAGTTCAAGTTCGCCTGGACGGTGGTCGCGTTCCACACGGCGGTGAGAATGACGGCGTCGGGAGTGCTGCCTGGCAGCGGTGTCAGGGCAGGGACGGTGTCCAGCAGGGGATTGCCCGCGGGCAGCGCGCCGGGGAGCGCAAGGCGGTACTGCTTCATCCGTTCGAAGGCGGCCGACAACAGCGGATCGCGCTGAGCGCGCGCAAACCTCAGGTTGTCCTCCGGCACGGCGACCGCCAGATACGCCGCGCGCAGGGCCGCTAGCTCGGTGATGAAGTTAGCGATCGTATAGCCAACCGGCAACAGCAGTGGCGGCGTGAAGCCGGGCAGCGTGGCATCGGCGTTGATCCTCGACCACAGGCGCTCCATCTCATGGAACGGCTCGAGGTAGTGACCTTCGGTATCGGTCTCGCGTGGCAGCGTCGGCAATACCCTCGCGTACGCCGACCCCGCAAGCTGTCCGGTCACGATGGCGCGAAACTGCGTCATGCGCGGGCGAATGGCTTCCTTCTTGGTGTCACGGATCGCCTGCGCCAGCGCAACTTCCACGTCGGAGTTGATGGCGATGATGAGAGCATCGAGCGTCACGCGGTCAGCGGTGAAAGTTGCCAGCGGGTAGCCGCCAGTCAGCTTGAAGTCGATCGCCGCCGTTCCGCCAAGGAACGCATTGACGTCAATCCAGTGCTCAATGAACTCCTGCATCACTGGTGGGTACGAGTCGGTGTCGGTGATTGGCATGACAGATTTCCCTTCCAGTTGGTTGGCCGTCCAACATTGTAGCACAGAGTTGCCACGGAAGGTAACGAACATCGACACTGTTTCGCAACCTGTAAACTCCGGAGCATTGGCTGTGAACTCCGGAGCATTGGCTGTGAACTCCGGAATATCTGAGTAAACTCCGTTGCTATGCCTGTAAACTCTGCTTCGCAATGTGTAAACTCCGGCATATTCACCTTGAACTCCTGGAGGCACCAAGCCGCGAACGTCAGAGCGCGGTTTGCGCCGGGTGTGTGGAAACCGCTCGGTCGACTCGAATCGTCGAGTCGACCCCTTCGCGGCTCGGATTGCGTCCGTGCGCTCCCGTATGCGGTACGGAGTCGTCAAACTGATCGTGTGGGTTCCCTGGCAGGAGTATCGCGAATGTGCCGTCGGGTCGGCATCCCGAAGTGGTCGGCTCCCTACCTTGCCATTGTCGTCGCGGTGCTGGCGAACACGGTGCAG
>Ga0247727_10012842_pt1 | contig 14270 bp, 10 predicted proteins | sample WisWelCaveWW1625_FD_202498 | JGI IMG/M metagenome (GOLD analysis project Ga0247727, IMG submission 202498) | Biofilm microbial communities from Wishing Well Cave, Virginia, United States - WW16-25 | ecosystem: Environmental > Aquatic > Deep subsurface > Groundwater > Cave microbial mat | place... | reverse complement strand
ACGAAGATCGCAAAGCGCCGATCGTCGCCGTGAACGTGTGGTATCATGTCGGCTCGAAAAACGAGAAGCCCGGCAAGAGTGGGTTCGCGCATTTGTTCGAGCACCTCATGTTCAACGGCAGCGAGAATTTCAACGACGACTATTTCAAGGTGATGGAAAAGATCGGCGCGACCGATTTAAACGGCACCACCAACGAAGATCGCACGAATTATTTTCAAAATGTCCCGACTTCGGCGCTCGACATCGCGCTGTGGCTGGAATCGGATCGCATGGGACATCTGCTCGGCGCCATCAATCAGGCGAAGCTCGACGAGCAGCGCGGCGTGGTGCAAAACGAGAAACGCCAAGGCGAGAACGAGCCGTACGGCGTGACCGATGAGTTGATCGTTAAAAGCACGTGGCCGGCGGGACATCCGTATTCGTGGACGGTGATTGGCTCAATGGAAGATTTGAACGCCGCGGCGTTGGACGATGTGAAAGACTGGTTCAAAACCTATTACGGCGCGGCCAATGCCGTCATCGTCGTGGCGGGCGATATCGACGCGGCGACCGCCAAAGCCAAAGTGGAAAAATATTTCGGCGACATTCCTGCCGGCCCGCCGATTGCGAAGCACGACGCGTGGATCGCGAAGCGCACCGGCGCGCAGCGCCAGCAGGTGCAGGATCGCGTGCCGCAAGCGCGGCTTTATAAAGTTTGGAATGTGGCGCCATGGGGCGCGGCGGAAAATGATTATCTCGATCTCGTCGCGAGTGTGTTGACCTCCGGCAAGACTTCACGCCTGTACAAGCGCCTGGTTTATGACGAGCAGATTGCCACCAATGTTTCTTCATATCTCGACTCCCGCGAAATCGCCAGCCAATTTTACATCGATGCCACGGCGAAGCCCGGCGGTGATTTGGCCAAAATCGAAAAGGCGATTGCTGAAGAACTCGCCAAACTTTTAGCGGAAGGGATTACGGAAAACGAACTGCAGCGCGTGAAGACGCAGTATGAAGCGCGCTTCATTCGCGGCAGCGAGCGCATCGGCGGCTTCGGCGGCAAATCCGATATTCTCGCGCAAAATCAAGTTTATGGCGGCAATCCGGAATATTACAAAACGACGCTCAATCGCGTGCGCGAAGCTTCGGCCGCGAATCTGCTGAACGCCGCGACGAAATGGCTCAGCGACGGCGTTTATATTCTCGAAGTCCATCCCTTTGCAACTTATAAAACTACGGCATCCGAGGTTGAACGCTCGAAATTGCCGGCGGCCGGCGCCGCGCCGGAAATCAAATTCCCGGCATTGCAGCGCGCCACGTTATCGAATGGCCTGAAAATCGTTTTGGCCGAGCGCGCTTCCGTTCCTCTCGTCAATTTCAATTTGCTGATCGACGCTGGCTTTGCCTCGGATCAATCGGCGTTGCCCGGTTCTTCGACATTAGCGATGGATATGATGGATGAAGGCACGAAGTCGCGGTCGGCGCTGCAAATCAGCGAACAGCTCGCGCTGCTCGGCGCGAATCTCGGCAGCGGCTCCAATCTCGATGTGTCGACCGTGACGCTTTCTGCGCTCAAATCCAATCTCGACGCCTCGCTGGAAATTTACGCGGACGCGATTCTCCATCCGGCGTTTCCCGAAGCGGATTTTCTGCGTCTGCAAAAGCAGCAAATCGCGCGCATCCAACGCGAAAAAGTGACGCCGATTCAGATGGCGCTGCGCGTGCTGCCGAAGCTGATGTACGGCGCCAATCATGCTTATAGCAATCCGCTCACCGGTTCCGGCACCGAGCAATCGGTCAGCAAATTAACGCGGCCGGATTTGGTGAAATTTCACGAAACCTGGTTCAAACCGAACAACGCGACGTTGATCGTTGTCGGCTCGACCACGCTCGTAGAGATCACGCCGAAATTGGAAAAGCTGTTTAGCGGGTGGAAAAAAGGCGACGTGCCGAAAAAGAATGTCGGCACGGTAGCGTTAACGGCCAAGCCGGCGGTTTACCTGTTGGATCGCCCCGGCTCGCTGCAATCGGTGATTATCGCCGGCCATGTGGCGCCGCCGACAAACAATCCGGACGAAATCGCCATCACCACGATGAACAACATTCTCGGGGGTGATTTTACCTCGCGCATCAATTTGAATTTGCGCGAAGACAAGCATTGGTCTTACGGCTCCGGCTCGTTCGTGTTGAGCGCGCGCGGCCAGCGCCCGTTTATCGGCTATGCGCCGGTGCAGACGGACAAAACCAAAGAGTCCATGCAGGAACTGCTCAAAGAGCTGCGTGAGATTATCGCCAGCCGCCCGATCACGGCGGAGGAATTTGCGAAAGTCCAAACCAACCAAATGCTCAGCCTCCCCGGTTCCTGGGAAACCATCGGAGCGGTCGGCGGCTCGTTGAATGAGATCGTGCAATACAGCTTGGCCGACAATTATTATCAAACTTACGCCGAGAAAATTCGCGCGTTGAAATTAGCCGACGCGCAAGCCGCGGCGAAGAAACTCGTGCATCCGGATAATCTCGTTTGGGTCGTGGTCGGCGACCGCGCCAAAATCGAAGCCGGCGTGCGCGAGCTGGGCTTGGGAGAAATTCGCTTTATTGATGGGGATGGAAATTTGGTGCAATGAGGTTGTTTGCTTAATTCAACTTGAAGCCCGTTGCGGTGATATCGCAACGGGCTTTTTATTTGACGAGGGACAAAATCCCGCTTGCATATGAAATGCCACGTGGTTAAATTCTCTTCATAAATATTTCCGTGAACGGCGGCGACGTCGTTTTTTGTTACTTTTTTTGCAAACGAATCTCTTGGTTTTTATTCATACCTCAATCGCGGTGCAATGAAAATCCGTCTCATCCAAATTCACGATCGCGACGAGTGGCTGCGCATGCGCGAGGCGCTGTGGCCGGATCATGGAGATGAGCATCTCCATGAGAGCGCCGCGTATTTCCGGCAGCCGCGAGCGAACACCGCCATTTTCGTGGCCGCGCGCGCCAATGGCAAGCTCGGCGGTTTTCTCGAAGCCGGCACGCGTTATTACGCCGAAGGCTGCGACACCCGCGACGTCGGTTATATCGAAGGTTGGTATGTCGATCCGGATTTGCGCCTGCAAAACGTCGGTCGCGCGTTAGTCCAGGCCGCGGAAAACTGGGCGCGCGAGCTGGGTTGCCAGGAAATGGCGAGTGATTGCGAGCTCGCCAACGAGGTAAGCTTCAAAGCGCATCTCGCGATCGGCTATGAAGAGGCCGGACGCAATAGTCATTTTCAAAAAGCGTTAAATCGTCGGGAGTAATAGACATTTAGCAGATCATGCTAAAGATAAAATTCTAAAAGCTCAAGTCGCCAACAGATAGATGAACCCAACTGTTTCGACTTGATCCGTTGGGTTCATCTATCCGTTGGGAAAATTTGTCTTCAAATATTTATGACGAAAGACGCGTACTTCAGGAGAATAAAACATGTCGTTGCCGCCAAAGGCCAAACAAGTTTACGACTACAAAATCGGGCAAGTGATCGTTGCCTCTTCTGCCGGCACGATGATCGAGTGGTATGACTTTTATTTGTACGGCACGCTTGCCGTATTTTTTTCAACATTATTTTATCCGCAAGGCAATCCGACCACCGCGTTTCTCGCGAGTCTCGCGACATTCGGCGCCGGTTTCGCGGTGCGGCCTTTCGGCGCCTTGGTGTTCGGCCGCATCGGCGATTTGATCGGGCGCAAGTATGCGTTTCTCGTCACGCTCACCATCATGGGCGGCGCGACCACCGCCGTCGGCCTTTTGCCAACCTATGAACAAATCGGCGTCGCCGCGCCGATTATTTTGGTGTTGCTGCGACTCTTGCAGGGGTTGGCGCTCGGCGGTGAATATGGCGGCGCCGCCACTTATGTTGCTGAACACGCGCCAGACGATAAGCGCGGCTATTACACGAGCTACATTCAAACCACGGCGACGCTCGGATTCTTTCTCGCGCTCGCGGTGGTTTTGGCGACGCGGCTCTCCGTCGGCGATGAAGCGTTCAAAACGTGGGGATGGCGCGTGCCGTTTCTCGTTTCGGCGCTGCTCTTAGCCATTTCCTTTTATATACGGTTAAAATTGCGCGAGTCGCCGCTGTTCAGCAAGCTCAAAGACGCCGGTAAAACTTCCAAAGCGCCCATTAAAGAAAGCTTGGGCAACAAACGCAATTGGAAATTAATTTTGCTCGCGCTCTTTGGCGCCACCGCCGGACAAGCGGTCGTGTGGTATACCGGCCAATTTTATGCGCTCTTCTTTTTACAGCAAACGCTCAAAATTGACTACGTGACCTCCTACCTCATCATAGCCGCGGCGTTGTTCTTGGGCACGCCGTTTTTTATCGTCTTCGGGAAACTCTCCGACACGCTGGGCCGCAAAAAAATCATGATGGCCGGATGCCTGCTCGCGGCGCTCACCTATGTGCCGATTTACATGGGCATGGCGAAATTTGCGAATCCGATCAATTACGTGATGCTCACGCTGCTGGTATTCGTTCAAGTCATTTATGTGACGATGGTCTACGGCCCGATTGCGGCGTTCCTTGTCGAGTTGTTTCCGGCGAAGATTCGTTACACCTCGATGTCGCTGCCGTATCATCTCGGCAACGGCTGGTTCGGCGGCTTCACGCCGTTGATTGCGGCCGCCATCGTCGCGAAAACGGAAAATATCTACGCCGGACTTGCCTATCCGATTGTGATTGCTTTGCTCACATTTATTATCGGCACATTGTATTTGCCGGAAACCAATCACGTTCGCATCTGGGACGAAGTCGAATAACCGAAAAATTTCTGTAAGACCGGCTGCCAGCCTGTCTTCTAAGTGCGGAATGCAAACGAAACCATGAAGAGATATTTTTTTATTCTCATCCCGCTGTTATTCGGGGTGAACGCGTTGTCGCCCACGGTGTTGGCGCAGAACAAAAAAAATAATAAGGCAGCGGCATTGCCTCAGGCCAAAGATTGGGTAAGCGCGGCCGTCGCCGCATTGGGCGGCGAGGAAAAACTGCGCGCGGTGCAGGGCCTGCGCATTCAAGCGAAAGGCCATCAAAAAATTTTGGGACAGCCCGATCTCGCCGAAGGCCCCTGGGCAACGCTCTATCAAGAAATGACCGAGTGGCGCGATTTGCAAAATCATCGTTTGCGCCGCGATATAAATGAGTGGGGATTTTTAAACAAAACAATTTTCGCCGATAGCGTTGCGGCCTCGAGCCGATTTAATCGTCCCTTTGTACCCGAAAGCGCCGGCATCGAAGAATGGCTGGTGGTCGGGCCGGAGCGGGTGTTGTTGTATGCCGGCGCCGCGCCGGATTTACGCGCCCGCATTGATAGCACGCTTAACGGCGTCACCTACAATCGAGTTGCTTTTAACTGGCGTGGGTTTCCCATATTAGTTTATCTCCATAAATATACGCATCTGCCAACCGCGGTTGAAATCACGCGGCCGTATCGCTACGGCCACGACTTTTTTGAGCTTTGGGGCGAGGTCACCACGCGCTGGTTCTATTCGAGGTGGATCGTGCGATCGGAAGGCATCCCGTATCCGCTGCAAATCGATATTTTTCACAACGAGATGCCGGCGAATTCTTTTAATTTGACGAAGATCGAATTTAACACCGCGATGCCGGATAGTATTTTTAAAATTCCTGCGCCGATAAAATCGCCTCAACCTGCAGGCATAAAAAACGCTAATGGCGATGCCGGGCCACCGCGACCGGCGGCCACTGAAATCGCGCCCGGTATTTGGCAAATAACAGGCAATTTGAATGCGACGATCATTCAGCAAGAAGACGGCCTGGTGATTCTCGAAGCGCCGACGGCCTCTGCATCAAGTTCTGCCGATGGGCTTTTTGCCGAGGCCTCGAAACGCTTTCCCCAAACGGCGATCAAAGCGGTCGTCACCACGGCCTACACCTGGAACTATCTCGGCGGCGTGCGCGACTATGTGGCGCGCGGTATTCCAATTTATTCTCTCGATTTGTATCAACCCCTGCTGCAAAAAGTCGTGGCTGCGCCGCATCGCACGTTTCCGGATTCGTTGGCGCGGAAACCGAGAAAGCCGGAGTTCCGGCCCATTTCGACGCGCGTTCTCATGGGCAAAGAAAAAGATAAAAATCGTTTTACACTTTATCCCACCCGCGCCATGACCGAGCGTTTGCTGGCTTATTTTCCGGAGCATCGCTTGCTTTACGCCAGCGATCTTCTGGTCGCCGAGGTGACCAAACCGCTTGGCCGCGGCTCGATGCCGCAGTTTTTACCGGATTTCATCAACGCGGTGGCGCGCGAAAAACTAGACGTGGCGCAAGCTTTTTCTTTGCACATGGCGCCGTTTCCGTGGCCGGCATTAACGCAAGCGCTGCCGCCGGTTAAATAATCGGAGTGCGATGCTTTAGCATCGCAGACTGAATTCACTCTTAATAATTTGCCATCCGTTGCATGATTAAAGGAGGAGCGATGCTTCGTCGTGTCAATATTTTTTGTTGCATAAGTTTATTCGTCCGGTCTACGGCTCTCTTCAGCCAAACTTCATCCTGGCAAACTTTGAATAGCGTTCCGATCGTTACACGCTACAACGATGTGGCTTTTGTGTCGCCCGCACGTGGATGGATCGTGAATGGTTCCGGGCAGATTTATCACACGCTCGATGGCGGCGGGTCATGGCAAAAACAGTTTGAGAAAAGTACCGTGCATTTTCGTTCCGTCGGCTTTGTGGATTCACTCAATGGTTGGGCCGGCAATGTCGGGCCCGGCGAGTTTGGCGCGACGGATACCTCCACGATTTATCAAACCATTGACGGCGGCAAAACGTGGACGCCGGTAAAAAGTTATACTGGCCCGAAGCCGCGCGGACTTTGCGGCATGCACGTTCTGAATGATTCGGTGATCACAGCCGTCGGGCGCGTGCGCGGCCCGGCATTTTTTGTGCGCACCACGAATCGCGGCAAAACCTGGACGTCAAAAGACATGAGCCAATATGCCGCCGGCCTGCTGGATGTTTATTTTTTTAATCCGGATACGGGTGTTGCCGTTGGTTTAACGAAAGCACCGAACGACAGCTCGCGCGGCGTCGTGCTGCTCACCGTCGATGGCGGCCAAACTTGGGAGAAACGTATCACCACCAGCCGCGTCGGGGAGTGGTGCTGGAAAGTTTCGTTCCCCTCGCGCCAAGTCGGATATGCTTCGCTGCAGCGCGATCGCTTGTCGCCGATTTATTTTTTAAAAACCATCGATGGCGGCAAAACCTGGCAAGAAAAATTGTTTTTCAATGACTATTATTTTGTGCAAGGCCTCGGCTTTATCAATGAGAAAATGGGTTGGATTGGCGGCACGAGCGCCGCGTCCTCAGGATATCAAACGCTGGACGGCGGTGAGACGTGGCAACCTGCCGGTTTTGGCTCGCGCTTGAATCGCTTTCGTTTTCTTAACGACACGCTCGGTTATGCCTCCGGACAGCGGATTTATAAATACGTCGCCAGAAGAACGAGCGTTGCCAGTCGCGCCCGGAATATTCCCGCCGATTTTGGGCTTGCCCAAAATTACCCGAACCCGTTTTGGAGCGCCGCGGCCTCCCCCGCCTTTAGCGGGGGAAATTCGAGCACGGCGATTCAATTTAGCTTGCCGAGAAAATCCGCAGTCATCATCACGGTTTATGATCTTCAGGGCCGCGTCATCGATGATATTGTCAACGCGACGCACGACGCCGGCACGCATACGATTGTTTGGGATGCCGCCGATAAAGAAAGCCATCCCTTGAGCGCCGGCATGTATTTTTACAAATTGCGCGCCGATGCTTTTACGGCCACGAGAAAGATGATCGTCATGCGTTAGTTCTGTCTGTTGCAACGAACAGTTTCATCGCGGCGTCTTCTTGAAGAGTTAAATAGTTTTAATAAGTCGAATTAGCGAGGAGTAAATATGCGGCGTGGCAAATTTTCGCAGTCCGTTTTTTTTCTCATTCTAATTTTTACCTCGGCAAATTTAAAACAAACCCTGGCACAAGATTGGCCCAACTGGCGCGGCCCGGGTCAAAACGGTGTCTCCACCGCAACCGGCTTGATTTCGACATGGTCGTTGAACGGCGAAAATCTCATTTGGCAAGCCGATTTCATCGGCCGCTCCACGCCGGTGATTATGAACGGTCGCGTTTATGTCATCGGTCGTGCCGGCGAAGGCTTGCGGCGGCAGGAACAAGTTGCTTGCTTTGACGCACAAAATGGCAAGATGATTTGGGAGCATCGCTTCAACGTTTTTCAAACCACCGTGCCGTTCAATCGCGTCGGCTGGGCGAGTCTCGCCGGCGATCCGGAGACGGGAAATATTTATGCCAGCGGCGTCGGCGGCATGTTCATCTGTTATAATCGCGACGGCAAAATTTTGTGGCAGCGCTCGCTCACCGAAGAGTTCGGGCGCTTCTCCGGCTACGGCGGCCGCACGCACACGCCGCTGGTGGATGAGAATCTCATCATCATGAACATGAACTACATGGGCTGGGGCGAGCAAGCGCCGATGCGCCATCGCGTCCTCGCCTTCGACAAACGCACCGGCGAGATCGTTTGGATGGCAACGCTGCCGAACAATCCGATCGATACGAATTATTCCACGCCCGCGATTGCGACGATCAACGGCATGCGCCTGCTCGTCATTGGTGGTGGCGATGGCGCGGTTCACGCGCTGAAAGTTCGCACCGGCGAGCATGTGTGGGAATTCAAGCTCTCGAAGGCCGCCATCCAGCCGGCGATTGTGATTGAGGGCAATCACGTTTTTGCCTGTCACAGCGAAGAGAATCTCGACAACAGCAACATGGGCCGCGTCGTTTGCATCGACGGCACCGGCAAAGGCGACGTCACGAAGACGCACGAAGTTTGGCGCGCGGATAATCTCGAAGTCGGCTATCCTTCACCAGCTGTGCACGCGGGCATGTTGTATCTTGTCGACAATTCCGCGAATTTGGTTTGCGTTGAAGCGGCAACCGGAAAGCGTTTGTGGCAATACAGTCTCGGCACCGTTGGTAAAGGCTCGCCGGTGGTGGCCGACGGAAAAATTTATGTGACCGAAGAAAACGGCGTGTTTCACATTCTGCAACCGGGCGCGACCGAGTGCAAAGCGCTCGACACGGAAAAACTCACGATGAAAGACGGCCGTTATGCCGAGTTATACGGCTCGCCCGCGATTGCATATGGCCGCATTTATTTCAGCGCGGAATCGGGGCTGTATTGTTTGGGCGATAAAAGTAAAAAATTTTCTCTTACTCCTACTCGTTCTCTTACTCCGACGCCTGCCGCTTCAGCAGGCACGCCAGCTTTTCTCCAAATCGTTCCCGCCGACGTTTTAACGAACCCCGGCGCGAAAATAAAATTCCGCGCGCGGGTGTTTGATGATAAAGGAAATTTTTTGCGCAACGTGAAAGCCGGCTGGTCGTTGGCGAATTTGTCCGGCCAGTTCAGCCCCGCGGGAAAATTTACTGTTGGCAAAAATAGTCGCGCCAACGCCGGACTCATCAAAGCGAAATTTGAAAATTGGGAAGGCGTGACGCGAGTGCGCGTCATTCCGGAGGCGCCGTGGAGTGAAGATTTCGAATCCAGTGAAGTCGGCAAATATCCTTCCTATTTTATTGGCGCGACCAATAAATTTTCTGTACAGTTGAAAGACAGCAACAAAGTTTTAGTCAAGCCACCGGCGGCAGCGGGATTGAATCGCTCCGATATTTTCCTCGGCCCGCCGACGATGAAGAATTACACCATTCAAGCCGACGTGTTGGGCAAAAAGAACCGGCGGCAAATGCCGGACATCGGTTTGATCGCGAATCGCTACACGATGGATTTGATGGCCACGCTGCAGCGCCTGCAAATTCGCGTGTGGGCCGCGGAGTTGCTCAATTCCAAAACGATTGATTTTAAGTTCGACCCCGATATTTGGTACACGATGAAAATGCGTGTCGATCTCGTCGACGGCAAATCCATCGTGAAAGGCAAAGTCTGGCCGCGCGCCGAAAAAGAGCCGGAGGCGTGGACGATCACGATGGAAGACCCGCTGCCGAATCCGGAAGGGAGCCCCGGCCTGTACGGCTACTCCCCGGCGGAGATTTATTATGATAATATCAAGATCACGAAGAGCAATTGAAACGATGAAAAAAAACACGCCAGCAAAGCAAGCCACGCCTCGACCTTATCCAACCGGTGAGGAGAAAAACGAGGCATCGTCGCGCGTTGCCGAGTCGGTGGCTGCTTATTCGGTTGCGACGCCGACTTCCACGACGCTCAGAAAACCATGGCGAATTGAAGAGAAGCAAATCGCCGGTTATGTGGTTTCGGATGAAGTTTGGCAGTTCGCCGCAGCCAATGATTTGAGGCCGCATTTGGAAACGGCAATCCGGTTGGTTCACGAGTGTTTCCCGACCGTGAGTGACGTTCAGCTTTTGCACGAGATTGATTGGGATGTAGAAAACAGAAGCTATATTGTCGTTGAAATAAAAATTACCGGATCAATCGCATCAATACTCGAGCAGCATAATCGTTTTACGCTGCAAATCATCAGGCAGGTACCGCCGGAGAAAAGAGATAAGATTATTTTAAGTTATTAAGGAGAGAATGCGATGGAACCGGTATTGTTTTTGGACGTTGCCAAAAAATTTTTGAATACACCGTCCGAAGCGGCATATAGGTCGGCAGTCAGTCGCGCTTATTACGCCGTGTTTCACGCCGCCGCGAGTTTTCTTGAAAAACTTGGATTTAAAAGAACGAAAGGACCTCAGGCGCACGGAGAAATACCGGCTCGCTTCAATAATTGTGGCGTTGAAGATGGCGAAAAAATAGCCGGTTGGCTTCACGAACTCCATCACCAGCGCATCTTGGCTGATTATGATTTGAAATCCGATAATTTTAGGGCGCAATTCAAATCAGCGATTTGGATTGCAAAAGCTGAACAAGCAATTCTCACATTAAACACGCTTTCTGCGTCGCAAAATATCTGTATTCAAATTCGCAACGGCATACGCGCCTACGAAGAGAAGTTGAAAGCTTGAGGGCGCTGCCAATCCGGCGGCTATTATTTTTTTAATCTCATCACGGAGCTTTGAAATGAACCTGAAAAAACTTTTTTCTAAAAATAATTTTTCCAAAACCCATCTTCTGATCGGCTTCGTCACTGTTTCCACCATCACCTACTATTCAATGGAACAAGCCATGTGGGGCGGCACGCCGTCACGCAACATGGTTTCATCGGAAAAAAATTTGCCGGTCAAGTTCGATCCGAGTTCCGGCATGAATGTCAAATGGAGCGCCGCGCTGGGCTCGCAAACCTACGGCAATCCCGTTATCAGCGGCGGCAAAGTTTTTGTCGGCACCAACAATCAAAGCCTGCGCAACCCCAAACACGGCGGCGATCGCGGCGTGATGATGGCGTTTGGCGAGGCTGATGGAAAATTTCTCTGGCAATATGCGACGCCCAAGCTCGCCTCCGGCCGCGTCAATGATTGGCCGCTGCAGGGCGTGTGTTCGAGTCCATTCATCGACGGTGACCGCCTGTATTATATTTCCAATCGCTGCGAAGTCATATGCCTCGACACCGAAGGTTTTCTCGACGGCGAAAATGACGGCGCCATTAAAACCGAACCCGACACGAGCAAGATCGACGCGGACGTGATTTGGAAGCTCGACATGATGGGTGAGCTGGAGGTTTTCCCGCACAATCTAGCCGTGTGCTCGCCGATTGCGGTTGGCGATTTGCTTTTCGTGGTCACGGCAAACGGCGTGGATGAAAGCCACATTGCGATCCCCTCGCCGCTGGCGCCGAGTTTTATCGCCGTGAATAAAAATACCGGCAAATTGGTTTGGGAAGACGCCTCGCCCGGTGAAAAAATCATGCACGGCCAATGGTCGAATCCGTCATACGGCGTGGTCAACGGCGTCGCGCAAGTGATTTTCCCCGGCGGCGACGGCGTCATTTATTCATTCGAACCGACGACCGGCAAACTGATTTGGAAATTTAATTGCAATCCACCGGAAGCCGTTTATGAGCTGGGCGGCTCCGGCACGAAAAATGATTTTATCGCCACACCGGTGATTTATGACAACAAAGTTTTTATCGGCCTCGGCCAGGATCCCGAGCACGGCGAAGGCATCAGCCACATGTGGGCGATTGATGCGACGATGAAAGGCGAAATTCCGCAATCGAAAGCCGTGTGGCATCGCGGCTACAAAAATTTCAATCGCACCATGTCCACCGTGGCGATTGTCGACGGCTTGCTTTACGTTGCGGATTTGAGCGGCTTTGTGTATTGTATGAATGCCGCGACCGGCGAAGTGTTTTGGACCTACGACACCTTCGCCGCAATTTGGGGCTCGCCGTATGTCGCCGACGGCAAAGTGTACATCGGCGACGAAGACGGCGATCTCACCGTGCTCAAAGCTGGCAAAGAAAAAGAAGTGCTGCATGAGATCAACACGGGCAGCGCCGTTTACACCACGCCCGTCGCCAAAAACGGCGTGCTGTACGTGACGAATCGCTCGACGCTGTTTGCGCTGCAGCAGTAGCAGTAACCCAGTCGGCCCGACTGGGCTGTTAAAGAGATAACGATGACGCCCGGTTTTTGAAAAAGAGCTGATTCAACTCTTGTGCTTGTGAACGAAAAACTGTAAATTTAAATAGACAAAAGTTGTCTTGCCAAACGTAGCGCCGTCATCCGGACCGAGGAAAAAAAGCCGCGTAAAAAAACGGGAAGAAAATTTACTGGAGAAGTGCAATGAGCATAGTCATTTCAATTAAATCCAAACAAAACGGCGTTGAAGCGTTGAACCTGGTCAAATCCGCGGTTGAAGCGGAAGTTGCCAGATTTGAATTGGCCGTGGAAATGGCCAATAAAAGACTGCTTTTATTTGAAAAGAAGTATAACGTTACTTCCGACCATTTTATGTCACATCTGGCGGCGGAAGATTTGGAGGGCGGCGATGATGAATATGTGACGTGGTCGGGTGAATATCAGCTCAAACAAAGGCTCGAACAAAAGCTGGCGCAGCTAATGGAGGTTGAGTATGTTCCTGCAGATGTACTTCAACCGCATTAAAGCGGAGGTTGATCGTTACGCGGCAACTCGCTTCGTGTTAGATGTCAAGATCAACTTTAACTCGCGCCCCGGTGATCAAGATTATTTGAACGGAACGATTCATTTTATGGACGGTTCCGTGTTGCATTTCAAAGAGTATGTCGATGCACTCAACCAAAACGTGGATAAATTGACGTATAGTTATCATTTTCAGGATGCGGGAAATCAACTCATTTTTAGATATGATAACGCCGCACACAAACCTCGCTTGCCATTTGTCGATCACAAACATTTACCCAATCAAATTATTTCTGCACCGGCGCCACAACTCGGCGAGGTGGTGGCCGAAATTTTCGTATTGAATGGCTGGACGCAATAATAATTTTCCGCCAATTGCGAAACCTGTTCTATAAATAAATACCGGCAAGGAACCCGCGCGATGACCAAATCACCTCTCACCATTTTCCTTTTATTTATCATCACAGCCATCGGCCTCAGCCAATCCGACTCGCCGTTATTACTGCAGAAACCGACGTTGAGCCGCGAGCACGTCGCGTTTATTTACGCCGGTGATTTGTGGATCGTCGGCCGCGAGGGCGGCGAGGCTAAACGTTTGACCACCGGCATCGGCGTCGAAACCAATCCGTATTTTTCGCCGGACGGCAGCCGCATCGCTTTCACCGGCGAGTATGACGGCAACGTGGACGTTTATATCATTCCGGCCGCGGGCGGGGTGCCGAGCCGTTTGACGTTTCATCCCGATCCCGACGAAGTCATCGGCTGGTTGCCGGACGGCAAGCAAATTCTTTTTCGTTCGTCGCGACACAGTTATGCTTTCTTCAATCGTTTTTTCACCATTCCCGTCAACGGCGGATTCCCCGCTGAAATTCCGCTGCCGATGGCGGAAGAAGGTTCATACGCGCCGGATGGAACGCGCATGGCCTACGTGCCGCATCTGCAATGGCAAGCCGCATGGAAGCGCTATCGCGGCGGACAGACGAAACCGATCTGGCTGGTGAATCTTTTTGATTCGAGCATCATTGAGAAAATTTCGCGCGAGAATTCGAACGACTTCAATCCGATGTGGGTCGGCCAGACGATTTATTTTCTCTCGGATCGCAACGGCGCCGTGACGCTTTTTGCGTATGACCTCAACACCAAGCGCGTCACGCAGCTTGTGCCGAATAGCGGCCTCGATTTCAAATCCGCGAGTGCCGGTCCCGGCGCGATTGTGTACGAGCAATTCG
>Ga0247727_10012841_pt1 | contig 14270 bp, 16 predicted proteins | sample WisWelCaveWW1625_FD_202498 | JGI IMG/M metagenome (GOLD analysis project Ga0247727, IMG submission 202498) | Biofilm microbial communities from Wishing Well Cave, Virginia, United States - WW16-25 | ecosystem: Environmental > Aquatic > Deep subsurface > Groundwater > Cave microbial mat | place... | reverse complement strand
GCCCGCGGCGTGACCTGTTTGAATGAGTTGCAGGTAACGAAAGATGCCATAGACCACAAACGGAATCGTGAGCATCATGGTGTGATTCGCGGGCAGGTTTTCTGCGAAAAACGTATACAGCGAATACGTGACAATGGTCATACCTGAAACGATGGTGATGTATTGATCGAGGAGCGGAAGAGTATATCCATCCAATACTTTGCGATGTGACGCCGCGCCCTTCGCGAGCAACGTCATTTCGGCGCGTCGTTTGCCAAAGCCAATGTAAAGGGAGAATAACGTAGTCACCATATAAAGCCACGGGGAGAATCGCTCGACGGTAATGAGCGTGACACCCGCGCCCACGCGCAGGACAAAGCCTGCTGAAATGATGAGCACATCGAGGATCGGCACATGCTTCAGCCAGCGCGAATAAAGAAGATTGATGATGAGATACAACGCGATAATTACAGCGAAGGCAGGGGAAAGTAAATAACCAAGCGACAAAGAAGTCAGAGCCAGAATGATCGCGGCAATGTTTGCCACACTCGCAGACAATTGACCAGACGCGAGCGGACGATGTTTTTTTTCGGGATGTTTGCGGTCGGCTTCGATGTCGGCGATGTCATTAAAAAGATACACCGCGCTGGAGATAAGACAGAATAAAAAGAATCCTTCGAGGGTCCGCAGAAACGGTTCGCGCAAAAACAACTGTTTATCGAATACCAACGCAAAAAAAACGAAGCCGTTCTTCGTCCATTGGCGCAGACGCATGGTTTTGATTAAGGCTTTGAGCATGTGGATATTGTACCTGTAATTTTCTACATATAAATGTCGTTGCGAGGAGGGCGTAGCCCGACGAAGCAATCTCGACTCACCACCCAACAACTGTTTGAAGGTTAGGCGAGATTGCCACGCCGCCAAAGAACAAGAGCGGCGGCTCGCAATGACGGAGGTTACGGCGTCCAAGCATTCCCACTCATCACTAACAAGCAGAGCAGGTTCACCGAGTCTTCATAATAATCTTCGTGCTGGTTGTAGACCGAGTCGTATACCGCGTTCAACCATTCCTGCTGGTTAGGGTCGGTCATTGCCGCCACACCCATCGGCGCGACGAAGAAGGTGGTGAAGTAGTTGCTATTGGGCAGGGGATTTCCATCCAGGTAGTATCCCGCGCGGATGTTGGCAGGGTCGCCGTTTGCAGAGACTTCGATCCGGTGTGAGATTTTCTGCGCGATGGCGCGCGACGCGGCGTCGTTGTTCAGCAGGGCATCACTGCCAACACGCCAGGGATCACGCCCGGCGTTGTAATTAAAGTGTCCATCATCCGGACCCTCCAGAAATTCGGCGGGTGCAGGTTGTGGTGTATGTGCATCGCCTGTCAACACAATGAATTCGGGCATTAAACCAGATTGAGGGCTGTAATTTGCCTGTATCGCGGAAATCACATTCTGACTCTGTGTGATGACTTCATTCCAAACAGGATCATTCGTCGCTTTGGCAAAGGCGCGGAAGTTGACCAGCATAAAGTCCGAAGAGCGAGGCGTGTATTGGTTGTACGTCTCCCCGTTTGCATCCGTCCAATCCCCCAACATGGGCAGGTGGCTTTCAGGTCCGATTGTCGATTCGAGAATGCCTCCCAGTAATACAATCGCGTCGGCTTTGTAATTGATTCGTCCAATGCTTCCCCATTGGGCATCTGCGAGCAATAGCCCATAGGCGATATCTGCGTCACCATCAAAGGCGCTTTGATTGCCGTTTTCGGTGTCGGGAATATTCCAATCCATCAGGCGCGAGTCGGCTTCGCTGGGGTGCGCACGGACAAACTCCCACAAACCATCGAAGATCTTCTGCGCGTCTTCATCGTATCCCGCCATGAGCGGCACGATGATCATTCCATAACCCTGACCCTCCGAAACCGTTGTATCAATGCCAGGTTGACCTTTGCCGAACGCGATGCGATACATTGTGTTCCCGTCTGTTGAAGTACCCGCTTCAAGCACAAACTCCGCCTTCCATTGATCGTAAAACGCGCGCACGTCGTCATCGAGTTGATCTTGCGAACGATGATTCGGCAGGATGCTCCCCGGAGCATAACTTACGTGTTGTGGGAATGGTCGCGCGATATTTCCGAACGGCGTTGCCTCCGGCGGGTTGGAAACAGGTGTTTGAACGATGCTAGTTGGGTCAGGGATCGGTGTGGCAGGTGCCCCCGTCAACAGATTGCAGGATAACAATAACAATACAACAAAGGAAAACGTTCGTTTATTCATAGGTTTCACCTGTCCGCACGTTATACCAGTTATGGAAGTAAAATACCAACATGCCGAAAGTTCGTTTGGATGTATTGCTCGTCGAACGCGGACTCGCCGACTCGCGCGCCAAAGCGCAAGCCATGATTATGGCGGGACAGGTGAGAGTTGCGGATCAAGTCGCCCTGAAACCTGCTACTGCGGTGCAAGCCGATTCGCATCTGACAATTGACTCCGGTCCACGCTTCGTCTCGCGTGGCGGCGAAAAATTGGATTCCGCCCTCGAAGCTTTCGCTATTAATGTGACCGACTTCGTCTGTGCCGATGTCGGCGCGTCCACAGGCGGATTCACGGATTGCATGCTTCAACGCGGCGCGTCGAAAGTCTACGCGATTGACGTTGGCAAAGGCATCTTGCATTGGAAACTCCGCAATGATCCGCGCGTCTTTGTTATGGAAGAGACCAACGCGCGTTACGTTGAGTCTCTACCTGAGCAGATTGATCTGGTAACTGTTGATGCTTCGTTTATTTCGTTGAAGATCTTGTTGCCGGTAATTAAAAAGTGGACTTCTCCCTCACCCCTAGCCCCTCTCCCGCTGGGAGAGGGGAATGTTGTCGCCCTCATCAAACCCCAATTCGAAGCAGGCAAAAAAGACGTCTCGCGCGGGGATGGCGTGATCCGCGACCCTGAAATTCATAAGCAGGTGCTTCTCGATGTGTTGACCTTCGCACAAAGCGCAGGCTTTGGGATTCGCGGGTTAATAAAAAGTCCACTGTTGGGACCGAAGGGGAATGCGGAGTTTTTGGTGTGGCTGGATATGAACACGAATCAAGATGAAAGCGATTTGGATGGTTTGATAAGAAAATTGGGTATATAATCCAATCATGGTTTTACCGGTTACCATCGAATCCAGCGCAAAGCGACTCTTCCCAAACCTCTCTCCAGAACAGGCAATTGTGGAATTGCTTCTCGAACGCGCCCAGCGCAATTTGATCAAGTACCAGGCGATGGCGCGCGACTTCGAAAAGAAATACGAACGCGATTTCGAGGCGTTCCGCAAGAAAATTCTTGCATTAAAGCCAAAATCGTAAACGGAGCAGGATTACTTCGATTGGGAACTTGCCGTAACCGGCATTGCAGACATGAAAGCCGAACTCAAGCGGCTTAAGGCGATAGCGAGAGGATAATATGAGCGAGTATCAATTTACAGTTGTCATTGAGCCGGATGAACAAGGGTATCATGCCTTTGTCCCCTCCCTGCCGGGTTGCCATTCGTTTGGGGACAGCGTGGAAGAAGCGCAGACAAATATTCTTGAAGCGATTGAATTGCATGTGGAATCCATGCTTGAAGATGGCGAGTCTGTGCCAGTGGAACGCGAGCCCGTCTTCATCACAAGGCTTTCCGTTCCAGTGGCGGCATGAGCGATAAATTTCCACGCGTTAAATGTGACGAATTAGTGCGTCTATTGAAAAAAGCTGGTTTTGCCGAAAAGAGACAAAAGGGCAGTCATCTCACCATGTGGCGGGAATCGGATAAGCGCCGGGTTACGGTTCCAATTCATTCAAACCGGGATGTTCCCATCGGCACATTGCGAAGCATTTTGCGCGACGCGGCTATTTCAGCAAACAATTTTCACGCTCTACTCAAGAAGTAAACAAATACAACCCGTTCACGCTGAGCGGGTTGTATTTTAGGGAGAAGCCCATGCCAATCCTGACTCGAAAACCCACATCGTGCTGATCCTCACCCAGAACGCGGGTTGATCAAGAGTCCGCTGTTGGGACCAAAAGGGAATGCTGAGTTCTTGGTCTGGCTGAATCAACCATCGGCTAAGATTGGAAGCGACTCCATTCGTCAGATAATGGAACGGGTGATAGAATCCAAAACGTCATAATATTCTCATTTCGAGCAGGAGAAAAGCAATGGCAAAAAATTACCTTGAAGGGATGTTGGGGCAAAATGAGCGCATTGTACTGGAGACGCGCCAGCATTGGTTCGTCCTCTTTAGTAATATCCTATTGGAAATCATATTGACCTTGTTGCTGATCGCAGGCGTTATTGCGGCGACAACCGTCCTTCCCCTCGCGGCGATTGGCTTCGTCCTCGTGCTGGTACCGCTCGGCGGGATGCTACGCGATATCCTGATCTGGTACAACCGCGAATACATCGTTACGAACCGTCGGGTGATCCAGATCTCAGGCGTGTTCAGCAAGAATGTTGTGGACTCCTCATTGGAAAAAGTGAACGACGTCAAGATGAGCCAGTCCTTTTTCGGGAGGGTGTTCGATTACGGCGATATCGAAATACTCACAGCCAGCGAGACTGGGGACAATCTATTCAAGCGCATCGGCGACCCGATCAAATTCAAAACGGCCATGTTGAACGCCAAGGAAAAACTCGGCTTTGACGATGTGGGAGTCCAGGAAAAATCTGCAGAGGATGTCCCAACATTGATCGCCAGACTGGATGACTTGCGCAAGAAGGGAATCCTTTCTGAAGAGGAATTTCAAAAGAAGAAGGCAGAACTGCTGGCGAAGATGTAGTTGTGGTGGTTGAATTTTCGGCTTCGATGTTAAAATAGTTTCATATTCGCGACAGTTCTAAAGGAGGATATATGCCCACACTTCAAGTTCAAGACGATGATGAAATCATCCTCGTCGAGTTCGAGCCCGCTCAAGGTGTACGGATCGTCGACAGGCACAAGGTGAACTCATGGATCGTCCCGCAGGGGTAGCGAAGGCGGCAAGTCGGTTCCAGAAGTTGTAAACAATTTAGTAGTTGACAAATTTCAATATCAGTTGTAAGATCGTGGAAACTAAGCATAAAAAAGCGATGATCGGGGCAAATGCCTTTGATCGGTGATAACAGAGAGTCTGTGGTTGGTGCTGCGAACAGACATCATCGAGAAGGTTACCGACCCCGTAGTAGCTGCAAACGAAGTGGTCCATGATCTTGTGGATCAATAAGTTTAGCCGGATGTCTCCGTTACAAAGGCTGGGTATTGAGCGCAAGCTCTGTACTAAGAATTGAGTGGGCCTTGGCCAATTAGGATGGTACCGCGGGAAGATTGAGTCCCGTTCCTATGTTGGACAGGGTTTTTTGTTTTTAATAATTGACTTGAACACGAGAACGGTAATTTTGAGAGCTTTTCCAATGCTGAAAGCAATCGATTATCAAACCTTAGGAGTGTCAAATGGCTAAAGGACTTACATCTTACCAAAACGACTTTTCTGGATGGTACAACGATATTGTCCAGAAAGCAGATCTGGCAGACTATTCTCCAGTTCGCGGTTGTATGGTAATAAAACCTTACGGCTATGAACTGTGGGAGGCAGTGAAAAATGGCTTAGATAGACGTTTTAAGGAAACCGGCCATGTTAACGCCTATTTTCCCTTATTTATTCCTATGAGCTTTTTTGAGAAAGAGGCTAAGCATGTCGAGGGGTTTGCTCCTCATCTAGCTGTAGTAACCATTGGTGGCGGGAAAGAACTTGAGGAACCACTAGTAGTAAGGCCGACCTCTGAAACAATTATTGGACATATGTATGCCCAATGGATAAAATCTTATCGCGATTTGCCGATTCTAATCAATCAATGGGCAAACGTAGTTCGCTGGGAGCTCAGAACAAGATTGTTCTTACGAACAATGGAATTCCTTTGGCAGGAGGGGCATACTGCGCATGCAACATATGAAGAAGCACAAGAAGAAACCCTTCGCATGTTGGATGTATACACTGATTTCGCTGTAAATGACGCTGCTATTCCGGTATTCCGAGGACGTAAGACTAAGTCAGAAACCTTCGCAGGTGCTATTGCGAGTTACACTATTGAAGCAATGATGGGCGATAAACGAGCTTTGCAGGCAGGTACCTCCCATAACTTAGGCCAAAACTTCGCAAATGCTTTTGATATTAAATATTTGGACCAGGAGAATCAACTTCAACATTGTTGGACTACAAGTTGGGGCGTAAGCACTCGTATGGTTGGTGCAATAGTAATGGTTCATGGCGATGCTAAAGGGTTGCGTCTTCCTCCTGTAGTTGCTCCGATCCAAGTTGTCATCATACCAATTTTTGGAAAAGGTGCCGAGGAAACAGATGTTCTTGAGAAAAGCCACCAATTATTCCAAGAATTAAAAATGTTGGGTATTCGTTGCCACCTTGATGATCGGACCGAAGTAACTCCTGGTTTCAAATTCAATGATTGGGAGATGAGAGGCGTACCTCTTCGAATTGAAATCGGTCAAAATGAAATAAAAGCCGCTCAGTTCACGATAATTCGACGCGACATGTCTGCAGATACAGGTCGAGGTAGTATTTTGAGAGAAGATGCTGGAAGCCAAGTAAAAGATATTCTGCGCCAAATACAACAATCATTATTCGATCAAGCAAAAGCCTTCAGAGATTCTAACGTTCATGAACCCACGGATTACGAAGAATTTAAGAAGTCGGTCCAGGGGGGCTGGGCTTTTGCCTGGTGGTGTGGAAAAGAGTCGTGTGAGCTTGAAATAAAAAATGAAACTAAGGCGACTTCTAGATCTATTCCGTTAGATGATGAGTTAGATGAAAAATCAAAATCAGAAAAAGGTAAAGCAACTTGCGTTCGGTGCGGCGAATTAGGAACCGAAAAGGTGTATTTTGCTAATGCGTATTAATCGAATTGAGATTGGTAGATATGAACGATAAGTTGTATTGGGATAACGCATATAAATTTGAGTTTGAGGCGAAGGTCATTCGGATAATGGATGGGCTGCCTCTTGGAGTCGTGCTCGATGGCACATATTTCTTCCCGCAAGGTGGCGGACAACCAAGTGATAGAGGCCATCTAGGTAGTTACCAAGTTATTGACGTTCAGGAAGTAGATGGACAAATCGTGCATTATTTGGATAACCGATCTGGCGTAGCAGCGAATATAGAGCTCGGAGACGATGTCAAATGTAAAATTGATCAAGATTTTCGCTATCAGAACATGAGATCTCATACAGGAGCTCATGTTCTGTTTGGTGCGGCTCGTAAATTATTTACCACACTTGGGTATGCTGGCTTCGATATTCATGGTGGTGGTGGTTCTTTGTATTTGAGAACAGACAGCCCCGTTACGCCAAAACTCATGTATCGAATATTAGACTATGCAAATTCAGCAATCGTAGACAGTTATGCCATTGGCACCTATTTTGTTAAACCCGAGGAAGTCAGCAAAATACGGGGTTGTGTTTACAACGTAGAATTGCCTAAAGACAATGCGCGTATTGTTGAAATAGAAGGCTGGGATATAGCCGTATGTAGCGGCACACACTTAGCGCACACTATTGAGATTGGACCAATTAGCATTATAGATCGAGAAGCGCACAAGAAGGGAGTAACGCGTCTTGATTATGTGGTTGCAAGAGCCGCAGTCTCTGAAATTATGTTGGACGAACAGGCACTAGGAGAGGTTGAGAATATTCTCAGTTCAGGACGTGATCGCGCGGCACATGAAGCGGAAAGATTGATCCGTACACTAAAGGATCAACAAAAAGAAACGAGCAAGCTTCAAGAGCTATTGGCAGAATACCGAATCAATGAGCTATTAGCGAAAGAAGAAAAACTGAGGAATATATCAATAGTAGTAGGTACAATTTCAGATATAAGCCAGGAGATTTTACGACCTTTGGTTGCAAGAAGACTTAAACGGCAAAAACAGCAAATTTTAGCTCTCGTTGGCAATTTAGGTATGACTTTTATCATTGCAGGCCATACCGATGACGTCAATATAGATTTACAAAAGATAGTAGTTGATGTTGCGAAGATTCATGGCGGTAGCGGTGGTGGTTCGTCCCATCTAATGTCTGCAGGTGGACTCAAAGCTAACGCAGATGTCGTACGCATTGAACTATTTAATCAAATTCAAACGGAGGTTAACAATGGCAACAACTGAATATATTCAGACATTTAAGAAGGAGTTGGAAAACAACACCGTAATGGTAGAAGGGAATCAAGATTTCAATACTGAAAACTTTGATCGATCAAAGATGTTTGGCCAACTTCAAAAACTATTTAGTCGGGAATTGATCTCCGAGGATGTTGTAAGATCAAACACTTCCCGTGGTTTAGAAGTTTTACGAAAAGTATTACATGATGAGGAGTTAAGAATCACTACGGATGAAGGGTTGCTTGTTGCCCTGTTGGCGGGTGTTGCATATAGTTCCGCGATCAAGTTAATACAACAGAATGGAAGGAAACACAACTTATATCCCTGATTATTATCTCGTTACCTTTAGGAAGAAAATTGAAACTGAGCAATTTTGACAGTTATTGAATGCATTACTCCTAGTTCAGTATTGGAAGCGGTCTCATGAATCTTGTATGAAACTTCTGACATTCAAGCCTGAATCATAATTTACTTTTAGAACCTTCAAAGCGCTTTCCGTCAGCGCATTGTTTCCAGTTTTCTAGGGTAAACGTATTAGCATATTTGGGAAGTTTTGCACCCACTACCCATTGAGCTGCAAGTTCACCTGCAGCACATGCACCCATAATTCCATATCCTCCCATTCCTGTTACACCAAACATACCTGGGAGCTTTAAGGGACCAATGAGGGGACCATAATCATCTGTCTCCGCATAATAGCCTCCATCGTGGACGAGAGAGTTTTGAAAGTTCTTATTACCACGCTTAAATTCCTCTTGGTAAAACTCAAATCCATCTACAATATGGCGGGAAGCCCTTAATAACAAAGAAATCAAAGTATTTGAGTTATGGTAGTTATCATCGGGTGGCCAGATTGGATTCTCGATAGGCGTTTCCTCAAACGCCCATCCCATGAGGATATTCTTCTTGCCTATTGGTCTGACATAACTACCGCTGGAGGTGTGCATTTCGTCAACTTCAAGCTTATCGGAGCAGATTAGCATCGGAGCATCTCGTGAGAGGACACCCGCATAATCTTCAAAAACAATCTTTTCGTGAAGGAAATTTTTTAGAGGTAGTTTCTCTCCCATCAATTGTGCAACATCATTACACCATGCGCCAGCAGCATTGATAATGGTTGGAGTAGTAATGGTGGAGGAGTGCCCGCTTACTCCAACCTCATATTTTCCGTGAACTAACTCGGATAGCCCTACGACCTTACCCCTGACAATTGTCGCGCCTGATTGTTCCAACATATATCTTCCCATTTTAGCGGCATCTACACAGCCTGCCCGACGAATATGCATGGCTGAACTAATTCCAGCAGCTAAATATGGATATGCTTTTCGAACCGTTTCTCCAATGAACAGATCAACACCTGGAGCTTTCTGATTGAGCATTGCAAAGTCTCCATAATAGTTTGTAATATCGTCCTCGTAATATCTTATTCCTCCTCGAACACCAGCTGCTATTTTGTCTGCAAAATCAAGTAAGTGTTGCTTCGCACCAGTGATTTCAGAACTTAGGTAAATGTATCCCCGATGATCCATATCAAATACATTGTTACTTTCTTCAGCCAGAGTCTCCATGAGATTGATACTATGCTCTACGAACTCTCGCATTTCTGGGACATCAAACCAATTTCGAAAGCATTGGGCAGATCTGCTACTCGTGCGACTAAGTGGAGCCTCAGGATCAACCATGACAATCTTCTTGAGGCCGAATTGCTTAAGATAAAATGATGTAGCTATCCCAGCCATCCCAGCTCCACAAACAACAACATCAGCATTCATAGATACGTTACTCATTTTAGGGGACCTCCTTGGTAAAATATTTGTCGGCGAGATACTATTAACTATAGCTCTAAAATTAAATCGAAAATAGGGATAGTTGGTACTAAAGAAGGAAAAAAGAACCGCATTATATAAACACCTTGAATGAAATCATTCCCTTTTCTTGGGGAGCATCGGTTACTCCGTTATTTTTATGTTATGACACTATTTTATTCGCTGTACTGGGCTTCGAGGAGTAATCCCCTCGTTCGGATTTGCCATATGGCCTAACTAGTACTCCCATGAAACTGACAAACCTTTCTGAATATACTCCTTTTCGTCCTCAATTGCAAGAGAGATACAATTATTATATATAACTAAACAGCATGTAGACGCGGAGTGAATCCGTAAGCGATCAGCGGTTAGCGGTCAGCAATTAGCCCTCTTGGGCATATTACCTTGAGCATAACGAAGGGTCTCGTCCACCGTGTGAAGATTCTTCAGGCTTCGCCCTCAGAGTGACATAATACGAAAAGAATCTTCGCGTTCTTCGCACCTTCGCGGTTAAAAATAAGTTATACTCCCGCACGCAATGACAGACCACATCCGTAATTTCTGCATCATCGCCCATGTTGACCATGGCAAATCCACGCTCGCCGACCGTCTGCTTCAAATCACAGGCACGATCTCCGAGCGTGATATGTCCGCGCAGATGCTCGACACGATGGACCTCGAACGCGAAAAAGGCGTGACCATCAAGGCCTCCGCCGTGCGAATGTATTACACCGCCAAAGACAATCAACGATACGAGATCAACCTCATTGATACACCGGGTCACGTGGACTTCGGTTACGAAGTCAGCCGTGCGCTCAAAGCCTGTGAAGGCGCGGTGCTGGTAGTGGATGCCACGCAGGGCATCGAAGCGCAAACTCTCGCGAATCTCTATCAGGCGCTCGATGCCGATCTCACGATCATCCCTGTTATCAACAAAATTGATCTGCCCTCGGCGCGCCCCGATGAAGTGGCTGAAGATGTCGGCGCATTGCTGGGCATCGAGCCTGAAAGCGTGCTTCAAATCTCTGCCAAAGAGGGCATCAATGTGGATCAGATCCTCGAAGCCATTGTGAAGCGCGTCCCGCCGCCGAAAGATGCGGATGATGTCCCTTTGCGCGCCCTCATCTTCGATTCGCATTATGACGCGTATAAAGGCGTCGTTGCCTACGTCCGCGTGGTGGAAGGCTCGTTCAAATCCAACGATGTTCTGCGGATGTTCGCGACAAAAGTGGATATGCGTCCCGTTGAAATTGGCATCTTCGCGCCGGTCATGACACCCGTCCAAAGTTTGGGATCGGGCGAAGTGGGCTACATCGCCACCGGATTCAAGACGGTTCACGAATGCCGCGTGGGGGATACGATCACACGCGCCTCGCTTCCTGCTCTGGACCCTCTGCCTGGATACCGTACCCCCAAGCCGATGGTCTTCGCTGGAATTTATCCCGTCGAAGCGGATGATTATCCTGAACTGCGCGAGTCGCTTGAGAAATTACAACTCAACGACGCTTCACTCACGTACACGCCTGAGACGTCACAAGCCTTGGGTTTTGGATTTCGCGCGGGGTTTCTTGGTTTATTCCATATGGAAATTATTCAAGAGCGCATCGAACGTGAATATAACCTGGATGTATTGTTCACCGCACCCTCCGTTGAATATGAAGTCTTGATGATTGATAATGAAGTCATCGCTGTCGATTCGCCCGCTGAACTACCAGATGAATCGAAGGTCGTCGAGATCCGCGAACCGTGGATGACCATCGAGATCATCACGCCGATAGATTATTATGGTCCCATCATGGAACTGGTCACAAGGAAGCGCGGCATCTTCAAGCAACAGGAATATCCCGCGCCGCATCGCGTGCAGTTGGATTTTGAGATTCCCCTTTCAGAAATTATCATTGGCTTCTTCGACGAATTAAAGTCGCGCACCAAAGGATATGCTTCCCTCGATTATCAATTCCTTGAATATCGCGTGGACGAATTGCAGAAACTGGAGATCCTCGTCAATGGCGAACCGCTCGATGCGCTCGCGGCAATCGTCCACAAGAAGGATGCGTTCTACAAAGGGCAGCGCCTCATCACCAAGCTCAAGGAGTTGATCCCGCGTCAACTGTATGATGTGGCTGTCCAAGCCGCGGCAGGCGGGCGCGTGATCTCGCGTGCCAACGTCAAAGCGACTCGCAAAGATGTGTTGGCAAAATGTTACGGCGGCGACATCACACGCAAAAAGAAATTGCTCGAAAAACAAAAGAAGGGCAAGAAACGCTTGAAGATGGTCGGCAATGTGGAAATTCCGCAGGACGCGTTCATGGCGGTTTTGAAATTGGATGAGGAATGATCTGTTTACCACAAAGGGTCACGACACTTGCACCTGGCGCAAGTGCAGGTGAGGAGCACAAAGGTTTAAATCTTTTCCTTCGTGTCCCTTTGTGACCCGTCGTGGTGAAAAAGGATTTTATAAATGAAAGATGCAAAACGCTGGCTCCCGGGCGCGATCATCAGCATCCTCCTGATCGCCGCGATTCTTTACTTCGTTGACCTGCGCGCGATGGTGGACGCGATCCGCAATGCGAACTACCTCTATTTGGGAATCGCGCTGGCAATCGGCTTTATCTGGATGGTCTTGCGTGCGCAGGTCTGGCGGACTCTTCTGCGAAACCGTGCCACTTTCAGCGATGTCTTCTGGACCGTCGGCGAGGGGTCTTTGTTGAATAACTTCCTCCCGTTCAGGCTCGGCGAGATCGGGCGCGCCTTCCTCCTCAGCCGCAAATCCGGGATGACGTTCATGGAAATCCTGCCTACCATTGTTATCGAACGCACGATGGATTTAGGCTACTCCGCCGTTGTCCTGCTTGCGGCATTACCCTTCGTCGTCGGCGCGGAAGGCTCGGAACGGATCGGCGTGATCGTCGGCGTGATCGTGTTGATCGGTTTTGTCCTGCTGTATATTCTGGCGCGCAGTAACCAATGGGCGTTGGACCTCTTTCACAAGTTGAGCGCGCGCATGCCATCCCTGCAAAAACTCGGCGGGAGTTTTCTCGAATCATTCTTTGCGGGCTTGAGCGTGCTGACCGATGGCTGGCTCTTCCTACGCTTCCTCTTCTGGATGACATTGAACTGGGGCATTGCCATCCTCGCGTATTATTTCATCATCCTCGCGTTCTTCCCTCAGGCACAGATGAGCTGGGCAATGTTGGGGCTGGGCGCGGCGGCATTCGGCGGCGCGATCCCCGCGTTGCCGGGAGCCGTTGGCACCTTCGAGGGAGCATTCGGCGGCGCGCTGACGTTGCTCACAGGCGATCAATCCACATCGTTTGCGGCGGCGATCACCGGGCGCCTCTACAACTACATCACCAGCGGCGTGATCGGCGGCATCGCCCTCCTGCGCGAAGGGCAAACGCTTTCGGGGGTATATCAGGAACTGATGAGTTTTCGAAATAAACAGAAGACGGACACACAGGAAGACAAATGACACGTCATTACCTTGTCACCGGGGGAGCGGGATTCATCGGATCCAACTACGCCCACAGGCTGATTCAACGCGGAGAAAAAGTTACCCTCTTTGACAATTTATCCCGCGCGGCCGCGCCGCGCAACCTCGCCTGGTTGAAGGACCAATTCGGAGAAAACGGATTCAGGCTCATCGTCGGAGATTTAAGAAGCGCAGATTTGCTGGCAGAGTCCGCTCGGCTGGGAGCCGAAGATTGATCTCGAAGAGAGTCTGGATTTGATGTTCGAGTGGGTGAAAGCGAATCGCGATTTGTTCTAGCGCTGCTTGTAAAACAAAGACAATACCAGCGCGCCCATCAAACCGACGAACATATCCAGAACGGTATCGTCAAGTCCTCGCACCATGTGCGTGCCAAAGAGGAAATCGAAGGCGTTCTCGTAAAACTCCCACAAGATGATCGTGGTGCCTGTGCAGGTAAATGCAGAGAGAGTTTGGATCAAGGCGGGAATATCGCCAAGAAATTGTTGTGAGTGTTTGATCGCGGAACGAAAGAAGTATGTGATCGCAACGCCGCCCATGAAATGTGTGGGAATGTCCAGCGGCGGGAACATCTTGAACAAGCCAAAAGCGAGACCGATGGCATAAAACGTGAGCATGCCCAGCGGTGCCCACGCCGATTCGCGCAGGGTGGCAAAGATCCAGTTAGTGATTTTTTGTTGGTTCATCAGTGGAAAGATCGATCTTTTCAATGAGGAAGGCTGATTACCTTACACAATTGAGTTTTGAGGGATGGGAATAGCAACGGGCTTGAGCTTAAGATTGGACAAGACGGCCTGGAAATCAGGCAAGAAATGAATATCTGTAGCGAGAG
>Ga0247727_10012840_pt1 | contig 14271 bp, 11 predicted proteins | sample WisWelCaveWW1625_FD_202498 | JGI IMG/M metagenome (GOLD analysis project Ga0247727, IMG submission 202498) | Biofilm microbial communities from Wishing Well Cave, Virginia, United States - WW16-25 | ecosystem: Environmental > Aquatic > Deep subsurface > Groundwater > Cave microbial mat | place... | reverse complement strand
TTCCACACGTAGATCAATCCGACAAACAGGATCAAAAGGAAAATGGCCATTTCAGCAAATGCAATGAAGCCAAGTTTTTTGAAAACAACGGCCCAGGGAATAATCAGGACAACTTCCACATCAAACACGATAAAAACGAGCGCATAAAGGTAATACTGAATCTTGAACTGGATCCATGCGTCACCGAGTTTTTCCAGTCCGCATTCATACGGATCCATCTTACCGGCAAATGGTTTACTTGGACGAAGGATGCGGGAGGCTACAACGGGAAGAGCCGCAAAAACAGCAGCCAGCAAAAAGAAGATGCCCAGAAAAGTATAGTGCCACGCGTAACCGTTCATGTTTTTACTTTCCGACGATTTTCTTCACGGCAGCAATCATCGCTTCCGCCGCCTGTGCATTCTCCTGTGGTGTGCCTTCAATTTTCAGTCCGCGAAGAAAATTATTCAGATGAACACTCTCCAGAATTCCTTTTGCAATAAAATAGTCTTCTACTATTGTAAAAATACATCTCATGTGAGTCGTTTTGTATTGAATCGAGTGAAGAAGCGCCTGCATGCAGCAATACATTGATTGATACGCTCCATTCACCTGTTCCATGGCATCCTTCCTGGAAGGCGCCTCTTTCAAAAGCTTTTCGGCTTTTTCCAGGTCCTTCGAAACAAGATTTGCCGTGGAGGGATCACGAAAAAGATGCGGACTTTCCACCCAGTAGTGGAGCCCGGGGCTGCGCATCATTGAGGCTTGTCCTCCCCGGATGGTTTCGCGGCCGGTTCCTTTGCGGGCGCCGCCGCCGTTGTCGATGCAGGCGCAGACGCCGTAGCTGCAGCGTCACCGGCGACAGCGGCTTTGGCGGCTTCCTCGGCTTTCTTCTTCGCTGCTGCGGCGGCAGCAACTTCTTTCGCCTTCTTCTTCTTTGCTTCCTCTTCTATTACAGCCAGCTCTTTTGCCCAGGCGCGTGGATGCGTTTGGGCGTAATATTCCGTGGAAACCAGCAAATCCTGCATGTTGTAAACATGCGACTTTTTACGCTCCGTATTGCTCAATTCAAAAACATGATCCATTTTGATCGCATCGAACGGGCAGAATTCGGAGCAAAACCCGCAGTTCATGCAAACGTCCATGTCGATATAGAATTCGTTGGCCTTTGGTTTCGGTTTCCCTTCCTGGCCTTTTGCCTGAACGATCCAGATACATTGCGGCGGACAAACTTTTGCGCAGATGCCGCAGGCGGTACAACGACAGTCGCCGTTGTCTTCTTCATAAATCAAAACGGGCAGGACACGAAATCGCTCGGGCACCCTTAGCTTCTGTTCCGGATACTGAACCGTAAACGATCCGCGCACTTCCGGCAGGTTGCGAAAGCTGCTCTGACGCTCCTTCTGACCGAACCAGTATTTAAAGTCCTCAACATAGGTCTGGACAAAATGGCGGGCTGTAATCGCCATTCCAGTTAGTATGTTCAATCCGTAGAGCTTCATAAAATTTTCTTAAGATCGCGATCAAGATTGCGATTTAACGATTCATTAACGGTCGGTTTCCCCTAATACGATATCAATACTTCCCAGAATGGCAACGACATCGGCTACCAGATGGCCTTTGCACATGTGTTCCAGAGGCGTCAGATTTACAAAGCTCGATCCGCGCACATGGTAGCGATACGGATGCGCTTCTCCGTCACTCACAATGTAATAGCCAAGCTCGCCCTTGGGATTCTCCACTCTTCCATAAGCTTCTCCCGCGGGCACTCGAATCTGCCAGCCCTTCTTGCCGGTGAAAATCTCTCCGCCCGGAAGCTGCTCAATTGCCTGCTTCAGTATTTTTACCGATTCGCGCATTTCATCGATTCGCACCATGTACCGGTCATAAATATCGCCGTTTTGATATACCACGACGTTAAAATCGAAACGGTCATAAATTGAATATGGATCGTTTCTTCTAATATCGTAGTTAACACCGCCGGCTCGAAGCACCGGACCGGCTGCGCTGAATGCGATAGCATCCTGCCCTTTCAATACGCCAACGCCCCTGCATCGATTCACCAGAATTTCATTCTTCGTGAGGTATTGGTCCATTTCATCTATGGCGCCGGGAAGGCGATCAAAGACAAGCTTCTTTGCAAGCGGCAGAAATTCTTCCGGCAGGTCCTCGGCCACTCCGCCGAAGCGGAAATAATTACACATCATTCGTGAACCGGAAGCCATTTCGAACAGATCCAGAATCAATTCGCGTTCTTCAATCGCGTACAACGCCGGGGTGAAGAATGCGCCCAGGTCGTTCAAAAGGAATCCAATGGCCCAGAAATGATTTACGATTCGGGTCAATTCGGCCATGATGACACGAATGTACTCGGCGCGCTCAGGCGGTTTGATGTTCATCAGCTTCTCGACAGCGAGCGCGTAGCCGAAATTGTTTCCCATCGAACAGATGTAATCCAGACGGTCCGTGAACGGCATGTTCATCAGGTAGGTGTTGCGTTCCCCAATCTTTTCATGATTGCGGTGCATGTAACCCATAACGGGTTCCAGACCCATAATGCGCTCACCTTCCACCAGAAGCTTTAAGCGAAAAACTCCGTGTGTGCTGGGATGTTGCGGTCCCATATTAATCAGGAGCTTATCCGGTGCAAGTCTTGCAGTTGTTACCGATCCGATCGGTGTATCGAGATCATCACCGTAAGGTTTCCATTTGTCCGGATCCCAGCCGCGCGGATACATGACGTTCCGGTGAAACGGGGCGCGCTCCTCCGCACGCACGTGATTTCCTTCTCGCCAGCGACTGGCAAAGATCTTGCCGGGTTCTTCGTAATAAGGCTCAAGATAATCTTTGCGCAGCGGGAAGCCTTCGAAGCCGTCCCAGAGAAGAATACGTTTCAGACTGGGATGTCCTTCGAACCGGATGCCCATCATGTCCCATACTTCACGTTCCTGGAAATTTGCGCCTGGCCAGATTGCCGTCAGTGATGGCACTACCGGATCATCTTTTCCGGTCCGGACCTTCACTCCGAGAACCGGTCCGCCTTTCGCGATGGAGGCCAGGTGGGTTACCACTTCATAGCAGTCAGCGTAGTCAACCGACGTCAAATTGGCCAGATAATTGTAACCAAGCTCGTTTCTCAAAAACCGAAAAACTTCTAATGTATTAGTTGAATCTACTATCAGATTCTCTTTCTGAGCATGGACAGCGTTTTCCAGATTCAGCGCCTGATTCACCTGAGCCGCTAGAACCTGCGCGGATGTCGGGGTTTCTTTCACTTCATCGATTGCAAATGACGGATGGCGCTTCGGCAATTCCTTGAACGTACGTTCGTACTTTTCCGGATTACGGCAGGCATCGCGTAATTCATCCATCTGCCGCGGATCTACGAGATCCGGTCCGAGTTGAGGCACCACCGCTTCGGCCCTGTCTGCTTTGTCATACCAGCGGGCTGTTCGAATCGATTCCCCGTCGATTTTCTTTTGCAGTGTAATCAAACCATCCAGAAGGGCCTGTGGAGTCGGTGGACAACCCGGAATATAAACATCCACCGGAAGGAATTCGTCAATGCCGCTCACCACGTTGTAACCTTCTTTGAAAGGGCCGCCGCCTGACGAACAGGCGCCCATGGACATTACGTATTTGGGTTCCGGCATCTGATTGTACAGGCGCACAATCATCGGAACCATGCGCTTTACAACGGTTCCAGACACGATCATCAGATCTGCCTGACGCGGAGTAGCACGGAACAGTTCGGCTCCAAAACGGGCAATGTCAAACCTGGATGAAGCAGTGCAAATCATTTCGATGGCGCAACAGGCCAATCCAAATTGCAACGGCCACAGTGAAGAGCGACGCCCCCAGTTGACCACGTTGTCCAGCATGTCGACCAGTTTGTCCCATGTCGTAATCGATATGTGACGTTTGACTTCCTGTTCCAGCACCTGATCTTCTGTCAATTGTTCTGCCATGATGGAAAGACCCTAATATAGACGAAAACTGAGGGACTCACAAGGCGTCAGAAGGCGCCTTTAAAAGGAAGCCCTGACCGTAAGGAACCTGGAGATTCTTCAGTGATATGAGATCTTCTTCGGTTTCAATTCCTTCAGCGATCAAAACAGCCGAAAAACGATTTGCCATGTCCCGCAATGTCTTCACGATTTCCTGCTTGATGTAGTCACCGGCTATCCCCTGCACCATTTTGTCATTCACTTTGATGAATTCAGGTTTCAGATAAGCGATGGACTGCAGAGAGGCGTATCCGCTTCCGACGTCGTCGACGGCAATTCGAAAACCCCTGCGGCGAATAGACTCCATCGCCTGCGCAACTGTAGCGTAATCGGTGATAGCCACACGCTCTGTAATCTCAATTACCACGTGTTCTGGATTCACAGAAGAATCCGTGAATAGAGGAAGATCGTTATATCGCTCCTGTTCCAGGAAATGCGGTTCCAGATTCACAAACAGGGTGCGGGGTGCAACTGAATCCTGAATCGTGGAAAGCAGGCTTCTTTGACAGAGCGACTCCAGACCCGGTAACAGGCCGTGATTTGCTGCGAGACTAAACATGAAATCCGTCTTGTCAAAAAATGTTCCTTCCGGACCTCGTGACAGAGCTTCATAACCTAGAATATCAGCGTTGTTATGAAGGCTCAAAATCGGCTGGAAAAAAGTGCGTATTTCGCCGCCGTTGATCAGATCCTGCAACTGGCCAAGTTGGTCGCGGCTGACTTTTTCCTCCTCACTCACTGCCGCAACATAAGCCCTGTTGATTGCGCGTGAAAGCAAGCGCTCGAACCGTACATCAGAGTGATATTCCAGAATCGAATGTCCGGTGAAGATTCGAACGAAAGGCAAAATCGACGGAGCAACCCGCTTTGCCAGATATTCGCCGAGATGCTCATCAAGATATGAGCTCACGTGCGAAACTTTTTCGTGATTCACCGGCTGGTCCGAATCGGGAGAATACACAAGCAACAGAATATTGTCTCCCGGCAGCCTTTGAATCGATAATAACTTTAAAGGATCAAATTCCGACGCTATGGTATCCAGATATCCAGGGATTTGACTCAGCAGTCCGTCAACCAGTTCCCATCCATACTGAAGCTCCATCTCTTCGAGTGAATCGGTATGGATAAAAACGATTCCAAGCCGGCGATGCTCGGCGGCTGTGTCTTTGATGGACTGCAGTACCAGCGGCACTGTGGGCAAACCTGTAACGCCGTCGAACAGCAGCGAGCGAAGCATTGCTGAAAGACCGGATTCCTTAACTATGGAATCGAGATAACCCGGATAATTCATCTGGCGAACAATCTGTTTATTTTTGTCAGGAGAGCTTCAGGATCGACTGGTTTCACCAGATAATCATCTGCGCCTACCCTTCGTGCTTCCATCATATGTGTAATGTCGTTTCGGGAAGTCAGCATAAGTACAGGCAGGCTGCGGAATTTTTCATTGGCCTTGATCAATCGACAAGTTTGCATCCCGTCCAGCTCAGGCATGTTGACATCCAGGATCACCAGCTCCGGTTGTCCTGTTGCCAACTGTTTTAATCCTTCTAATCCGTTCGAAGCATGAATGAATGAAATCCCTGCTGACTGTAACACTTCTCCAACCCGCGAAATGATGAGCGGATCGTCATCAACAATCAACACAAGACGCGTTTTCTCCGCCATGCCATACCATCCCTTGAAAGCCAACGGGATTATAACAGATAGGAAAGAACAAAGGAACGAATTCAAGCAAGAACATTTCAGATTTCAGGTTGAAATTGACAGGTTGAAGATTGGAAGCGCCACTGTGGGTATGAGAGCCGGATACCGCACCGTATATTCTGAACATCCTACGGAAACGGTGGAAAGTCGAGGAGTATCCGTGGGTTTGGTTCAAAGCACCCAGGGAATGCCCACGGGACGTGGGCGGTACAAAACAATTTTCAGAGCTTACAACAAATTTGTCGTGCACCCCTTGGCACGTCGAGGATCTTTCACATGTCCGGACATCTCCCCTACAAGCCGCACTATCAGAATTAGTTGACAACAACACACTAAGATCTTATATTAAGTGCTGAAATCATACTGACAAGGAGTTTAGACAAATGAGTAAGATCATCGGAATCGATCTAGGGACGACAAATTCGGTGGTTGCCGTGATGGAAGGTGACCAGCCTGTTGTTGTTCCTAACCCGGAAGGTGGGAGAACAACCCCTTCCGTCGTCGCTTTTACGAAGTCGGGAGAAAGACTGGTTGGACAGGTCGCGAAACGTCAATCCATAACGAATCCCGAGAACACGGTTTACTCGATTAAGCGCTTTATGGGTCGCCGTCACGGGGAAGTACCCGATGAAATCAAGATGGTGCCGTACAAGGTGGTCGAAGCAGCCAATGCTGATGCAAGAGTGGACATAATGGGAAAGGAATATACACCGCCCGAGATTTCGGCATTAATCCTTCGTTATTTGAAGGAGGCAGCGGAAGCGTATCTGGGACAAAAAGTGAGCAAGGCGGTCATCACGGTACCGGCGTATTTCAATGACAGTCAGAGACAGGCGACCAAGGATGCCGGACAAATCGCCGGGCTGGAAGTGATGCGCATCGTGAACGAGCCTACTGCCGCGGCCCTTGCCTATGGAATGGACAAGCGAAAGGACCAGACGATTGCCGTGTACGATTTTGGCGGTGGAACGTTTGACATCTCGATTCTGGAAGTCGGCGAAGGAGTTGTTGAGGTCAAAGCAACCAACGGCGATACACATCTTGGTGGAGACAACATCGATCAACGCGTTATCGACTGGATCATCGAAGAATATAAAAGAGATCAGGGAATCGATTTGAGCAAGGATCGAATGGCACTGCAAAGACTGAAGGAAGCAGCGGAAAAAGCGAAGATGGAGTTATCCACAACTCTGGAAACTGAAATCAATCTTCCTTTTATTACCGCAGATGCCTCCGGTCCGAAACATCTGTTGATGAAATTATCGCGCGCAAAACTTGAAAGCCTGATGGAAGATATTTTGCAGCGCAGCATGGGTCCCTGCAAACAGGCGATTTCAGATTCCGGACTCAAGACTTCGGCCATTGATGAAGTGATTCTGGTGGGCGGCTCAACAAGAATTCCGCGCGTTCAGCAGCTTGTCAAAGAGTTGTTTGGACGTGAACCGCATCGCGGGGTGAATCCCGATGAAGTGGTTGCCGTTGGGGCGGCTGTGCAGGCGGGTGTGCTTTCCGGTGACGTAAAAGACATCCTGCTTCTGGATGTGACACCGCTTTCGCTTGGAATCGAAACGCTGGGTCATGTTTCCACCAAGTTGATTCCGCGCAACACCACAATTCCAACCCGAAAAAGCGAAATCTTTACAACGGCGGCGGATAATCAAACGGAAGTGGAGATCCACGTTTTGCAGGGCGAACGGGAGATGGCCTTCGATAGTCGTACGCTGGGCCGGTTCAATCTGGTGGGAATTCCAGCAGCGCCGCGTGGCGTGCCGCAAATTGAAGTTACGTTTGACATCGATGCCAACGGAATTGTGAATGTGTCGGCCAAGGATCTGGGCACCGGGAAGGAACAACGAATTACAATCACTTCATCGAGCGGATTGAACAAAGACGACGTGGACAAGATGCTAAAGGAAGCCGAATCGCACGCGGAAGAGGACAAGAAAAAGAAAGAAGAAATTGAAGTTCGTAACCGCGCCGATTCCATGATTTACAACACGGAAAAGCTTCTCAAAGAGAATCGTGAAAAACTACCTGAAGCGGAAGCAAAGAACATTGAAAGCGCAATCGAAGCCTGCAAAAAAGCGGTTGAATCGGGAAACAAGGAAGAGATTGAGGCGAAATTGAATGAATTGACTAAAGCTTCCCACAAACTTGCGGAAGTCCTGTACAAGCAAACCGCGCCACAGGGTGAATCGCAGCAACAACAGGGATCACAGGAGCCTTCGCCGCCGCCCCCGGGTGGAGACGCCGTGATTGACGCCGAATACGAAGATGTAAACAAGGGTAAGTAAGGCTTCGGAGGGTGAAGTTCCCTCAAGACTAAAAAATGGCTAAAGAGGATCTGTATAAAATTCTTGGCGTTGAACGGAAGGCAACGGCCGAAGAGATCAAGAAGGCCTATAAGAAGCTGGCGCGAAAGTATCATCCGGATGTTAATCCCGGGGACAAAAAAGCGGAAGATCAATTTAAGCGGCTTTCGCAGGCGTACGCGATCCTCTCTGATCCGGCAAAGAGAGCACAGTACGATCAGTACGGAACTGTTTTCGGAGAAGGTCATCATCCTCCAGGGACCGGTCAGAACGCAAACTTCGACTTTCAGGGTTTTGATTTTTCCAATTTTGGAGGGAGTAGCTTTGGTGACATCTTTTCCGATCTTTTCGGGGGCCTCCGCGGCGGTACCGGACGAAAAAGCCGGACTCAAACGGCGGACACCAGATCCGCTTCGGAAAGAGGGCAGGACATATTGCATCCGATCAACATCAGTTTACTGGATGCGATTCGCGGTATTTCTACAGAGATCCGCGCAGACCGCAACTTGGCGTGTTCGGTCTGCGCGGGCACTGGAAACGCGCCATCTTCAGTGCCTTCCGAATGCGTGGAATGTCATGGAAGCGGCCAGATGAACCGTTCCCGCGGCAACATGCGGTTTTCCTCGCTCTGTTCGGCCTGTAATGGAAAGGGAACCATTCAGAAACAATGCTCAAGCTGCGCCGGACGAGGAACGATCCGCAAAACCGAAACCATGCGCATCAACATTCCGCCGGGTGTTGATAGCGGATCCAAAGTTCGAGTAGCCGGAAAAGGACATGGTGGCATCGCGGGAGGTGCGGATGGAGATCTTTATTTGATGGTCAACGTGGCGCCACATCCTGTATTCAAAAGGGAAGGCGATAACATCCATCTCACGGTTCCGGTTACCGTTACGGAAGCGGCTCTGGGGGCCAGAATAGAAGTGCCTACAGTGGATGGTTCGGCAACTATGAAGATTCCACAGGGCACACAGTCCGGACAACTGTTTCGATTGAGAGAAAAAGGTGTTCCCTCATTGCGGGGTGGAACAAGAGGAGATCAACTGGTGGAAGTTAAAGTCGTTTTACCTCCGGTACGGGATGAAAGGAGCAAGGAGATCTTACGGGAACTGGAACGGCTAAACCCGATCAATCCAAGAGAAGATCTCCTCAGATACAGATCATGAGAAAAAAAGAAGAAACATTTTATGCAATTGGAGTCGTTGCCAGAATGTTTAATATTCATCAACAGACCCTGCGACTCTATGAGCGGGAGGGATTGTTGAAACCGGCCCGATCCGACGGAAATACGCGTTTGTATTCAGACAGGGACCTGGAACGTCTTGAAGTCATTCTCAATTTGAGTCGCGATATGGGTGTCAATCTTGCGGGAGTGGATATCATTTTGAACCTCCGCGAAAGAATGCAGGAAATGCAACAGCAAATCAACGAGCTCGTGAAATACCTCAAGACAGAGCTGGAAAAAAATCAGCAGCCGGTCAGCAGCGGGCCCGGTCTGGTCAAGTCTCCACCCGCGAATCTTGTACGAATTTCCCGGATGCCGGACAAAATATTTTCGGGACCTAAAGGATAAGTCTTCAATCACGTTTCGCCGTTCTAACTATAGAGGCGAGGTTCTTTTATGAAACAGGTAAAGCAGGGATCTTCCAGACAATTCAGTCGCGAAATGCGCCTTTATTTGAAAGAGATTTCGAAGATACCATTGCTTACAGCTCCCGAAGAAAGAGAACTGGGCCGGCGTGTACAGCAAGGTGACCAGTCCGCCCTGCAAAAACTGATTGAATCGAATCTGCGGTTTGTCATAAAAATTGCCAAGAAATACAGCGGATTTGCGCTATCCTTCCAGGACCTGATTAATGAAGGAAATCTCGGTTTGATTGAGGCGGCACGCCGGTTCGATCCGGGCAGGAACGTGCGATTCACTTCTTACGCGGTCTGGTGGATCAGGCAGGGAATCCTTCATGCTCTCACGAGCCTTGGTCATCCGATCCGTCTGCCGGCGAAAGTCTCGAACACCATGTATCGCATGGGGCGCACAATGCAGAAGAAGACGGCGGAACTCAGCCGCAAGCCGACCCTCGAGGAAATCGCGACAGACATGGGCATGGATGAGTACGAACTGAGCAACATGATCGAAATGGCCGGAGGAGCAACATCATTCAATCAACCGCTGGATGACGAAGGCGATCTGGTGATGGAGGACCTTCTGTCTGAAGATTCATCTTCTGTGGAAGATATGCTGTCAACTCAGTTTTTGCGTAAACACCTTGAAGAGGCCATCAGCAAACTGGATGAAAACGAACAGAAGATTCTAAAACTCCGATTTGGTCTGGATGATGGCGTTTCGCGCACACTGAAAGAAATTGGTGATGAAATGGGATTGTCGCGCGAACGCATACGACAGATCGAAGCCAAAGCGCTCAATAAGTTACGGCATAGCCGCCGGGCACGCACACTCTCCAGCTACCTGAACTAAACCGTTGCGTTTGCAATTTGTAGCGGCAGGCCGTCTCTGCCTGCCGTTAAGCTTGAACAATCGATGGCAGGTACGGAGGCCTGCCCCCACGGATAGATGGTTTCCCGCTGCCCATCCTCAGACCATTGCTTTCTGTTACAATATGCGTAATCACGATGATCGAGCAGCTTGGTCCTTACCAGATACTGGAACAGATCAGCAAAGGGGGGATGGGCACTGTGTACAAAGCCTATCACCCTGCGCTGGACAGACACGTAGCCATCAAGGTACTGTCGTCACGTTTATCGAGTGATCCAAGTTTTGTGCAGCGTTTCAAAAAAGAAGCGCAGATCGTCGCCCGACTGGAGCATCCGCACATTCTCCCCGTCTATGATTTCGCTTTTGAAGGAGACATTGCTTATCTCGTGATGAAGCTGGTCGAAGGAAACTCGCTGTATGCTCACATCGGACCACGAGGTCTGGCTCCTGATCGTACGATGGTCATCATCGAAGCGGTTGCTCAGGCTCTTGCCCACGCTCATCGGCGTAACATCATTCATCGCGATATCAAGCCGGACAATATCCTGATCGATGAAAATGAATGGGTTTACCTCAGCGATTTTGGAATGGCAAAAATGGTTACCAGCACCGGACCAACGGGAGAAGGGACCATTATGGGGACTCCAGAGTATATGTCCCCTGAACAGGCGCAGGGGAAACCTGTTGACTCGCGAGCCGATATCTACTCCCTGACTGTACTGATTTTCCACATTTTGACGGGAACTCTCCCCTTCAAAGGAAGCCATCCGCTGGCAACAATCAAACAGGTTATTTATGATCCGTTTCCGGAAGTGACAAGCCGGAATCCAGGTTTACCCAGGTTACTGGATCCCCTTCTTCAAAAAGGATCTTCGAAAAATCCGGAAGACCGCTTCGCCGACGTTGAAGAATTTGTGAAAATGCTGGGCGCCGTATTGAGCTCCGCGGCTTTACCAAAAACGCAGGAACTGTTCATCAGGAAATCAAGAATCGCAATCATTGCCTTTGAAGTCAGTGATCCGGAAAAAATCTGGATGCGGGATGCAATACCGGAAATGCTTTCGCAGGACCTGATGCAGAATTTTGAGATCTATGTGCTCCCTCAGGATCAAGTTGTGAGGATGTGCCGCAACACGGGAGACCTGTCACTCGGCACCGAATCCCTTCAGCGCTTCTTCGAGCTTTCCCGTGTGGACTATGTGATTACGGGAAATGTTACCGGAAATAGAATTCGTTACGAAATGAAAATTTCTACCACGTTCGAAGTTCTGGAAACGGGCGAAGTTGAAGGCACCATTCCTTTTCATCTGGTTTCATTAATCGGCCAAAAGATTCGCTCGCGACTCGATGTAAAGGAGCCGAAGTTGATTTCCGTAGAGCAAACATTCTTTGGAAATCTGGCCCTGTTGCAACAATACTCTATCGGGGCCCGCGCTTATCGTGACGGGAAATATATCGAAAGCGAAAAAGCTCTGTCGCTTGCGCTCAAACACGAACCTTCATTCGCGCACGCTCACATCTATCTGGCCCGCACTCTGAAGGAACGCGGTTTCGTAAAACAATCTCAGGATGAGGCTCAGCGTGCCATGCAATATATCTCATCCCTTCCCATGAACGCTGCCTCACTGTTGAAAGCTCAATATTTTGAGTTGACCGGTAATGATGCAAAGGCCGCAGAGATCTATCAGGAGTTTCACAATCAGTTCCCCGAAGTCATCGAGTTTCTGGCCTTACTCGGAGAAGCCTTGATTCGCGCAGACCGGCTTGACGACGCTGCCAATGTTTTCTATGAGATCTGCGAAAAAGAAGGACGTCTCGGACTGGGCTGGCAAAGGCTGGCCAGGATCGAGTTCATGCAGGATAAGTACGAACAGGCATGGTATCACTACAAACGGGCTCAAAAACTTTACGCCGCGCACCGGCATCATGGAGGTCTTGCCGCGACATTCATGGGGCTTGCGGATATTTCTGAAAACAGAAACGAATGGAATACGGCAATCGATTATTATCAGAGGGCTGTTGAAGAGTTTAACACTTTGAAATGGTACAGAGGTGTAGCGGATGCAAAATACCGTCTGGCCCTTGCACATAAGAAACAGTCGTCTTACTCAATGGTTCTTCCGTTGCTGCAGGAAAGCCTCGAACTGTTTCAGGAATCCGGAGTTTTGCAGCAGGAAACTCTGTGTTTGAAGGAAATGCTTTCCGAACCGATTTTACCGAAAGTCGCGCTGGAACTCTCTGACCGTGCGATCGAAAACGCAACAGCGACCGGAAACAGGGACTTGCTTATTTCGATTGTGCCTCTGAAACTGCGATGGCTGATCGAAGCTGATCAGCCGGATACGGCACTCAGAATCTACGGGACCTTCTACGGTAAACTGATTGAAGGCTCCAAAGATATCTACTTCCCGCTTTCACAGTTGCAAATAGGTCGCGCGTTAATGAAACAGCAACGATATCTGGAAGCGCATCAGCAGATTGAACAGGCGGTCCGGGTTCTGAAAAAAAGCGAGCATCTCGATATGGTGGTCGCCGGATTATTGATCGAAGTAGAACTCCTGTTGCAGGAAAACCAGATGAACCCCGCAAACCGCATTGTGGATGAAGCGAGCGCGATTGTGGAACGTCTCGCCGATAAAGAAATGATCCTGGAAGTGGACCTCGTTCGCGCCCGCGTTCTGGAAGCTGAGGGTCAGCGCGTTAAACTGCTTCAGATTTACCTGCGCGCACTCAAAAGCGCGGAAGACCTCGGCCGCGGCACACTTGTTCACCAGATCAAAGGCTCCATCGAACAACTCCGTGTCATCAATACTCAGTAGGAATCTCCAATATCGACAAAGCCTGACGCCTCCAACTAATTCGATATTTTTAATACTGGATAGATGATAATCTAATCATAGCCTCTTGAAGAACATGTCTCACTATTCTTGCGTGCTATCCGCACGACGATTAGCGCCGAAACCATTATTCATGGCCGGCAGCTAAGAACTGTGCGCGCCGGTTCCGGCTCCATGCCGTTTCATTGTGTCCCTTTTGAAACGGGCGATTTTCTCCAAAACTGATCGTATCCATTCGTGACCCATCGATTCCCAGTGAAACGAGATACTCTTTAGCGACCTTTGCCCTGCGGTCGCCCAAAGCCAGATTGTATTCCTCAGTACCACGCTCATCACAGTGCCCCTCGATCAGCAATCTTGGAGCCGGTCGAGTCCTCAAAACCTGAGCGTTTGATTCCAGAACCGGAACCTGTTCATCAGTTATTTGCGCTGTATTGTAGTCGAAAAAAATCGGATTCAATTCGACAAACCTGGCAGTGTCCAACAGATCTTCGTCTACTAACTGAACCGGTTCATCGGGAGGTCCGTATTCCTCTGTCTTCACTTTATCCGAACCGACGCGGGAACTGGCGGGATCAATCCCGCCGCCGTCAGACTGTCCCCGGCCACTGCAGCCAAGCACTAAAAATGAAATCAACACACCCGTCATCACCTGCTTCATCTCCAATCCTCCATCTAAGCTATTAGACAATGAACCACGGAGATTGGTCGTATGAACTTAGGGCCTGCGCAAAAATAAATTGGCATTTTGGCGCGAGCCTAGCACAGGCAGATGCAAGGCGGACTGGAAGTCCGCGCCCCTAATTAATGCAGGCTGGAAGCCCATTCGTGTCAACTTAACTTAAGACCCCGGCATTCTGTAGGATTTGTCGAGAAGTCAATCGATCAGGCTGGTGGAACTTGATTGAGTGTCTCAAGAGTTTCTCGAAGATGGGTAA
>Ga0247727_10012839_pt1 | contig 14271 bp, 10 predicted proteins | sample WisWelCaveWW1625_FD_202498 | JGI IMG/M metagenome (GOLD analysis project Ga0247727, IMG submission 202498) | Biofilm microbial communities from Wishing Well Cave, Virginia, United States - WW16-25 | ecosystem: Environmental > Aquatic > Deep subsurface > Groundwater > Cave microbial mat | place... | reverse complement strand
GTGGCGGAAACTCCGGTCGTGGGGACCTTTGCGGCGCGGATAAAAACCGGGAATCTTGTCGGACTCCTCGACCAGCCCGTCCGATTCGCCGCAGACAAAGCAGGTCGAGACGTGCAGCAGCTTCGCGCCCAGCCGCCTGGCCAGCGCGATCACGTTCTCGACACCGTCGACGTTGGAACGGAACGACTCGTCCACCGGCGGAAAGAACTCGACCAGGCCGGCGCAGTTGAGGACCAGGCTCACACGACCCGCCAGCGCGTCGAGATCCGGTTCTGCCAGGCCGCAATCGGGTTGTCCGACGTCGCCATCATGAACACTGATCCGGGGCGGGGCCTGGAGGCGTTCCAGGGGCGGCGACGCCAGCACATCTTTATCGAACCGCTCGCGCGCCGGACGACCGGGACGGGGCCGGATCAGCAGGTGCAGATGTTTCAGATCCGGGAACCGCTCGAACAAGAGCCCCAACAGGACCTTGCCGACGAAACCGTTGGCTCCGGTGATCAGGACTTCGTGCTGTCGGAAGGTCTGCGCCGCGTCTATCAACGGTGGCTCCGTCGGTGCCGGCCCTTGCCAGGAGCACTCGAGTCTGGGTAGAATCCCTGGGCCCAATCGCTGGTGCGATAGAATAGCCTAGCGACAGCAACAACCGGATGTCAAGGCCGTCACCGCTCACTCTGCTGCGTAACTACCTGGTCACCGGTCCGCTGATCTTCGGCGCGACGGCCCTCATGGGCAGCGTCTCGCTGGTCGTCTCGCTGTTCTCGTCGACCGGACGCACCCAGCACCGCCTCGCCCGCCGCTGGTCCCGCATGCTGCTGGGAATTGCCGGCGTTCATGTGACGGTGGAGGGTCTCGAGAAGATCGCGCCCGGCGGCAGTTACGTGTTCATCGCCAACCATCGCAGCTATTTCGACGTGCCGGTCATCCTCCCTCACATTTCGGTCCAGTTCCGCTTTATCGCCAACAAGAACCTGTTTCGCATTCCCTTCATCGGCTATCACCTCGCTCGCGCCGGGCACCTGGCGGTCAACGTGGACAATGCCCGCGAGTCGCTGAAGAGCATGTCGGAGGCGGCCCGGATGATCCAGAAGGGAGGCATCTCGATCCTGCTGTTTCCCGAAGCGGGCCGGACGTGCGGGGAATTGGAGCCGTTCAAGGACGGCGCCGCCTACATCGCGATCAAGGCCGGCGTGCCGATCGTGCCGATCGCGTTGACCGGCGTGCGCGAAGTGATGCCGGTGGGATCGAGTGTCGTGCGCGGCGGGCCCGTGCGGATGCGCGTCGGGAACCCGATAACAACCCTGGACCTGGCTTTGCAGGATCGCACCCGCCTTTCCCGCGAGCTGCACCGGCAGATGGTGGAGATGCTCGAGGAGGGGGCCGGCGTCCGGGATCAGGCGATCCCCGCCTGAGGCGCGGCCGGCGGCCGGACACCGGAGTACGGCCAGTACGGTATCATAATTCGAGCGATGGTCCCATCAAGTCGGAACGGAACCGGGACCTCGGGTCAATATGCTCTGGTCTCCTATGTACCAGAGCCGCTGGCTTCCTTTTTGAACAAGCTCCGCCGGGAACTCGAGCCGGGCTTTCCACATTGGCGCGCTCATATCACCTTACTTCCCCCCCGCCCGCTGGCCGATCGTGATGCCGCCTGGACCCGTCTGCGGGAACTGGCTGATCAGATTCCGGCCATTCGGATTGAACCGGCCAGCGTGCTGGTGTTCGCCACCACGTCGGTGATTCACCTTTCCGTGGGCGCCGGCTCCGAGGAGCTGCGCCTCGCCCACGGGCTCCTCAACAGCGGGGCTCTCGGCTGCGAGGAACTCCACCCCTACTGCCCCCACATCACGCTGGCGCAGAGCCTGGAGCCGCATCAAATCGACGACGCCGCCCGCCGCGCCGCCGAGCGCTGGGCGGGTTATCGCGGCGACCGTTCGTTTCTGGCCGACAGGTTCAGTTTCGTCCACAATGCCGACGGCAATTGGGTGGATTTGTCCGAATGGGAGGCCGGCGTTGCGCCCGCCGTCCGCCGTCCGCCTGACGGTGGCTGACTTCAGGCCCGGGGCCGACGCCGGCGGGCGGAAACCGCGGCCGGGAGCGCTACTCAAACAGCGGAATCTGTTCTTCGGGCGCGCCCGCCTTGCGCTTTCGCAGCGCCCCCACCACCCCCAGCACGGCGACATGCGTGACCGCCGCGCGGGGCACGAACAATCGTTGATGGTTCCCGCCGGGATCGGGAGGCACAATCCAGAAACCCAGCGAGTTGAGCTGGAGCAGATCGTTGGCCAGCAGGCCGTCCTGATAGTCGCCGTCGCGAAACCGCATGCGGACCCACAACCCCTCTCCCTTCGGACGGCTGACGAAAAACCGGCGCTCGATTTCGCCGGACTCTCCCTCGAATTCCCGGACAAAGCAGACGTACTTGATCTCCCGGCAGGAGACGACCTGGACCATGCCTTGCGGGCTGATCATCTCGACCGCCGAATCGAGCAGCCAGGTCTGCGGGTTGACGTAGCCTGGAAGCGGCTCGCGCTCAAAGCGGCGGATGACCACTTTCTTGCTGGTGGATCCGGTCAACAAGGGGCCTCGACGCACGCCCTCCAAAACAATTTGATATAGTATTGTATCATTAGCTCCATGAGGGAGATGCCTCGGCTGACGGCCGTAATCCAGGCGTTCCTGGATTTCTGCCGAATTGAAAAGGGCCAGGCGGCGAACTCCGTCGAGGCGTACCGGCGGGATTTGCTGGCCTTCGAGGGGTTCCAACGGAGTTGCCAGGGACTTTGGACGGACCGGGAGACGGTGCATCAATACCTGGATTCGCTGTACCGGGCGGGCCGGAAGGGACGAACCGTCGCGCGGCGGCTGACGACACTACGGAATTTCTTCCAGTTCCTGCTCCGGGAAGGCCGGCTCGACACGGATCCGACGGCCAACGTTCCATTGCCGCTGCCATCGCGCGGCATTCCGAAGAGCCTTGGCCTCGACGAGATCAACCGGCTGCTCGAGGCTCCGGCGCCTGACAGAGCGTTGGGGGTTCGGGATCGCGCCATGCTCGAGCTGCTGTTCTCCTCCGGCTTGCGGGTTTCCGAGCTGTGCGGACTGGCCACCGGAGATTGCAATCTCCAGATGGGCCTGGTGCGCGTTACGGGGAAAGGCGGCAAGCAAAGGATGATTCCCGTCGGAAAATCCGCGGTCGCGGCGCTGAATGTCTACCTGTCGGCGGGGCGCCCGCAATTGCTGGCCTCTCGCGCCAGCACGTACATGTTCGTGACGGCGCGCGGCCGGCCGATTTCGCGTCAGGGATTCTGGAAGGCGATGAAGACTCACGCACTCAAGGCCGGTCTTTCCCGCCGCCTGTCTCCGCATATGCTGCGTCACAGCTTCGCCACCCACTTGCTGGAAGGCGGCGCCGACCTGCGCAGCGTCCAGACCATGTTGGGACACGCCGATATCTCGACAACCCAGATTTACACTCACGTCCGGCCGGCGCGCCTGCGGCGGATCGTCGACGAGCACCACCCGCGTGCTTGATGGGGCCATGCCATGAGCGACTACATGTACATGCTCGAAAGCCACCTGAGCCCGGAGCAGAGCCGGGTGGTGACAGAGGTGGAAGCGGCCGCTGCCCGAGCCAACGTAACTCTGTTCCTGACCGGCGGCGCCATGCGCGACATGTTCGCCGGCCAGCCGGTGCGCGACCTCGACTTTACCGTCGAGGGCAATGCGCTGAAACTGGCGCGCTCGCTGACCCAAAAATCCCCGGTCCGCATCGTCTCCGAGGATGAGGAACGCAAGGCCGCCGAGATGCTGTTTCCCAGCGGAATCCGGGCGGCCATTACGATGGCGCACCAGTCCCGCTACCCCAAGCCCGGGGGCAAGCCGCGGGTGCAGCCGGCCACCATTCACGAAGACCTCCGCGGCCGCGATTTCAGCGTCAATTCGATCGCGTTATCGCTTAACCGCGCCTCGCGCGGCCTGCTGCTCGATCCCAACAACGGACTGGGCGACCTCGAGCGAAAAGAGATGAGGGCCAACGGCAACTACACCCTCTACGATGAGCCGGTGCGGCTGCTCCGCCTGATTCGATTGAAGGTTCGCCTGGGCTTCGGGATTGAGGAGCGGACACAGTTGCAGTACGAAAACGCGCGCGAAGCGAAGATGGAGGAGCAGATTGCGCCGCGCCTGCTGTTCGAGGAACTGCGCCAGGCGTCCGACGAGCCCAACCCCGGCCTGCTCGTCGAAACCCTTGAGAAGGAGCGGCTCCTCGGGCTGTTCCACCCGAGCCTGACGGGGCCGAAGCTGAACCTGACGGGTCTGGCGAAATTGCAAAAGGCGCGCCAGGTAATTCCTTACGGCGTCCGGTTTCACGCCGAAGGCCTGGGCCTGTTTCTCCACTTCCTGAATGAGAAGCTCAGCGGCCCCGAGCGGCGGGAGCTGATCGCCCGGGTGCACATGAGGAAACCCGAAGCCGCGCAATGGCAGCGTCTCGAGAGCCAGGCACGCCAGCTCGAGCGCTCTCTGAAATCGGCCAAGCTGCACAAACCGTCGGAACTCTATCAGGTTCTGCGATCGGCCCCCGGAGAGCTGGCGCTGTTTCTGTTGCTGCGCTCCGATCACCGTATGGTCCAGGACCGTATCCGGAACTATCTGCAAAAATACCTCCCGGCGGCGCAGGAGATCACGCCGCAGGACGTAATCGCCGCCGGTGCGCAGCCGGGCACAGCCAAATACAATAAGCTGAGAGACGAGCTGATCCGGGCGCGGCTGGACGCCCGCGCCAAGAAACCCGAGCCGCCGCCGGAGGAAGTCCCGGCGGCCGGGCCGGCTCCCAAGCTGGCCACGGCGCGGCGGTAGCTCACCGGCGTTTGTTAAGGAGTCGCTGTGAACCGAAGAACGTTTCTACTCTCCTCGGGCGCCCTTGCCTCGGCGGCTGGCGCCAATGACCGGGTCAACGTCGCGGTCGCCGGCGTGCGCGGCCGGGGCCGCGAGCACATCGAGATCTACGCGCGACAGCCCAACTGCCGCGTCGCGGCGGTGGTCGACATCGACCAGGCTCAGAGCGAGCGGGCGCTCGGGCTGGCCGACAAGGCGCAGTCGTTCAAGCCCAAAGTCTACCAGGATTTCCGGCAGATGCTCGACGACAAGGAGATCGACGCCGTCTCGATCGCCACCTGCAATCATTGGCACGCTTTGCAGACCATCTGGGCCTGCCAGGCGGGCAAGGACGTCTACGTCGAAAAGCCGGCGTCGCACAACATCTGGGAAGGGCGCAAGATGGTCGAGGCGGCGCGCAAGCACGGCCGGATCGTCCAGGTGGGCATGCAGAGCCGCTCGATCAGCCACAAGCAGCGCGCGATCGAGCTTCTCCGCCAGGGCGCGATCGGCAAAGTCTACTTAGCCAAGGGGCTGTGCTTCAAGCGCCGCAAGTCGATCGGCACCGGACCCGACGGGCCGGTTCCGCCGGGCGTCGACTATAACCAGTGGCTCGGACCGGCGCCCTGGCGTCCGTTCAACTCCGTGCGTTTCCACTACAACTGGCACTGGTTTTGGGACACCGGCAACGGCGACATCGGCAACCAGGGCGTGCACGAAATGGACATCGCCCGCTGGGGGCTGGGTAAGAAAACCCTGCCGAAGAAGGTGCATGCCTCCGGCGGCAAGTTCGGTTACGACGACGACCAGGAGACGCCCAACACTGAGCTCGCCGTTCTCGAGTACGACGACTGCCAGCTCGTCTTTGAGGTCCGTGGTCTGCTGACCGGCGGCGAGAGCAGCATTCACTGGGACGGCAGTAACTTCATTGGGAATCTGTTCTTCGGCACCGAGGGCTTCATGTCGCTGGACGTGGATGCCTGCCGGATTTATCTCGGCGAAAAGCGCGAGCTCGCCCAGGAAATCAAATACCAGGAGCCGCGCCAGTGGGACACGGCGCCTCACATGGCCAACTTCCTCCAGGCCGTGCGAAGCCGCAAGCCGGCCGAGCTCGCCTGCGACGTCGAGGAAGGCCACTTGTCGGCGGCGCTGTGTCACATGGCGAACATCAGCTACCGCACCGGCCGCAAGCTGACCTTCGATCCGGCGGCCGAGAACTTCGGCGGCGACCGCGACGCCAACCAATACGTGAGCCGCCGGTACCGCGAGCCGTTCGTAGTGCCGGAACGGGTTTGAACCCCGTCATCGCAAGCCCGCACAGGGCCGGCCCGGCCCTCGCTCGACCCGAGTAACTTCGCGTCGACCGGCCGGGCCAGGCTCCGTTGTGCGGGCTGTTACTCAAAAGGTTGGCCGGCGAAGCAGCTCGAGCGCCTTGTCGACGGGGAGCGCTTCCACGGTCCGCCCGTTGCCGGTCATCGTTCGCGCCTTGAACAGCGAGTTCAGAATCGCCTCCTCGGTCGACTCGATCGCCGCCAGAAACAGCGGCGACATCTCGTCGTTGGAGAGCCACCGCTCGGGCGCGCGCGCCGTCGAGAAGGCGATCGCGTAATCGCCGCTGCCGTTGGATCCCGACGAACCGGTCCGCGCCAGGCCCATCATCGTGCGCGCGCCCATCCGTTGGAGGTTGCGGTGGTCGACCGGAGCATCGGTCGCCACCACGATGAGGATGCTGCCGCCGGCGTCCGGCGGCCGACGCGGCGCGAGCTCTTCGCCGACCGGCACGCCGTTGATCCGCAGGTGCCCGCCGAAATTGCTCTGCACCAGCACCCCGACGATCCATCGCCCCGCCCGGCGTGAAGCCGTGCCGATGCCGCCCTTGAATCCGAAGGCGACCGTGCCCGTGCCCGCGCCGACGGCGCCCTCCTCGACCGGCCCGTCGCGCGCACCGCGAATCGCGGTGAACACTTCGTCGCGCCCGGCGTGCCGGCCGCGAATGTCGTTGAGCCCGCCGTCATTGGTTTCGCCGACCAGCGGGTTGATCGACCGTACGTTCTCATTACCCGCCAGGCTCAGCATGTAGTCGAGCACAGCGTCGGCGACGCGCGGAACGTTCAGTGTCGAGGTGAGCACGATCGGCGTCTCGATTTCGCCGAGCTCGTTGACCTGCGTCGAGCCGGCCAGTTTTCCAAAGGCGTTGCCGATGAACACCGCGCCGGGGACCTTTTCGCGAAACAGATTGCCGGAATGAGGCAGAATCGCGGTGACGCCGGTCCGCACGTTCTCGCCGCGGATCAGCGTGGTGTGCCCGACCCTCACGCCGGCGACGTCGGTAATCGTGTTCAGCGGACCCGTGGGAAGCACGCCGATCACGATGCCGGCCTCCCGGGCGCGCGGCCGCGGCGCATCCTGGGCCCAGGCAACCAGCAGAACGACCGCCGCAACCATAGCCTTACAAGGTCCTCCGCCACCGCGACAAGGCGTTACGGAGCGCTTCATCCAGCCACGGCAGAAATCGGCCCAGGGCGTCCCCCCCGCTTTCCCGATAATGTGTCTGGAACATGCCGCCGGGTACGAGAACCCTCTCAAGATCGCTCTCAAGAAAGACGGCGGCGCCGATGAGGCCACGAAACTTCGGCCCAACCGAATGCAGGGACACGATTACCTGAAACTTACGCCCAGTGACCAAATGCAGCCTGACGCATCGGTTGTAGTCGGTCAGACTGACGGAATACCCTAACTCATCGCCGATTTCTGACAACTGCCCGCTTCCGGTTTGAAAAGCAAATCCGTGACTGACACTCCCAATTTCTTTCTGAAGCGAGTTAGAAATCGCGTCGAGACGTTGGGCGGCCGCTACAACCAACTGGTTAGCGTTGTCCTTGGCGTTCAACCAGTCCTTGACACCGATGTCCCCGCGGCTAACCAGCAGATCGCGCGCCGCCTGGATTTCCTCCTCGATGGTCCGAGGAGGCTTCACATCCCAAACGATTTCGTTTGCCTGAATCAATGACCGCCTCTGGCTCTCGACGAACAGCGACACCAGCGGTCGCAAATCGCCATCATCGGCGGTCTCGAGGGCAACGATATATCGGCTTCGGTCGTCTCTGGTAATCACCAGAGGAAACCAATCCCGTTTCAAAAAGACGAGGCTGGCGATCGCTCGGGCTACGCGCCCATTACCGTCAGCGTAGGGGTGGATTTCGGTAAACACATGATGGAGCCAGGCGGCTTCGACCTCCGGCGGGACGTCTTGGCGCACGTGTGTCTGGTGGAGGTCTACCATGCGGTCCATTTCGGACCCTACCTGCACCGGCGGGCAGTACTCGTGGATCGAGCCGTTCTGCCGTGTCGGATTGTTCGGCGAGGTTTTGTAGGCTCCCTTCTCGAGTGTCTTTGGGAACAGACGGCCTTCACTGTCCACCACGGTATGGACATCCTGATGCCGCAACAGGGCGGCGTGGAGCTCGTTGATGTATCCAACTGTCAGCGAGCGCTCGCCCCGGACGAAGGCGAACATTCCCTCGAGTGCGCTGGTGTGATCGTGAAGGATGCAGGCGACCTCTTCGGGCGCCCGGTCGGTCGAATCGTGAGGAATCAGGGCTGCCTGGATGCCCTGCTCGATGAGCGTGCGCGTTACCCCACGGTCGAGCTGATAGACTCCCTCGATAATGCCGGTTTCGATCGCCCACTCCCGCCCGAGCCGCTGGTGGAACTCTTCCAGGCCCGATTGTTGGAGCGCTTGCCGTTGATCGAGCCAGACCTTGTGGAGCGACTCCAGCTCCGAGTCCGTCAGCGCGGACCAGTCCTCGGGAAGATCCGAGAATGGCTTCCAGCGACGAGGCTCCGGCACGCTTCCATCCTAACAATGCCGGGTTGAGGGGGCTGGTCCTGGGCTCCCGTCGAGCCCAGGACGCACCGGACCAATTACTCTAAAAGCTCAGCCGCAGCCCCAGGCGGAACTGCCGCTCGTCGATGCCGTCGCGGCCGGTCGAGGACACGCCGGTGATCTCGGTGTAGCCGCCGAAGCGCCGCAGCGGGTCGGTGATTGTCGGGTTGAAGCTCGAAACGTTGGTGCCCGGATTGGCGAAGTGCGGCGTGTTGGTGAAGTTGAACGCCTCCATCCGGAATTCGAGCTTCCAGCTCTCGGTGACCTGGAACTTGCGGAACACACCCAGGTCCCAGTTCGCCACGCCGGGGCCGCGCAGGATGTTCATCCCCGTGTTGCCGAACCGCTCCTGACCGAGCGTGGTCGGAACCGATGCGAACGCGAACGGATCGAAGTACGACTGGCCGCGGCCCGCGCCGCCGAGGATCTTCACCTCGGAAACCACCTGGTCGGCCGTTTGCGAAGAACCGGGCATGCGTAAACCGCCCCCGGAGCCGATGGTGAACGGGTTACCGCTGTAGAAGCTGAGCAAGTTGTTGACCTGCCAGCCGCCGAGGATCGCCCCGGCAACACCTTCGCTGGCCCAGCGCTTGCCAGGCCCGAACGGCACCTCCCAGATTTGTGTGATCTGAAGGTTGTGTGTCCGGTCGTAGCCGCGAACGACTCGATTCCGCCCGAAGAAGGCCAGCGCATTGACGCTGGGTCCGCTGTCGCTGTTGTCGGCTGGTCCGATCACCTTGGACCAGGTGTAGGTCGTGCCCATCGAGAGCCCCCGGTTGAAGCGCCGTTCCAGGGTCGCCTGCAAAGAGTTGTACTGGGTCGTACCGAACGGTGTAACCAGCGTGGACGGAGCCGAACGGCCGAAGCGCTGTCGCAGCGGCTGGCCGGCATTGTCGGCCCCGATGATCTGCCCGGCGTTGACGTCGAGGTAGCCGAACTGACGGACGGAGCGAGTAGCGACGTAGCCTGCCTGGCCCGTGAAGCCTCCACGAAACTGTTTCTGTATGGTGAAGTTCCACGACTGCACGTACCCGCGCTGGACGTCCTTCTGCGTGGTGACGGTCGCGAACGTTCCGGGAACATCGATGATGCCGTTGCCAAAGTCGGGAACCACCGCCCGCGGAATCCCTTCCTCGATCCGGCTCACCCAGCCGAAGGAGGCGTTCGCCGGCGTGATGTTCTGAATCAGCAGCACGGGGTAGTTGGTGCGCAGCGGCCGCTGCAACGAGAATGGATCGTAGGTGATCCCGTAGCCGGCCCGGAGGACCAAACCGTCAGTCGCGCGGTAGGCAATGCCAATGCGCGGCGCAAACAGTTTCTTACTGACGCTGGCGCCACAGTTCTTCGGAACCTGGCCGGCCCCGCAGATCAGCATCTTGTTGATGGCCGCGTCATAGAATTCCAGGCCGCGATCGGCGCGCGTCGGGTACGGATAATACTCCCACCGCACGCCGTACGACAGCGTCAGTTTGCGCGACGCGTTCCAGCGGTCGCGAACGTACAAACTGTAATTCGACTGCCGCGTATTGTATTCGTCGGGTACCTGGGTGATCTTGCCGACGTTGGTGGGCAAGCCCAGCAGAAACGTGGCGTAATTGTTGAACTGGTTCCCGCTGTCGCCGCCGGCCAGCACGGTCGGCCCGCCGCCGAAGCTGAAGCCCCCCTGAGCGCCATGGCTGGCGCCGGTGGCTTCCGGCTGGAGGTGATTCATCCCGGTGTAATAGAAGTCCAAACCGAACCGGACTTCATGGCTTCGCTTGGTCCAGTTCAGGTTGGCTACGTACTGCGTTTGCGGATCCCGCCGGTAGTACGGCTGAAAGGCATTCGGCACACCCAGGACGGTGTAGCTGGCAACGTTAAACTGCGGCCAGCCGCCCTCGAACCGGCGCGTGCCATTGGTGCCGGGAATCCCGAGAAAGTCCAGCCCGAGCTTCTCGTCCAGGCGCGCCTGCTCGATCGCGGTGTCCATCCGGGTCCAGCCGATGTAGGAATCCAGAATCAGGCTGGGGCTGAACAGGTAAGTGCCGGCCACGGTGAGGCTGAACGTGTTGCCGTTGCCGACGCCCGGGTTGCCGCCGGCGCCGGAAATCTCCGGCCCGCCCAGGGCGCCGAACATCTGCGGGTTGTCCATGTCGTAGTGCAGCAGGCTGAACCGGCTGAACATGGTGAACTTCTGCGTCGCGTTCCAGTTCACCTTGGTGTCGGCGCGGTGCCGGTCAAAGGCATAGGAGGCGCCCGCGAAGAAGTTGTCGCTGGTGCCGGCCTCGGTCGGATCGGGTGTCAGATTGACCAGCTTTTGGATGATCGAATTGATGCGATTGGCGGGGACGGTCTGGTTGGCGAACGGTATGCGTCCGGTGCCGTTGGGGTTGCCGGTCGCCGGGTCGTAGATCTGGCGCGGCGATTCCGTCATGTTGCCGCGCTTCTGCAACGCCGTCGGCACAGTGCCCCGGCGGGAGGCGAATTCGCGATTGTAGGTGCCCTCGTAGCTCATGAAGTAGAACAGCTTGTCCTGCTTGATGGGCCCGCCGACGGTGCCGCCGAACTCGTTGTTGACCAGCTTGGGTTTCCGCGCGCCTTGCGGCAGAATCCAGGGCTTGGCTTTCAGAGCGTTGTTGGTGTTGAATTCGAAAAGCGAGCCATGCAAATCGTTGGTGCCGCTGCGGATCTGCACATTGACGGCGGCGCCGCCGGCGAGGCCCTGTTCGGCGTCGAAGCTGTTGGTCACCACGTTGACGGTGTCGATCGACTCCAGCGTGGGCACGAACGCGGTGGCGTGCGGCAGCCACGGCGCGATCGAGCTCGCCCCGTCAATCCGCGTGTTGTTGATGCTGTAGCTGACGCCGTTGACGTTGAACGTCAGCGCTCGCGACGGATTGGTCGGCACCGAGTGTGCATTGGTGGGCGGCCGGAAGCCCGGGATCGTCTTGAAAAGCTGCTGGTAGTTGCGGCCCAGCGGCACCGGCAGGTTCTGGAACGTCTGCCCGGTGATCTCGGCGCGCACCTCGGAGCGGTCCGTTTGCAGGACGGCCGAGGCGGCCGAGACCTGGATGGATTCGGCGACCGCGCCGAGTTGCAGCGCCAGGTCAGCGCGGGTCACGCTGTTGATGGTGACGTCGACGGTGCTGGTGGCGGTGCGGAATCCTTCCCTGGTGACCTTGAGATCGTAAGTTCCCGCCTGCATTGTCGGGAAGCTGTAGCCGCCGAGCTCGTTGCTGATCGTCTCTCGCGACTGGTTGGTGGACTTGCTGGTGGCGACCACGGTCGCACCGGCGACGGCGGCGTCGCTCGGGTCCTTGATGTTGCCGACAATGGATCCGTAGAGGATCTGCGCGGCCATTGGCTGAACGCAGATCAAACCGGCCAGCAACACCCCCGCCAACCGGAAACACAACCCGTTACTGTAGTTCACTCCAGACCTCCTCTAAGCTGATATGGATCGAGTATACAGAACTATGCACAGGGTGGCAACGGGTTCGCCCCGTCCAGTCGCGTTAGTTCACAACCCTGTGCCCGTTTTCCTCCCCTTCCCTCGCCCGACGGTGATCACCCGGTCCGCCTCTACCCCGCCAAACTCCTCGACCAGCCCGTCGGGCCACTGGACGCGAATCCGATCGACCAGCGTAGCATCGCCCAACCCGAAATGCACGCGCGGATCGGAGGCGCTCAGGTAGCTCGAGTCGGTATGCGCGCGCCGCCACAGCGGCCTGGCCCCGCGTCGGAGGACCGCCACCCGGGCGCCTTGCGAGACGCCTCCGGCAAGCCTGACCACCAGCCAGTGACCGCCCCCGGCGGCCTGGTTGAGCAGCAGACGGGCCGGGCCGTTATTGTTCGTCAGCACGATATCGACGTCGCCATCATTATCGATGTCGCCGAAGGCGGCCCCGCGCGTCACCTCCGAGAGGGCCAGCGCCGTCCCGGCCCGGGCACTGACATCGGTGAACCGCTTCCCGGCTTCATTGCGGATGAGCTGGTTCTTCTGGTGAAAAGGATACGGCTGGCCGCGGAGCGACTCCTGGATTGTCACCGCGCCGTTGGCGATGAACAGGTCGAGCCAGCCGTCGTGGTCGTAGTCGAACCAGTCGACGCCAAACCCGGTGAACGGATAGGTGATCGGTTTCAAGCCGGTGGCCAGCGTCACATCCTGGAAGCCGCCGGAGGCATCGTTGCGAAACAGCGTCGCGCCCTCGCGCGTGAGGTTGACGACCACCAGGTCCTCCCAGCCGTCATTGTCGTAGTCGCCGGCGCTGACTCCCATGCCGGCCTTGGCCAGGCCGTCTTCGCTGTAGGCGGCGCCGGCCGGCAGGCCGTTCTCGCGAAACGTGCCGTTCTTCTGGTTGATCCACAGCAAATTGGCGGCCGTGTCATTGGCGACGTACAAGTCGACCCAGCCGTCGCCGTTCAGGTCGGCCGAGGTGACGCCGAGACCCGGACCGCGCGCGGCCGAGATGCCCGAGGCCACCGATACGTCCAGGAACCGGCCGCCGCCTTCGTTGCGGAACAACCGGGCGGTCACCGGATTGTAGGCCTTCGGCGTGCAGTAGTCGAGCTCGCCGGTCGGCGCGTAACATCGTTTGTTTCCGGTCACGGTGAAATCGACGTAGTTCAGCACAAACAGGTCGAGGGCGCCATCGCGGTCGTAGTCGACAAACGCGGCGCTGGTCGACCACCGGTCGTCGTCGACGCCGGCCAGCCGCGTCACGTCGGTGAACCGGCCCCGGCCATCGTTCCGATAGAGCACGTTCGGCCCGAAGTTGGTGACGTACAGATCGACGTCGCCGTCATTGTCGTAGTCGCCGGTGGCGACGCCCATGCCGTAACCGGAGTGGCCGGTTCCGGACTCGACGGTGACATCGGTGAATCCGAGCGAGCCGGTCGAGGAGAGATCGTTCCGGTAGAGGCGGTTGCCCAGAGGCTCGCCCGGCTGCCGGGAGGGGTCGAAGGCGGCGCCTTGCACCAAATACACGTCGAGGTCGCCGTCGTTGTCGTAATCGAGCAGCGCCACGCCCGCACCCATGATCTCGGGCATGTAGCGCTCACCGGTCGAACCCGTGAAGTGGTGAAACTTCAGGCCCGTCCGGGCGGCCGCTTCCTGGAACAGGTCCTCGCTGCGGGCCGCCGGTTCCGGCTCGTGGCGGCAACCCGCCAGCGCTAGCACCACCAGCAGCCAGCGCCGATCCGGGCGGACTGTCATCAGCGCACCTGCCCGAGCGTGCGGAGATCCTTCTCGACGCTCGCGAGCAGTTGTGTCTGCCCGCGCGCTTCCGCGCCGGCCCGCGCCTTCCACATGTACTCGGCGGCGCGCGCGCGATTGCCCGAGCGGCCCCACGCCGCCCCCAGCGCGTAGAGGTAGCCCGGCGTGTTGTCGTCCTCGGGGGCGAGGGTCTTCTCGAAATGCGCGATCGCCTCCCGATACTGCCGGCGATTGGTCAGAATGCGGCCGAGATGAAAATGCGCGAGCCGGAACTCGGGCTTTTGGGCGATGGCTTTCTCATAATGCGCGATCGCTT
>Ga0247727_10012838_pt1 | contig 14271 bp, 6 predicted proteins | sample WisWelCaveWW1625_FD_202498 | JGI IMG/M metagenome (GOLD analysis project Ga0247727, IMG submission 202498) | Biofilm microbial communities from Wishing Well Cave, Virginia, United States - WW16-25 | ecosystem: Environmental > Aquatic > Deep subsurface > Groundwater > Cave microbial mat | place... | reverse complement strand
GATTCGGGGCTCAGCGCTCTCCGTCCGTTCGAATGACCGCGTCGGCGCCTGCCGCCGCCTCAGCGGCCGCGCGCGCCTCGGCGGCCGCGCGTTCCGTCTCGAGCTCGGCCGCTCGGCGCCGGATGGCCAGGGCGCCGGCCTCATCCACGCCCGGCAGCGAGGTGAGCAGCTCGTCCGTGCAGCGCGTGAGGTCGTCTAGCGACGTGACGCCGCTCTGCAGCAGCATCTCCGCCTCGCCGTCGCCGCAGCCGGGCACGGCCGAGCAGGCGTCGGCGAACCAGCGCGCCAGCTCGCGCATCTTCGACTCGCTCTTGATGTCGATCTTCCAGCCCGTGAGCTGAACGGCGAGGCGCACGTTCTGGCCCTTCCGCCCGATCGCCAGCGAGAGCTGATCGTCCGGCACGATCACGTCCATCGACTTCTGGGCCTCGTCGATGATCACCTTGGAGACCTGCGCGGGGGAGAGCGCGCTGCACACATAGCGCGCCGCGTCCGGGCTATAGGGCACGATGTCGATGCGCTCGCCCCGCAACTCCTGCACCACCGACTGCACGCGGCTGCCCTTCATGCCGACGCAGGCGCCCACCGGATCGACATCTCCGTCGCGCGAGGCGACCGCCACCTTCGAGCGGCCGCCGGGCTCGCGCGCCGCCGATTCGATCGTGACGATGCCCTCGTAGATCTCGGGCACCTCCTGCGCGAACAGCTTGGTCAGGAAGTGGATCGAGGCGCGCGAGAGCACGATCTGCGCGCCCTTCGCGTGGTTGTTCACGTCGGCCACGTAGGCGCGGATGCGGTCGCCCGGACGATAGTTCTCGCGCGGCACCTGCTCCTTGACCGGCAGCACCGCCTCGGCGCGACCGAGGTCGACGATCAGCGCGCCCTTCTCGAAGCGGCGCACGATGCCGTTCACGACCTCACCCTTGCGGTCCTTGTACTCGTCGAAGACGATGTCGCGCTCGGCGTCGCGGACGCGCTGGATGATCACCTGCTTCGCGGCCTGGGCGAGGATGCGCCCGAAGTCGGCCGTATCGAGCTTCACGCCGATCTCGTCACCGATCTCGGCGTCCGGATCGAACTCGCGGGCGCGCTCGAGCAGGATCTGGGTGGTGGGATCCGTGATGCGCTCGACGACCTCGCGGAACTCGAAGAGCTCGATCTCGGCCGTCTCGCGGTTGAAGCGCGCCTCGATCTCCTTCTCCTGACCGAATTTCTTGTGCGCCGCCTGGACCATCGCCTCCTCGAGGGCGGTGATGATCGTCTCGCGGTTGATGCCCTTGTCCTTGGCAAGCTGTTCGATCTCTCGTTTGAGCGGTGCGATGTTCATGGGAGCTCCAAGTCCGGTCTAGCGACCGGAGCCTCCGGTGCGCTGGGCGAAGTCTTGGCGCGTGTACTCGTAGACGGTGCGGGCGCGCGCGACGTCGTCGAAGGCGATCGAGACTTCCGTTCCGTCCAACGCGAGGCGCGCCACGCCCGCGTCGAAGGAGAGCAGGCGTCCGCGGAAGCGGCGCCGGCCAGCGAGCGGCGCTCGGGTCTCGAGCCGCACCTCGTGACCGCAGGCCGCCGCGAAGTCCTTCTCCCGCGCCAGAACCCGATCGAGACCCGGCGAGGAAACCTCGAGCTGGTAGCGGACCGGGATCGCGCCCGACGCGTCGAGCCGAGCCCCGATCTCGCGGGATACCTCCGCGCAGTCCTCGACCGGCACCAGGCCGTCGCCGCCCGGCGTATCCACGATCACCCGAAGCGTCCACGGCGGGCGGCCCTGGTGGTGCTCGACGTCCACCAGCTCCAGCCCATGGTCCGTGACGATCGGTTCGATCAAGTTGAGCATCTCTTGCGGAATGTCCCGATACACGTTTGCCGACCCTTGGCCCAAAACGCATGAAGTGGACGGGAGGTCCACTTCATGCGCGCGACCAAAGCCGGCGTAACCTATCTGAATCACTAAGGATTGACAAGCTTCTCGCAGGCCGGGCGCCCGCGGGAAGCTCCGCGGTCCCGCGGGTATAGATCAGGCCTCGCGCTGGACGACGCGGCTCATGCTGATCGCATCGGCTCCGCCCGCGTAGAAGCCCGGCCTGCGACCCACGGCCTCGAAGCGGAGCCGCTCGTAGAAGGCCCGAGCGCCGGCGTCGGCGGCGCGCACCTCGAGGTGGGCGATCCGAGCGCGACCGCCGTGGGCGAGCGCGTGCTCGATCAGCAGCCGCCCTACGCCGCGCCGGCGCGACGCCGCGGCAACTGCGAGCGACCACACGTGGATCTCGTCGAGCACGTGTTGCGCGGCGAGGTACCCGACGAGCGCGGGCGCCGGGCCACGCACGATCCAGACCCGAGCGTCCGGGCTCTCGATCTCCAGCTCGAAGCCACGCTGGCTCCAGGGATCCGGGAGCGCCTCGGCCGCCAGCGCCGCCAGCGCTGCGGCGTCGGCAGCGCCAGCACGCTCGACCCGAGGCACCGCGACAAGGGCTCCCGCGTCACTCCCGCGCGGCACGCAGCTTGTAGCTCCGCATCTTGCGCGAGAGGCTCTCGCGCGCGATGCCGATCGCCTCGGCCGTGCGCGACACGTTCCAGCCGTTCTCCTCGAGCCGGGCCAGCAGGAAACGCCGCTCGAACTCGTGGCGCGCCTCCTCGAGCGTCGCACCGCCCATCTCGGCCGGGCGCGTGCCCGTGCGCAGCTCCTCGGGCAGATCCTGCGCGCGAATGCGCGGCCCCGGGGTCATCAGCACCAGGCGCTCGACCAGATTACGCAGCTCGCGCACGTTGCCCGGCCAGGCATAGGCCTGCAGCAACGCCATGGCACGTCCCGTCACAGGCTTCGGTCGCGCGCCCGAGTCCACGCAGAACTCCTCGGCGAATGCCTTCACCAACACCGGGATGTCCTCGCGCCGGTCGCGCAACGGTGGCACGTAGAACGGGATCACGTTCAGCCTGTAGTAGAGATCTTCGCGGAACTTTCCGTCCTGGATCTCCTTCTCCAGGCTCTTGTTGGTCGCCGCGAACACGCGCACGTCGACGGAGAGCGTCTCCGTCCCGCCCACGCGCTCGAACTGATGCTCCTGGAGGATGCGCAGGATCTTGGCCTGCGTGCGCAGGCTCATGTCGCCGATCTCGTCGAGGAAGATCGTGCCGCCGTGGGCGAGCTCGAACTTGCCGCGCTTCTGAGCGATCGCGCCGGTGAAGGCGCCCTTCTCGTGGCCGAACAGCTCGGACTCGATCAGGTCCTCGGGAATGGCGGCGCAGTTCACCTCCACGAAGGGGCCGCTGGCGCGCTTGCTGTGCACGTGCAGCTGCTTGGCGACCATCTCCTTGCCGGTGCCGTTCTCGCCGGTGATGAGCACCCAGCCGTTGGTGGGTCCGGCCACCTGGATCTGCTCCTTGAGGCGCTGCACGGGCGGCGAGGCACCCAGGATCTCGTGCGCGCGAATGCTCTTCGCGCGCAGCTCGAGGTTCTCGCGCTCGAGGCTGGTGCGCTCCAGCGCGTTGCGCAGCGTGAGCAGGAGCTTCTCGGCGCCGAGCGGCTTCTCGATGAAGTCGAAGGCGCCGAGCTGCGTGGCACGCACCGCCGTCTCGATCGTGCCGTGGCCGCTCATCATGATCACGGGCAGACGCGGCCAGGCCTGGCGCATCTCCTCCAGCACCGCGATCCCGTCGCGGCCCGGCATCGCGATGTCGAGCAGCACCAGGTCGGGCAGCTGCTCGCGCACCGCGGCCAGCCCCGCCTCCCCGTCGGCGGCGGCGGCGGCTTCGTAGCCCTCGTCCGAGAGCAGGCCCGCCAGCGAGCGGCGGATGCCCTGCTCGTCGTCGACGACGAGGATGCGGGTCATCTCGGCACCCGAAGCGGGGGAGACGGGCGCACGTCAGGTGCTCCGAATCGGCAGCTCGACGATGAAGCGCGTGCCGTGTGGACGATTGGCGTGGACGCGCACGTAGCCATGATGGTCGGCGACGATGCGCGAGACGATGGCGAGCCCGAGGCCAGTGCCGTGCTCCTTGGTCGAGAAGTAGGGCTCGAAGATGCGCCTGCGATCCTCGGAGGAAATCCCGCTGCCGTTGTCCGCCACCTCGACGCGCGCCGCCTGCAGCGGTGCGTCGTGCAGCGTTCGCACCACCACCTGCCCGGCGCGGCCGGTTCCGGCGATCGCGCCGCAGGCGTTCTCGAGCAGATTCGCGAGCAGTCGCCTCACCTGGTCGCGGTCGAGGTCCACGAGCGGCAGGCCGGCATCCAGCTCGGTCTCGAAGCACACGCCCTCCTTGCCCGCGTAGCTGGTGACCGCTTCCTGCACGAGCTGATTCAGATCGTCGGGCTTCGGGCTCGCCGCCGGCAGTCGCGCGAACTGGGAGAACTCGTTCACCAGCACCTTCAGCCCGTCGACGTGGCTCTCGATCGTATCCACGCACTCGTCGAAGACCTGCGCGTCCTCGGGCGCGGCGGTGAAGCGCTCGCGAAAGCGCCGCCGGATGCGCTGGGCCGACAGCTGGATCGGCGTGAGCGGGTTCTTGATCTCGTGAGCGATACGACGCGCCACCTCGCGCCACGCCACCATGCGCTGTGCGCGGACCTCCTGCGTGTAGTCGTCGAAGACGATCACGGAGCCCACGCCGCGGCCCTCGTCGTCCTGCAGCAGCGAGAGCGTGACGACGAGCGTCAACACCTCTTCGCCGGTCGGCACCACGACCTGCTGGCGCACGCTCTCGCGCACGCCGGGCCGCGCCTGCACGGCGAGCTCGCGCAGCACCTCCCGCATCTCCGGCCGGTCGAGCACCTCATCGAGCTTGCTGCCGACCACCGCGGCGCCCGGCGGTACCCCGAGCAGCCGCAGCGCCGACGGGTTGACGGTGCTGATGCGACCCTCCGCGTCGACCGAGACCACGCCCGCGTCGACGGTGCGCAGCACGATCTCCATGTAGCGGCGGCGCCGCTCCAGCTCGAGATTGGACAGCTCGAGGCCCGACAGCGCTTCGCGCAGGTCGTGCGTCATTTGATTGAAGGAACGCACCAGCAACCCGATCTCGTCGTTCGAGCTCTCCTCGATCACGACGCCGAGATCGCCGCGCGCGACCTTCTGCGTGCCCTCGGCCAGCGCGCGGATCGGGCCAGTCACACCCTTCGCCATGCGCAGCCCCCACCAGATCGCGAACAGCACCGTGACCAACGAGAACAGCAGCAGCACGAGCTGGTAGATGCCGGCCAGCTGCCCTGCGAAGGGGCGGATGCTCCGGTACTCGGCCACGGCCGCCCGAATCGTGTCGACCTTGTGCACGAGTGGATGCGGCGCGAGGTAGTTCACGACCACGACGCCCACGATCTCGTCGGGGCGGGCCGGATCGGAGGAGCGGATCGGCACGGCGCCGCGGATCACGTCGCCGATCTCACTGCCGGTCGCTTCGACCAGCGAGCCGGCGACGCCGCCGAACGCCGACGTCACCAGCGTGCTCTCTCGCTTGACGAAGGCAGCGGTCGGCACCTCGGGGTTCACCAGCGTGGCGAGCGGCTCGACCGCAGCGAACGGGAACACCTGCACCACCCCGAGGCCGTACTCGCGCTGCTTCCTCTGGATGAAGGCCGCGAGCGGATCCCGGGCTTCCTCGCGCAGCAGGCGCTTCTCGGTGATGCGCGCCGCGATCTGCTCGCCATAGTGGAGGGCGTTCTTGGCCCAGGCATCGTAGTAGGCGTCGGCAACCGCGTCGCTCTCGTCGATGGCGCGATCCATCTGGAGCCCGAACCAGGTGTTGATGGAGGCCGTGATCAACGACGACGACACCGCGTACTGGGCGAAGGTCGGAACCGCAGCCACCAGCAGCAGCGCGAGCACGAACTTCACGTTCAGGTGTGAGCCCAGCGTCCCGCTGCGCCGCTCGAACACCAGCTTCACCAGGTGCCGCCCGATCAGGTAGGCGAGCAGCACGATCAGCACGACGCTGAGCGCGTTCAGGAACAGGAACAGGAAGCTGTCGGCGAAGGGGAGCGCGGCCGGCAAGCTCCCGATCTGGCTCTCGACCATCAGGACCGCAGCGAACGCGACCAACACCCCGACTGTGAGCAGCAGGTCACGGCGGCGGCGCCGCCGCTCAGCGTCGGGGAGCCGCGCCACCCGCCCGGGCGGCGGAGCGTCGGGAGCGGGCACCGGCTTCGGGTCGTTCGGCATGGTGTTCGTCTAAGCCCGCGAAAACCCTACAGAACGAACTTCGCACCGCAACCCGGATCGGGGTAAAGCCGGGCCCTCGGCTCGCCGATTGTGACGGTGCGATGGGGCGATGTGAGCCGCCCCTTGGGGGGATCTCGTGGCCCACGCCAGCGCGGACGAGCTAGCGGCGCGCTTCGCCGCCAATCCGAGCGACCGCGTTGCCTTCGAGACGCTCGAAGAGGCGTACTTCGTCGCCGGCCGCTGGTCGCAGCTCGTCGATCTCTATGCAGAGCGCCTGCTCGCCCCCGAGCTGGGCGCAGGCAAACCTGGACCGGCGCGCAGCCGGCTGCTGCTGCGGCTCGCCCAGGTCCTGGAAGAGCGCTGTGAGCGCGTGGACGACGCCGTCGCTCGCTACGAGGAAGCGCTTCGCCTCGACCCCGGCCTGCGTCCCGCACTGACGCAGCTGCGCCGCATCCACGCCCGGCAGGACCGCTGGGAATTGGCCCTGCAGGTCGCAGAGCTCGAGGCGGCCCTGCCCATGCGGCCCTTCGAACGCGCCGCCTTCGCCTCCGAGATCGGCGAGATCTGGCTGCGCCGCCTCGACGATCCGGCGCAGGCACTGCTCTCCTTCGAGCAGGCCTTGAGCGCCGACCCCCACCACGCCGCGGCCCTGCTCGGTTCGGCCGCGGCACACGAGGCGCTCGGGAATGCAGCCGACGCGGCCTCCGCCCTCGGGCGGGCGGTGGACGTCTCGAAGGGGGCTGAGCGCGCGGGTGCGCTCATACGACTGGCACGGCTCGTCGGCGGGCCGCTCGAGAACCCGCGTCGCGCGCACGAGCTGTACCGGCGCGCCCTCACCGACGACGCACGCAACGTGGACGCGCTCGACGCGCTGGCCCGACATGCCGAAGCCAACGAGCAGTGGGAGCTGCTCGAGGATCTGCAGGAGCGGCGCTTCGGCCTCGAGCCCGACCGGCTTCGCAAGCTCGCGATCGCCCACGACGCCGGGCGCACCCAGCTGGAGCGCCTGCGCAATCCGCTGGGCGCACGGCACTGGTTCCGGCGCGCCCATGAATTGTTTCCGGACGACCCGGTCGTCCACCTCTACCTGGCCGACGTGGCTCGCCTCTCCGGCAACACAGCGGACCTGGCCGATCACCTGGGCCGGGCCGCCGAGCTCGCCGCCGACGCGACGCCCGTGGCCGTGCTGCGCGAGAGCGCCAAGCTGGCCAGCGCTGCGGGCGACCACGACCGCGCCATCGCCGCCCTCGAGCGCGCCGTCTCGGCCCAGCCGAGGCGCAGCGAGCTCGCGCACGAGCTGGCGAGCGCGCTCTGGCGCGCGGGCCGACACGGCGAGATGGTGGAGCTGCTCGAGCGCAGCATCGAGCAAGCGCAGGACGGCTCGGTCGAGCAGGCGGCGCTGTGGCTGGCGCTCGCGAGCGCCCACGAGGAGGGCACGCAGGACATCGCCGCGGCGATGGAAGCCTTCGAGCACGCCGCCGCGATCGTGCCGGGAGACACTCGGGTCGTGAGCGGCCTCGACCGCCTGCTGCGCAAGACCGAGGGGTGGGAGGCGCTGCGCGCGCACCTCGCACGCTCCGCTGCTGCTGTCGATCCGCAGGCTGCCGCGACCCTGCATGGCCAGCGCGGCGCGCTCGAGATCGAGCACTTCGAGGATCTCGACGGAGCGCGCGCCTGCTTCGAGGCCGCGCTCTCCCTCGACGCCGAGTGCGTCGCAGCGCGCCAGGGCCTGGAGCGCATCGCGTTGACGCTGGGCGACGACGACACGATCCTCGAAGCCTTCGAACGCGAGGCGACGACCAGCGCCGACCCGAGTCGCCTGGCCTTCCTGGTCGGGGAGCTGGCGCGCATCCACGAGGAGCAGGGGCGCCCCGACCGCGCGCTGCATTGGCTCGAGCAGCTCGCTGCCGCCGCACCCGAAGACATCGCGGTGCTCAGCGAATGCGCGCGCCTCCAGCAAGCGCTCGAACGCGGCGAGGCGCTGTGTCGCACGCTCGAGGCCATCGATCGACACGTCGATGGCGCCGAACGCGCGGCGGTACGGCGCCGCCTGGGCGCGGCGCGCGCGGAGCTCGGTGAGACCGAGCTGGCCCTCGGCGCCTATGCAGGTGCGCTCGCCGCTCAGCCGACCGACCTCGAGAGCGCCAGAGCCTGCGTCTCGCTGCTCGCTCCGAGCGGTCGCTACGCGGAGCTGGCGGTCGCGCAGCGCCGAGTCGCCGAGCTGGCCACGGGCAGCGAGCGCATCGTTGCCCTCTACGCGCTCGGCGCGCTGCGGGCCGAGCAGCTCTCGGATCTATCCGGTGCGGTGGCTTGCTTCGAGGCGATCGCCCACGAGCCGTCCGCGCCGAGCGACACCGAGGACCGGCTGCTCTCCGGCCTCGAGCAGCTCGCACGCTTCGATGAGCTGTGCGCGCGGCTCGAGCGGCGGCGGGCGCGCCTCGACCCGCTGGCACCCGAGGCCTTCGCGCTCGACCTCCGCCGCGCCGAGCTGCTGCTCGACCGCCTCGGTCGCGCCGACGAGGCCCTGCCCTTGTTCGATCTGGTGCGCGAGGCGTTGCCCGAGGACGGGCGCGCCCTGGCCGGGCTCGAACGCGCGCTGCGCCGCAGCGGAAACACGCTGCGCCTGGTGGCGCTGCTGGCCGAGCTCGAGGAGCGGGAGACCGACACCGAGCTCCGCGCTGCGCGAAAGCTCGAACGCGCCGGCCTGTTGCTGGAGCCTCTGCGCGCCCCGGCCGAGGCGCGCGCACTGCTGGCCGAGATCGCGAACGGGTCGAGCCAGCTGGCCGACGGCGCCGAGACGCGGCTGCTCGCGCTGCTCGCACAGGAGCGCGATTGGCCCGCGCTGGCGCAGGTCCTCGAAGCGCGCAGCGAGCGCAGCCAGCCCGGTCAGGCGGCGGAGCTGCGCCGGCAGCTCGCCTCCCTGTGCCGGGACCGCTTGAACGACCCGCTCGCCGCCGCGCGCCATCTCGAGGTCGCCGTCCGCTTGGATCCCACGCGTGCGGACGCGATCCAGTCCCTCGCCCTGCTCTACGAGCAGCAGGACCGCCCCGAGGATCAGCTGCGCGTGCTCGAGCTCGAGCTGACGCAGGCCGAGCCGGAGCGCGCGCGACTGCTCCTCCATCGGCTGGCCGAGCTTGCCGCGGGCCGCCTCGCTGACCCGCAGCGCGCAGAGCGACACTGGAAGGCGTTGCTCGCGCTCGACCCGGCCAGCGTGCCGGCGCTGGAGTTCTTGACGGGGCGCCTCGAGAGCGAGCAGCGTCACGCGGAGCTGGCCGACGTGCTACGGGCGCGGCTGCGGCAGCTCGGGCCGGACGCCGGCGCCACGACGTCGCTGCGCCTGCGCATCGCCGGGATCGAGGCCGGCCCGCTCGCCGACCCCGAGAGCGCGGCGACGACACTCGAGCCCGCGGCGGCGGACGAAGCGACGCTCTCCGTCGTGGCCGAGCCGCTCGCCGACCTGTACCAGCGGCTCGGGCGCCACGCTGCGCTGGTCGAACTCTCGCACCGCGCCGCAGCGGCCAGCGCGCTGCCTGCGGAACGCGCCGGCTGGCGGCTCCGCATCGCGGACGCATTGCGCAAGGCCGGCGACCTGAGCGCCGCCGCCGATGCGGTGCGCCAGGCTCTCGCGGATCGTCCGGAGCACGCGGCCGCGCACGCAGTGCTGCGCGATCTGTACCGGCAGCTTCATGAATCCGCGCCGCTCGCGCTCCAGCTCGAGGCACAGTTGGCGCGTGCGACCGGCGCTGCCGAGGCACCGATCCGGCTCGAGCTGGCGAGCCTGTTCGAAGGGCCTCTGGCCCGGCCCGCAGACGCGCTGCGGCAGCTGCGACGCGTGCTGGAGATCACGCCGGACCACGCGGAAGCGCTGCCGCGTGCGTGCAGCCTGGCCGAGCGACTCGCAGACTCGGACGCGCTTGCGGCACTACTGGCCTCTGCGGCCACGCACGCAACGACTCCGCGCGAACGCGCGGCACTGCTCACCCGCCGTGCCGACGTGCTCACCGCGGCGCTCGGCCGCGGCGACGAAGCCAGCGCCTGTTACGAGGAAGCGCTGAGGCTCGATGCGCGCTGCGAAGCGGCGCTGCTCGGCCTGCGCCGCGCGCAGAGTGCGCGCGGCGACTGGCGCGGCGTGCTGGCGAGCCTCGAACGCAGCGTCGCGCAGCTGGCGGCGAACGCGCGCGAGCCGCGTCTCGCATTGCTGCGCGAAGCCGCCGAGATCGCGAGCGTGCAGCTCGGCGCCGATGCCGCCCTCCCCTGGCTCGAGCGCCTGCGCCACCACCTCCCCGAAGACGTGGCCGTGCTCGAGCGCCTCGCCACGCTCCACCAGGCGGCGGGCCGCCACGCGGCGCTGCGCGAGGTGCTCGACGCGCGCCTGCTGCTGACGCATTCGGGGCCGGAGCGCGCAGCGCTGTTGCTGCAGCGCGCGCGCCTGTTCGCGGGCGCGCTGGCGGCGCCCGAGAGCGCCCTCGCGGCTCTCGAGGAGGCGCGCAGCCTGGCGCCCGATGATCGAGGCGTGCTCGAAGCGCTCGACGCGCTCTACGAAGCGCAGGGACGCCCTCGCGAGCAGCTCGAAATCCTGCTGGAGCGCATGCCCTTCGTGGACGCGGGCGCGCGCCCTCTGCTCCACGTGAAGGCGGCGCGCCTCGCGCGCGGGCTCGGTCGCGCGCTCCTGGCCTCGCAGCAGCTGGAGGCGGCCCTGGCGTTGCAACTCGGCGCAGCGGAGCGCGTCGAAACCTTGCGCGAGCTGGGGGGTGTCTGGCGCGAGCTCGGACGCAGCGATCACGCGGTGACGGCCGCTGAAGCGGAGCTCTCCGCGCTCGATCCCGAGGCGCCGGTCTTCGCGGAGCGCCGGCGGGCCCTGCGCTTCGAGCTGGCCTGCTGCCAGGCGGGCGAGCTCGGCCGCATCGACGCCGCCATCGCTCAGCTGCGCGCCCTGCTCGACCGGGAGCAGGAGACGGGCGCCCGCCTCGACCAGGCCGAGCTGCTGCTGCTCACGCTGCTGCGTCGGGCCGACGACAGCGTCGAGCTCGAGCGCCGGCTGGCGGCTCGCCTCGCGCGGGGCGTGGCAGCGGACGATGTCGAGGGCTGGCTCGAGCTGGCGCGCCTGCGCCGCGAACGCCTCCAGCGTCCCGCCGCGGCGGCCGTCGCCTATCGCGAGACGCTGATGCGCGCACCGGATCGACTCGAGGCCCTACGCGGGCTGCGCGCCTGCGCAGAGCTGGTCGGCGATTTCGAAGAGGTCGCCCGCTCGCTCGAGAGCGAGCTCGCGCTGCGGCCGGCCGCGCCGGCCAACGAGCGTTCTGCGCTATTGCGCCGGCTCGGCGGGGTCAGCTGGCACGAGCTCGATCACACCGCCCGCGCACGCAGCGCCTTCGCCGCGGCGCTCGAGGCCGATGGCACCGACCTGGTCGCGCTGCGCTCGCTGGAGACGCTGGCCGAGGGCATGGAGGACTGGCGCGGCGCCGCCGAGCTGTTCGAGCGCGAGATCCAGGTGCTCGGCGAGCGTGAGCCCACGCGCCGGCGCAGCGTTTGGTTGCGAAGCGCGGAGCTGGCGCGCGATCGCAACGAAGAGTTGGAGCGCGCCGTCGCCGCATATCGCGCCGCCGATGCGCTCGAGGAGCTGGCGCCCGCAGCGCTCGCCGCCTGGGCGGAGACGCACGCCCGGCTCGGGCAGCGTGAGGCCTTCGCCGCCCTGTTCGCGCGCTGGCTGGACATGCCGGCCTCCGCAGTCAACGTCAGCGACCGCCTTCGGCTCTCGGACGTCCTCACCGAGCTCGGCCGGCCGGCAGAGGCGTTGGCCCACGCCGAGCGCGCGACCGAGCTCGATCCGCAGCTGGGCGAGGCCTTCGATCGGGTGGCCGCCTTGCACGAGGCGCTCGGCCGGGCGGAGCCCGCGGCAGAGGCGTTGGTGCGGTCCGCGGCCTGCTACGGCGGGCGCGAGGCCGCCGTGCGCCGGCTCGGCGCCGCCGAGCTGATGCTGGCCGAAGCCCCCGAGCGCGCCGCGGACTGGCTCACGCAAGCGGTGGCCGACGATCCGGCGCTCGCCGCAGCCCACGCGCGACTCGCGCTGGCGAGCGCACTGCTCGGCCGTCTGGCGCTCGCCGAGCGAGCCGCCGAGCGCGCACTCGCGCTGCCCGGAGACGACGGCGACGCACTGGCTCCGGCGCTGCGCCTCGAGACGGCGCTGGTCGGCGCCCGCGCAGCACGCGCGCAAGATCATCGCGAGATCGCAGCGAGTCTGTTCGGCGCTGCGCTCACGCTCGACCCGGAGCACGCGGAGGCGCTGTCCGGAGTGGGCGAGCTGCGTCTCTTGCTCGGCGACGCCGCTGGCGCCCGCGACGCGCTCACGCGTCGCCTGGCGCGACCGTCCTCGAAGGGTGACCGGGCCGTGCAGCTGTCGCTGCTGGCAGAGGCCTCTGAACGACTCGGCGAGACGCAGGACGCGCTCAGCCACTACCGGGAGTCGCTCGCGCTCGACCCGAGCCGAGAGCCGGCCCACGCCGGGCTCGCCCGCTTGCTCGTGCGTCTCGGCCAGAGCGAAGAGGCGATCACCGCGCTCAGCGCCTGGGCAGGCCTGGCCCCGGACGGCGAGACGCGCGCGGTGCGTCTGCTGCAGGCGGCGGAGCTCGAGCTCGCGCGCCCGGAGCGTGGCGAGGCGGCGGAGCACCTGCTGAGAGAGACCGTGGCCGCAGCCTCCGGCACCCCCGCCGCCTGGGGAATGCTGTGCGAGCTGCTCTGGTCGCAGGGGCGACCTGGCGAGCTGCTGGCGCTGGCGCCCGATGCGTTGCGCGACGCGCCGAGCGCGCTCGAACGCTCGCGCATCGCGCTGGTCGCAGCGCGGGCGCTGGAGCAACGCGGCGCGCTGCGCGAGGCGGCGGAGCACTACCGCATCGCCTGCGCCGCGAACCCGCGCGGCAGCGAAGCGGCGCTGTCAGCCGCGCGTCTGCTGCGCGGCCTCGGAGAATGGCGCTCCGCAGCGGACCTCTTGCAGGCGTTCCTGGCAGCGGCGCCTGCCGACGCCGGTGCCCTCACGGCGCCCGTGCAGCATCAGCTGGGCAGGCTGCTGGCCGGCCCGCTCGAGAGCCTCGATGCGGCGGCACTGGCTTATCGCGCGGCGCTCGTCGCGGACCCGGAGCTGACCGAAGCACGCGAAGCGCTCGCCGACCTGCTCGTCCACCGACCCGCACTCTGGGAGGAGGCGATCACGCGTCATCGCGAGCTGCTCGCGCTCGACCCGGTGCGCGTGGCGTCGCTGCGGGCACTGCTGCGTGTCGCGCGCGCGCGCGGTCACGACATCGCGGTGGCCAGCGCACTCGCGCTGCTGCGCGCGCTCGGCCTGGCGACGCCAGACGAGCGCCAGGAGGCCACCGCGCGCTTGCCGATCCCGCTCGAGCGCAAGCCGCGCTTCTCGACCCCAGTCTGGGAGACTGCGCGGGCTCTCGCGCAGGAGGCCGCCGAAGAGATCGGCCAGGCGCTGGGCGTGGGCAGCTCCGGCGCGGGCGATCCGCGTGGCCTCGCGAACCCGGTGGCGCGCTTCCGCGCGGAGGTGACGGCCGCCGAAGCAGCGCTCTCGGCGCCGGCGCTGGTGCCGCTCTCGGTGGAGCAGCTCGGCGAGACTATCACGCTGGTGGCTCAGCTCACGGCCGAGGCGGAGGGCGTATCGGGCGACGGTCACGTCGTGAACGCGCTGGCCGAGGCGCTGGGCCGTCGTGCCCGCAAGCGACTCAAGAGGGTGCTCGGGGAGACCTCCGCCCACGAGATCGCGGCGATCGACTTCTCTGCCTGGCGGGCCGAGCTGCGCGGCCTGGCCAGCGTCGCCGTGCTCGCGAGCACGGAGATCGATCTGCGCAGCGCCTTCCTGGCCTGGGTGGTGGCGGACGATCCGGAGGGCGCTCAGCGGGAGACCGCCGACGGCAACCTTTGCCCGCGCGTGGCAGCGAGCCCCGAAGCACGCGCTCTGCTGGGCCGGCTCATCGACAGCTGGACCCCGTACATCTAGCCCGGACTATTCATGAAGCCCGTAGCGAGAACGCCGATAGCGATGGAGATTCGCGGCCCTCGGACCGGAGGCCGCCGCAGGCGTACTCGCCGTACGTCGAGGCGGCCGGAGGGAGAAGGTCGCGAA
>Ga0247727_10012837_pt1 | contig 14272 bp, 11 predicted proteins | sample WisWelCaveWW1625_FD_202498 | JGI IMG/M metagenome (GOLD analysis project Ga0247727, IMG submission 202498) | Biofilm microbial communities from Wishing Well Cave, Virginia, United States - WW16-25 | ecosystem: Environmental > Aquatic > Deep subsurface > Groundwater > Cave microbial mat | place... | reverse complement strand
CCCCGCACCGGCCACCACGACTCGTTTACCGTCCACCGGCAGGCCTCCCTTGACGAGCGCCTGTAGTCCGCCCGCGCCCATCACATTGGGCAAGGTCCACCCGGGGAAGGGGAGGAAGCGCTCGCGGGCTCCGGTGGCCAGAATCAGCTTTTCGTAGCCAAGCTCGAACGCGGCGCCGGGGGATTCGGCAAGCAGCGAGCCGGCAGCGGGCGCGTCGATGGCGCGCGTTTCGGCGAACAGCTCGACCCCGGCCTGCTCGAACCGATCCAGCCAGTGCGCGGCCTGCCTGGATGCCGTCCTGGCCGCGCCGCCGCGCCAGATCTGTCCGCCGGGAGCCGGATTGTCGTCCAGCACTCCCACGCGGCAGCCGCACTCGGAGGCCGCGCAGGCCGCCGCGATCCCGGCCGGGCCGGATCCTACTATCAGTACATCAGCCCGGCGGTCAGGCATCCGTCCGGACTTCCATCCCGGGCCGGCACACCGTCTGGCAGCTCCGACAATGGGGCGTGCCGTCGATCGTCACCCGGCACTCGAAACAGATTCCCCTGCCGCAGAGCGGCCCCCTCGGCTCGCCGCTCACCGACCGCCGGAACACCGCTTCTCCGGCCAGGAGAATGGCTCCGGCGACCGTCGATCCGGCCGCAACCGCCACCCTTCTGCCGTTGACCGACAGGGAAATCGTTTCAGGCATGGGCGGGCTCCAGGAGGCGGGATGGGATGTAGGGCTCGGGATCGATGGCGGGTTTGCGCCCCGCAATCCGGTCGGCCAGCAGGCGCGCGGTACCGAGCGACGTGGTGATGCCAAGCCCCTCGTGTCCTGTCGCCAGGTAGACGTTTTCCCGCCCCGGGCAGGGCCCGATCAAGGGCAGCTTGTCTTTGGTCGCCGCGCGAAAACCGGTCCACGCGCGGATCACCGAGAGCCGGGCCAGAGCCGGCACATACTCGATGGCGCGCTGCAGCATGCGGCGCAGCATCTCCGCATCCACCCCCGCGTCCGTCACGCCGAACTGCCGGGAGGAACCGATGAGAACCTGGCCCGTCGTCCTCGGCTGCACGTTGAAGGCAAGCGATTCGTCCGCCGAGCCATGCGCGCTCTTGAGGTAGCCCAGTTCCACCAGTTGGTGACGGACGAATCCAGGGTAGCGCTCCGTGATCGCCAGGTGGCCTTTGCGGGGACGAACGCCCGTGTTCGGGACCAGAGTGGTGATCCAAGCGCCCGTCGCGCAGATCGTCAGGCCCGCCGTGATTTGTGTTCCGTCGCCAAGCCGGACCCCGTTTTGCAACAGCTCCACCACCGGCGAGCCGAGCCGTAGGGAGGCGCCTCGGCTGCGCGCCTGCTCGATCAGCCACCGCGCCGCCAATGGCGCGTAGATCACGGCGTCATCGGGAATGAGCAGCGCGCCGGCCAATCCTGGCCGCAGCTGGGGTTCCGCCTCCGCCAGCGCTGCCGCATCCAGCACCTGCGCCCGTACGCTGCGGCTCGCATAAAAGGCCGCCTTGCGGTGAGCCGCCATCATCTCTTCCTGGTCCGCTGCCACCCACAGGGTTCCGCAGGTCTCATACTCCACCTCGCGCGGCAGCGAGGGGACCAGCTCCGACCACAAGTCGCGCGAGTAGCGGGTCAGAGCGAACTCCTCCTCCGAATCGTCCATCACCACGATGTGTCCCATGCCCGCAGCGGTGGCTCCGCCGCCGACCAGCGCAGCTTCCACCACCGTGGTTCGCAGACCCTCCCGGGATAGCGCCTCCGCGCAGGCGGCCCCGACGATCCCGGCGCCGACAACGACCGCATCCGCCGTCCCGGTCATCGGCGAATTCCTCTCGCAAAGGGATCGCTCGGGTCGAGGATCAGGGTGGCCTCAGCGGTGACGTGGGCGGAGCCCTTGATCGAAGGCAGGATGCTGTCGCCGGACCGGCGGAAGGATCCCTCGAAGACGCTGCCCACAATGCTCTCCTGCCGCCAGGTCTCGCCCTCGCCGAGCTTGCCGTCCGCCGCCAGGCAGGCGAGCTTGGCGCTGGTTCCTGTCCCGCACGGAGACCGATCGTAGGCCTTGCCCGGACACAACACGAAGTTCTTACTGTGAGCGTCAGGGCGTTCCGGCGGGCCGAACAGCTCGATGTGATCGATTTCCTGACCGCCGGTTCCGGTGATGCCGTTTTGGACCAGCGCCCGGCGGATGCGCCAGGCGCAGTCGGTGAGCCGCTCGACGTTGTCGATCCGGATCTGCTGGCCGTGGTCGTGCGCCAGGAAGAACCAGTTGCCTCCCCAGGCCACGTCGCCGGTGACTTTTCCGTACTCTTCCGCTTCTACTGCGATCTGCTTCGCAATGCGGCGGCTGGGCACGTTCTCGACCGTTACTTCACCGGTCTGGTGCAAGACAGCGTTCACGGCCCCGACCGGCGTTTCGATGCGGTGCTCGCCGGGGCCGATCCTGCCCCAGTGGGCCAGCGTCACCACCAGCCCGATCGTGCCGTGGCCGCACATGCCCAGGTAGCCGACGTTGTTGAAGAAGATCACCCCGGCGGCGCAGCTCGAATCGGCCGGCTCGCAAAGCAGGGCCCCCACCATGACGTCCGAGCCCCGCGGCTCGTTCACCACCGCCGAGCGGAAATCATCGTGCCCGGCGCGAAAGCGGGCCAGCCGCTCGGCCATCGTCCCGCCGCCAAGATCCGGCCCGCCTGCAATGACGACCCGCGTAGGCTCGCCGCCGGTGTGCGAGTCGATGATATGGACTCGCTCGACTCCTGAGGCCTTCATGCCGTGGTCAAGCGCGTTGCCAGGACAGGCAGCGCCGGCCGCGTCGCGATGGCCTGCCGGATGATCCGCAGAATCTCCTCGCGCTCGGCGCCCTCGATCGGCCGCCGCGGCGCCCGCACCATCTCCGAGCCAAGGCCGCACTCGGCCATTGCCAGCTTGATGTACTGCACCAGTTTCACCTTCGTGTCCAGATGCAACAGCGGCGTGTACCAGCGATACAGCTCGCGCGCCTCCTCCCACTGGCCCGATGCCGCCAGATCCCACAGCGCGCGGTTTTCCTCCGGGAACGCGTTGACCAGGCCCGCAACCCAGCCCTGCGCGCCCAGCAGGACGCTCTCGAGCACCAGGTCATCCACGCCGCAGAACAGAATGTAGCGGTCGCCCAGCAACTGGATCAGATCTGTGATCCGGCGCACGTTCTCGGAGGACTCCTTGATCGCGACCACGGTCTCTTCATCGGCCAGCTCGAGGAATCCGTCCGGCGTCACGTCCACCGGGTAGGCCACCGGGTTGTTGTAAATCATGATCGGCAGGCGGGTGGCGCGCGCGACGGCGCGAAAATGCGCCAGGGCCTCCCGGCGATCCGCCTTGTAGACCATCGCCGGCAGCACCATCAGGCCGCCGATGCCAATCCTCTCGGCGTCACGCGCGTACCGGCAGGCCAGCGCCGTGGTGTACTCGGCCACCCCGGTCAGCACCGGAATCCGGCCGCGCGCCACTCGAAGCATCTCCTTCAGGACCGCGAGCTTCTCCTCGTATTCCAGGGCCGTGTTCTCCCCCACGCTCCCCAGCAGGATCACGCCGTGAATCCCGGATCGGATCAGCAGGTCGAGGTGCCGCGCAGTCGCCTCGAGGTCTAAAGACTGGTCCTGCTTGAACTGCGTGGTCAGCGCGGGGAATACGCCCTTCCAGTTGACCGTCATGGTTGGTCTCCGTAAAACCTCCAGTTCGAAGAAAAGTCCTTCGGCAGCCGCTGCTGGGCGAGGCTGGCGCGAACCATCTCCACCGGGATCGAGTTTCGTTCGAGAATGGCGTCGTGGAACTGGCGGCTGGTCATCCGCCCGGAACCGACCAGCTCCCGGTGGAGCGCGCGAAACTGCAATCCGCCCAGCATGTAGGCGGCCTGATAGAGCGGCGCATAGCTCGTCTCGAAGGAGCGCCGGACTTCGGCCGCGGCGTTCTCCCGCTCGTGGCCCACGCGGTTCACCAGAAAATCGACGCATTCCTGCGCCGACATTTTCTCTAAGTGAAAGCTGAGCGAGAAGACGATGCGGGCCGCGCGGTGCATCCGCCAGAACAGCATTCCGATCCGGTTCTCGGGCGACTGCGGGAAACCCAGATCCCACAGCAGCATTTCCCAGTACAAGGACCACCCCTCCAGCCAGAACGGCGTGCCGAACAGCCGCCGGTAAGGCCGGTGCCGCTCGTTCATGAAGCGCTGCAAGTAATGGCCCGGAATCAGCTCGTGAAACACCGTGGCCCGCGAAAAGTGGATGTTGTTCCCGCGCATGCTCATGAGCTTCTGCTCGTGGCTCATGCCGTCGGTGGGATAGGAGACGCTGATCACCTCGCCGCCGGTGAAGAACGGATTGACCCGCTGCCGCTCCGGGCTCATCATCTGGACGCGCCAGGTGTCCCGAGCCAGCGGCGGAACCGTCACCAGGCCGCGCTTCTCGACGTAGTCGGTCGCCTCCAGCGCTTGCTCCAGAATCAGCGCCGGCTGCTGTCCGGGAGGCACGTGAAGATTCTTGACGTGCTCGAGCGCGCGGCGCCAGTCGTCGCCGTAGCCCAGCTCGCGGGAGGCCTTCAGCATCTCCGCCTCGCACCAGGCGAACTCCCTGTTCGCCAGCGAGAGCAGCTCTTCCGGGGTGTAGGGGATCATTTCATGCGCCAGCTCAGTGAGCAGGGCCTGGCGGCCGATCGGATCGCCGATGATGGTGTCGCGATCCTCTTTCTTGACCCCCGCCAGCTTTTCCCGGAGCAGCGCTGCGTACTTCTCCAGGCTGGAGTCGAGTTGCTTGTAGGGCGCCGCTGCCCACCAGGTGAACAAGGGATCGTACCCGCTGTAGAACTGGCGCCACTGCCGCAGTGTCTGGCGCAGAATCCCGACAGTCCGGGCGGCGCGGTTGGCGACGGTCTTGCTGATTCTCAGATCCTCCGGCTTCTGGGCGCTGCGGATGCGGCGCGACAACTCCTCGATCTGCTGGTCGATCTCGACCAGCGTGGACGCGGCCTTGGCCCCCTCCACGGGATCAACGCGCTGCCGCGCTTCCTGGAGAGCGATGATGGCTGGCCCGAACCGAACCAGCTCTGTCACCTCCGCAGCCCGTTCTCGTTCCCGGTCCAGTTGCCGGACTTCGTGATCCAGCTTGTTGCGGAAAAGAATGTGCTCGATTCGGGCCTCCGGGCCGAGCCTGTCGAAGTCCAGGCGGTCCAACGCCGACCGCCAGGCGGCATGAAACTGCCGCAGGGCCCGGTTCGACGCAGGCGAGATCGGCAGATCGAAGAAGCGCTGCAGGCTTCCCCGATCGGCCAGATAGCGCTCCAGCAGCTCGCGCAGGTCGTGGGCGTTCGATCCAACCAGGGAGCGAGGGTCGGGCGCCTCATACGCCAACGGGGCCGGGCGCTGGCCACGAGCCGGCGCCTCCCCAAAACCAATCGACAGGAGCGCCACCAGGACCCCTCGCCGGCCAAGAGTGAACATCTCAGTCGAGCCTCAAGCCAGGATCTTCTTCACCACGTTGCCGTGCACGTCGGTGAGACGGAAGTGGCGGCCCTGATACTTGAAAGTAAGCCGGGTGTGGTCGATGCCCAAGCAGTGAAGGATGGTGGCGTGCAGGTCGTGGACATGGACCGGGTCGCTCGCTATGTTGTAGCAGTAGTCGTCGGTTTCCCCGTGCGTGATCCCGCCCTGTACGCCGCCGCCGGCCATCCACACGGTGAAGCAGCGGGGGTGATGGTCGCGGCCGTAATCGTCGGCGGTCAGCCGGCCCTGGCAATACACGGTGCGGCCGAACTCGCCGCCCCACACCACCAGCGTGTCCTCGAGCAGGCCCCGGTCGCGCAAATCCTGGATCAGCGCGGCCGAGGGCTGGTCGGTGTCCCGGCTCTGCCCGACGATCTGCTTGGGCAGCTTGTTGTGCTGGTCCCACCCGCGGTGGAAGAGCTGGATGAAGCGCACCCCCCGCTCCGCCAGCCGGCGGGCCATGATGCAGTTGTGGGCGAAGGTTCCGGGCTTGCGTGACTCCGGCCCATAGAGCTCGAAGACGCGGTCCGGCTCCTTGCCGAGGTCGATCAGCTCCGGCACCGAGGTCTGCATCCGGTAGGCCATCTCGTACTGGGCGATGCGGGTCGCGATCTCCGGATCTCCGAACTCCTCGAGCTGCAACTGGTTCAGCTTGCCCACGTCGTCGATGAACCGCCGCCGGTCGCGGTCCTGGAAACCCGGCGGATTCGTCAGATACAGCACCGGGTCGCCCACCGAGCGGAACTTTACGCCTTGATAGCGGCTGGGCAGGAAGCCGGCGCCCCACAACCGGTCGTAGAGCGGCTGGTCGGCGGGGTTGCCGGTCCCCTGCGAGATCATCACCACGAACGCCGGCATGTCCTTGTTCTCGCTTCCCAACCCGTAGGCCAGCCAGGCCCCGATGGAGGGCCGGCCGGCGAGCTGGAAGCCGGTCTGGAAGAAAGTGACCGCCGGATCGTGGTTGATCGCCTCGGTGTGCATCGACTTGATGAAGCACAACCGGTCCACAATGCGGGCCGTGTGGGGCATCAGCTCGCTCACCCAGGCGCCGGAGTTGCCGTGCCGGGCGAATTGGAACAAGGACGGCGCCACCGGGAAGCTCGACTGGGTAGCCGTCATGCCGGTAAGCCGCTGGCCCTTGCGGACCGAGTCGGGCAGCTCGGCGCCGCGCAGATCCCCCAGCCGGGGCTTGTAGTCAAACAGATCCATCTGCGACGGGGCGCCGGACTGGAACAGATAGATTACGCGCTTGGCTTTCGGCTGAAAATGAGGCAGGCCGGGGAGGCCGCCCGTAGAGCCGTCGGCGGCCGGCAGGCTTTCCTCCAGCAGGTGCGCCAGCGCGGCCACGCTGATCCCTGCGCTCGCGCGGCCGAAGAAGTGGCGGCGCGTCATGGCGCGGGCGGCGCCGGCCAGCGGGTGTTCGAGCCGCGGATCCATCTGCTACTCCTTGGTGACCGTCTGGTCCAGGTTCAGAATCAGGCTCGCCACGGCCGTGTAGGCCGCCAGCTCGCCGGCATCCAGTTTCTCATCCCGCCGGGACTCGCCCACGGCCAGGAGCTTTCCGGCCGCCGACGGGTCGGTGCGGTAACCGTCCAGGTAGTACCGATAACTATCGAGCAGGATCGACGCCTGTTGGGGCGAGGGTCCCCGCGCGGTGGCCAAGCGGAAGGCCAATGCGATGCGCTCGGCGGGCGCCGGTCCGCCTTGGGCGATCGCCCGCTCGGCCAGCGCCCGGGCGGCCTCCACGTAGGTGACGTCGTTCATCAGGTCCAGGGCTTGAAGCGGCGTATTGGTTCGGTTCTCGCGCACCACGCAGGCCTCGCGGCCGGCCGAGTCGAAGGTCATGATCATGGGCGGCGGCGCGGTCCGTTTCCAGTACGTGTAGAGGCTCCGGCGGTAGAGGCTTTCCCCGTGGTCCTGCCGGTAATCGGCCCCGCCGGAGAGCTCCTTCCACAGCCCCGCCGGCTGGTAGGGCTTCACCGAAGCGCCGCCGACTTTTTCCACCAGCAGCCCGGCAGCCGCCAGCGCCTGGTCGCGAACCGTCTCGGCCGGCAGCCGGACGCGCGGCCCGCGCGCCAGCAGCCGATTCTCCGGATCCCTCTGCCGGAGCTGAGGCGTGACCTTCGAGGACTGCCGGTAGGCAGCGCTCGAGACGATGGTCTTCTGCAGCGCCTTGACGTCCCAGCCGGAACGGATGAACTCGGTGGCCAGCCAGTCCAGCAGCTCGGGATGCGTGGGCCACTCGCCTTGCGAGCCGAAGTCCTCGACTGTTCTCACCAGCCCGGCTCCGAAGTACGTCTGCCAGAACCGGTTCACCGTCACGCGGGCCGTCAAGGGATTGGCGGGGTCCACCAGCCACCGGGCGAAGCCGAGCCGGTTGTTGGCGGACCCGGAAGGCAGAGGAGGCAAAGCGGCCGGCAGCCCGGGCGCCACCTTTTCCCCAGGCCGGTCGTAGGCCCCGCGAATGAGCAGGAACGTATCACGGGGCGTCTCGCGCTCCTGCATCACCATGACGGTGGGAATGTTCTCCACAAACTGCTGCCTCTCCATCCGCGCCTCGACCAACCGCGCCCACCCTTGCCGGATTTGCTCCGGCGCCTGTTGTTCGAGAAAGAACAGGTTGATCTTGTCGGCCTGCGCCCGGCTGCGCTTCCCCGGCGCGATAGCGGCAATCTCGGCCACCGGCGTCTCGGCGGCGACCACCGAGGCTTCCTCCGCCGTCAAGGCCCGGTCGTAGACCCGCGCATCCTCGATGCGGCCGTGGAAGCGGTTCTCCTCGCCGTTGCCGGCGCCGAGGCGCAGGGGCTCCTTGGTCTTGAAATCCTGATTGAGCTCGTCGAGCAGGACCCGCAGTTTCCGCGGCCGGCCGTCGACGTAGACCTGAACGCCGTCGGCTGCCCGGGAGCCATCGTAGGTCATCATCACGTGATGGCGGCGGTGAAGCGCGATCGGCTCCTCGGTTTCCACGCGCAGCGCGTCGTCGAGCCAGCGCTGAACCAGGTTGACCTGGAGTCTGCCGTCCTTCAGATACAGGCCGTAGCCATCACCCTCGGCGAATTCCTGGGCCCGGGTGATAATGGCGCCGGTGGGCGAGGCAGGGCTGATCCAGGCGGCCAGGGTGAACTTGTCGTAGAAGCCGAAACCGGCGACGTTGCCGGCGTCGACGAACCGCTTTCCATCGAAGCCGCCTTCGTCGCCGTCCAGCCCCCGGTGGGCCACCAGACCGCGGGTGATGGACTCGTCGGCCGATTTCGCCGGCCGGTCGAGCGATTTCTCCCACGCCCGCTGCGCGCTCTCGATCTCCGGCCGCAACTGCGCGAAGTGCTCTTCGGCGTCGACCAGCTTGCGGTCGAGCTCCCGCAGTCGCGCTTCCTGCGGCGGTGTGGGCGCCGGAACGAGGGGCGGAGAGTTGCCGTACTTGTTGGCTCTTCCCTTCTCCGGAATGTTGTTGAAGTAAGCGAAGAACCGGTAAAACTCCTTCTGGGTGATGGGGTCGTACTTGTGGTCGTGGCACCGGGCGCATCCCATGGTCAGGCCCAGCCAGACGGTGGATGTGGTTTCCACCCGGTCGACCACATACTCGACCGCGTATTCCTCCGGGATGATGCCGCCCTCGCCGTTGCCGCGGTGGTTGCGGTTGAAGCCGGTGGCGATCTGCTGGTCGCGGGTGGCGTTGGGCAGCATGTCGCCGGCGATCTGCTCGACCGTGAAGCGGTCGAAGGGCAGGTTGTGGTTGAAGGCCTCGATCACCCAGTCGCGCCAGCGCCACATGAACCGCTCGGCGTCGGTCTGGTAGCCGTTGGTGTCGGCGTAGCGGGCGGCGTCGAGCCACCGGATCGCCATTCGCTCGCCGTACCGCGGTGACGCCAGCAGCCGGTCGACCACCTTACCGTAGGCGTCTGGGGAGGCATCGTTGAGGAACGAGTCGATTTCGCCCGGAGACGGCGGCAGGCCAGTGAGGTCGAGGCTCGCCCGGCGGATCAGGGCGGCCCGGTCGGCCTCCGGCGACGGCTTCAGCCCTTCCCGTTCCAGCCGCTCCAGCACGAAGCGGTCGATGGGGTTGTGGGCCCAGGCCGGATCCCCAACCCGCGGCAGCGGCGGGGTTCGCGGCGGGATGAACGACCAGTGCTTCTCCCACTTCGCCCCCTGCTCCACCCACCGGCGCAGCAGCTCAATCTCCCGCTCCGTCAAGGACCTGTCCGAGTAAACCGGCGGCATTCGCCGCGCCGGATCGGCGGAAGTGATGCGCCGGATCATTTCGCTCCGGGCCGGATACTTCGGCACGATCGCCGACCGCCCTCCCAGGTCCGACTTGGCAACCTCCTCCACGTCGAATCGCAGTTTCGTCAGGCGGTTGGCGGAATCGGGCCCGTGGCAGGTGTAGCACTTGTCGGAGAAGATCGGGCGGATGTCGCGGTTGAAGCGAACTTCCTGCGAAGGGCAGGTCCCGGGCCACATGACCGCCACAGCGACGCTAATGGAGCAAACCCGGCCCAGGCTCATCCTCATTGCATTCTAGCATCCGCAACCAGCTTGCGAAACCTGGCGGAACCAATAACGCGGCCATATGCCGTGCGGATACAGCCGTCGCCCTTCGGCTGGTTGATGATCTTCTCGATTCCAGGATCGGCGCCAGCCTCCCTCTCCAGGTGAATCAGGTAGCCGTAGGCAACGCAGCTATTGACCAGCTTTTCCTCGTCCCCTGCCAAGTGGGTAAGGTCATAGTCTAGTCCCACTTCAATCACGATTGGGGCAGCGACTCTCCCCTCACGAAATCGCGAGAGTGCAGCGCCGTAGCTGTTGGGGCGAGACAACAGCCAAATCGAAATTGCCGCGCTTCCGCGCCTCGCGGGGTCTAGTTTCGGGCCACTCTTTGTGCACGGTTTGCGTGTGCTCGTTGCTGGAGAGCTGGAAGTGCTGCGAGAAATGGCGTTGCGCCGTAAGGATGTTGAACAGTTCAGCATACAGCGAATGCTCCACGCGATGGAGATACGGGAAGTCGAGAAACTGCTGAACGAGCGCGTCGATCGAACTTTCTACGAGAGCCCTGGCTTTTTTTATCCATGGGTCGCTTTGCGGTAGATAGCCGGCGTCAAGCGGCGCCGGCGCAATCTCGGTTGCAACATCCGCCGCGGGTGACTGCTCAATGAGCCCCCCACGTTCTTGTTGCAACCATCGAATCAAGCCGTCGATATCCGCGAAGGCGTCGATTTCTTGTGGAGTGACAAAGGGCGGCTCGATAATGCGGACGATCCAGTCGTAGTCACCGCGTCGGTTATTTGCATCGCAGATGTTTATCGTCTGCGTGCGCGTACCCTGTACAACGTAAACTCGTCTGCTGGCAACGCTACTCTGGGCGACTGTCATGACGCCGAATCCGTCCTCCGATCACTCAGGGTTCACTCCTTGAGCCCGAAGCAGTAGACCCGCGAATCGAAGGTCGAGACGTAGATCCGCCCGTAGGCCACGGCCAGCCCGCTGAAGTGGGTCCAGCTATCGATGGTGTCGCGGCTCGAGTACAGCTCCTTGCCGGTGGCGGCGTCCAGCGCGTACAGGACGGCTTTGCCGGCGGTCTTGATTCGATCGGCGGAGCTCATCAACGTCCCATCGTCCCGGGACTGGCGGGAATTCTCGCCGTTGGAGAGCGCGAATACCACGCCCCCGGCGATCACCACCGGCTCGGGCACGTTGAAGTCGCGCGAGTTCCATACCGGCACGAGCGCGGGCTTGTTGTTCTGGAGGGCGACCTCGAAGCCCATGATGCTGCCGTTGGGGGAAGGCCCGTAGCTGTGCTGGAACTTGGGCGCGGAGGCGGAAGGCGGCCCCCAGGTAGGGGCGTAGAGCCACCGCCGGCCCTCCGGATCTTCCCAGGTGGACATGGCTCCCCAAACCCCCCGGCCGGCGAAATCGACATCGTCGTTCGAGTAGCGGGCGCGGAACAGAGGCGTACGATGGTCTGAGCCGCCGAGCGAAGCCGCATCCAGCAGGTAGATGGCGCCTTCCTTGCCGGACGCGGCTACCAACTGCCACTTCTGAAACGGGAAGAACACCGGACCGATGCAGCCCATGTCGAGGTCCTTCTTGGTGATGTACTCGCGGTTGGAGGGCGTGTAGTAGTCGGCCAGCTTCAGGTCTTTGGCGGTCAGGGCCAGAACGGTGTCGGCGAACTTGCTGGCCACCGGATCATAGACCCCGTCCCCGGTCTCGGTGTAGACGCGGCCGTCGGGACCGACCGCCGCCCCGGCCCGGCCCCAGATGCCGGCGCCGCCGCCGATCGAAACGTAGAAATGCTTCACCGGCTTGGCCGGATCGCGCACGTCGATGGCCGAAACCCCGGACCGGGCACTGCCGCAGCCCTGCGAGATGGTCGTGTAAATCACGCCATCTACCAGGTTCAGACTCCAGTTCTTCGAAAACGGCGTCACGAAGGGGACCGGCGCGAAGCGATCCTCTCCGTTGACGTAGTTGAGGCCGCGCAGCTTGCCGTCGCTGGTGACCAGATAGACGGTCTTCGATTGCTTGTCGATGACCGGCGTGGCGTTCAGCGCGTTGGGGCACAGCCACGACCCCGCGCTCTTCGGCTTCACATCCACAGTGAAGCTCTTCTGCCAGAAAACCTTGCCGGTGTCGACGTCGATCGCATAGAGGTTGTCGGAGCTGCCGGCGACGAGCACCAGGTCCTTGAAGCCCCTCGGGGTGGCGAGGTTCTCCACCACAAGCGGGGCGGTGAGCGAGTGCATCTCCTTGGGAAGGTTGCCGAGCTGGGCCTTCCACTTCAACTCCAGCCGGGAGACGGTGTCTTTGGAGAGGAACCGCTCGCCGCGCGCCCAGCCGGTGCGCGCCGCATCGCCGCCGAAGGTCAGCCAGTCGGTCGCCGGCTGCGCCTGCCCCCACGCCGCCACGACCGCCAGAAAACCGAGCCAGTATCGAATCATTTCCCGATAGTAACGCAGCGGCGGATGTCGATCAAATCGGCCAGCACCCCGTAGGCGGTCTGGGCCGGCGTGGGCGCGACCTCCATGATGCCAAGGGCGCCCAGACCGTGGGTCGAGGCCAGAGGATCGGCGCGATCGATCACCTCGGCCCTCACCCGCAGCTTGCGCGAGCCTCTAATGCAGATCGGAGCACTTCAAGCCAACTCGAACTTCTTCTGCTCGATCTTTTTGTCGTCGAACACGCCGAGGCCGAGGGCGCCGGCGATCTCGATGTGCTCGGGCTGGCAGTTGAGGAAAGTGCTGTCCTCGTCGGGTTTGGAGAGGGCGATGGTCTGCATGCCGGCCTTGAGGCGCTGGGCATCGATAACGGCCCAGCAGCTTTTGTCGAGCGACACCGGGTCGGTCGCGAAGTAGAGGGTGTGATTCACCCACAAATGCTTGCCCCTGCGGCCGCCGGGGCCGCCGTGATACATGCCCAGGATCCCGTCCATGACGTGCAGCACGGTCTTGTCGCGAATGACGGGTGTCGATACGACGGCCGGAATAAATGCCCCGCAGGCGTTGAGCGTGGTGGAGGAGTGGCTGCGGTTCACGTTGTTGACCAGGCCGTGGGAGAGGTTCTTCAGCGCCAGGGTGACGCCGGCCGACTGGTGGTGCTTGAGCACCGGGAGGTTGACGAGCTTGTTGACCTGCTGGGTGAGGAACTTGGCCACGTGGGACCGCTTGACGTGGGGGTCGCGGGAGTCCTGGCCGGGCTGGGTGAGGTTCATCTCCATGAAGTGGGCCGAGTCGTAGCCGTCCATGCCGAGCTGGACGCGCTCGTAGTCCTCGGCGGCCCAGCTCCAGCGGACGCCGTCGGGGAGCCACTTGTCGAAGCCGGCCTTGAGAAACTGCTTACGGTATCGGTCGTAGGCGACAATGTCGTTGGCCTTGACGCCGGCGGCGGTGAGGCCGGCGATGATCTCGCGGACCACCTCGGCCGAGGAGTAGACGTAGGGGTGTCCGACGGGGTTGAGCTTGATGCCGACCACGTCGCCGGGCTCGAAGAACAGGCGCCAGGCGGCCACCCAGTCGGGGGCGCCGGTGAGCTCCATCATGCCCTTGCGCATCATGGTCTGGATGGGGCCGGCCTGAAAGGCTTCCTGCAGGAAGCTGCCGGGGTGATGGACCGACACCACCCGGCCGGGGTAGAGGCCTGGCATGCTCCACTTGGTGGAGCCGGAGGCTGTCTTGGTCCGGCTGCAAGAAAACTGGCTGGCGGCGGCAGCGGCCAGCAGCGTGGAGAAGAAGTCGCGGCGTGCGAGGGTCATTGTTGCGCTCCTGAAGGTGGTCGGGCGGGTAGAGAGGTTCATAGGGCAGGCGGCCCCATTGTAGCGCGGCGGACGGCGTTTCGGAACTGCCCGAGCAATTCTTGCGCGCGCCGCTCGGCCACCGCGATGGACTGGCGCTTCACGTTTTCGAAGCCGCGGATGGCGTCAGGGAGCCGGACGATTTCGAGGGCCAGGGGGAAGTTGTCCTCCGACAAGGCGTCGAGCACGGCTTCGAGCATCTGCTCGTACCAGCCGATGAGAGCGCGCTCCTGGCGGCGGAGGGTTGCGTAGCCGAAGGGGTCGAACGGGGAGGCCCGCAGGCGGCGCATGGCGGCGAGGGCCCGGAGCGCCGGGCGGAACCAGGGGCCGAGGGCGAGCTTCTGTTTGAGTCCCAGGGCGCGCAGCAGGGGGGGATGCAGGTGGTAGACCATCCGCCGCGGCGCTTCGAACAGGCTCCGGGCTTGTTGCTCGAAGGAGGGCTTCACCAGCAGCCTTGCTACCTCGTACTCATCCTTATAGGCCA
>Ga0247727_10012836_pt1 | contig 14272 bp, 11 predicted proteins | sample WisWelCaveWW1625_FD_202498 | JGI IMG/M metagenome (GOLD analysis project Ga0247727, IMG submission 202498) | Biofilm microbial communities from Wishing Well Cave, Virginia, United States - WW16-25 | ecosystem: Environmental > Aquatic > Deep subsurface > Groundwater > Cave microbial mat | place... | reverse complement strand
CCGATGGATTTGCTCCAGAAAGCTATCGCTTCCCTGCCGGGATCGCCGCGCCCAGGTTCATCGAGCCCCCTCCCTCGCTGACGTAGTTGCGGTTCCACTCCGGTATCTCGATCACGATGTCGCCGTTCACCACGGCCTGGCACCCGAGCCTGGAATGCAGCGTCAGGTCGGCCGCCATGTCCAGGCGGTCCGCCTCGTCTTCTTCCATTTCCGAGAGGTTTTCGTCACCGTCCTTGACGACAATGTGGCATGTCGTGCAGGCGCAGTTACCGCCGCAGGCGTGTTCGAGGTGAATGCCGAGATGCAGGAAAACATCCAGCACCGAGCGGGGTTTCCCGTGATCGGAATAGGGCAAGCTGGCGGGGTCGAACTCCAGGGTTTCACCGCCAGGCAGTACTGTAACCTTCGGCACAGTTACATTATACCGGGGGTACCTTGGCTTTCGCACGGCCCGTGATAACATTGAGCAATGGAATCGCGTTCACGAAGTCTTGCCAAAGCTTTCAGCTATCGGTTTGTCGGTTCTGTTTCCACCGCCGCGGTGATTTATGTCTTGACATTGGACGTGGCCCTGTCGGCTGGCGGCGGGGCGCTGGATGCAGGTGTAAAAATAGTGCTTTATTTCATCCATGAGCGGTTGTGGTCCCGCATCCCGTTTGGACGGGAAAAGGGCCAGGAGTTCCAAGGCTAACGTCCGTTCTTCCGGCCGTCTGTGTTTCTTCAACTAGAAAAAAAGATCCGGGAAGCGGTGTCGGCGCACGTTGGCGTGCGCTATGGCGCCGACTGCCAGGTCGTCGTCGAACAGCCCCGCGATCCCGCCTTCGGTGAGCTGGCTCTTCCGGTCGCTTTCCAGTTGGCCAGAATCCTGAAGCAGCCGCCGCGGGTGATCGCCGCCGCGGTGGTCTCCGAGCTGGGCCCGATCGAGGGCGTTTCGGCGCTCGAGATTGCCGGCAACGGATACATCAACATTCGCTTCGATCGGGGGAGCTACGGCCGCGCGCTGCTCGAGGGCGGCGCGGAGGCCCCGGAGTCGCGCGACGGCAAGATTATCGTCGAGCACACCAACATTAATCCGAATAAGGCGGCGCACATCGGACACCTGCGCAATGCCGTGCTCGGCGACACCTTCGTCCGCATGCTCCGCGGCGCGGGCCACACTGTCGAAGTCCAGAATTATATCGACAACACCGGCGTGCAGGTCGCCGACGTTGTCGCCGGGTTTCACTTTCTCGAACAGAAGTCGGCGGCGGAAGTCGCCGAGCTGGCGGCCGGCGAGCGGTTCGACTACTACTGTTGGGAGCTGTACGCGCGGGTCTCGGCGCATTACCTGGAACAACCCGAATCGCTGGCGTGGCGCCACCAGGCGCTGCATGCCATCGAGGCGGGCGAGGGGGACCTGGCCCGGCTCGGTCACGTCGTGGCCGATGCCACCATGCGGGCGCATCTGAAAACGATGGGGCGGCTCGGCGTCGTCTACGACGTTCTCCCGAGGGAAAGCGAGATCCTGCACCTGAAATTCTGGGCGGCCGCCTTCGAACTGCTCAAGGAGCGTCAGGGGATTTATCTCGAGACCGAAGGCAGGAACCGGGGCTGCTGGGTGATGCCCGGCGCCGCCTACTCGGAGGGCGCCGGCGAAGAGGACAGCAAGGTCATTGTGCGCTCCAACGGCACGGTGACCTACGTGGGGAAAGACATCGCGTATCAGCTCTGGAAGTTCGGCTTGCTGGGCAAGGACTTCCACTACCGGCCGCTGATCCGCGATCCGGACCACACCGTATGGGTGACCTCGACGGAGCCGTCGCCGGACCCGGCGCCCGGATTCGGCCGCGGCGGCCAGGTGTACAACGTGATCGACTCGCGGCAGTCGTACTTGCAGGACGTCGTCGCCGCCGGCTTGCGCTCGCTCGGGTTTCATGATCAGGCCGAGCGCTCGGTGCATTTCTCCTACGAGATGGTGGCGCTTTCGCCCCGCACATGCGTCGAGCTCAGTATCGAGCTCAGCGAGGAAGACAAGAAGAAGCCTTACGTCGAGGTCTCCGGGCGGAAGGGACTCGGCGTCAAAGCCGACGATCTGATCGACAAGCTGATCGAGAAGGCGCGGGAAGAAGTCGACTCCCGCCATCCGGAGGCGCCCCCCGCCGAGCGGCTCGAGGTGGCCGCCGATATCGCGGCCGGCGCGCTGCGGTACTTCATGCTCAAGTTCACACGCAACACGGTGATCGCATTCGATCTCGCCGAAGCGCTGAGTTTCGAAGGCGACACCGGGCCCTATGTCCAGTACGCCGCCGTGCGCTCGCGCAATATTCTGCGCAAGCTCGCCGAGCGCGGCGAACGCCTGCCGGATTTTTCGGGCCGGCTGAGCCGGGACGCGATGGCGAGGCAACTGGCGGCCGAGGACTTCTGGCAGCTATTGCTGGGAGCCTCGAAAGCCGGCTCGGCGCTGGAGGGCGCGATCTCGAGCGGCGAGCCGGCCCACGTCGCCCGGTATGCATTCCAGCTCGCCCAAGCCTTCAACACCTTCTATCACGATTACCCGGTTCTCGACGAGGCCGCCCCCGAGAAGCGCGCGTTCCTGCTCTGGATGACCGACTATTTTCGCTCGCAGCTCGAGCACACCCTGGCCGTCCTCGGTATCCCCGTCCCCCGCTACATGTAGCCCGGGCGACACTGGCGGCACGCATCATTTCACGTCCCGGTTGATCCACCGCCAGATCGCGTAGCCGGCCACCGGGAACAACGTCGCCAGCACAAACGCGGCGTCGTAGCGGCGCATGTCGAACAGACGCCCCACGATCGGCATCACCAGCGCGATCGTCGCCGACCACGATCCCGCGCCCAGCCCGGCGATCAGGCCCGACTGGGCGGGGGAGAACACGTGGGTCGCGTACGACACCGGGACGATCACGAATCCGGCGGCGACAAACATGGAGACAAACAGCACCAGCATCGTCCCAGCGATCGATGGAATCCACGGCACCGCCGCCAGCGGCAGCGCCAGCGCCACGTTCACGCTCAGCAGACGCCGGTAGGCGCCGATCCGGTCGTGCCCGCCGACGGCCCGATCCGTCACCCAGCCCCAAAAGAAATAGCCGATTTCCCACCCGAGCGGCGGGATCCACAGCAGCTTGCCGATCAGCGCCTGCGACGCGCCCATCCCTTGATTCAGATATAACGCCCCGTTGTAGAGAATGAATCCAAGCGGCATCGCGCCGAGCGCGTAAGCGGCCAGGAAGCTCCATAGCCGCGCGTCGCGCCAACCGAGCGACGCCTTTGACGTCTCCTCCGGTGTCATCCGCCCAAGCCGCCGCACATCCTCCCGCCGACTGACGAACCACCAGTGCGCAAGCCACCCCGTGCCCACCAGCCCGGTGAACCAGAATGCGGCGCGCCATCCCCACCACAGCGCGATCGGCGTGACAATGATCGGCGTCAGCAGCGCGCCGAGAGCCCCGCCGCTATACGATATCGCGATGCCCCGCGAGCGCCGCGACGCGTCCAGCGTCTGCATCGCCGTGCGCAGACCGCCAGGGAACGTCGCGCCTTCGCCGAACCCCAACGCCGCCCGAGCCACCGCAAAGCTCCAGAAGCCGCGGGCGAACACGTGCGAAACCGAAGCCAGCGTCCAGAAGGCTACCGCCGCCGTCATGCCCGCGCGCACGCCGATCCGGTCGAGCGCGCGTCCCCAAAAAGGATTGCCCAGCATGTAGGCGATCGAAAAGGAGGAGATGATGTAGCCGTACTGCTCGTTGGATAGACCGGTCTCGAGCAGAATGGTCGGGGCGAGCAATGCCAAAGTATTGCGGTCGATGTAGCTGATGACGGACACCAGCATCATGGAAATCGACGGAATCCAGACCGACCACTTCGATCCTGTGCCTCGACCCATGGTTTGCGTTCCCACCGAAAAGTTCCAGTTTACCTTGTCAACCGCCGGTCGGCGCCAACCTCGCTGTCGCGCCACAAGCCGCCACCTGATCGGGCGGCTGATCGAGCGTGTCGACGAGCGGGGACGGTTCGCCGCCCCGGAGCGGAGACAGGAAGTGGTTCGGCTGTTCGATCGGAAGAAGGCCGGCGCCGGGTAGGCGCGGCGGGGTACACTTAAGGAATTCAGGTCATACAGGAGATATTGATGCAACCGTTGAAGACAGTCGTCGTCCTCGCGCTGGCCGGGGTGCTGGCGGCCGCCCTGCCGGCTTTCGCCAAACCGAATTTCAGCGGCGAGTGGAAGATGAACGCCGACAAGAGCGACTTCGGACCGGCGCCCAGGCCGGATAAGCTCAGCCGCAAGATCACGCACGAAGATCCCAACCTGCAAATGACCACCTCCCAGTCCGGCCCGCAGGGCGAGATCACGACGGAACTGAAGTACACGACCGACGGCAAAGAGTCGACCAACACCATCCGCGGCGCCGAGGTCAAGGGCTCGGCCAAGTGGGACGGTGACAACCTGGTCATCGACAGCAAGCGCGAGATTCAGGGACAGGCGATGACCTTGAAAGAAACCTGGGTGGCAGGCGAAGATGGCAAGACGCTGACGATCACGACCGCCATCAGCGGTGGTTTCGGTGAATTCACCTTGAAGCTGGTGCTGGAGAAGCAGTAGACTACCGGCGCTCCGGCAGCCGGTACCAGCGCGACAAGACTTCCATCGCCGGCTTACCCCATGGCGTGTGCGAACCGTCGTTCGAGCCGCCGCGGGCGTTGGTTCCGATCTTCCACCAATACATTCCTTGAAACCACGGCTTGCGGTAGAAGGCGCGAAGGACCGCCTCGTAGCACCGCGCCTGCTCCTCCGGCGCCAGCGCGCGCGGTGTTTCGTCCCACGGCTTCCGATGCGGAGACTGTATGCTGGCGAAGCCCGCTTCGGTGAAAATGACCGGACGGCGGAAGCGCTTGCGCACGGTTTCGATCTTCGACAGCACCGGCTCGCAGGAAAGATCATCGCCCAGCGGGTAGTAATTGTTCAGGCCGATGTAGTCGAGCGCGTCCCAGAACCGGATGGACTCGAACTCGGGACCCTGGCTGGCTCCATAGGTCAATGGACCGGCGTAGAGGCGGCGCGCCCGGGCGATCAGCTTCCGCCACGCCTCCTCGTCGGGCGTCAGGCGAACGAACTCGACGCCCACCGCCAGCAGATCGGCGTGAATCCTGGTGGCGAGCCGGGCGTAGTGATCCACGAACAGGCCGTACTGCTCGAACCACTGCGCGCGCTGCGCCGGGTCGTCGAAGGCGAGGTCGCCGGGATATCCGCCTCTCACCCACAGTTGCGGCTTGAGCAGGACCTTCATGCCCAGGCGATGCGCCACGCGCGCGAGCTCTTCGATCGACTCGTCGCGCTCCATCCCGCCGGGGAAACGCACGACCGGATTGTCCGGGCGGCCGAATCCATACGGCACCAGGGCGACGGCGTTGATTCCGTAGCCGGGCAGGCGTTCGAGCATCCCGACGGCGGCGGCGGACGCGTAGCCGCCGGGAAACTCGGCGGTAAAGTTCACGCCTTTCTGAAAGAAGAGCCCGTCCTGGGGTTCAGCGCTCGAGGTCGGACCAAAGGCGAGGGCCGCCAGCAGCCAGAAGCCGCCGGCATGCGAAAATGCCTGCCTCACCTCAGCTCAGCACCTCGCGCACGACGCTGCCGTGAACATCCGTCAGCCGGAAGTCGCGGCCGCCGTAGCGGTAGGTGAGCTTCGTGTGATCCAACCCGAGCAAGTGCAGGACGGTGGCGTGCAGATCGTGCAGGTGCACCTTGCCTGAGATCGCCGAGCCGGTGACCGCATCGCAGACGCCGTGCCGCAGCCCGCCCTTCACACCGCCGCCGGCGAGCCACATGGTGAAGCCGCGGTTATTGTGGTTGCGTCCGTCGCCGTTCTGGCCGGTGGTGGTGCGTCCGAACTCGCCGCCCCAAACCAGCAGCGTATCCTCGAGCAGGCCGCGCTGCTTCAGGTCGGTGATCAGCCCGGCGATCGGCTGGTCGATCTCCCGGCAGGTCTGGGTGATCCTGGTCCTCAGATTGTTGTGGTGGTCCCAGTTGCCGTGCGAGATCTCGATGAACCGCACGCCGGCCTCGGCCAGGCGCCGCGCGAGCAGGCACTGCATGCCGAAGTCGCGCGTGGGCTGCCTGTCGATCCCGTACATTTTCCTGACCGACTCGGACTCGCCCTTGATGTCCAGCACTCCGGGCACCGAAGACTGCATGCGAAACGCCATCTCGTAGGACTGGATCACTCCCTCGAGCTCTGCGTCGGTGGCGGCGCGGGCGAGGAACTCCTGATTCATGGACTGGATCAGGTCGAGCTGTTTTCGCTGCGCGTCGTCGGAGAGGTCCGGGTTGGAGATGTTCGGCAGGCTGCCGGTCCGCGTCTGATAGGGCGTGCCCTGGTAGGACGCCGGCAGGAAGGCCGATCCGAAGTTCTGGGCGCCGCCCAGACCGGCGGGATTGATGGTGATGAAGCCGGGAAAGTCCTGGTTTTCGGCGCCCAGACCGTAGACCACCCAGGCGCCCACCGACGGCCGCACGAAGTTGAAGCTGCCGGTATGCATCTGGATGGTGGCCTGCGGGTGCGCCGGGCTGTCGGTGTGCATGGCATTGAGCAGGCACAAGTCGTCGGCGTGGCGCGCCAGGTGCGGGAACAGCTCCGAGATGGGCAGGCCGCTCGAGCCCTGCGGCGTGTATTTATACGGCGAGGCGAGGATGCCTCCGGACCGGGCGGCCGCATCGAGCTCGGCGTTGTAATCGAATGTCTCGTGCTGGCTCGGCCCGCCCTGCATGAACAGAAAAATAACGCGGCGGGCGCGGGCCGGAAAGTGCGGTAAGCGCGGGGCCAGCGGGCCGCGGAAGCTCGAAGCCGGGGTCGCTGCGCGGGCCGTCAATCCGGCCAGGGCGAGGTAGCCGAAACCGCACGAGAGCGACTCGAGCAGTTCGCGGCGGCTGGGCGTCGCCGATCGCAGAAGCATGTTCACCTCCTCCTGTTAACTCCGGTAGCGAAACTCGGCGCTGGCAAACAGCGCCTGGTAGAGCCGCGCCCACGAGGCGCGCTCACGGTTCTCCGCGTCGCCGCTTGAAGTTTCGGCCTCGGCGGACACGGACACGAATTCGAGCGCGCGTTTCACCTCCTCGGGGCCGGGCGCGCGGCCCAGCACCTGGCGAAACGCGATCCCCACCCGCGCGGCGCCGCCGAGCCCGCCGGCGGCGAGCAACTTCCCGGCGGCCAGGCGCGCCTGTTCGAGCACCCACGGGCTGTTCATCAGGAACAGCGCCTGCGTCGGGACGGTGGTCACATCGCGGCGGCCCTTGGTCTCGCTCGGCTCGGGAAAATCGAACGTCTCGAACATCGCCGGCACGAAGCTGCGCAGCACGGGAACGAATACGCTGCGGTGTCTCATCGTCGTCGAGTGATCCTCGGGCATCGTGCCCTGGCCGCGGCCGACGTCAAAGCCGCGCTTGTACCCCAGCACCGGCGAGGCTTCCGGGCGGGTGAAGTCGATCTGGCCGCTGACGACGAGCATCGAGTCGCGAATCGCCTCGACCTCGAGGCGGCGGCGATTCTGCCTCCAGAAAAGCAGATTGTCCGGATCCGACCTGGCGTTGCGCGCATGGTGGGCGGTGCTCATCCGGTAGGCGCGCGTGAGCACGATCTCGCGGATCATCTTCTTGACCGACCAGCCCTGCTCGATGAACCGCGTCGCCAGGTAATCGAGCAGTTCGGGGTGTGTCGGCCGATCGCCCATGGCGCCGAAGTTGTCGAGGGTGCGCACCAGCCCGCGACCGAACAGTTGATGCCACACCCGGTTCACCATCACCCGCGCGGTCAGCGGGTTGTCGGCGCGCGCCAGCCACTCGGCGAGTTGGAGACGGCCGCTTTCGTTCGCCTCGATCGAAGCCGCTTCGCCGGGGCGGCTCAGCACCTCGACGAAGCCGCGTGGCACCGTGGGGCCGAGCGACTGCACGTCGCCCTTAATGTGCACCCGGCTATCCCCGGGCCGGTCGGATTCGTGCACTGCCATCACCAGGTCCGGCGGGAGCGGCAGCTTATCCAGCTCGGCCAGAATCCGGGTCGCCTGCTGGCGCAGCTCGGCGGCCGGGGCCACCGGCCGCGCCTGCTTCTTGCGCGCCCCCTGCAACGGCGGCCGGCCCAATTCGGCCAGTTCCGTCTGAAGCCGGTCCCAGCGCTCTCTCTCGGCCGCGTCGGCGAGGTGGACGGCGCCGGCCTCGCCGCCGGTCGGGCTGAGCCTTGCCAGCAGACCGGCGTTAAAGTAGCTGATGTTGTCGCGCGGGCGGCGTTGCAAGCCGGACAGCATCTCGGTGCTCTGGAAGATGCCGGCGAGGGCGTAATAGTCGGTCGTCGGGATGGGGTCGAATTTGTGATCGTGGCAGCGCGCGCAGCCAACGCTGAGCCCGAGGAACGCGCGGGTGGTTGCATTGACCTGTTCATCGATCACGTCCATGCGGAAAACAGCCGCGTTGATCTCGATCAGATCGTGCGAGCCGATGGCGAGAAACCCAGTAGCGGTCAACTGCTCGTTGCGTTGCTCGTCGCCCGCGGAGGGCAGAAGGTCGCCGGCGATCTGCTCCTTGAGGAAACGGTCATACGGCTTGTCGTGGTTGAAAGAATCGATGACGTAGTCGCGGTAGCGCCAGGCGAACGGGAACGCGTAGTTGCGGCCCCTGCCGACGGTCTCGGCGTAACGAGCCACGTCGAGCCAGTGCCGGCCCCATCGCTCACCGAAGCGTTCCGACGCCAGCAGGCGGTCGGCCACCTTCGCGTGCGCGTCCAGACCACGATCCTTGAGGAAACTCTCGATCTCGGCGGGGGTGGGCGGCAACCCGGTCAAATCGTACGTCACGCGGCGCAGCCATGTGGCCCGATCGGCTTCGGCCGACGGCTGCAATTTATTCTTTTCCATTCCCGCCAGCAGGAAGCGGTCGATGGGCCGGGCGGACCACCTCCGGTTGTGCACTGCGGGCGTGGTCGGAGGGACTGGCGTCTGGAAAGCCCAAAACCGGCGGCCCTTCTCGATATCGATGGCCGACCGGGTCCATTCGGCGGACGGACTGGATTCACGCGGATCGGCGGCCCCCATCTCGACCCACTTCTCGAGATCCGCAATGATCGCATCGGGCAGTTTGCCCGAAGGCGGCATCTGGCGGCCTTCATGCCGGACGGCACGGATCATGGGGCTCTGGTCGGGCTTGCCCGGCACGACCGCGGCCCCGGTTTGGCCGCCGCGCCGTACTCCTTCGCGCGAGTCCAGGCGGAGCCCGCCCATCGCCACTTTGGTCGCCGAGGAGTGGCATGGATAGCAGTTCTTCGCCAGCACGGGCCGGATGCGGGTCTCGAAGAATTCGATCTGCTCGGCGGCGGGCGGGGCGGATACCGGCGTCTGGCCCCAGGCGGCGCTCCAGGCTACGGCGGCCAGAAGAGCAAATCGGGTGGGTGGTTTCATCCCATCGCCTCTCGATATATTGTGTTGAGTGTACAACCTCGCGGGAATCCCGTGCAAGTTTTCTATCGCCCGCCTACAGGGTCCGGGTCACCTTCGTCAACCCGCGCGGCCGGTCCGGATCGAGCCCCTTCTCGGCCGCCAGGCAGGCGGCGAACAACTGCGCCGGGATGATGTAAGGAATCGGAGTGAACAACTCCACCGGCAGCGGACCCCGGCGTGCCAGCCGGGCCGGAATCACGATGGACTGGCCGCCGCGGCCCGCCTCGGCGTTGGAGCGATCGGTGATCGCCAGCGTTTCGGCGGGAATCTGGCGGAGCCGGTCGAGCATCGGTTTCATCGACGGCCAGGTCACTCCGGATGGGGCGAACAAGAACACCGGGAACGACGGCCCAACCATCGCGATCGGCCCGTGCAGAAAATCGGCGCTCGAGAATCGCTCGGCCACGATGTAGCAGGTTTCCATCAGCTTCAGTGCGAACTCGAAAGCGGTCGCGTAGTTGAGTCCCCGGCCGACGACGACGGCCTTCTCCATGAACCGGTAGCGGCCGGCGCGGCCGGCGATCTCCTTCTCCAGACGCAATGCCGCCTCGGCCCATTCCGGCAGCCGGCGCAAATCGTCGATGCGGAGGCGCGCCCCCAGTGCGTAGGCGAGCAGATACAACATCAACAACTGGCCGGTGTAGGTCTTGGTGGCGGCGACGCTTTTCTCGCGCCCCGCCCGGACCAGGAAGACGCGCTCGGCCAGCCGCGCCAGCGTACTCCTGGGCGCGTTGGTGATCCCGACGGTCCGCGCGCCGCCGGCGCGTGCGCGCTCGAGCACCAAGTTGGTATCGGTCGACTCGCCGGACTGGGAGATAGCGACCACCAGCGCCTCGCGCATATCGAGGCGCGCCCCGTAAAGGGTGAAGATCGACGGCGCCGCCAGCGACACCGGAATGCCCGTCGCGATCTCCAGAAGATACCGGCCGAACTGGGCCGCGTTGTCGGAGGTGCCGCGCGCGGCTAGCAGGATGAACCGCGGGCGGCGCGGCTCGAGCAATCGCCGAAGCCGCTCGACGGAGGCGAGCGAAGTCGCCAGCGTGCGTTCCAGCGCCGCTGGCTGCTCGCGGATCTCCTCCAGCATCCAGGACATGCTCTGAGGCTAACAGAGTCCCGGCAGGCGCCCGCGCAGTACCGTCAGATGGGCAACCGCAGCCGGCCCTCGGATCCCAGCCAGATCGTCGTCGAATCCTCCGCCGATACCGGCAGGCTCAGCAGTACAGGCTTCAGCAGCAGAAGCGTCTCGCCCGACTCGCGGCTCCGGTCGTTGGATCGAACCAGCCCCCCGAGGACCGGCAACCGTCCCAATCCCGCTAACCCGCCGAGCGTGCGCGCCTCGCTCACTCGCAGCAAACCGGCCAGCACGGCCCAGTCGCCGAACCGGAGTCGGGCCTTGGAAATGAACTTCCGGTTCGCAATGACCGGAATTCCGTTCAACGTCTGGCCGGTCAGCACCTTGAACTCGGCTTCGAGCTCGAGGGAAACCTCCTCGGAGTCATGCACCTTGGGAGTCGCCTTCAGCACCAGCCCCAGGTCTTCGAAGTTGAACGAGGGCGGCGGCGTGAACACGGGCTGGTCGGGAGTGCCGGCGGGCGCGCCGAAATAGCCGACCGACAGGATTGGATACTTGTCGCCCAAGTGGAAGGTGGCCGGCTGGCCATCGAGGGAACGGACCTCGGCCACCATCAGACTGCGCGCCTCGGCGCGCGCCATCGTGGCAAACATCTCGGCGTTGGTGATTCCCAGGCCGAAGAAGCTCCGCCCCGCGCCGAAGACCAGGTAGTTCCGGATAGCGGACGGAAAATCGGGCGCTGAATTCCAGATGCTGCTGAGCCACACCAGCGGAGACCGCGTCGGCAGGTTCAAGCCGTAGCTGGTCGAAGCCGACTCGCTGAGCTCGAGCAGCTCGAGTTGGATCGCCACCTCCGGCTTGTGGCGCGCTAACAGCCGGAACAGCTCGAGAGCCGGCTTCACCTTCGAGACACGGTCACGCACCACCACGATCCGCCGCACGGAGTCGACCTGCAACCGCTGCATCTCGAGGGTCTGCTGGACGGTTCGCGCCAGCTCCTGCGCCTCCTGCACAGTGACCGGATGAGGAATGGGGATCGAGACGGTCATGGTCGGCTCGAGCTCCTGCCGCTTCTGCGTGTTGTCGCGGACCACCAGCGCGCGCTTCGGGCTGATCGGCACCAGGAACGAGCCGGTCGCCGCCTCCAGGGCGCGGATCGCTTCGCGGTAGTCGGCTTCCTGGAGACCGAACTTCAAGCCGGTGAGCGTCTGATAATCGCTGTCGAAGATGACCTCCAGCCCGAAGCCGCGGCTCACCTTTTCCCAGAGCGCCCTGGAATCGCCTGTCAAATCGAACGACTGGCGGCTGGCGCCGGCGGCGAGCTCGACGGGTGGTTGCGGCCGGCGCACTTCGGCGAGCTCGTCCTCGGTGATCCGGTCCTGTTCAGACTCCGGCTCGGCGGCCGCGGCGGCCGCGTCTTGCGGGAGCAGCCCGGCCGCCAGCGTCGCCCGTGTGCGCAGCGCCTGGCTGCGAGCCCAGTAGGCGGGGTTTCGGCTGTCGGCGGCGGCCGCCTGTGCATAAAGCAGATAGGCGCCGACGAAATCCTGCTTGTGTTCGGCCTGGCGCGCACGGCGAGCCAACTGTCGGGCCGAGGGGTTCGCCGCCGGCAGGGTCCAGGGGAGAAGCAGGGAGAGGCACAAGGGCAGCCAGCGACGAGACCAGACCACGAAGAGACTGACGCAGCAAGGGATGGGGGCGTGCAGTAAACCTTCCCGCCCTTCCCGCCGATCTACACTGCGAGGGACTGTCCTGCTATGGCCACTTTAGCCGGGGTAAAACCGGCCTTTGCCCCGCCCGCGCCCCAGACCATGGAGAACCTGGGAATCCCGCAATCGTTGGTACTCGATCTGGTGCTACGGCGGCTGATGATGGAAGGTTTCAGCAACCTGCATTCGCTCAGCCAGTCTTTGAAGCTGTCGCTGCCCGTCATCGACGTTGCGTTTCGTCACCTGCGCGGTCAGCAGTTGGTGGAAGTCAAAGGCATGATCGGCAACGACTACTCGTTCGTGCTGTCGCAGGCGGGCAAGAATCTGGCGTCGGACCGGTTTCAAATCTCCCAGTACGCCGGCGCGGCGCCGGTGTCGCTGAAGGATTATGCCGCCGCTACGCGCGCTCAGGCGGCCCAGGTGGCGGTGGACCGGAAGGCATTGCGATCGGCGCTTTCCGACCTGGTGACCACCGACCGGTTGCTGGACAGTTTGGGTCCGGCGCTGATTTCGCAAAGCTCGATCTTCCTCTACGGCCCGTCCGGCAACGGCAAGACCAGCATTGCCGAGCGCATGTTGCGGATCTACCAGGATGCCGTTCTGTTGCCGTATGCGGTCGAGGTCGACAACCAGATCATCAGCCTGTACGATCCGGTCGTTCACCAGAAGCTCGAGATGGATGACCCGGAGATCGACCCGCGCTGGGTCCTGTGCCGACGCCCGTGCATCGTGGTCGGCGGCGAGCTGATTCCGAGCATGGTCGAGCTGCGGCTGGACGATTCCTCGGGCATCTACGCCGCCCCGCTCCAGATGAAAGCCAACAATGGCATTTTTATCATCGATGACTTCGGCCGCCAGCTCATGTCGCCCCGCGATCTGCTGAACCGCTGGATCGTGCCTTTGGATCGCCGGGTCGACTACCTGACCCTGCGCTACGGGGTCAAGTTCCAGATTCCCTTCGAGTTGATGGTGGTCTTCTCGACCAATCTGGACCCGCACAGCCTGGCCGACGAAGCCTTCCTGCGCCGCATCCACAACAAGATCTATATCGAGCCGGTGGACACTGCCACGTTCGATAACATTTTTCAACGCGTGGTGGCCGCGCAAAAGATTCCCACCGAGACCGACAGCGCCCAGTATCTCCGAACGCTCGTGCTGGCCGATGGCCGCACCGAGCTGCGCGCCTGCTATCCGTTCGATATCTGCAACATTCTGGTGTCGATCAGCGAATACGAACGGCGTCCCGTGCAGATGACCAGGGTGGATCTGGACCGCGCCGTCGGCCTCTACTTCGCCAAGAGAGAAAACGGCTTGGAATAATCTCGCGGCGTCGGCGTGGTTGACGGTATTCGAGTCCCCCGCGGTCTGCCTGATAAAATGGTCTCCGCATGACGGACTTACGCTACCCCATCGGAGAGTTCCAGATGCCGGCCTCCGTTGATTTCGATGCGACCCGCGAACATATTGCCCGCATCGAAGAAACGCCGGCCAGGCTAAGGACCGTTGTCGCCGGCCTGGGGCCGGAGCAGCTCGATACTCAGTACCGCCCGGGCGGATGGACCCTGCGCCAGGTCGTGCATCACCTGGCCGACAGCCACCTGAACAGTTACGTGCGCTTCCGGCTCGCCTTGACCGAATCGGAGCCGACCATCAAGCCGTACGACGAGAAGCTGTGGGCGGAGCTGGGCGACGCGCGGCGGGCCCCAGTCGAGATTTCGTTGACATTGATCGAGTCTCTGCACCAGCGTTGGGTGCTGTTGCTGCGGTCGCTCGCAACGGCCGAGCTGGTGCGTGCCTACCGTCACCCCGAGCTCGGTGTGGTGCGGCTCGAACAGAACCTGGCGCTCTATGCCTGGCACGGCGCTCACCACGTCGCCCAGATCCGGTCGCTGCGCGAGCGAATGAACTGGTAGGGTCGGCGGCCGAGGGCCGGAACGGGTGGATACTCCTACGCTTGCAACCGATAGATGCCTATGGGATGCTGGGATTCTGGGGGCTCCTCCCTCTGCTCGCT
>Ga0247727_10012835_pt1 | contig 14276 bp, 15 predicted proteins | sample WisWelCaveWW1625_FD_202498 | JGI IMG/M metagenome (GOLD analysis project Ga0247727, IMG submission 202498) | Biofilm microbial communities from Wishing Well Cave, Virginia, United States - WW16-25 | ecosystem: Environmental > Aquatic > Deep subsurface > Groundwater > Cave microbial mat | place... | reverse complement strand
ATCTTCAGAGATTTTTAGATTATCATTCTCCCGGGAAATTTTCATTTCACCATTTGATTTTCTTAAACGATGGAAAAATCGTAGCCGTGTTGCCGGGGTCATTAAAAACCGGCGTTTTTGAATCGCCAGTGGGCGCCAGCTTCGGCAGTATTGTGACTGATGATCTCAAATTTTCAGCCGCAATGGATCTGGTCTCAGCGCTGCTGGATTATGGACGGAAACATGGCATCAGGGAATTTATGCTGACCTCCGCACCGCTGATCTATGAAAAATTTCCCAATCAAAATCTCGACTTCGCGATGCTCTGGCAGGGGTTTAAGTACGATACACATTATATCTCAAGCGCTATCAAACTGGATCCAGACCGCGATATCATCAGTAGATTTCAAACAACTGTACGAAATTATGTCCGGAAAACATTGCGCGATCCGCATTTGCACGTCGAGATAAACGAAGATTACGAGGCGTTCTATCCGATCCTGCTGCAAAATTTAAGCAAGCATAACGTAAAACCGACTCATTCACTTGAAGACCTCATGCGATTGCGAAAGTTGTTACCGGAGAATTTGAAACTGTTTATGGTTTATTACAAAAATAAACCCATTGGCGGCTCTTTGGTGTTTTTTTGCAACGAGCGTGTGGCTTTGTGTTTTTACAATATGATGTTATATGAATACGCGGAACACAAACCCATCCACCGGGCGATGTACGAGGTCGTCAAGTTTGCCACCGAAAATGGCTATTGCTACGTCGATACCGGTGTGTCGCAAGACACGGCTGCCAGCAATCCAATGGCCCCCAATATGAATCTGATCGCGTTTAAAGAAACGTTCAACGCGAAAACGATCATGCGCAATACGTTGAAAATCAAACTCTGATCAAGCTCATCACTTCCTTTGAATCTGGGCGAGAATTTGGCTGGCGACGTGGACGGGATCATGTTTTCTTTTCACCCATTCTTTTCCCTTTTTTCCCCACTCCTCCCGCAAATCCACTGACTCGATAAATGGGGTCAACTTATCGGTAATGGTATCTGCCGAAACATTGATGAACGGATGCTCTCCCAACACCGCTTCAAAGTCGGGCAGAATTTCGACAGCAGTAGGAATGCCCATCGCCAACGCCTCAAGACTATTTACTCCATAGCCAAGCTCGCCGATGGTGTCCACAAAGATATCGCAACTTGCTTTTAACTTCAGGGCGCCCCCATGGGGTAGGTTTTCAATGAGAACGATCTCCAGAGGATATTTTTTCTGCAATACCTCGATCTGCTTCAGGATAGCTTCCGTACCTTTGGCGTAACGATTGGTGGGGGCATGTCCGATTCGTATTTTGTCGCAATAGTTTTGAACAGGCTTTTCAAATTCGATCAACTCGAATGGGAAAGGCATAAATTTTAGTCCGGGATACAGGAGAGTATGATCGAACTCAAATGTAAATCGATGCTCCGCTAATTCGTCAACCGCCGGGATGATGCCGCGGGTTCTCAAATCGCTGCCGCAATAACAAACCATGATCCGGGTTCCCTTCTTGTGCAATTCCCGCACGATTTTGCCGCTGCGCAAAAATCCAACGCCACCATCCAGAAACAGAATATCAAAAGACTCGATATCAATAGCTTGCAAAAATTTTCGAACCCTCCCTTCCCAGATAAAATCGCGAGCTTTGAACATAACCCCGTCGACTACATTGGCGGGGGTCCATACAGGGGGGCGATTTATTATTTGTCTTCTTCGATTCGTCAAGGTCGATTTCTGAGGAGAGGACAGCCTCTTCCAGAATTTTAAATAATCCGTAGCCACAAACGGCAGGTCGAGACAGAAATCCTCGTCATCAAATCGTTGAAACGTCTTATACAGGGTGACGAGATAGCTGTCGTGTCCCAATTTTCTTTCAGCTTTTACGAGGGTAGCGGGGACGCGGGCGTAATTTTCAACTGCAAAATGAAGAATTTTCATTTCGCGATTATTGGCTTGCCCAGCAGCTTGACCATGATGGCTTTTTGAACGTGCAGCCGGTTTTCGGCTTCATCGAATACGATGGAGTGTGGCCCGTCGATGACGTCGTCGGTGATTTCATCGCCGCGGTGGACGGGCAGGCAGTGCATCACCAGGCAATTGGGCTTGGCCGCCTTCAGCAATTCCTGGTCGATGCGATAATTTCTGAACACCAGTTTTCGCCGCGCGGCCTCGGCCTCCTGCCCCATGCTGGCCCAAACGTCGGTGTAGAGCACATCGGCATCGTGGGCGGCTTCAAAAGGATCACGGATAGTTTTGATTTCGCTGACCCCAGTACGTCGAGCGTTGCTTAAAATTTCGGAATTGGGCTCGTATTCCTGCGGACAGGCGAGATGCAATTTCATGGGTATTTTCGCCGCCATGTTCACCCAGGAATTGGCCACGTTATTGCCGTCGCCAATGTAGGCAATTTTCAACTCTGGCTTGGGATCTCTTTTTTCGTAAATGGTAAACAAGTCGGCCATGATCTGACAGGGGTGCAGCAAATCCGTCAGGCCATTGATCACCGGCACTGTGGCATGTCGGGCCAATTCTAAAATATCCTCGTGGCCAAACAAGCGCGCCATAATCAAATCGACATAGCGGGAGAGCGTTTGCGCCACGTCACCAAAAGATTCGCGCTTCCCCAGTTGGATATCATTAGGTCCCACATACAGCGCGTGCCCGCCCAATTGGAACATGCCGACTTCAAACGACACCCGGGTGCGCGCCGAGGGTTTCTGGAAAATCATCGCCAGAGTTTTGCCGGCCAGATACGGATGCGGCTCGCCCGCTTTTTGTTTGGCTTTGAGGGTTTTCGCGAGATCGAAAATTTCGCTGATTTCGTCTCGGGTTAAATCCGCGATTGACAGAAAATCTTTTTTCAACGACGTAACTCCTCAGTCGCCGTTAAAATCACTTTTGGTCAACTTAAAGGGTGCGACCATCAAAAGAAAAAGTTTGATCCTCGGCGAGAGCATAGTAATGTAACGTCAAGACAAAGCTTCCGCTATCTGCGAGTCAATGGCCTCTACCGGTTGGCTCTCCAGATATAAAGTGTCGTAGCTCAGGTCCAAGCCCACAGGCCATTCCACGGAACCGGCCACCACCCGCGCCGCTTGAAAGAGAGAGGGATTTTGCAATCGACAAAAAATACCGCGACTCAAATAGGGCTTCATGTCAAAAATTCGCCATCCTACATTTTCAAACTCCAACGCCAACTGATAGTTTTCCAGGGCTCTGACGCTCTTGACATACGGATTCATAATTACCTCTTATTTTAATGGATCAATCTTGAATAATTCATTGCCAGTAACAGCCAGTTTCCAGTTGGCTATAAGTTCATCTTTATGGATTTCAATCCATGCGCGCACCAACTTTGCCTTACTTGCGGGTAGTTCGCCAGCCAAAATATTCCCGTCCAAGATGTTAATTACAGCTTGTGAATCAGAATATTCGACGTGAATGTGAGGCTCATGATGCTGTTTATCATCGAAAAAGTACATCCTTACAATTACGCCATAGAACATGGACAAAATCGGCATAAACATTCCCTGATAGCATAGTCTTAGTTGTTCAAGAACTGGGATTTCGGCTCCGAGCTTTCTTAACTAAAAAGAGACTATAAAATATACCGGCTCAGGTCTTCGTCCTCCACAATGTCCCGCAAGGTATCGCGGACGATTTCGCGCGTGATCTTCAATCGCTTAATTTCCTGATCCGGAACTTTAAACAGAAAATCCTCCAACAGCGCCGTTAGCACTGTGTGCAGTCTTCTGGCGCCGATGTTCTCGGTTTTGTTATTTACCTCGCTGGCAATTGCGGCAATCTCTTCGATGGCTTCGTCCGTAAATTCCAGCCCCACGCCTTCGGTGCGAAGCAGCGCGATGTACTGTTTCAGCAACGCATTCTCCGGCTCTTTCAAGATGCGTACAAAATCCTTGGCGGTGAGCTTGTGCAACTCCACCCGGATGGGAAACCGACCCTGCAGTTCCGGAATCAAGTCGGAGGGCTTGGAAACATGAAACGCGCCGGAGGCAATAAACAAAACGTGATCGGTTTTAACCATCCCGTATTTGGTGAACACGCTCGTCCCTTCCACCACCGGCAGCAAATCGCGCTGCACCCCCTCGCGCGACACGTCCGGGCCGGCAGTGTTGTCCTCCCCGGCAATTTTATCGATTTCATCCAGAAACACGATACCGGAATTTTGCGCCCGCTGGATGGCTTCCTGCACCACCTGCTCCATGTCAATCAACTTTTGTGCTTCTTCTTGAATCAGGTGGTTGCGGGCTTCGGAGATTTTCATTTTGCGGCGCTTGGTTTTTTTCGGCATCATGCCGCCAAAAATATCGTGCAGATTCACCCCCATTTCTTCCACGCCCATCGGCGAGATGATCTGCATCAGCGGAAACTGTTCGGCCTGGACGTCCAGCTCCACCATGCGCTCCTCTAATTCGCCGTTCTGCAGCCGCGTTTTAAATTTTTCGCGGTTGCGTTTATACCGTTCCTCCGCGTCGTCAGGCTCCGAATTTTCCCCTTCGGTTCTTTTTTTGCTTTTTGGAGACGGTGGCAACAACAATTCCAGCAGCCGCTCCTCGGCGTGCCGATTCGCCAGCTCCTCCACTTCCGCCGTCTTTTCCGATTTCACCATGGAAACCGCCAAGTCGACCAGATCGCGAATGATAGACTCCACGTCGCGGCCGACGTACCCCACCTCGGTAAATTTCGATGCCTCGACTTTAATAAACGGCGCGTTGGCCAACCGTGCCAGCCGGCGCGCGATTTCGGTTTTACCCACACCCGTCGGGCCGATTAAAATGATATTGTTGGGATAAATTTCCTCGCGCAAATTTTCAGGCACCTGCAGGCGGCGCCAGCGGTTGCGCAGCGCAATAGCCACCGACTTCTTGGCCTTATCCTGGCCAATTATGTATTTGTCCAATTCTTGAACAATCTGGCGGGGAGTAAATTCCTTTATATCCGGCAGGTCGGGCATGGCGATTCCTTATAATTTATAGTTCTTCGATGGTGAGATCGGAGTTGGTATAAATGCAAATGCTGGCGGCGATTTTTAAGGACTCCTCGACAATCTTGCGGGCATCCAAATCCGAAAATTTCAGCAAGGCGTTGGCGGCTGCCATAGCATAGCCGCCTCCCGAACCGATGGCGATGATATTTTCATCGGGCTCAATAACATCACCGGTGCCGGAAATCAGGAAGATGCTCTTTTTGTCCATGACGATAAGCTGGGCCTCGAGGCGCCTCAGGTAGCGATCAGTGCGCCACTCTTTGGCCAGCTCGACCGCGGCGCGGCTTAAATTGCCGCCGTACTGTTCAAGCCGCCCCTCAAACTTTTCGAACAACGTGAACGCGTCCGCCGAAGCGCCGGCAAAGCCGGCTAACACGGCATCGTTGTAAATCTTGCGAATTTTTTTGGCCCGCGATTTGAGAACGGCTTCGCCAAAGGTGACTTGTCCATCGCCGCCCAGGGCGCCTTTGCCTTTGTGGCGGACTGCTAAAATGGTCGTGCTTTTGATGGTATTCATGAGGCAGGCGTTAGATTTTTCTTCGCAATCGCGAGACCGGAATCATCATCTGTTCGCGGTATTTGGCCACCGTCCGTCGCGCCACGGTGTACCCCTTTCCTCTCAACATCACGGCGATTTTCTGGTCGTTGAGTGGCTTGTTGGGATCTTCCTTTTCGATGATGTCTTTGATCAGGGCTTTGATGGTTTTGTTCGATACGTCTTCGCCGTCATCGCTCTTGATGCGCTCGCTGAAAAAATATTTCAACTCCAGCACCCCGTACTCGGTCTGGACATATTTGCCATTGGTTACCCGGCTGACGGTCGAGATGTCCATGCCGATTTCATCCGCAATGTCTTTGAGGATCATCGGCTTTAAAAAATCCTTGCCGTGTTCAAAAAATTCGCGCTGCTTTTCGACAATGGTCCCCATCACCCGCAAGATGGTCGCCCGGCGCTGGTGGATGGAATTGATGAGCCAGCGCGCCGACTCCAAACTCTGACGGATGTAATCCCGTGTCTCCTTGGTGGAACTTTTTTTATCCAGCAGCAATTTCTTGTAGGAATTATTGATGCGCAGGTGGGGAATATTCCAGTCATTCATGATAATGCGAAATCCGCCGTTATCGCGCTCCACCACCAGGTCCGGCACGATCACGTTCTGGTGAAACAGGACGTACCCTTCGCCCGGCTTGGGATTCAATTTGGTGATCTCTTCGATGGCGGCGCGAATATCGTCAAACGTGATATTCATTTGCTTGGCAATTTTTTCATAACGCTTGTTGGTGAAATCATTAAAATGTTCCTTGAGAATTTCGATGGCCAGCTTGTTATTTGGGTCTTTGTCCATCATCTGCACCAACAGACATTCCTGCAGATTGCGCGTCCCGATGCCTACCGGATCAAACCGTTGAATAACTCTCAACACTTTGTCCACAGTCTCCAGACTGACATCGAGATTTTCGGCTATGTTCTCAACCGAGTAGGTCAGGTAGCCATCTTCGTTGATGCTCCAGATGATATATTCGCCAATCACCATCTCTTTTTCCGATAAATTGGTCATGTGGAGCTGAGTCATGAGATGTTCGGGCAGGGTGGTTTGAGAAACTTCGGGTCGTTCAAAAACTTCGGGATTCTCCTCCCGCGGCAGCTTAAATTCGTAATTGTCCTCGTCGTTTAAAATCGTATCCCAATCTACCTCTTCTTTTTCCATTTCAGCGATGGCGTCCTCTTCGGGCTCGGATTCGCCATCTTTATTATCATCGGTCGCCTCTGCTTCCACGGCCACGACCGGTTCTTCTTCCATCTCTTCTTCCATCTCCTGCTCCATGACTTCATCAATTTCCAACAGCGGATTCATTTCGAGCTCGAGCTTTATTTTTTGCTCCAGACTCAAAATGGGAAGCTGGAGCAGAGATGACAGCAGAACCTGCTGCGGCGACTGTTTTAACTGCAGACTCAGTCTTTGAACTAAATTTGGCATGGTTCACATCCCATTCTAAAATAACTTAAACTTCTGTATCCGGAGTGTAACCCCGAAACGTCGGGGGTGTCATCTATCGATTCAAAGTAAACTTTTCGCCTAAGTATAGCTTGCGCGTCGCCGGGTCGGTGGCCAGAAACTGCGCCGTTCCCGACTTGAGCATCACCCCATCGAACATAAGATACGCGCGGTCGGTAATCGAGAGCGTCTCGTGGACATTGTGATCCGTAATCAAAACCCCGATGCCCTTGGCTTTCAATTTTTGCACAATATTCTGAATGTCCTCCACCGCAATCGGGTCGACGCCCACAAACGGCTCATCCAGTAAAATGAACTTCGGGCTGGTCACCAGCGCCCGGGTAATCTCCACCCGCCGCCGTTCGCCGCCCGAAAGGTTGTATGCCTTTTGTCTGGCCAAAGGCGCAACGTTAAGTTCCTCCAGCAGCGCTTGCAGTCGTGTGTTGCGTTCTTCATTTGTTATATCTAATGTTTCCAGAATAGCCAGAATATTTTCCTCAACGGTCAATCTCTGAAAAATCGACGGCTCCTGCGAAAGATAGCCAATTCCCAATCGCGCCCGTTTGTACATAGGAAAATTGGTAATATCGTTTTCATACAGAAAAATCCGTCCACTGTTCGGCCGAATCATGCCGGTAATCATGTGAAAGGTGGTGGTTTTACCGGCGCCATTCGGCCCCAACAACCCTACGATTTCCCCTTCGTTAACATTGATGCTGACCTCATTGACGACTTTGTGCTTTTTATAAATCTTGACAAGTCCATCGGTTCTTAGCATAAGATGTAAAGTCGCTCTGCCTAAATTTTCGGCGGCGAGTATTTGCCCATCGACAGTTCCGGATCGCTGGTAACCCGCACGCGCTGTGCCTCGCCGTTTTCAAGGAAAACCTCAATTTTATCACCGGTTACTTCGTTCAGTCCTTTGTATTCATTTTTTTCAATAACATGATACAAACTGGTCGCCTGATTGAAAACCACAACCTTTGCCAACTTTTTATCCTGGAAATAAAATTCCATGGCTTGCCCCGTCAATTTGTTGACCCATCGTCCTTTGTTCAGCGTGTCGGCATCGGCGGTAACCAGTCCGTTGCCTTTGACCTGCGCCCGCGCCAGTTGCGCATCTTCCAGGTACAGCCACAGGGTGTCCCCGGAAATTTCGTGATTGGATTGCAGCACCTTGGGGCTTCCCGTCAGCACGGTTTTTTCTTCCTTCTTGAAATATTCGGCGCGCTGGCAGGTGGCTTCCGTGCGCGGCTGAACAATTCGCACCGCGCCCTCGGCCACGGTGCGCTCGCCGCCCTCGAATACCTCCATCGTGTCGCCGAAGATGCGCATGGTCTCGATACCCAAGCTGTCTAATTTAATGAGCACCGGCTGCAAAACCACTTTTCCAAATTTTTGCGAACGAAAATACTCGGCGTAGCCACCGGTGAGCACCGTGCGCTCTTTGGGATTGGCGATGCGCACGTTGCCTTCGGAGACGAGCTTATTTTCCCCTTCGTAGTAGACCAGGCGATCCGCAGTGGTGGTGTCCGACTCGGTAATGCTGAGCACGCGGCCGCTGGCGATTTGCTTTTTCTCATTTTGATAAAAATAAACCGTGTCGGCGCGCAGCGTTCGGGATTCATTGCAAATATGCACGTGCCCGATGAGCGCCACCGGGTCGCGATCGATGGCCTGGGTTGCGGCGTCGCATTTGATGACCGTGCTGCCCTGTTGAAACTCGACCTGCCCCTGCAGCTTTTGATACGTCTGCTGGCCAATGGTTTCCTGTTTCAACTGATCGGCGTGGATTAAACGCAAACGCTCGTCTTTCTCGCCCGCGTACAAGAAGGAGAAAGCGGCACACATAAGCAGGCCAATAATAATTCTCTTATCGCTCTTCATTTTCTGTATTCGCAGCGTTGTCGTCGAATTTGAGATTCAATTTGCGTTGGGTTACGCCATACGGCTTTTTAATCGTCCAATTTTCCAGACCAACGGCGGATTCGAAGCCGATGCCGTAAAGCGTATCCCGTTCCGCCGTGATGACTCGCACAAACTCGTCCGAAAAAAACTTGCCCTGCCGATCGTTCCAGGTCAATCTGTTGGTATTCAAATTAAACCCTTTGCTGGAGGTCACCACCACCTGGCCGGTTAACTCGACGTTGCTATTGGCTTCGTTCAGAACCGCCTCCTCCGAATGGGCGTTAGAGGCGGGCACACCGCGGCCGTCGCATAATTCAATATCCACTCCCTGAGTCATTTTAACCAGCTTCTTCTTGGAAAATCTCTGCATGTAGCCATAGTGAATTTTCGACGTGGCCCTCCCCTGGCGGGTCGATACCAAGGTCGCATTCCAGCTTTCCTGATCCGGAATTTCGGATAAATCCGGCGGGTTGGACGCCAGCTCCTGCTTTCCCTGGCACGCCAAAACCAGAATGGCAATAACAGGAAAAATTAATTTTTGAATCCTATCCATATTTATCGATTTGAAAAATCCGTTACGAATGAAGAGCGCTGCGAGTCGCCTTGGCTGATTTATGACGACGGCCCTGGTACTCCAAAGCCGCCCGGACAAAATCGCGAAACAGCGGATGCGGCTTGAGTACCCGCGACTTTAATTCGGGATGAAACTGCACGCCCACAAACCAGGGGTGATCTTTGAGTTCGATGATTTCCACGAGATTGGTTTTCGGATTGACACCAGAGGCCAACAGCCCTTTTCGCTCCAGTTCGTCAACAAACAGATTGTTGATTTCGTAGCGATGGCGGTGCCGCTCGCTGATCTTATCCTGTCCGTAAATTTCAAACGTGCGTGTCCCGCGCTTGATTTTGCATTCGTACGCGCCCAGCCGCATGGTTCCACCCAAGTTGTGAACACTCTTTTGCTCCTCCATCAAATCCACTATGGCGAATTTGGTATTAGGAGCGAATTCGGCGCCGTTGGCGTTGGTCATGCCGCAAACATGGCGGGCAAATTCGATGATGGCGCACTGCATACCGAGGCAAATCCCGAAAAACGGCACCCGGTTTTCCCGCGCGTGTTTGGCCGCGTTAATTTTTCCTTCGATGCCGCGGTGGCCGAACCCGCCGGGAATCAGCACGCCCGCCACATCGTCAAACAGATGGCGCACGCCATCCTTTTCAATCTCCTCCGAATCAATCCATTTCAGCTCCACAGCCGCGTGGTTCACCACGCCGGCGTGTGCAAACGCCTCGATAATGCTTTTATAAGAATCCATCAAGTCGACGTATTTCCCGCAGATGGCGATGCGCACGGTTTGCTCGGGTTTTTTGACCCGGTTTACAAAATCCTGCCAGCGTGAAAGATCTGGCTTGATGGTTTTCAGTCCAAGCTTTTGCACGATGCTATCGCCGACCCCGCCTTCTTCAAAAATCAGCGGAACTTCATAAATCGTCTCTACGTCGCGCGCTTCGAATACTGCCTGTTTGGGCACGTTGCAAAATAAACCAATTTTATTTTTCAGCTCGTCGTCCAAATGACTTTCGCAGCGGCAAAGCAGAATATCCGGTTGAATGCCAATCTCACGCAGACGCATGACCGAGTGCTGCGTGGGTTTGGTTTTGAACTCGCCCGCGGCCTTGACAAACGGCACGAGCGTCAAATGAATGTTGAGCGAGTTTTCCCGTCCCACTTCCAGGCAGAGCTGCCGAATCGCTTCCAAAAATGGCAGGCTTTCGATATCGCCGACCGTCCCGCCCACCTCAACGATAACCGCATCGTAGATCACGTCATCGTGTCCCGCCTGTCGAATGCGGTTTTTAATTTCGTCGGTGATATGCGGAATGACCTGAACGGTTTTGCCGAGATAATCTCCGCGGCGCTCTTTGCTGATGACGGTGTAATAAATCTGCCCGGTGGTGGTGTTGTTTCGCTGCGTCATATCCTCATCGATGAAGCGTTCATAGTGACCGAGATCGAGGTCGGTTTCGGCGCCGTCGTTGGTGACGTACACCTCGCCGTGCTGATACGGACTCAACGTGCCGGGGTCCACGTTCAAATACGGATCCAGTTTAAGTATCGTCAATTTCAAACCACGGGCTTTCAACAGCAATCCAATCGAAGCGGAGGCAATGCCTTTGCCCAACGAAGAAACCACGCCGCCGGTGATGAAAATGTATTTTGTATGTTCGTTAACTGCCACGTCGTAAGCGGGTTTTTATTTTTAGCCGATGACTTTGGGAACGCTGAAATAGCCGTGCCGCCGCGCCGGCGCATTTTTAAGAGCGTCCTCTTGCGTTAGCGAGCTTTCCACCTCATCCTCGCGATAGACATTTTTCAAATCGATGACATGCGAAGTCGGCGCGATCTTTTCGGTAACAAGTTCATTCAGTTTTTCCATGTAGGCAACAATTTGCGCCAGCTCGTCAGCAAGCTTCTGTTTCTCTTCTGCGCTGAATTGCAACTTCGCCAGCGCCGCTACTTTATCGACTTCGGAGATCGTTAAGGACATAGCAACATTAAAAAATTAAATGAACAACACGAAAGTAATATAAAACAATTCACCTGCATTGTCAAGGCTTAATTCTTACGGTGGCATACTGTTTGTAGATGGCGCTGCACCAGTGCTTGATCAAACGCGGTACAAACAAAAAAGCGGCTTTCGCCGCTTTAAATTTACTTCGATTTCGATCACGCGCTTTTCGTGACGACGTGCACCTGCTTTTTATACCGCCCCATTCTCTGGAATTTAACCACGCCGTCGACTAACGCAAAAAGCGTGTAATCCTTGCCAATTCCCACATTGTCGCCGGCATGAACGCGCGTCCCTCTTTGCCGGACGAGTATGCTGCCGGCGGTCACCGTTTGGCCGTCAAAACGCTTAACGCCCAAATACTGCGGTTTGCTGTCGCGTCCGTTTTTCGAACTGCCTACACCTTTTTTATGTGCCATGATCTCTCCTTGCTTTCACCCTTCGTCTCCGCCCAGGGTGAGGTTAGCTGATTTTGAATGTTGACGCAAATTTCATGGTGAGCCCTTCGATAAACCCACAGCCGCAGGAGTAAACCTTCCGTCTCACCATGAAACTGTGCACCAGACCTATTTTGTAGATGTGTGCTTGCTAATCCCTTCAATTTTGATCGAAGTAAAATCCTGCCGATGCCCGCGCTTCACTTCGTATCCTTTGCGGCGTTTCTTTTTGTAGACTATAATTTTTTTGCCGCGTTCAAATCCGAGAATTTTTGCTTTTACCTTGGCGCCCTCAAGAAACGGTTTGCCCACCGCAACCTTGCCTTTATCCGAAATCAACAGGACTTTGTCAAACTCGACTTTCTCGTCGACCTGGCCGTCCACTTTCGGCACCAAAATTTTGTCGTCCTTGCTGACCTTGAATTGCTGACCTGCAATATCCACGATAGCGTACATGCACAAAATCCTCCGCTTTAGAATTCATCAAATTTTTTAAGATAGAAACTGATCGGTTATTTCGGCCTGCTCATTTTTTAAGAACATCTTAAACTGATCGGTTTTCAAAGAGTCGTCTCTTATGACCTCGATATATACCTTGTACTTCCACATCAACTTTCTAGCTTTGCTAACCATCCCCTTGGTGATATAATCGGCGATGGAGGAATGAACCGCCAGCTTGAGCGACCACTCGGGCCGCTCGGTTTTAAAGCGTCTAATCCATCGCTCAATTTTGGTGAGAATCGTGCTTTTGGAACTGACTCGTCCTAACCCTTCGCAGGTTGGGCACGGTTCGCTGAACGCATAGAGCAGGCTCGGCCGCACCCGCTCTCGGGTCATCTCAATCAGACCGAATTCGCTGATGTGGCTGATACTCGACTGCGCCCGATCTTTGCGCAGCTCACGGCGAAATTCCTCATACAAGCGCCGTTTGTTATTCGGATCCAGCATATCGATGAAGTCGATTACGATCAGCCCGCCGATATCCCGCAGCCGCAACTGGTGCGCAACTTCTCTCGCCGCCTCCAAATTTACCTTAAGAGTGGCTTCCTCCGGTTCTTTTCCTCCAATATATTTTCCACTGTTCACATCGATGGCGACCAGCGCCTCGGTGTGATCGACAATAATGTATCCCCCGCTCGGTATCCAAACTTTGCGTGAAAGACTTTTTTCAATTTCCGCTTCAATGCCAAATATATCGAAAATGGGTTTGGAACTTCTGAAATACTCGACCCGATTGGCAAGCGATGGCGCCACATCCTCAAGGTAGACGGTAATCTCGCCGTAGAGCTTCTTGGAATCAATGAGCACGCGATCGACGTCGCTGGTGAACAGGTCGCGAATCACGCTGGATGCCATGCCCACGTCCTTGTAAATGAGCGCTGGTGGAGATATGCGTTTAAGCTTTTTTTCCAACTTTTTCCATTTCTTTAAAAGACTCTCCAGGTCGGCTCGCAACATGGCTTCATCTTTATATTCCGCGACCGTGCGGACTATCAAACCAAAACCGTCCGGTTTAATCTCGCGGCTGATGGTTTTGAGTTTCTTTTTCTCCTTGAAGCTGCTAATTTTTTTGGATACCCCGATGATATCGGAATTGGGCACCAGCACGAGAAATCGACCTGGAAACGAAAGCTCGGTGGATACTCTTGCCCCTTTTCTCTGGATGGGTTCTTTGATGATCTGAACCAGCAGTTCTTGTCCCTCTTTTGGGACCGGTCGTTCGTTTTTCCCTTTGACATGATTACGCGAGCCGTCAATGTCAATGAAGGACTTATAGTCTGCGAGGAAATCGCCGATGTCTGAAAAATGCAAGAAGGCATCCTGATCGTGCCCGATATCGACAAATGCAGCGTTCATTCCTTTGACGACATTGACTACCTTCCCCAAATAAATGTCCCCTACCATTCTCTCTTTGTCCGGGTGCTCTACGAAAAGCTCAGCCAGCCTACCATTTTCCAATATGGCGATCCTCATTTGCGCAATCGACGAATTAATAATGATTTCCTTTTTCATACTTTGCTTTTTACGCTCCTATCCAACAGTTGAAAAATGGTGACTTTCAACTTTAATTAGTTTCTTTTAAAATTAGGGCTGCAGCGAAATTTTCAAAGAACAAACAAATAAAAAGGGATAATAGTTATCCCTTTTAACTGCTTCAAATTGCAGGCAAAAATAAAAAAAAAATAGATAATTTGCAAGGTTTTTTTAAAGCTTACGAATCACATGTAATCGCTCGATAGAAATGTCAGGTTTAGCGCTCGATAAGAATGTCAGGTTTTTGTTCATTAGGGAATCCATCACTAACGGAGGGATTCCCGACTATGATCGGAACACTG
>Ga0247727_10012834_pt1 | contig 14276 bp, 15 predicted proteins | sample WisWelCaveWW1625_FD_202498 | JGI IMG/M metagenome (GOLD analysis project Ga0247727, IMG submission 202498) | Biofilm microbial communities from Wishing Well Cave, Virginia, United States - WW16-25 | ecosystem: Environmental > Aquatic > Deep subsurface > Groundwater > Cave microbial mat | place... | reverse complement strand
CCAGCCCCTGCGCCTTCACCATGCCGCTGATCTGCCGGCGGACCAGCGGCACCAGCAGCGGCCGCACGAAGGCGGGCAGGAAGCCGAGGTTCCGGCGCGCCGTGGCGGCGCTGTTCTTCGGCGCCCACTGGAAGGCCATCACGTACCAGTAGAGCGACTCGTCGGCCCAGTCCTCGAGCTGGCGCTGCGCCGCCGCTGCCACCGGATCGTCGGCGAGCAGCGGCGGCTTCGGCACCAGCTGATCGAGCCGGCGCAGGATGAAGGTCGAATCGATCACCTTCTCGCCGTCGAACTCGACCACGGGCATCTTCCCGGTCTGCGGGTTCCACCTGCGCAGGTCGGTGGGCCCCTTCGGCTCCACCAGCTCGTAGCCCACCTGCTTCAGCTGGAGCCCCCGCACCACCTTCTCGACGAAGGGCGAGAGCCGTGTCCCGTAGACCGTGACCTGCATGCCTCAGCCTCCCAGCGCCTCGAGGGCGCGTTGATCCTCTTCGACCAGGCCCTCGAAGGACGGTCGGGAGTGGACCCTTTCGACACACAAGTCTCGCGGCCCTCCTGCCGATCTCGAGGGCGTGAAGGACCCGCTCGCCGCCACCACGACTGCCCAGCTGGGCGAAGCCGGGGCCGACCCGGGAGCTGTAGCAGGCACGCCGTGCCTGGTGATGCTTGCCGGACCCGAGCTCGGCCGGCGCATCGAGCTGCCGGTGGGCGAGGCCACGCTCGGCCGCGAGGCGCACTGCGACATCGTGGTGCCGCTCGGCGGCGTCTCGCGCGTGCACTGCGCGATCCGCCGCGAGCCGTCCGGCACCGGCTGCGCGACCTCGGCTCGACCAACGGCACGCGCCGCAACGGCGAGCCGGTGCCGGGGCACGAGGACGTGCTGCTGCGCATCGGCGATCTGATCGCGGTGGGCGGGGTCATCTTCAAGCTGCTCGATGCCACGGGTCCCGAGTTCGACTACCACGACCAGGTGTTCCGCACGATGGCGCTCGACGGTCTCACCCAGGTGCGCAATCGGCGCTCACTCCAGGATGCGCTCGAGACGGAGATCGCACGCAGCCGCCGCCATGGGCACGCACTCTCGCTGCTGCTCATCGACATCGACCACTTCAAGGAGGTGAACGACCAGCACGGCCACCTGTGCGGCGACCTCGTGCTGCGACGCATCGCCGCGCTCCTCGCCCGCCAGGGCCGGCGCGAGAACTGCACGGCCCGCTTCGGCGGCGACGAGTTCGCGATCGTGCTGGCCGAGACCCGCCTCGGCGGCGCGCTGGTCTTCGGCGAGCGCGTGCGCGGCGCGGTCGAGTGCGAAGAGATCGAGGCCGGGGGCGTGCGCATCGAGGTCACCGTCTCGGTCGGCGCCGCCGAGTGGGCGCTCACGATGCAGCAGTCCGAGGATCTGATCGCGGTGGCCGACGCCGCGCTCTACCAGGCGAAAGACGCCGGCCGCAACCGGGTCGCGAGCGGCCGCTAGGTGTCGACAGCTAGGTAGCTGCGCGCGTCGCGCTTCTAGTTCATACCCTGGCTCGGCACCAGGGTCGCGGGCTCGATGCCGAGGCTGCGGAGCGCCTGCTCCCAGAGCCGCTCGTGACTCTCCTCGAACAAGAGCCGCGCGGTCACCGGCACCACGAGCCACGAGCCTTCGGCAATCTCGCGCTCGAGCTGGCCGGGAGCCCAGCCCGCGTAGCCGAGAAAGACCCGCGCACGCAGTGCCGGCGCTCCCGCCACGCGCCGGAGCGCATCCTGCGAGCGCGTCCAGTGGAGGCCGGGGGCGAGCGTCACCACCTCGAGGCCGCGCGCGGCGTCGTCGTCCAGCAGCACCCAGCCCTGGTTCTCTCCGACCGGACCGCCCCAATCGGCACAGGCTTCGTGGTCGCCACGCCAGGCGAGGTCGAGGTTCTGACAGAGCTGCGCCATCGAGAGGTCGGAGCGGCGGTTCACGATCAAGCCGACTGCGCCCTGCCCCACTTCGTGCTCCAGCATCAGCACCACGCTGCGACGGAAGTTCGCATCGAGCACGAGGTCCATCGCGACGAGCAACGAAGGCGCGAGATCCGTGGCCACGAGGCGAAGCTAGCACCTAGGATCCGCGCGATGGGGCCCGAAGTGCTGTGGGAGAGCGTCCGGGGGCAGCTGTTGTTCCTGGGCGTGGCCATCCTCGGCTCCTCGCTGCTGCCGGGGCGCACGCTGGCCCTGCGGATCGGGCTCGCGCCCGGGCGACTCGACGCCGTCCGTGTGCTCGCCCTCGTGCTCGGCTTCCTCGCGCTGTCGAATGCAACACATGGCGCGGTGGTGTGGCTCGGGCTGCTCGAGGGCACGACGCTCGCCGAGATCGACCGGGTCGCAGGGGAGCAGGGCCCGGCACACCCGCTGCTGATCTGGCTTGCGTTCGCGCTCGCGCCGGCGCTCGGCGAGGAGCTGATGTTCCGCGGCTTCCTCCAGCGACTGCTCGCGCTGCGCTGGTCCGGCGCCGTGGCGGTGCTCGGCTCCGCCGCCGTGTTCGGCGCCGCGCATCTCGACGTCGTGCACGGCGCCGCCGCCGGCATGCTCGGCGCCTACCTCGGGGCAGTCGCGCAGCGCAGCGGGTCGTTGCGACCGACCCTGCTCTGCCACGTCGCCAACAACTCGCTTGCGGTGGCGGGCAGCTCCGGCCTGCTGCCCGAGGTCGGCACGACCGGCGCACCGCTCCAGATCACGCTCGGCCTCGGGCTCGCCGCCCTCTGCCTGGCGCTCGGCCTGCGTCCCGGCCGCCTTCAGCCCGCCGCCCCGTCTGCCGATGGAGGTGAGATTCCGTGGGGCGAGAATGAAGACGACTCCTTCGGTCCTGATCGTCGATGACGGCGAGCTCGATGACATCCGCGAGATCCTCGCGGAGCTCGAGGTCGAGTTCGCGCTGCTGCGCGGCGGCGCCATCCCCGACAAGATCGCGCCGCCGAGCCGCCTGTTCGTCGCCACGCCGCGCCGCGCGCTGCTCGCCCAGCACTGGAAGAAGCCGCGCGCCGGCGAGCCTGCGCCGGTGCGCGTCGGCATCGTGGAGGAAGACTCCAACACCTTGCGCGCGATGCTGCGGCGCCTCGGCTTCCACCTGCTGATCCGGCGTCCGGTGAATCAGTACGCGCTCCGCTTGATCCTGCTGCGCGCGATCTATGCCGGCGAGGAGCGACGCCACGAGGATCGTGTCCCGATCGGAGCGCCGGTGGCCTATCGCAACGGCTTCCGGCGCCGTCTCGGAACGATCGCCGAGCTGTCGGCGAAAGGTGGCCGACTGCTCAGCGAGACGCCGCCGCAGGCTGGCTCGCGCATCTCGCTCCAGCTCACCGTCCCCGGCTCGCAGCGCACGCTCTCGTTGCGCGCGCGCGTGGTGCGCGCGTCGGACGAGCCGGTCGTAGACGGCCAGCACGCGGTCGCCTTCGCACTCGAAGATGCAGAGCCCTCGGCCGACCTCGAGCGCATCTTGCTGCACTACCGCAGCGGACCGGCACAGCTGGCCACCGAGTTCGAAGGCGAGCTGGGCGAGCTCGACGGCGAGCCGCAGCTTCCGCTCGCAGCGCCGTCCTCGGACGCCGAGCGCCGCAAGCACGAACGCTTCGTGTTCCGCAGCAAGGTGATCGGCCTGTCCGAGGAAGCCGCCACCGTGCTGGTCGGCCGCGACCTCTCGATCGGCGGCATGCGAGTCGAAGCCGGCGGCCAGAACCTCGAGCCCGGCCTGCGCCTGCGCCTGGCCGTGTTCGGCGCCCCGCGCGAAGAGCCGATCCTCGTGCGCGGCGAGGTGACCCGCTCCGACGACGGAACCTACGGCCTACAGTTCGTCGACGTCGGGGCCGACGCTGCGTCGCGCCTCGAGAAGCTCGTCGCCCACCTGCCGTCGGTCGAGTCGCTCGACCACGACGAAGCGGAAGGCCTCGGCGCCGTCGTCACCCGCATCGTGGGCGTCGACGACTGAGACGTGAGACGGGGACGTTCGTCAAGTTGTCAAGTTGTTCGAGGCGACCTGCACCAACAACTTGACAACTTGACGAACGTCCCCGCTCACCCGCTCACGCTCACGGGGCGAGCTGCGGAGTGGAGCCTGGCGCGGACGCCGGCAGCGCCGCCTCCGCATCGAGCGGCCCGAGCAGCCGCTCTGCCGCGTCCGGGTCGCACCTTCCACCGGGGCAGAAGGAGGCCCGCAGGACCTCGGCGGCCAGCTGGCTGGCCGACCACCACCAGCGCGGGCCCTGCACCGCCACCGTCGCGATCGCGAGCTTCGGATCGTCGGCCGGCGCCACGCCGATGAACCACTCGTAGTGACCCTTCGGCTCGGTGCCATTCAGGCTTCCGGTCTTGCCCGCCACGGAGACGCCCGGCAGCAGGGGCCGTCCACCCCGCGCGCGAAAGGCGCGGCGTGCGGTGCCACGCACGGTCGTGTCCACGAGCCAGCTGCGCAGCTGCGCAGCGAGCTGCGGCGTCAGCACCCGGCGGCTGCCCTCGCCCTCTGGCACCGCCACGCGCTGCCCCTCTGTGTTCCAGGCGCCGGCCACCCAATGCGGCGGCACCAGCTGGCCGTCCGCCAGCGTCGAAGCCAGCTGCGCTGCGTGAAGCGGCGTGATCTCGAGCCCGCCGAGGCCGGCGCCCAGCTCGCCGAGCGCCCACTCGTCTGCGGGCGCCTCGGCCCGGCCGCTCGGGTGGCCGAGCGCCGGCGCCGTGAGCATGCCGAAGCGATCGATCGCGCCGAGCATCGCGTTGGGCCCGACCCGATGCACCGCCCAGCGCGCGAAGCACTGGTTGTTCGATGTGGCGAGCGCCTTGCGCATGTCCGCCTCGTTGCCGCGCCTCGGCGCTTGCAGGCGAGCCCGCGTGAGCCGCCACGGGCTGCCGACGAAGTGACAGGTCTCGTGCGCCGCCTGCGGCGCGCGATCGAGCGTGGCAGCGGCCGTGATCACCTTCACCAGCGAGGCCGCGGGATAGGTCCGGTTCGGTGGGAAGCGCACGGGGTCGGTGGAGGCGTATGCGAGTACGGCGCCGGTGTGTGGATCCATCACCACCACGTGCGCCATCTCGAAACGCCCGCGCTCGAGCGCCTTCCACACGGCTTCGGAGAGCTCGGGGTGGAGCGTGTACTGCAGGCGAATCTCGCCGGCCCCGCTTGCGCTGCGCTCGAGCCGGCCATCCACCATGCGGAGGCCGCGGAACTCCTCCCGCGTCGCGGGCGCAGCGAGCACGTCGGCGTCGAGCCGGCCTCGCGGCGAGAGCACGCGGGCCGGCCGGGGAGGCCCCTCTGCCACGGCCGGCGGCGCGATCGGCTCGTCCTCGCTCGTGCCCGGGACCGCACTCGCGATGAAGCCGAAAGAGAGCAGCAGAGCCGCCGCGATGGTCAGGCGGCCGCGCAGCAGCATGCGGCGCCTTCGCGCGCGGACTCCCCCCAACCAACTCTCCTCCCACGGTCTCGGCGTGGGTGGGGGTACCGCTGCCGAGCCGTCAGATCTGGAACTGGGCTACGTCGAACTCTGCTCTATCGGTCAGACCTGGACGACTCTTGTGACCTCCGGGATCTGGTCCCGGAGCCTCGCCTCGATACCGAATCGCAGCGTGGCCGTCGAGCTGGGGCAGCCGGCGCAGGAGCCCTGCAGCACCACTTCCACGACGCCGTCGTGGAAGCTGGCGAAGACGACGTCGCCGCCGTCCATCGCCACGGCCGGACGGATCTCGTTCTCGAGGATGGTCTTGATGCGCTCCTCGATGCTGCCGGCCGGCGTGTCGCTCTCGGGCGCGTAGCCCGCGCCGAGCGCCGGCTCGCCCGAGGCCACGTGGGCCTTGATCGCGTCCACCACGCCCTGCGCGACGTCCGTCCAGACCAGCTCCTCGCGCTTGGTCACGGTCACGAAGTGCGAGGCCAGGAAGACCGACTCGATGCCGGTCAGCGCGAAGAGCCGCGCTGCGAGCGGCGAGACGTCGGCGCCTACGGGGACCCGGAAGTTTGCCGTCTCGCCGGCCGGCACGATCTCCTTCGAGAGCACCCACTTGATGCTCTGCGGATTCGGGGTGCGCTCGGCGTGCATGCGGAAGTCGAGATCCATGACGGGCGAGAGTAGCGGCGGAATCGGCCGCCGGCCGGGCGGTGTGACAACATCGACGCCCGGAGGATCCCAGCGTGGTCATCATCATCGCCGGCACCGTGGAGTTCGATCCGGCGCAGCGCGAGGCCGCGCTACGCGCAGCGAGCGAGCTCTTCGCCGCCACCCGCGCGCAGCCCGGCTGCCTGGACTACGTGTGGTGCGCCGACCCATCCAGCGAGAGCCGCGTCTACGTGTACGAACGCTGGCAGGACACCGCGTCGCTCGCCGCCCACCTGGCCGGGCTCTGCTATCGCGGCACGCTCGAGGCGCTCGGGAAGAACGGGCTGCGCCGCGCGAACGTGGCGAAGCACCGCGTGGACAAGAGCGAGCCCGTCTACGACCCGCAGGGGAAGCCGCGGGCGGACTTCTTCACGGGCTGACCGGGGCGCTCAGAAGATCTGCCGCTCGAAGTCGTCGAGCCCGCACACCAGGAAGCCCTCCGCCGCGGCGCTGCGCTGCTCGCGCACGCCGTTGTAGCCCCAGGCCGCGAGCACGCAGCGTGCGCCGGATGCGGCGACGTCTTCGAGGTGGTTCAGCTTGTCGTCCACGAAGGTGATCTCGGCGGGCGTGCAGCCGACCCGCGCCGCCAGCTGCGCGACGTGTGTGCGCTTCTTCTCGCCGGTCTCCTTGTCGAGCACGAAGCCGTCGGGGAAGAGATCGGCGACGCCGTGGGCCGCGAGAATGGCGCGCACCGAGTGGCGGTCCTTCGCCGTGACGATCGCGAGGCGCACATCGGCCGCCCGGCGCCGCAGCAGCTCGCTGATGCCCGGATAGAGCCCGAGGCGCGCGAGCCAGCCCGCCGGGTCGGCCTCGGCCCAGGCCGCGCGCACGCGGTAGAAGCACTTGTGGAAGCTGCGCAGCCGCACGGCCTCGAGGCTCGCGTGGAAGGCGTCGTAGGCTGCCTGGTCGGGGATCGGTTGCGCCCGCGCGATGGCGGCGAGAATCACCGCGTAGTCCTCGGCGCGATTGCCGAGCGGCATGATCTCGACGAAGCGCGCGAGCAGCTCCGCGCTGCCCTCCGCCGCCGCGCCGAGCCGGAGCTCCGGAAAGACCTCGGCGAAGGCCCGCACCGCGACGACGAACGCCTCACCCGCGCTGTCGCAGATCACTCCATCGAAGTCGAGCGCAAGCACCTTCACGCCGCCTGAGATCGGGGACGTTCGTCAAGTTGTCAAGTTGTTGGGCCCAACAACTTGACAACTTGACGAACGTCCCCGCTCCGGCGCGATACACTGCGGCGATGTCGTGGAAGCCTGAGCTGGACGAGATCGCGCGGCGCATCGAGCTGGCCAAGCAGATGGGCGGCGAGGAGCGCGTGCAGCGGCACCGCGACGCAGGCCGCCTGCCCGTGCGCGAGCGTGTCGATCGCCTGCTCGACGCCGGCTCCTTCCACGAGACGGGCGCGCTCGCCGGCCGCGCGGTCTACGACAAGGAGGGCAACCTCCAGAGCTTCACGCCCTCGAACTTCGTGTGCGGCCGCGGCCGCATCGACGGACGGCCCGTGGTGATCGGCTGCGACGACTTCACCGTGCGCGGCGGCGCCGCCGACGGCGCCGTCGGCAACAAGATGGGGTGGGCCGAGAAGGTCGCGCGCGACCTACGCCTGCCGCTCGTGCGCCTGGTGGACGGCACCGGCGGCGGCGGCAGCGTCAAGACCAACGCCGAGATCAAGCGCTCGTACGTGCCCTACAACCCCGACTTCGACGTCTCGGTCGAGCTGCTCTCGAGCGTGCCGGTGGTCGCCGCCGCCCTCGGCCCCGTCGCCGGCCTCGGCGCCGCGCGCGTCGCCGCCTCGCACTTCTCGGTGATGGTGCGCGAGACGAGCCAGTTGTTCGTCGCCGGCCCGCCCGTCGTGCGCCGCGCGCTCGGCCGCGAAGTCACCAAGGAAGCGCTCGGCGGCGCGCACATCCATGCGCGCGAGAGTGGCGCCGTGGACAACGAGGCCGCCTCCGAAGACGAAGCCTTCGCGCAGATCCGGCGCTTCCTGTCCTACCTGCCCGCCTCGGTGTGGGAGACACCGCCGCGCGTCACACCGGCCGACGACCCCGAGCGCCGCGAGGAGGCGCTCCTCTCGATCATCCCGCGCGAGCGCCGCCGCGTCTACGACGCGCGCAAGCTGCTCGCGCTCGTGCTCGACCAGGGCTCGTTCTTCGAGCTGGGCCGCTACTACGGCCGCGCCCAGGTGACGGGCTTCGCGCGCATCGACGGCGTGCCCGTGGGCGTGCTGGCGAACGACCCGCGCATCGCAGCCGGGTCACTCGATGCCGACGCCTCCGAGAAGCTCACCCGCTTCGTGGACCTGTGTGACACCTTTCGGCTCCCCGTCGTCAACTTCGTGGACAACCCGGGCTTCCTGGTCGGCACCGAAGCCGAGCGCCGCGGCACGATCCGCAAGGGCGTGCGTGCCCTCAGTGCGGTGTATCAGGCGACCGTACCCTGGTGCTCCGTCATCGTGCGCAAGGCCTTCGGCGTGGCCGGCGCCGGCCACACCAACCACACGCGCGGCAACCTGCGCTTTGCCTGGCCGTCGGGCGAGTGGGGCTCGCTCCCGATCGAGGGCGGCGTCGAGGCCGCGTACCGCCGCCAGATCGAAGCCGCCCCCGACCCCGACGCACTGCGACGCGAGCTCGAGGAGAAGCTCGTCTCGCTGCGCTCGCCGCTCCTCACCGCCGAAGCCTTCGGCGTCGAAGAGATCATCGACCCGCGCGAGACCCGCCCGCTGCTGGTGGACTGGGCGCGTCGCGCGGCGGAGATCGTGGCGCAGGAGAGGGGGCAGAAGAGGCGGGGGATGCGGCCGTAGGACGAGGCCGTCAACCGGCGTTAACGATTGCACGCGGTGGGGCGGCGGATACAACCAAGCGATGCCCTCCGCCTCGTTCAGAACCTGGGCCGGTCCCAGGGCGGCCAAGCTCGACGAGATCGAGGCGGCACACGCAGCGTTGACCGGCTCGGGACGAGGCCGTCGCTGGGCCACCGAGCAGGTGAATCATGCCTATGCCGTGTTGCTGAGCTCGCAGTTCCAGGCGTTCTGCCGAGACCTTCACTCGGAGTGCATCGATGGCCTCGTGGGAGCGGTGTCGGATCGACCGACCGAGAAGACCTTGGAACATCTGCGCTGACTTCGACCGACTTGGCCTCGAGCTCTGGCCTGCGGTGCGTCATCTTGATTCTCGCAACGCCTCCCGGCAGCTTCGGGTGGAGAAGCTGTCGGGCTGGCGCCACCTCCAGACGGTTCGGACCTGGCGGCGAACCTGCAACTCCCTCGCCCAGTCTTTCGATCGCGTGATGCGAAGCTACCTTGCCTCCATCACCGGATCGGAACCGTGGTAGGGAGGGCGAAGCGTGGCAGATACCCGTCGCGCCAAGCGCAAGAAGCAAGCCCGACTTCGCGTCGGCGACCGGGTCTCGTTCCAGTTCGGCCTGGACTGGGTCAAGGGCACCATCATCGAAGACCGCGGCAATCTCGCCTTCGGGGGCAAGCAACTGCTCCGTATCCGTGTGCCACGCTCCGACGCAGACGACCTGATCATCGAGCTGCCCGTCGATGAGCTGAGGGCGGCATAGGCTCGAGCTCTCACCGGACACCCAGGATCCACCCCTCGATCTCGCCCAGCTTTCGATCCGCGGGGACAAGCGGCGGCTCCAAGTAGAGCGCGAGCGCGCCGTCGCGATCGGCGTCGCGCAGCCACGCCGCCACCGAATAGGCGTCGTGCTGGTCGGGGCTCCGATCCTCGCGCGCGAAGCTCGCGCTCCAGAGCCGCGGATAAACCTCGACGATGGCAGAGCGCCCGGCCGGAATCGCCCAGCCGTCGAAGGGCCAGAAGTGGACGCGCGCCCCGAGCCGGCGCCGCAGGTACAGCAGCCACGGCAGGCCGGAGTGCGTGGACTTCGCCACCGTGCCCTGCACGTCGAAGTGAAAGACCGACTTGGCGGAGCCCGCCCGCAGCTCGGTGAGCCGCCGCCAGCGCCGGTTGCCCGAGCGCGCAGCGCCATCGCCGCAGACTCCGTCGCGCACGAAATCGACGTAGACGTGATCCCCGTCCGTCGGCCAGTGGCGCTGGAAGTCCTCGAGGAATACCGGCCAATCGTGCGGCAGGCGGTGCCGTTCGAAGTACTCGAGGGGGAACGAGAAGCCGTGGTCGATGCCGACCAGCGTCGGCTCGTCCTCGGCGAGCCGCTCGGCCAGCCACTCCGCGAGACCGCGCCGTGTCCAGTACTTGCGCGGGCCCGGCGGCCGAGGCACCTCGGCGGGTGAAGATGTGCGGTCTGTTACGTAGGCGCGCAGCCCGGGCAGGCTCGAGGTCGGCGTCTCGGCGCCGGAGTAGTCGATGCCGAGGTAGCGGGAGAAGGCGGGCAGGTCAGCGGGCCTCGCTGTCATCCACGAGCAGGTTGATGGTGAGGCGAACCATCAGGTCCTTCTGGGCAGGCTCGCTCTCGGCCGTGAGCAGCGCCAGCGCCACCAGCGCGTTGTCGGCGAAGCGCGGTGTGCCGTCGCGGCGCACGAAGGCGCCGTTGCGGTGGAGGTACTCGAGGAACAGGAGTGCTCCGATCCGCTTGTTCCCGTCCGAGAACGGGTGGTCCTTGATCACGAAGTAGAGGAGGTGCGCAGCGCGCGCCTCGACGGTCGGGTAGAGCGGCTCGCCGTCGAAGGTCTGCTCGATCGCGGCGAGGATTCCGTCGAGCTGGTCCCCGCGCTCGTTTCCGAACAAGGAGGTCGTCTCGCCGCCCGCAACCAGCTGGCCGCGCAGCCGCTCGATCACAGCGCGCGCGTCGGCGAGCCCGAGCCCTGCCGACGGCTGCCGTGCGCCGTCGGGTTGTGGCGCGAGGCGATTCTCGTCATACGCGAGCAGCAGCCGCCAGGTACGTGCGTACTGGCGCACGACGTCGAGCACTGCCTGCCCTTCGCCCGTCACAAGAGCGTTCCGCTCGAAGGTCCGGCCGACCAGGGCCAAGGCCTGCTCGATCTCGCCCAGGCCGCGCTCGTGGAGGCGGCGCTCGTTCAGCGTGTAGCCCCGGACCAGGTGCTCACGGAGCGTGCGGGTGGCCCAGATGCGGAACTGCGTGCCGCGCTTCGAGTTGACCCGGTACCCGACGGCCAGAATGGCGTCGAGATCGAAGTACTCGACCTGATAGGTCTTTCCGTCAGCTGCAGTTGTTGCACTTCTTGCAACAACTGACTCCCGCTCGAGCTCTCCGGTCTGGAAGACGTTTCGCAGGTGCCGCGAGATCACCGACTTGTCGCGCCCGAAAAGCCTCGCGATGCCGGTGAGGGGCAGCCAGACGCTGTCCCGCTCCAGGCGCACGTCGAGCCGAAGCTCGCCGTCGGGGGACTCGTAGAGAACGACCTCGCCGCCGGGGGTAGCCGGGGATGCGGTCATGGATCGACCTGCCTGTGGGGTCGCTCGCTCACGGGGTGTCGGGAGGAGCGACCGCCGCTTCATAGCGGAGCGCGGCGCACGACCGCCTCGGTTCATCCCGACCAGGGCGAACATGCACCGGTCTTCCGTTCCTCGCGATCACCAGCGCCGTACCGGTCTGGCGCGCGATTTCTTCCGCTCGCTTTCGCGCACGACGCAGCGCCGGCAGGGCGTCCGGGAACCAGGGGCTCTCGAATCGTTCGATCGACTTCTTTTTCATCGCCACCCTTACCCCGCGAGCACGAATCGAGCCCGGAGTGCGATCTCGAAGGCCGAGCACCGCGGTAGATCAGCCTTGGGACGCGTCGCCGACTATCTCTTCTCGCCGAGCGGCTTGGCCTTCGCACCCTTTGTGCCGGAGCGATCGGGAGTTGGCTGGCCGAAGGGCCTTCGGGCTGATTCGATCTGCGGCGCCTTGCTGGCAAGCTCGTCGATCGCGGCCCACCACTCGCGAGACTTTCGATCGGAGAGGTTGCGAGCAATCGGGATTTTCTTGGTCACGTGAGACCTCCTTTCGGGCGGATGCGCTCGAGTTCTCGGGCGGCGGATCTTTCGCGGTCGACTGCAGAAAGGTGCGGCATGCGGAGACGCATGACCTGTTTGCTGGACACGAATCCGCGCTCGTCCTTCCTGGCGATCGGTTCACCTTCTGGAGTCCGCATCGAGAAGAGGTCGGCGAATCGCGACGGTGCGATGCCGACGAAGGGGCGAAACAGCACGCGGCCCTTGCGGCGTACCTCGAGCGAGATCGAGTCGTCGAAGAGGTGAGAGGCTCGGCTCTTCGGATAGGGCTCGATGTACACCACCTCTTCGATCCCGGCAGCAACGATGTGCTTCGCGCACACGTGGCAAGGAAACGTCGTGCAGTACAACCGAGCTCCACGGGTCGAGACGCCCATCCGAGCGGCCGAGAGTATCGCCTCGGCTTCGGCGTGAACAGCTCGCCCGAACTCGGTCAGAGCCGCAACCGTGGTCGAGCGAAGCTTGGGCAGGTTCCTCTCAACCAAACGCCGTCTCTTGTTCTCCGTGAGCCGCTCCCAGCCGGCGCTCAATCGCGCGGTGATCTCGCGAACGATCTCCTCGCGCATCGCATCACTGGAGTCACGACCTCGCACGTGATCTCGGGCGTCTCCGGAGTCGCCGTCCCAGTAGAGGCCACCCCCGTAGCACGGCACCTCGTTGCTCCCGACGGAGATCACCTCACCGCGCGGAGCCAGGATCGCTGCCCCCACCTGACGTCCGAGCTGTGCAGAGCGCAGTGCGCTGGCCTGCGCATGGAACATCCCGAACTCGTCGAGCGTCGGGCCCTTGATCCCGACCCCGAAGAGCAGCTCGAAGAACCGCCGCACTTGCTCGCTCAACTTGCCGCGGTCTGCGGCATCGACGAACACGTCCGCGAGGTGGAAGGTGTCTCGGAGGTGCTGCCCAGGGTCGGACGGCTCGTGCTCGTCGCGGCCGATGAGATCCGCGATCTCTCGCTTCGTCATGCCGCGTTTCCGCAGGTTCTCCTCGCGGACACTTCGCGGGCAGTAGACGCTGAGCACGTGGAAGCCAGCCCCGTACGTGCGGCGCAGCAAGAAGACCTCCTCTGGTTGCTTGAGCTGGCGCAGCAGGAAGGCTCGCCGCGTGAGGGCGGTCGCACCCGCGCCCCGAGCGAACGCGATCTCACCGATCGCAAGCAGCGCCAGAATGTCGTTCCGACCCGTAGCGATCCGCGCCTCGTTGCCCCGGTTCATCATCGCCTGGACGCGACGGGCTTCACCGGCACCCCGCCGCGGGGGCGCCGTCGGCAGCTCGAAGCGGCTCGTCATCGCACTCAGATGAAGGAGATTGGTCCGATAGCCGAGCAGCCGGAGCTGGTGCGAGATCGTCGCCTGTACCTGCTCGAGAGGAACGCCGACCCCTGCGACAAGACCGACCACCAACTCGGGATCGTCCGGCAGGCCCAGGGTGCGCTGAGAAGCCAGGAGCCCGGGGAGCGAACGCCCAGAACTCTGGGAGTCGCCAGCTCTCCTCACGCGACGAGCGGTCATGAGTCTCTGCCGGAGGACCGAGTGCGAATCGCGGGGTTCGACGTGCAGGGGTAGCGGAGGCACGGCGAAGCGGCAACGGCGGAGGTGGCCGTGGAGCAGGCGGTGCCCTCAGACGTCGAGCCCGGCCCCGTGAGTGCGGAGCCATTCCTTCCGCTCTCGATACTCGGGCAGCACCTTGTCCACCTCGTTCCAGAACGCGTCGGTGTGGTCGCGGTGATGGAAGTGGCAGAGCTCGTGGACCACGACGTAGTCGATGATGGTGAGCGGAGCCATCATGCACCTCCAGTGGAAGGCGAGCCTGCCGCTCGGCGAGCACGAGGCCCAACGGTTTCCCAGCTCTCGCACATCGACTGCCGTGGGCTCCACTCCGACCTTCGGCGCGTAGTAGCTCACGCGCTGGCCGATCCGCTCGCGACCCCGCGCGACGTAGTAGTCCCCGAAGGCAGCCTTGGCGGAGGCGATCTCGCCGCGCTCGACGAGGTCCCGGCGCAGCGTGAAGCGGCCGTTCCGGAGCTGTAGGGGCTCCGCCTGGTTGGCGACGAGCAGCAGCCGATACGCGCGCCCGAGATACAGGAAGCCTTCGCCGTTCTTGTACTCGCGCAGAACGCGCGTCGCGTTCAAGTCCCGCCACTCCGCGAGGCTCTTGTAGATCCAGTAGTGCTTCGACTCGACGATGCTCTCGACCTCTTCGTCACCGACCCAGTCCGGCGCGCGGACGAGCACCTTCCCAT
>Ga0247727_10012833_pt1 | contig 14277 bp, 16 predicted proteins | sample WisWelCaveWW1625_FD_202498 | JGI IMG/M metagenome (GOLD analysis project Ga0247727, IMG submission 202498) | Biofilm microbial communities from Wishing Well Cave, Virginia, United States - WW16-25 | ecosystem: Environmental > Aquatic > Deep subsurface > Groundwater > Cave microbial mat | place... | reverse complement strand
CCTGCCATGGCGTGGTCGATCTGGAGCACACGGCGGATACCTCGAAGATCCTGTTGTCGAAGAAGCGTCGCGGAGACGCGAAGGTGGTCACGTCGATCTGCGCGTCGTGTCATCTGCGCGGCGGCCGGTCCCGCTCGAGCGGCCTTCCCTATCCCAACAATTTTGTCCCCGGCGATAACTTGTTCCAGGATTTCGCCGTGAACTGGGCGCAGGCCGATGACGCTCAGCTCAATCCGGGCGACCGGCACGTGTCGCGCAGCGCGCGCGACGCCGTGGTGAACGGCAGCGACGCGACCTGTCTGAGCTGCCACGCAGTCCACGCCAGCTCGAGCGACAAGCACCGGAGGGCTGCGCCGGGAGCGATCTGCAACGACTGCCACATCGAGGGCCGGCCGCGCAAGGAGGTGCGGTCGTACACTGTGCGCAGCGCGGTGTGTGAGTATTAGGAGCGCGATTGAAGATCTGGGATAGCTGCCCGATCAGGACACCAAATACGCCCAAACGTTGACCTTGCGCGCAACCCCGGCCCGGTTGTAGACGAAAACCTGAACGAACGGTCCCATGATGGGGAAGCGTGCGACGTACCTGCTTACCTTCTCCTGGCTTCCATGCCATGAACCGCTGCCGGAGACTTCGATGAAGTTGATGCTTTGCGGCGGCGGCAAGTTTTCTTCCAGGTTGGCGTAGCGTCGCGCGGCCATGGCGCCACTCGCGTCGAATGCGAACATTACACCGAGGTCAACGGGACCCTCGTCGGCGGCCTCCTGGTTGAACTGCACAAAGATGTTAATGTGGCGGTAGCCATCAATGCCTTTGTAAGGCGGGATGCTGGTGCCATTGTTGGCCGGCACCTCTCGGTCGGTCATGAACTTGATTACCTTGGTGCAGGGATGGCAGCAAGGGTTCTCCCTGGCGGCGGCTTTTTGACTCATTGGGGATTCCTTTCTTTGAGAATCATAGTGAAAGCGCGCTGCGGAATCAATCCGCCCTGCAAAACCAACTATCATAGGAGCCGTAGAGGAGGTGTCGTATGTCACGCGTCAAAACATTCACCCAAGTTCCGGGCCTGCTCATGGCCCTGGCCGTTGGCGGATGCAGTCCTAACCCACCAAACACTGTCACGGCTCCGCCAACTCATTTACGCGTCCCGCCGTCGGAGTTCGTGGCTCTCCGATGCAACCGCTTCGTCGGGCCCACATGCACGGAGTTTCGACGACTGAAGCCCAACGCGACCGAGGACCAGGTTACTTTCCAGATCCCGAGGGGAAAGCATCTGATCCTCACTGACGTTAACTGGTACACCAACGGTGGGACACCTGGAAAATGTACGAGCATTCTGATGATGCTGGCAGGTCCCGGGCCAGTGGTTTATTTTTCCTCGCTGGCGCCGGCCGATGGCGCAGGTCAGGCGTACAAAGCGGAGCATTTCACTGCGGGCTTCCACTTCTCGGTGATGCCTGGTCTTGTGCTTGTCGCCAATCCGGGCTGCCCCAGCGTCACCAAGCAGGGTGGCATCGACCTTCAGGGATACCTTGTCAGCGAATAGCCTCTTTACTCGCAAGGACTTGACACACCCATTTGCTGTTTCTACACTGGCGGCATGGAAGTCCATTTCACCTCAGACCAGATGGCGAAGCTTTCGCTGATCGCCGCCCAGGAAGGCGTCGATCCCGAGCAACTGGTCAGGGACGCGGCCCTGCGAATTCTGGCTGATGACGCCAGGTTTCGCGCCGACGTGCAGAAGGGCATCGAGCAGGCTGACCGGGGCGAGTTTATCGAGGAAGCGGAAATGGACGCCCTCGTGGAGCGGATGCTCCATTCCTGATGAGAATCCGCTGGACCCAAGCCGCGGCTGCGGACCTGGCGCAGATCAAGGAGTACCTTCTGGAGCACCATCCAGAGTTAGCGCAATCCACGGTACGCAGGCTTTACGATTCCATTCGATCACTCAAGCTGATGCCCCACCGCGGGCGTATTGGTCGGCAAGAAGGCACCCGTGAATTAGTCGGCACGCCGCTGCCCTATGTCACTGTGTATCGCCTGAAGGGTGATAGCATCGAGATCCTGCACCTCTACCACGGCGCGCAAGATCTGCCCTGACTCTGGTGTGGCGTGAAACTTGTGACACGTCGCTTCGGCGAGCGCCGAAAAAGTCGCGCCGTGCCTGAGCGCCAGACTCGCTAGCCAGCCTGCCCCACCAGCTTCCCGCGCACGCGGTCGCGATAGGCGATCGACTGCTCCATCACCTGGCGGTACTCACCAACCTCGATGTCGCGCTCGCAGCAGGCGATGAATAGGATGTTGTCATCGCGGAAGTTCTCATCCCAGGCGAGCACCTGCGCGTCGGTCCACTCCGGCCGGTAATGGAGCATCTTCTCGTCGGGCATACGATCGAAGTAAGCGCGAAGGTTGACGCTGGTCTCATCGCCCGGCTCGCCGCCGTGCTCCTGCTCGAAGTTCCAGATGGGCTGCTCCATGATTCCAGGGTAACTCACTCGCTCGGCCGCGGCCAGACGACGTTGCGCAGCGGGCGGCCATCAGCCAGGCACTCGATGTTGGCGGCGATGTCCACCAGCCGCCGCTCGACGGTGCGCCGCGTCCAACCGGAGTTGTGCGGCGACATCAGCACATTGGGCAGCTCGTGGAACGGGAAACGTGACGGCAGCCGGCGCTCCTCGGGATGAGAGGGGTACTGATACCAGACATCGATGGCAGCCCCGCCGATGCGGTGGTCGCGCAGCGCCTCATACAGCGCCTGCTCGTCGACCACCTTGCCTCGGGTGATGTTGATGAGAATCGCCGACGGTTTCATACAGGCGAACTCGGCGGCGCCGATGAGTCCAACGGTGGCGGACGTCAGCGGGCAGGTGGGCACGACGAAATCGAATTCGCCCAGTTGGTCGCGCCAGCGTCCCTGGTCGGCGCGGCCGAACCCGTGCACGTGCATGCCGAATGCCGTCGCGCGCTGTTCCACCTCGCGGGCGATGTGACCGAGTCCGATCAACAGAACCGAACTCCCATGGAGCATCGGGAGCACGGGCTCCTCGCCCCAGATGCAGCTTCCCCACCAGTCGCCCTGGCGCAGCCGGGCATCGTACTGATCCGGGCGGCGGGCCAGATAGAGCATCGCCATCAGGACGTACTCGGCCATGGCGACCTCGTGGTGGAAGGTATTGGCGACGACCACGCCCGGCCCTAGAGCGTCGAAGGGGACTCCATCGACGCCGGCGCCGGCGGCCTGGAGCAGCTTGAGGCGGCGGGCGCGCGCGATCACCTCGGCCGACAAAGGCCAACCGATGATGACATCGGCCATCTCGAAGGTCTCCGCCGGCGCGGCTCGCGGGTCCAGCACCACGCTGATCTCATGCCGGCCATTCAACAGCGCCACCAGCCGCTCGCGTCCCAGCGCGGCCATTCGCCCGACCAGAACGATCCGCATGGTTACAACAACTGCTCCATCAGCCCCACCAGGTAGTCGTCTTCGACCTCGCCGGTGCGCTGCGAACGTGGATCGAGGTACCGCCAGGAGCGGCCTTTCTTCTCCAGACAATAGAACAGCGCGTGCTCGTCGAGCGCTTCCTTGTCCAGCTTCTCCTGGTTGAACCAGCGGATGGCGCCTTCGATGATGTACGGGATGCGGAAGTTCTCGGTGGAACAAAGCCCGGCGGTGGCTTCGAAGGTCATCTGGAGGATGCGGCCGCGAACGTTGATCTGGTAGATGTTCTTGCCGGAGTCGCGGTAACCGTCTTCGGGGAACTCAGGAGGCGACAGCTCCATCTGCACCTGCGTGAGCAGGCTATTGAGCGACCGAACCAGCGAAACGCAGGAGGCATGCAGCGCGCGGGCCCCCTCCAGGCGCAAGGCGGCGATCTCCCGGGCTTTGCGGATGCGGTTCTCGTCGCGCTCGGAGAGCGCGTCCAAGCGGCTCGCCAGCTTCTTCAGCCGGTCGTGCGGCGCGAATGGGGCTCGCCATTCCATTACCTGGTCACACTCCAGACAAACTCTTCCATAATGATACGGTCGTCGGGGCGTGCGTCGCGCAGCGCGTGGTCGGCTTGAAAAACCCGCGTGATGGCCTTGCGCATCTGAGCGGGAGTGAACTGCGTCAGCGTCTGGCTGATCTGCTCAGCGCGGCTGGGCCACATGGGGAGGCCGAGGCGGCGGTAGTAGCCGATAATCTGCTGGGGAGAGCGCAGGCCCTCCTCGGAGGCGGCCAGCGCCTGGCGGAACTGCGTGGCCAGGAAGGTAAGCGCCAGCGGCAGGTACTCACCCTCTCGAACGAGAGTGTCGAGCAGGTCGAGAGCGCGGGCACGGTCGTTGCGACCCAGCGCGTTCACCAGGGCGAAGATGTTGGCGGCGCGCGCGCTGGGAACCAGCCCGGCGATGTCCTCAGCGGTGACCTTGCCGCCGCCGGCCTTGTACAGGGTGAGCTTCTCGATTTCGAGCGCGATGCGGGCGGCATCCTCTCCCACTGCATCCACCAGCAAACTGATCTCGGCTCCGTCGATGTCCAGCCCGGCGGCGCGCGCCAGCTCCAGCGCCAGCCGGCGCGCCGACTGCGGCGAGAAGCGCGCGAACTCCACCTTCTGCGGCACGGCGGCGTAGTATTTCTGCACGCGCTCGAATTTGGCTTTCTCCTCGCCTTCCATTTCGAAACGCTGTGCATCGATCACCACGACGGTGTCCGGCGTGGGGTCCTTGAGATAGGCGGCGAGCGCGGACTGGCCGGAGTCGCCATCCCGGCCCGAGCCTGGCTCGTCGTCATCAGCGGCGGCGGCGCGCCCCCGCGGCAAGGCGGCCTCGGCGGAGGCGATCCACAACAGGCGGCGCGGAGCGAACAGCGATAACGAGCGGGCGTCGTCGATCACTTCCAGCAGCGAGGCCGTATCCAGATCGTGGCGCACGTACCCGTCCTGCCGTTCCTCGGCGGGGAGCAGGCGCTGGAGCAGCGCCTGGCGGCAGACGTCGCGCATGTAGGGTTCCGGGCCAAGGAACAGATACACCGGTGCTGGGCCGCTACGCTGGATCTGCGCGAGAAACTGGTCGGGGCTCATTGCGATCAGAAATTCTCCAGGATAGCGCTGACCACCGTGCGGGCGACATCCTGCGCCAGCCGCTCCAGGGCGACGTTGCTCTCCTCGAAGTAAGCGACCTGATCGACGCTGATCTCATAGCGCTGCCGGACCTCGATCGGCTTGTGATAGAGCAGCGTTCCGGTGGCGCGCTCGGTCAGTTTGATATCGAGGATCACGGTCATCTGCACGGCGGTGTTGCGATTGGTGATGGGATCGATCACCGTGGGGTAGGCGAAGTAGTTGATGATCGAGCCTTGGAGGTATGCGTCGGCCTGATCGATTTCGGAAACAACCTGGTAACGCGTGCGCCGCAGAAACTCACGGGTGATGGCGGCCGGCAGGCGTTCGGTGAGCTTGTACCGCGTGGTGGCGTTGGCGAAGGCGGGGACGGCGATGGTCTTGAGCGTCTTGGGCAGCAGATCTGCGCGACCGGCGATGTGGTAGCCGCAGCCGGCGGTGAGCGCCGCCAAACCGAGCACGATGCGAGCACTCACTGGACGGTGTCCCGAAGAACGACAGCACGTGCGACAGCCACCGCATTCTCGGCGGCGAGGCGCAGATTGTCGGCGACGATCCAGAACCAGGCGGCGGCGGGACAGTTCCGGTCGATCTCGATGACGCCCACGGTGACCTCGCCATGGCCGGCCGCGCTCACGTTGGTGGGCGGCTCGACATCGGGGGAGCGGACCTCGATGCCCGGGCCGGTGAGATCGCGCGCCAGGGTCTCGACGCCGGGGTTGTTTTCGAATTCCACCCAGACCGAGAAGCTGTAGCCGTGAAACACGGGCGCCTGGGCGAGACGGAACGAGGGCATGGGGATGTCGCCTCCGCGCCCCAGCAGCAGGGACAGGTGCCGGTCGATGCGCTGCTCCACCGCTTCCAGCGGCTCCGGCGCGTCGCTGCCGTAGCGCACCAGCAGGTTGAAGCCCAGTTGCGCGTCGAACACCTGCTGCGGCAGTTTTTGGAACGACAACAGGTTGAGGGTCTGACGCTGTAATTCCTCGATGCCCACCTGGCCGCGTTCGCTGGCGGGCTCGAGAACCTGCGCGACCACGCGGCGCATGCGATGCCGCTCCGCCAACTTGCGAAGGAACACCGCTATTGCTATGGCGGCGGGATGAGCGATGACGAAAACGTTGCCCGGTGGGGCTTTCCAGTCCGCGGGCTCGGCGGAGGGCGCGCGCACCTGGGCGCGTGGATCGTCCTCGAGCGTGTGCGTCAGGTCGATCACGGCGGCGGGGTGCTTCGATCGGCCGACCATCTCCAGCGCCTTCTGACTGGAAACCGGCGTGCCGGCCAGAAAGACCAGCCGGGCGCCGCCGAGGGCGTCCCCCTCCAGCGGCTCCATCACGGCGGCCTCGCCTCCCTGCTCGGTCAGAACGGCCTGGTCGACGCCGCCCACCAGTTTGACGCGACCGCCGAGGGTGCTGTACTGGAGCACATCGCGCAACTCCCTGCCCCGCAGCGATTCTCCGCCGACAATGGCCACCTGCGGTTTTTCCATGGTCAGCTCACCTGGTGGTGGGGTTGCGGCGGCGCGGGACGGAGCCGGCGTTTCACGATGCCGCCGGCGCGAATGAAAATGCCGCTGCCGACATAGGCGACGGCCATGGCGAGCAGCACCGGCTGGGGGTAGTTCCAAGTCAGGTAGATGAGGCTGCCCAGCAGCACGACACTCACCGGCGAGCGCGGCCGCAGCAGGTTCATCTCCTTGAAACTGCGGTAGCGCCATGTGCTCACCATCAGGAACGACAGCACCATGAGCAATCCCATCCAGGCCATCGAGAACGGCCACCAGCGCAACGGCTCGCCGGCGAAGCCGAACACGACCGCGGCCACCATGGCGGCGGCGGCAGGAATCGGCAGGCCGACGAAATATTTGCGATCGGCCCGGCCGGGGTTCTTCGGCAGCGGATTCACCTGGACATTGAATCGCGCCAGGCGGGCGGCGCCGCAGAGCAGGAACAGGAAGGCGAGGAAGTAACCGGCGCGGACGACGTGCTCGCGCACCGGTCCGCCGAGATTGCCATCGAGAAAGTGAACGCCCCAGGCGAAAGCGAGCACTGCCGGAGCGACGCCGAAAGTGATGACGTCGGCCAGGGAATCCAGCTCGCGTCCAAAATCGCTGACCGTGTTGGTCATCCGCGCGATCTGGCCGTCCAGTCCATCGAGGAATACGGCCACGCCGATGGTCGTGGCGGCCGCCGCAAACTCGGCGCCGGCGCCGGGCGCACCTGAGGCGCCGGCGATCGCCGCCTGGACTGACTTCATGATGGATAGATAGCCGAGAAACAGATTGCCGGCGGTGAACAGAGCGGGCAGGACGTAGGCGGCGCGGCGCGGGCGGCGATCCGGCGACTTCGGATCGATCAGCCGCTCGCGCAGGCGCAGGCGGCGCACGGCGCCTCTCATAAATCCCTCCGCCGCGCCAGCACGCTGGCGCCGGCCTGGACACGCTCTCCCTCGCGGACGCCGATCTCCCATTCCGGTCCGAAGAAGACATCGACGCGCGAGCCGAACTGGATGTGCCCGACGCGGTCGCCGATGCGCACTTGGTCACCGGTCTTCTTGTAGAAGATGATGCGGCGGGCGACCAGGCCAGCGATCTGCTTAAAGACGATTCTGGTGCCCTGGCCTTCCACGGTGACGGTGTTCTGTTCGTTGGCCGTGGAAGCTTCCTCGCGGCTGGCGACCAGAAACTGGCCCGGCTTGTATTGGACGCTGGTGATTTTGCCGGAGATCGGCGTGCGGTTCACGTGGACGTCGAACACGTTCAGGAAGATGCTGACGCGGGTCTGATCGGGCCCGTCCGGCTTCACGGCGACGATTTTACCGTCCGCCGGCGACACGGCCACCGGGCCCTCCGGCGCCTGACGGTCCGGATCGCGGAAGAAGTAGAGGCAGAAGGCCGCCAGAATGCAGAACGGGATGCCCCAGGCCGGCCGCGTGAGCCAGGACAGCAGCAGCCCGCCGGCGACCAGTCCGGCCGCATAATAGACCCCGGTGATGACCATGAAAGGTGTTCCAATCTATTTTCGCAGAAAGGAGAGCCGGACGTGGGAACGGGTGAGTTATCATATGCACAAGACTCTCGAGGAGGGCTCATGCTGACACGGCGCGGTTTCGCAAGGAGAATCGGCGGGCTGGCGGTGGCATCCGCCTGGACCGAAGCGGCCATGGCCCAACGAGCCGCGGTGAGCGCCGACGCGCCGCCGGACACGGTGTGGCTGAACGCCAACGAGAACCCCGACGGTCCTCCCAAGTCTGCCGTGGAGGCCGCGTTGCGCATGGTGCCGCAGGCGGGTCGCTATCACTATCAGGACTTCCGCGAGATCTACGCGTCCATGGCCGCCAGCGAAGGGCTGCCGCGCGAGCAGGTGCTGGTGGGCGCCGGATCCACCGAGATCCTGCACTGCGCCGTGGATGCGTTCACCGGGCCGGACCGGCCGCTGATCTCCGCCGATCCCACCTACGAGATGCCCATGGGCATGTCGGCGGCGCTGGGGCGCCGCGTAATTCGCGTCGGGCTCAACGAACACCATGGCATCGACGTGAAGCGCATGGTCGAGGAGGCCGGCAAGGCGCGCGGCGGCCTGCTCTATTTCTGCAATCCGAACAACCCCACGGGGTCCATCGTCCACAAGGAGGAGATCGCGTGGTTGGTGGCTAACCTGCCGCCAAACACGATCGCGCTCATCGACGAGGCCTACATCCACCTGTCGGACGTTCCTCAACTGGAAAGCGCGATGCGCTACGTCAAGCAGGGCAAGGACGTCGTGGTGACACGGACGTTCTCGAAGATCTACGGGATGGCCGGGCTGCGCGTGGGCTTCGGCTGCGCGCGCCCGGATCTGATCCAGAAGATGGAGCCGTATCGCGACAACGTGATCTCGATCGTAAGCGCGCGCGCGGCGCTGGCGGCGCTGGCCGAGGCCCCCACGGCGATTCCCGACCGGCGGGCGCGCTACGGCAAGATTCGCTCGGATCTGTGCGCCTGGTTCCGGTCGAAGAACCTGCGCTACCTGGAGTCGCACTCCAACTTCGTGATGTTCGAGATCGGCCGCCACGTGCGCACCATGCAGGCGCCGATGCTGGCCAAGGGCGTGGCCGTGGGCCGGCACTTCCCGCCGCTCGACAACTGGATGCGAGTGTCGATCGGGACGGAGCCGGAGATGGAGAAGTTCCGGCGAGTGTTCTGGGAGGTGTACAGCGCCTGAGGCGTTACTCGATCACCACCAGCACTTGGCCGGCGGCGACCGTGTCGCCGGCCGCGACGGTGACGCTGGTGACGCGGCCGGATTTCGGGGCCTGCATCTCGTTCTGCATCTTCATGGCCTCCACCACCACCAGACCTTGCCCGGCCTCCATTTCGTCGCCTTCCGCCACCAGCACGCGGACCACTTTGCCGGGCATCGACGCGATCACCTGCTGGCGTCCGCCGGCGGCGGCGGCGCTGGCGGACTGGCGCCAGTCGCGCGGGTCGATCACGTCGATGTGGAACCGTCGATCGCCCACTTCGACCACGCTGCCGGCGATGCGGACGTCGTAGCTCGTTCCATCCAGTAGCACCGAATACACGCTCGGTTCGACGGCGACGACGGATGCCTGCCGCGGCGGCGACTCCGTGCCAAGACGGAATAAGCAAGTATCGCCGTTGGAGGTTAGCAGCTCCAGATCCTCGGCTCGGTCATCGATGAGAAGGTGAATCTTCATCGAAACTGTTCGCTTCTTCCGTCCAGACGCCAGCGGCCGCCCGCCGGGCGGGCGGGGCGCGCGGGGACAGCGGCGGGGCACGTGGCCTCCAGCGCCGCGACCAGCGCGGCGACGGCGCGGGCGTCCCCATGCGCATCGGCTGAAGTCTGCCGCGCGAAGAATCCGTCCAGGAACCCAGTGTGAAGCTCGCCCGCCCGGAAGCGCTCGTCGTCGAGCAGGCGGCGAAAGAAGCTCAGATTCGTGCGCGGCCCGGCGATGTGATACTCCCCCAGCGCGCGAGCGGCGCTCGCGATGGCCTTCGCCCGCGTGGGTCCCCAGACGCAGAACTTGGCGAGCAGCGGATCGTAGTCCAGCGGCACGGTCCAACCCCGATACACACCGGAGTCCAGACGCACGCCAGGTCCGGAAGGCTCCGCCAGAGAAGTGATCGTTCCCGGCGATGGAAAGAAATGATTGTCTGTATCCTCGGCGTAGATCCGGCATTCGATGGCCGCACCGCGCCAGGCAATGTCTTGCTGCCGCATCGGCAGCGGCAGTCCCGCGGCCACGTCCAGTTGCAGGTGTACGAGGTCGAGTCCGGTGACCAGCTCGGTGACGGGGTGCTCCACTTGCAGCCGGGCGTTCATCTCCAGGAAGTAGAAGTCGCCTTCGGCGTCGACCAGGAACTCGACGGTCCCCGCGTTGTAATAGCCGCCGGCTCGCGCCACGCGCACGGCCGCCTCGCCCATCTGATGCCGCAGCTCGGGCCGCTGCGCCGACAGCGGCGACGGACACTCCTCCAGCAGCTTCTGATGCCGGCGCTGGATCGAGCACTCCCTCTCGCCCAGGTGGATGAGATTCCCGTGATGATCGCCGAACACCTGGATCTCGATGTGGCGCGGCCGCTCGATGAGCTTCTCGACATACATCGACCCGTCGCCGAAGGCGCGCTCGGCTTCACTGGCGGCATCGCGGAAGGCGGCCTCGATGTCGGCTTCCGCATCCACGCGGCGCATCCCCTTCCCGCCGCCGCCGGCGGCCGCTTTCAGCAACACGGGATAGCCGAAGCGGGCGGCCAGATCACGGGCCTGGGCGGCATCGGGGACGGGCTCGTCAGCGCCGGGCACCACAGGCACGCCGGCCGCGCGAGCCAGGCGGCGCGCCTGGATCTTGTCGCCCATCGCGCGGATGGATTCGGGAGACGGACCGATAAACACCAGCCCTGCATCGCGGCAGGCTTCCGCGAAACGTGCGTTCTCACTGAGAAACCCGTAGCCGGGGTGAATCGCCTGTGCGCCGCGCTCGCGCGCCGCCGCCACGATGCGCGGGATGTGCAAATAGCTCTCACTCGCGGGAGCCGGCCCGATGGCGACCGCCTCGTCGGCCAGCCGCACATGGGCGGAGGCGCGATCGACCTCGGAGAACACGGCCACGCTACCGATGCCGCGCTCGCGCAACGCGCGGATCACGCGCACGGCGATCTCGCCGCGATTGGCCACCAGAACCTTGGCGAACATGAATGGAAGATTGTAGCGCAGGCTGGGTATGATACTTCTGTCATGGATACCGGCCCATAAGCCTCAAGGCAACGATGTGATCGGGCAAACTTGTGTGGCGCGCGCACTCGTGCGGTGTGGACACCGTGACATGCCTAAGGCACAGGCGCCGAGAGGGTGAATCCCGCATACCGATTGGCGGCGATCTCGTCGCATTTCTGCCGGTAGACTCCGACGCCCCCGATGTAGGGCATGAAGACGCGTGGTTTGCCGGGCACATTGGCGCCCACATACCAGGAGTTGGCCAATGGGAAGATGGTTGGGCTGGCGACTTCGTTCACGTGGATGACCCAATCGTTCTCGGCTTCCTCGCTGGCTTCGATCGTCGCCATGCCATGCTGGCGAAGGTAGCCGAGGCAGTCGCTAATCCATTCGACATGCTGCTCAATGGACACGATCATGTTACTCAGAACGGAGGGGCTGCCGGGTCCTGTGATGGTGAACAGGTTCGGGAAGCCGGCGATCATGAGACCCAGGTAAGTACGGGGGCCGGCCACCCATTTCGTTTTCAGCGGAAGGCCGGCGCGGCCGCGGATGTCGACACGCGAAAGGGCGCCGGTCATGGCGTCGAACCCGGTGGCGAAGACGATGCTGTCCAGATCGTAGTGGCTCTCGGAGGTGCGGATGCCGGTGGCGGTGATCTCCTCGATCGGAGAGCGGCGGGCATCAATGAGGGTGACGTTCTCGCGGTTGAACGTGGCGTAGTAGTTGGTGTCGACGCACAAGCGCTTGGCCCCGAGAGGATATTCGTTGGGAATCAGCTTCTCGGCGACGGCGGGATCACGCACGATCTCGCGGATCTTGGAGCGCACAAAACTGGCGGCGGTGGCGTTGGCTTCCAGATTAAGAATCAGATCCGAGAAGGCGCCAATGACGGCGAAACCGCCGCGCTGCCATCGCTCCTGATACGTGGCTAGCCGTTCCTCGGGGGAGGCCTCCAGCGCGGATTTGTCGCTGAAGTCGGCACTGAGAATTCCGAAGCCGGAGTTACGAGCCAGATCGCGGTGGCCGGCGCGGTTGGCGTTCCAACCGTCAATGGCCTGCCGCGACAGTGGTTTGTTGTGCGCGGGAACGCTGAAGGAGGGTGTGCGTTGGAACACATAGAGGTGTGACGCTTGTTCGGCGATGATCGGGATGCACTGGATCGCCGAAGAGCCGGTTCCAATGACGCCCACCCTTCTGCCGGTGAAATCGACGCCCTCGTGTGGCCAGTGGCCAGTGTGGCGCCAATCTCCCTGAAAGCTGTCGAGGCCCCGGTATTCGGGCTTCTTGGAGGCCGACAGGCAGCCCGTGGCCATGATGCAGAACCGCGCCAGGACGGGCGGGTGGAGATCCGTCTCCACCCTCCAACGGTTCCTGGATTCGTCAAAAACCGCGGCAGAGACGCGCGTGTCGAACTGGATGTCACGCCGCAGATCAAACCGGTCGGCGACGTGGTTGAGATATCGCAGGATCTCCGCTTGTGGCGCGTAGCGCTCCGACCATTGCCATTCCCTCTCGAGGTCCTCGGAAAAGGAGTAGGAGTATTCGAGGCTTTCGACGTCGCAGCGCGCCCCTGGGTAGCGGTTCCAGAACCAGGTGCCGCCCACGCCGCTACCGGCCTCATAGATCCGTGCGGTGAATCCGAGGCTGCGTAAGCGATGGAGCATGTAAAGCCCCGAAAAGCCCGCCCCGACAATCAACGCATCCAGACTACGCTCGTCCACGGAGCCGTCCAGGTTTGAGTTCCAATCGGGCATGATTCCAGCACTGTATCACTTTGTGGGTGGCTCCCCGGTTGGGGATCGCTCTACCGGTAGTACAATAAAGTCCAATGAACCGCCGGAACTTCCTGTCCGCCACGGCCGCATCGGCGGCTCTTCCGCTGGCGGCGGCCACCGAGCAGGCCAAGCCGCTGTACCTGAAAATCACTGACCTGAAAACGTTCATCGTCAACGCCGGCAGCGTCAACTGGGCGTTCTGCAAGGTCTACACCAACCAGGGGATCACCGGACTGGGCGAAGGCTCCATCACCAGCAAAGAAGCGACGCTGGCGGCGGCGATCATGGAGCACCACCGGTTCCTGGTCGGCAAAGATCCCACCGAGATCGAACTGCTGTGGCAGGGAATGTTCCGCTATCCGCGCTGGCGCGGCGGACCCATCCTCAACAGCGCCATCAGCGCCGTCGAGATCGCGCTGTGGGACATTCTCGGCAAAGCGCTGGGCGTGCCGGTCTACAAGCTGCTGGGCGGGGCAGCGCGCAAGCGCATCCGTCTGTACAAGGATGTCGGCTCCACCGTCGAGGCCTTCCAGCAGGCCAAGGCGGAGGGCTACACGGCGGCCAAGAGCGGCTTCATCCGCGTGGATAAGGACCTGGTGATTCCGTCCTTCGCCGTACGCGAGGGCGCCAAGCGCCTGGCGGAAGTGCGCAGCGCCGTTGGCGACGACTTCGACATCTGCATCGACGCTCACGGCAAGCTCACCACCGTCATGGCGATCGACTTCTGCACTCGGATCGAGGAGCTGCGGCCCTTCTTCGTCGAAGAGGCGACCCAACTGGAGGACCTCGGCGAGCTGGAACTGCTTCGCCGGAAGACCAAGGTTCCCCTGGCGACCGGCGAGCGCTCGTTCACCAAGTACGGATTCACCGACTACTGCGTGCGCCACCTGGTCGACTACGTCCAGCCGGACGTGTGCCACGCCGGCGGGATCCTGGAAATGAAAAAGATCGGGGCTATCGCCGAAGCCTTCCGCGTCGAGATGGCCCCGCACAATCCGCAGAGCGAAGTGAGCACGCTGGCGTCGCTGCACGTGGACGCGACCACGCCCGCGTGCACCATTCAGGAGTACAACCCGCAGCGCGAAGCGTGGGTCCAGGAACTCTTCAACGGCGGAGCGGTGAAGGTGAAGGACGGTTTCGCCGAGCTGCCGGACCGCCCCGGGCTGGGCGTGGATCTCAACGAGAAGGTCGCCG
>Ga0247727_10012832_pt1 | contig 14277 bp, 5 predicted proteins | sample WisWelCaveWW1625_FD_202498 | JGI IMG/M metagenome (GOLD analysis project Ga0247727, IMG submission 202498) | Biofilm microbial communities from Wishing Well Cave, Virginia, United States - WW16-25 | ecosystem: Environmental > Aquatic > Deep subsurface > Groundwater > Cave microbial mat | place... | reverse complement strand
CATTGGAAGTATGTCCGAGAACGACAGAATAACATTCCACCCGCGCCGCGGCGTATGTTGCCCAAAGCCGATTTTGTAATCCCAGATCTCTTCAGCCAGGCGCTGATACTGACCCAGCGAGCCTGGGACGTGATACGAAGCGACCGCATCAGGCTCTTTCTCATGCTATTGCTCTTCCCCGTTACAGCAATTCTACAACTCATGATCGCGAAACCCGATATTCTGACAGGGAATCCCGCCATCCTTGCAGACCCAGTCGTCGCGGCGCAAACGCTGACCGAGAGTTACACACCATTCTTTCAAACAAACATTTTCATTGTCTTGATGGGACTCGAAGCCGTCTTCGCGGGCATGTTCCTGCCATTGAATGACATCCTCAAAGAGCGTTCGATCTTTGCGCGAGAGCGCATGGTAAACCTCAAAGGTTCATCCTACTTGTCCAGCAAAATGCTTATCTATGGCATCGCTGCGATCATACAAGTATTTCTATATTTATTGGTCCTGTCTTTCGGCGTGGACTTCCCTGAAAAGGGCGCGTATTTCAACGGCGCGATTGAAATGTTCATCACGCTTTTTCTCACCATGCTGGCAGGCATCAGTTTGAGTCTCATCATTTCCGCGGTCAGCAAGTCAGGCGAGACGGCAATCTACATCCTCGCAGGCGCGCTGGTCTTCCAGTTCTTCTTCGCGGGCGCGATCCTTGACCTGCGTGGGAGCAAATTGGAATCGCTCTCATATCTCACCACTATGCGTTGGTCAGCCACCGCACTCGGCGTGACGGTTGGCATGGACAAAATCGCTGAAAGCACAATCCTTTGTAACGACGTCACCGGTTGCTTCAATTATCCTGCCGCAAAAGATGACCTGCGACTCAATTACGATGACCGACAACTCGCAAGGTCATGGGCTGTGTTGACTGGCATGATATTTCTGTTCCTGGGTGTTACCTGGTTCCTATTGAGGCGCGAGAACACAACGTAGGATACCGCCCCCAATGAGGCTAACGAAGTTGGGTCTGTCGCGGGCGCGTTGGTCCACGTCACGGTTCCCTTCGATTGCGAAGCACTCAGGACAAGTCTTCCTGCCAGGTGTTGTCTGCTACGCGGTAGAAGTTTCCTGCCGCGCTGGCCGTAGGCACTGGCGTACTTCCAGTGCGGCGTCCGTGTTGTACAAAGATAATTTTGCATTCGTGACGGTTTGTCCATTCACGCCTGTCACGTTGAACTTGAGCAGGAAGTGTTTGATGGGGGTGTCGTCCACTTGCAGGGTGGTGGCAGAGCCGTAGTTATTGCTTAGGCTGGCTCCTTCTTTGGATGAATAGTCAGCGCCGACAATTCGCTTGACTTGCGCTATTGACCTTGATTTACAACAACTTTCATTTTTGAATCAATACGATATACAACCTTTTCCAAGTCCCTTAACGACATTCTTTCTGGCAGGAGCCACGCATGAAATTCAACGAGATATTTCCCATATTGTGCTATCCAAGAGCAAACAGGAAAAGAATAATTTTTATAGGTGTAACACGCGAAATCGAATTGAATTGCTACTCCACTATGATAGCTCCAATCGCTTGGCATGGTGCCTAGTTGTAACGGAATTAGCTGTCTTTTATAATTTCTTGCAGCCTCTTCTATTGTATTATAGACATAGACACTTTGTGCTGAATAAACTTTATTCTCTTCGACCGGAGAGAATTGAATGATCGCACAATCAATGTAACACAGATCATCATATTCATCGGAAAACACTTCAAAACTTTTCCAGCCAACTGGCAAATCCTCGCTGGAAATTAGCAGATCAATGGGCTTAATCGCTGGAGGTATTGAACTTTGGTCCACGGTTGCGCAACGAGAGAGTGTGAGAAGCGCTAGAAACACGTAAATGTATTTTGTTCTTGACATAAATCCTCTTTATTACTCTACTCTGTCATCTTTTCCCTTAATGGGTTTACCAGGGTCGCCATATTTCTCAAGAAAATAATCCAATCCGCTTTGAAATTCATCTTCTGTCAATCCATCTTGTCCATAGGTCCTATATAAGTAAATGCCAAACTTAATCCAGTAATTGTCGTAAGGATCATCGAAGCCAGTAGTTATTGGTCCTTGGGTTTCTGCTTCTTGAAATGCCCCGGCGCCCGCTTGAAGATAGAGTCCATTGAATCCTGCCGCGGCGCCTACATAGCCGAGATTAATATTTGCCAATGCTTCATAATGAGTTTCATAATCGGCGCCAAGTTTGACGTTTTTTGAGTCTGGTAGCAAAGCAGAAGATTTTCTTAAATCCGGCTTGAAATCCCATATAGCGCCCGGCCGGACTAATGAGACCCAGGTTTCCGACGCGTCTGCAAGCCCCTGACTACTCATTTCCTGGGCATACTCTGAAGCTGCGTTGGTATTTAATTCATTAATCAGCCATGCTGTAGTATCTGAAGGACTATTTGGTACAGAAGTTCGTGGTACTGTTATCGCTGGAGCATTTCTAATCTCATTGATACGAGATCGAATCTTCCCAAACATTGCCAAGACTGAACATGATAGGCATGGTAAATGACCCGATGGATCAACATAATTTACAGGCGAGTTGTTGACGTACGCGTAGCGATCCATCCCCTGTATCCCACCAGGGGTAATTGAATCCGCGCTGGTGAATCTCCCTAACGAGCTATCGTACCAGCGCGCGTTATAGAAATGTAATCCAAAGTCACTGGCATACGAATATTGTCCAGTATATTGATACTTCGTCTTTTCATTTCCAAAAGTATAGCGCGTCTCACCCCAGGCTTTGTATCTTTGCTCATTGATCTTGTTCCCAGCAGAATCGGTAACAAGGCTGGTTGATCCTAAATGATCTCCAAGCAAATAATTCAATGTGCCGTTCGTTCGCATCGCAATTCTTTGTGACCCAGCATAATAGTATTTGGTGATGGTTTGGTTTGCTCCGGGGTTCGTCACTTCATAATGTGTACCAACAAAGTAAGTTGTAGTTGCATTATTGTTGAATATACTTTTAACGCGTCTTCCATCGCCATCATAGACAAAGGTGGCATTGTTGAAAGCCGCAGGCGGCGGAGGCTGGGTCGCGGTGGCGGTCGGGACAATTGTAGGTGTCGGGCTGGGTCCGGGAGTAGGCGTCTGTGTTGGCGCATTTGTGCCTTCTTTCGATGAATAATCTGCACCGCCCACGGAATCAGAAATGCGCAGGCTATAGGTTCCGTCACCAGTAATCAAAGAAGTCAGGTTCACTTCATACCAGGTGTTGATACTAACCTGACCCAATGAGGCTAATACTTGTGTATCGGCGGTTGGGGCGTTCGTCCAAGTTATTGTTTCCTCTTGCCAGGTGTCATCGCTGACATGATGGAAGTCTCCACCCGCGCTAGCGGCGTCCGTGTTGTAGAGGCATAGTTTCGCATTTGTTAGTGCCTGTCCATTCACACCCGTTACGTTGAATTTGATGAGGAAGTGTTTGACCGGGCTGTTGTCCGCGTGTAGTGGTAACGTAACTACCATTCACATTCAACATCAGCGCGAATCTTGCTCACCTCAAGCGGGCTATCATTGACGAAGACAAGTCGAGAGCTATCTCAACCAAATTGTTTTACGGATGAATTACTTCATATTCGCCAGTATATTCATCAATGATAATATCAAATATATGAGCAGAGTCTCTATTTGAGTAGTTTACTTCCCAATTCTGGGCTGAACCATCCGGCGCAAGTATCGCGGATACAGAACAATCGTTTTCAAGTTCTAGCCGCGCCTTACGTCCTCCATTGTCTTCTGCTATTCGAAAGGCATCGTTTGCAGATACTTTTAATTGCAACAAATTTATTGATTGTGAGTATATCTCCCTGGAAGACAACCTTTCGTTCTGAAACCAGATTGAATTAGTTGCCGGATCAATGTTTATTGTTTCCTTATATCCCTTCTTCTGGAAAAAAGGCTGAGTGATCCGATAAAACTCAAAAACAGCTTGTTGAGGTCCTTCATCCATCTGTTCGCATCCTGCTCTAAAAATCATGAAATGTAAGTTTCTGTCTGCAATAGGCTCATCCAAAATGTTGGCATGAAGAGCACTAGCAATCTGAAAGTAATTGGCTTGATTCCATTGAACAGTTACATCTGGTGTGATTATTGTTGGTTCAAAATCGATAGATTGTCTTTCGAAAATATCTGCGTTGCTCTGATCCAAAGATTTGAGAATCGATTCAGGGTTGAAAGTGTAATAACCTTCAACGGATGTGTCGATCGCTGGCGTTGTTTCTATGTCATGTAACAACCACCAAGCAATACATGTTGCAAATAGTCCTGTTACTACCGTAAAAAGAAATGCGCGATTTCGTAAATATTTACTCATGGCTATTCATCTCGCCTATCTGGGTGAGTAGTAAAGTTAAGATATTTTCTTCTTATGTCGTAAATATCATAACGAGTCAAACTATAAGGCAACGTCCAGCCTCTTCTACTCAGTTCAAGAAGGTCATTGGTATAAAGTAGCAACATAAATCGAGTGTCATAATTCTCTTGACCACTCTCACTCGCGCGATAGTTAGCAATGGGGTCTCCAGATGGACTGCGAGACTCGAAATAATCGTTCCAATCAATCTCTCCAGTTTTTCTATCGTAATAGCTGGTTCTTATATCTTTTAGACTTCCCAGAGTGAATCCATTATTTTGTGCTAATCCAGCAACGATTATCTTATCTTGGGCTGAACAAAATCCACATGCATTCACAACCTGATATATTCTCCGAGACATGCCTGTAACGGCAGTGCCTGGATTATTCGGGTCTGCGCCAGTTAAACCAAGTCCATATTGTTCAGAATCCGCAACTTGCTCACCATATTTTGTGTCAAGTTGAGCGCGGCTTAATTGAGCAGGACCTTGACCTGAACTTGATGAATGAAAAGGCTGATCCGCCCATTGACTCTGTACTGCAATACCTGCTGCAACTAAGATGTCATTGCCCCCGCGGCTTACTTGCACCATTAGTGCTATGGCATTTTGGACGCCGATTTCATCTGGGCAAGTTCCCAGCCAAGCACAGGCTTGGTGCCCACTCGGATCAGTATAATTGACAGGTGAGTTATTGACATACGCGTAGCGATCCAACCCCTGCACCCCGCCTGGGATGATGCTATCCGCCTGTGCAAACCTCCCCAAAGCGGGATCGTACCATCTCGCGTTATAGAAATACAACCCAAAATCTGACTCGTAACTGAATTGCCCAGTGTATTGGTATCTCGTCTTTTCATTTCCAAAGACGTAGCGCGTCTCGCCCCAGGCTTTGTACCTTTGCTCATTGATTTTGTTCCCAGCAGAATCTGTCACCAGGCTGGTTGAGCCCAAATGATCGCCAAGCAAATAACTCAACGTTCCATTGGTTCGCATCGCAATCCGTTGCGCGCCAGCATAATAGTATTTGGTCACGACGCCATCCGTCACTTCGTAGTGAGCGCCAACAAAGTAGGTCGTCGTTGTGCCGTTGAATATGCTCTTGACACGCCTTCCATCGCCATCGTAAACGAATGTGGCATTGTTGAAAGCCGCAGGAGGCGGAGGCTGGGTCGCGGTGGCGGTCGGGACAATTGTTGGTGTTGGGCTGGGACCGAGAGTGGGTGTGTGCGTGGGCGTGTTTGTGACTGCCGGTGTAGCAGTCGCAGTCGCGGTCCCTGAACAGGATTGAGGCGTTGCACCTGCCACTGCGACCAAAAGCTTTGGATCATTCGTCCCCTCTTTAGAGGAGTAATCAGCGCCGCCTGTTGAATCAGAAACACGTAAACTATAAGTCCCATCGCCAGTAATGTGGGACGTGAAGTCCACTTCATACCAGGTGTTGACGCTCACGGCGCCCAATGAAGCCAAGACTTGTGTATCGGCTGTAGGGGCGTTCGTCCACGTCACGGTGCCCTCCTGCCAGGAATCATCGCTGACATGATGGAAACTTGTCCTGAGCCTGTCGAAGGGTCTCCACCTGCGGTGGCACCATCGGTGTTGTACAAACACAATTTTGCATTCGTGACGGTTTGTCCATTTACTCCAGTTACATCAAATTTAATGAGGAAATGTTTGACAGGACTGTTGTCTACTTGAAAAGCAATTACGGAAAATAGACTTCTCCTGTAATTGGATCAATCTCAACACGGAAAAGGGGAATACCATTGTCACTTCGAGTGTAACTCACTTTCCAGCCTCTTTTGTTTGCGGGGCCAGGCGAAAGCACCAAAGATATATTACAGGCATTTCCAACAGATTGGCGCTTTTCTTCTCCGCCATTACTCTCGGCAATTTGGAACGCTCGATCAGCAGAAATCTTGAGTTGGATCAAATCTATTGCCTCCAAATTTACCAAGTTTGGGTAATATTTCTGCTCCTTTACATAAATAAAATTTCCTCTTGGGTCAATATCAATAAAGCGGATAATACGCGATTCCTGCTCTTTCTCTTTTACCACTTTGAAGAACTCAAACCGTCCATTTTGGAATCCGTTATGGATATAGCTACACCTTGAACTGAAATCCATACTGCTGAGTTGCCAGCTTTGCAATGTTTTTCCTAAAACACTGTCATATAAAGTGTTTGCAATGTAGAAGTAGTCTGCTTGAAGCCAGTCTACAGGCAACTGTTGATCCACAGGGAGAAGTTCAAGATCATCGCTCACGGGAGTGAACGCGTTCATATCTCCATTTTTAAGAGATACCATAAGTGACGTTGGATCAATCGTGTAATATTGGTCAAACAGCGTAGTCTGCTCTTCGGTTTGACCAATATTACAAGAAAGCATCGTAACAAAAAGAATTATCACTGCCAGGATCACAGATATATCGGGAGCAAGGCGTTTCATTATTCCTTATCCTCATCACTCAAGTAGTTGTCCTCGATATACCTTATATCTCCTTCATGTACCCACTCAGGCAAATCGTAGCCAAATCTCATGAGCAGGCGCAAATCCTGTATATACAGCTTCAACATGAATTCTGCACTAAAGTCCATGCCTGTAATATCCTGCCGGATTTGTGCAAATCGGTCAGATGTACTGCTGCCAACATTACTATTAAAGAACCGTTCCCAATCAATTGTCTTGTCGGGTTCTTTAGGCAATGATTTAAAGTCTAAAGCATATCCATTCTGAGCGATAGAGGCGACAATTAAATTGTCAACACCGTTTCCACATCCTGCACCACAAGCATCTATCGCATTCGTAATTCGGTCGTTCATTACTCTTTCAGCAACTGGCGGTGAAAATGGATTCTCTCCCTCCAATTCACCATCCTTTGCTCCCGCAAGACCTAGACCATCTCCAGTATATATTGCCCATGGGTACTGACTTTGAACCGTCAAGCCCGCTGCCACTGCTGCGTCATTAGTGTCTGTAAATGCGATAGTAATTGCAGCGCCCACCATGTCTGGTCCGTGGCCTACTGCTGATAATGCAAAAGGCGCTGCCATAACTGCTGCGGATACAGCAACTGTCGCAACAGCTACAACAACACCGCAAAGCAAACCGCAACGACCATCTGGATCTGTATATCGAACGGGATTATTATTTGTATATGCATACCTATCCCATCCTTGAATGCCACCGGGGACAATAATATCTGCCTGCGCAAATCTCCCTAACGAGCTATCGTACCAGCGCGCGTTATAGAAATGCAGTCCGAAGTCACTGGCATACGAATATTGACCTGTATAAGTGTAGTCCGTGGGGGTTGTGCCTGAGGAGTAGCGCGTCTCTCCCCAGGCTTTATAGCGCAGTTCGGAGACGATTTGTCCGCTAGCGTTGGTGGTGAGGCTGGTGCTGCCCAGGTGATCTCCCAACAGGTAACTCAACGTGCCGTTCGTTCTCATCGCGATTCTTTGTGCGCCGGCATAATAATGCTTGGTGATGGTTGAGCCTGTCACTTCGTAGTGAGCGCCAACGAAATAGGTGGTGGTTGTACCATTGATGACTGATTTTACTCTCCTGCCATCGCCATCATAAACAAAGGTGGCATTGTTGAATGCCGCTGGCGCGGTGGCAGTCGGTGTAAATGTAGCGGCAGAGGTGGCGGTGGGCGTCGAGGTCTTCGTAGGCGTTGGGCTAGCTCCAGGGGTGGGGGTATTGGTTGGCGTCGGGCTGGGTCCAGGTGTGGGAGTGTTGGTGGGAGTTGACGTTGAAGACGAGGTAGTATATTCGATCACCAGCTCGGGACGTTTGGTCGCCGCGCTTGCATCCGAGGTTTTGTAATTGAAGCGGTCGTCTGTCTCGGTATCGGCAATAATAATGAACCCATTATTTGTGAACGTGCCGTTGACCATTTCCTGGATCTGCGCAGGGGAGAGCGTAATCTGCTTTTCGATGTCCAGCGGTTCATTCGCAAGGATTTGAACCGAGCCGATGGCTGTGCTTTCGCGGTCGTTGGCTCCGGAGGCACCTGGGCCTTGCCAGCTTACACCGGTCGAAGCCTCACTCCAGGTTGCCTGGGTTTCATTGAACGGAACCTTCAAGCGATAGACACTGATCATGCGGGTGTTGTCTGAAAAATCCGCGTCGGTCCACAGCGAGAGTGCCGCAGAGGTAATTGTCGCATTGGAAGGGATGGAGGAGAGATCGAATTTGATCAGGCTGCGTGCCACCTTATCCGTCGCATTATTGCTCTCTCCCACCCACATGACGACCGCCGTTCCATTGTTGGTGGTTGGCGAGGTGTTCAAGAGGTAGGTATCTATCCCCTCTGTGGCGTCTGGCTGCTTGGTATACGTGCCGCCTTGTTGAAGAGGAGCAAAGCGATAATTTATGAATCGACCCCCTTGCTTCGATACAGCTTCGCTACTCAGCACGGCGCCCTGCCCTCCCCCGAAACGGGGGAGGGTGTCCGCAAGGACGGGTAGGGGTAATGAGGCGAACCCGGATGGCAGGTTGATCGCTTCCATATCGTTGGCATCCAATCCATATGCGCTGCCATCGAAGTAGAGAACTGCGGAGTAGGAACAGGAATCCACCGCACCACCCACAAACGCAGGCGTACAGATGAAGACGTCTTCATCATTCCCAGAGATACCCGATACCGCAAAGGCATCCGCCGCAGACAGGTAGATGTCCCCATTGGAGGCAACGTCCAGCGCATCTATGTCCTCCGCGCTATCCCCCAAGCCGATGCCCGCCTTCGACCCATCGAAGTACATCGCCCAACTGCCGCTGGTATTCTCTCCCAGCGTCGTCGGCGTGAAGGCCAGCAGGTCTTCATCCGCACCGCTCAGGCCGGGCAGCGTGGAATTGGCAAGAGTCGAAAGCAGGATGCGGCCATCGGGGAGGAGGTCCAATGCATCCATCTCCTCGTTCACAGCATCCTCCAGCCCCACATCACTTCCATCGAAATACATGCTGAACGTCCCAGCTGTGGTCTCGCCGAGGGAAGTGGCGTCGAAGCGCACGATGTCCACCGGCTCCACAGAAAGCGTGCCGATCGTGCCAGGATCGGTGAAGGACATCAGGATGGTATCTGTATCCAGGATGTGGAAGTTATTCATACTCTGGCCAGTGGTCGAGATGCCCACGTCTGAAGCATCGAAATACATCGACCAGTTTGTGCCATCGAAGTAGAGGATGTCAGTGTCCTGGGCTGTGACACCGCCTAACGTGGTCGAGTTGCTCAGGGAGAGGTAGAGCGCGCCATTGGGTGTTTGCGAGGTGGGGGTAAAGCTTGCGCTGAGCGTCGCCGAAGCGGTGGCGGTGGGTCCGCCGGGGGTATTGGTTTTGGTCGGGGTAGGTGTTTGCGTAGCAGTGGCAGTAGGTCCACCGGGGGTATTCGTCTTCGTCGCAGTGGGTGTATTGGTGGCAGTGGGAGGCGTGGTCGGTGTAGAAGGAGGAGGCGCGCCGTTCCCGGTCACTGAGACGAGGCGGTTTTCTGCATCGTATGTAAGGTCGAATGTCAACGCGCCCACATTGCGGTCGGTCATGTTGCCGTTCTCATCGTAATCGTAATTGTTGCCATTGGTAAGATTCGTTACTGCATGAGCGTGCGCGGGGTCATTGTAAGAATAGGTGATGCCCGCTTTCTTCCAAAGGTTGCCGCTGTTTGCATCATATTCATACGACTCATTATACAACCCGTTCGACCCGCCGGTGACCGCCGCGCTGGTGAGGCGGTTGAGAGAATCATAACCAAAGGTCTGGGTTTGCGGTCCTGCCTGGTTATCTATGATCGTCTCGACGTTGGCGTTCCTGTCATAGGTATAGGCAAAACTTTGTATCGTCGTTTGGTCGGATAGTCTTGTAGTCGTTGCAGTGTTCAGCAAGCCGCCCTGGATCGTTGCATTCCAGGCAAAGTAATTGAAGGTCTTGCGGATCACGCTTGCGCCGTAATCCATGCTCGTGATGCGGCCCGCTTTATCGTATTGCGTGTCCGCGATGTAGGCGCCTCCCGTATTGCTGGTGACGGAGTCCAGCAAGCCCTGGTTGTCATAAGCATAGGTGAGGGTTTCAGTATCGGGATAAGTCATGTTGACGGGCAGGTCTGCCGAATTGTACGTCCATGACGTGCTAAACGACTGATTACTGATCACTTTGTTTTCTTGTATCGCACGTCCGCGCGCATCATACAGCCACGAAGTGGAACCGGACGCGTCGTTCATGCTTGTGCGGCGTCCCTTGCCGTTCGCGCCTGAATCATATCCATAGGTTACATCATAAGTTGGGTTTGATGGGCAGTTATCATCGGTGCGATAGTGCTTGCCGGTAAGACGGCTCAGCGAATCGTAATACAAGCAGATGCGCTGTCCGCGCGCGTCGGTCTGCTTCGTCAGGCTGCCGAGCGCGTCGTATTCGTAATTCCAGCCCCAAAGATCGTCCCCGATCACGCCCGCCATCCCCATATCGGGGTCGTCCATGCCGAGTTTCCTGCCCGCGTTATCATACTTGATCTCCGTTGTCACGCCTCCCCGCGTGGCAGTCTTCAAGTGATTCAGAAGATCGTACGTGTAGGTGACAGAGGGACCTGTAGGAGGCGTGACGGAGAGGACGCGTCCCCACACGTCGCTGGTGGTTGTTGTCGAAGATCCCTTTGCATCCGTGACCGTGGAGACCAGTCCGTTATAGGCGTAAGAGACGATATTCCCATTCGGCGCCGTGACGGTCTTCGGCCTGCCGGACACGTCAGACACGCTCGCGGCGTAGGCAGGCGTTTCGCCCGCGCCATACGGCATGGACTGTTGAACGCTGTTGAACGCCGGGTACAGAATGGAAACGGTATTGTTCAGCGTGAACGTGAAGGCTCCAGCGCTCAACGCGCTGCTGCCCTTCTCGATCTTCGTCTGCCGCCCGATGCCGTCATATGTGCGGCGGATTGCCACATAACGCGTCGTATCGATGCGCTGGCGGATCTCCGTCCAGAACGGGTTGGTATCGTGATATTCAATGGAGACTGTTGGATTGGCAGAATCATCCCCCGGACGAATGAGTTTGGTCATACGCCCGAACGCGTCATACTGGGCTGAAGTCTGGTTCCCGTTCGCGTCATTTTCAGTGAGCGGCGCTCCGAGGGTGTAATCGTACGTCCAGTTTGTGGCTAAACCAAGCGGCGCATTCTGGCTGACCGGGTAGGTATGATATCCAGAATCAAAGACCGTGGTCGTCGTGCGCGCGCCAGCCGAAGGCGGGTTGAGGTTGTACCACGAGCTGTAGCCGCTATAAGTTGTAACGCTGTTGCGGTTGCCATAGGTGTCATAACCGTAAGAGACCTGGCTCCATTGGGTTCCATCTGCGTTCGTCTTTGTGCGGTTGGCAGTCAACTTCCCATCCACGAGCGGGGTCTGATAATCGCCTGTGTTGCCGTCATACAAGAATAACGTCGAAGCCAATACATTTCCTGCGGCGTCCAGGCTTCTGATGCGGGCGGGCAGGGATACCAGGTAGCGGGTGGCTGAATTGGTCGGGAAATAGTTATATTCCTTTTGACGGTAGGTCGTCCAGGAGGCGCCATTCCAGGTTTGGTCCTTCTCGAGGATCAAATTGCCGTACGTTGATTCGTAGTCGTAATCGGTTCTGGTGGAAGTATAACTTCCGTTATTAGCGTATACACTATTGTCCACAGCGTCTGTGTAAATAAAATTACGGCTAACCCCGATATAAGCCGAACACACACTGCATTCCGCCACCCCAATGCCCGCCATGGGCAAAGACACGACTGTGTAGAAATACTCGACGCGCGCGAGGGTGGTCGAGCCATCGCTGGTCGTCACCCAGTTCGGGCGGCCCTTCAAGTTGTCGCCCTGGCGAAATTCCGTGATGGTCTTTTTCCCACCCGGTCCTGTTTCAGTCACCTGCCCGTGGCCGCGGAATTCTGAAAATCTCTCAAAGTATCCGTAGCAAGTTACACTTCCTGGTGAAGCGTTCACAGGGATGGGAGGACATGTGGTACCGGAATATGTTGTGTCGTTCACCGCGGCGGACTCCGCGCCCACGCCATTCAAATAGGAGTAGGTGTATGGGTAGGTGTGCCCCGCGCCGTCTTTCACGCGTTTCTCTTTGACCCGATACACGGAAGTCAATAGTTTGAACTTGAAATTCGAGAGAGTGGCATAGTTGGATCCAATAAGACCGGATACCTCAATCAGGGGTTCCGCCTTGGACGCGTTTGCGGGCAATCGAATGATATCGCTCGGATCACCTGCGAGAGGAAAATTGTCACTGCTCCCATTGAACAATCCAACGCGGGCGCTCATGCCGGATGTTCCAAAAAAACCAGGGGAGGCTGTCAGTTTATATATGCCCCCCGGTCTTACCAGGTCTTTGCTATGGTTGCCATACTGGGAATTAATGTGGTTTCGGATATCGCCCGCGGTTGCGACAGCCGTTGGAACCCCAAATTGTCCCGTTATATAGAGTGGACTGGGACCTTGATCTCCTTCGCAACCTACAAAGCCTGCGCGGGCAACCCACGGGGATGCGACGCCATCAAAACATGGCATACTACCGTAACCTCCAAAATTGACTTCGATGGAGTAGGATGCGCGCGCATCCGCGGCGTAATACCACGGCTCATAATCGAACTCGACTGCGCCGCCATATCCGTTATCGGCGCGGGTGAGGTGCAGGTTATCGCCATAGGTGAAGGTCGTGGCGGGCAGGGGTGTTCCACCGCCGCCAACACCATATTGCTGCACCGATTTCAGCGTGGTCGTCTTGCCGCCCGCGCTCCAGGTGTAGCCCGGGAAGATAATATCGCTGTCTGTGTTGGCGGCATAGTCGAATGCATAACGCCGGACAACCGTCTCGAAGGTTGTTCCATCCCCGTTTGCATCCTGCAAAACATAGACATTTTGCAGGCGGTATTTTTCGAACGCATGGAAACCCGTGTTGGGGGCGGGATTATCCCACCAACTTGTATAGTCCGCTCTGTTTGGCACGCCCCCTTCTGCCCCTCGATCAAACCATATGGCGTATCGTCCGTAGGTAATGGTGGATGGATAAGTTGCGGTGACGGCTCCTGGTACGGCTGACCCAACGCAAGTAGTTGCGCCCTCGGAAAAAATTCGAACCGACCGGGTATCGTTTTGATAAGTATACAAAATTTCCTGCCCAAAGATGTTCTGCGCCTTGGTCAGTGACCAGCGGAAATTCTTCAAAGAATATCCGCCGCAGTTGTCGAGTTGCTCTGGAAAAGAAGAGGTATGCGCGAAGGTATACGTGTTCCCCTGTTTGTCCTTCACCGTCCAGCTATCGGTTGAGGAATTGGGAGTAATCTGCCAAAAGTTTTCATCGGCAGCATGATACGCCCCGTTCGGGTCTCTTACAACTCTCGTACTCACGCCTCCAACGCTCAATAAATAGGTATCATCCGCGCCCGAATTCGTTCCGTGACCATCCAGTTCCATGGAGCCGGAATCCAACGACCAACCCATGCCCACCCAGGAAGCCTGCGTATTAAGGGTGGATTGATCCACGACCTGGCTGTTGTAATTCAACGACAGGCTGGGCTGGAATCCGCCGGGACCTGGCGGGACTTCTATAGGCAAAGAATAGTTGGCTGCGCCTGTAAAGCTCGAGACCTGGAACGAATCGACCGTAGGCAAATGCGAGGACTGCCAGTTATTCACATCCATATCGAACACGGTGAAATGGTCTGTATAGGCAACCAGGGTTTTTGTTTCCTTATCTACGCGGCTGGCAAGCGCTTCCCATTCCTTGATCTCAGGGTTGTACCAATACAAGTGCAGGTCGCCTTCCGATTCCTGAGGCACTTCCAGATCGGCATATGAAATGGAGATGGAGAGTTCTTTTGAAAAATGTTTCAAT
>Ga0247727_10012831_pt1 | contig 14277 bp, 12 predicted proteins | sample WisWelCaveWW1625_FD_202498 | JGI IMG/M metagenome (GOLD analysis project Ga0247727, IMG submission 202498) | Biofilm microbial communities from Wishing Well Cave, Virginia, United States - WW16-25 | ecosystem: Environmental > Aquatic > Deep subsurface > Groundwater > Cave microbial mat | place... | reverse complement strand
ATTTTTAAGCGTCTTAACCAGTAACGGAACAACCTTCCTCAAATCATATTCCTTAACCTGCCTCAAACCTTCCTTGCTTAACTTAGCCCTTAATTTCTCATCAGAAAGCAATTCGATAAGCTTGTCAGAAAACGCATCAACATCGCCCTTCTCGACAATAGAATCCTGTGCAGACTTGCTGACAATATCACGAACACCGCCGACATCGCTTGCAACAAAAGGAGTGCCGGTAGCCATTGCTTCCAACAAGACTCTTGGAAAACCCTCTTCATCAGAAGGCATAAGGAAAACATCGGACTGCGCGTATAATTTCATCACTTCCTTGTTTGGTACGCTGCCAAGCGTTTTCACCCATCTACCAAGCTTCTTTCTCCTTATTTCTGATTGCAGTTTAGGCAAATATGGACCATCGCCAGCTAGAATAAATGTCGCTTTGACTTTTTTTAACACGCGCTCAGCAATCGGCACAAGATAATGCGCGCCTTTTCTTTCTGACATGCGATGAACAAATAACACTTGAGGAATCTTGTTCTTCTGATGCTTTGGCTTAAATCTCTGCAAATCAATCTCATTAGGAACGACAAGAATCTTCTTCAACGGAACGCCAAACTGTTTGTGATAATACTGTTTCATACGCTCCGTGCCTGTAACAAGATAGTCAACCATCTTTAATGACGCTCTCAAAGGCCAATCGTCATTAATTTTTGACTGCAACCAACCTTTTTCAAAAAAAGACTTGAAAAACAAATGAGGAAGGCCGCAGTTCCAATAGAAAACTCTGCCACCAATAATTTTCGTTATTATAGAACCGGCAACAGCGCCGAAAAAACTGTAATGAACGTAAAAAGTATCGTAGCCCTGAAGACGCAGAAGCAAAAGCTTGCCAAACGTTTCAAAAAAACGCGGAAAAAATGACTGAGAGTTTACAGATTCGACCTTTCTGACGTGCTCAAAGCGCGGAGAGCCTTTCATTTTCTCTATCAAAACTGCCAAATTTGTTTTTTTTCCAAGCTCGCTCAGCAATCTGTAAATATGCACGAAATGCTCACCTGCACCTTCATCATATTTCGGCAGGACATAGACAACCTTCATTTCGCAACCTGCCTCCACAAATCAATGCAGTCTTTCAAATTCATTCCAGGGTCAAACTTTTCCATAACAAGCTTCTGGCCAATTTTTCCCATTTCTTTTGCGCGCTTGTGGTCATCAAGCACATCCAGAATGCGCAATGCCATGATATCAGGATTATCCTTCGGCACTATAAAGCCAGATTTCTCGTCAATAATCACGTCTTTAGCATCTCGCACATCAGTGCAAATGACTGGCAAGCCAGCTGCTGCTGCTTCGACAACAACTAAAGGAATGCCTTCATAGAATGAAGGAAGAACAAGAACATCTGCAGCTTTGTGGAACTTTGGAATCTCAGCATGAGGAATTCTGCCGGTAAAAACAACATTTTTACAATCAGAAGCCATGTCTTTCAATGCAATCTCGTCAGCACCGCCGCCAACAATCAGGAAACGCGTTTTTGGTCTTTTCTGTGCAACAATCTTGGCAGCCCTGATCAGCAAAGGTACATTTTTCTCAATTGACAAACGCCCTATAAACAAAACAATGCGGTCATAATCAGCAATATATTTCTCCCTCACACTGCCCTTTTCTTCAGCAAACTTCTTCAAATCAACAAGAACAGGAGCAACCTTTACTTTTTCAGCAGAAACACCCAAAGAAATGACTTTTTCCCTTTCGGTATCACACTCTACTCTGACGCCATCTGCTCTCCTGACCAGCCATTTTCCAAAAATGTTGAACAGAGGATTCTTCCAGTCTTCACGCTTCCAATAGGGATCGTCAAAGAAGCTTGAAACAATGTTCACAACCAGCGGAATGCCCAAGCGTTTCTTCAACAAATAGCCAGCATAACCGCAAACAAACGGATCCTGGGTTGTTACGAGATTGACCGGTTTTTCCTTATGAATTTCCTGAGCGATTTTTGCAGCCCGCCATGGGAAACGCCATTGATATTTGGAATTTGTAGGGTAAGCAACGACATTCTCAGCAATCTTAACCGACTTGAAGTCCTTTGCAGGAGTATAAATGACCAAAGAAATGAAATCAACGTGCTCTGCATACTTTTTCAGGCGGTTAGCTAAATCACCCCTGCCTTCTTGGGTAAATACCGTGTTATCCAAGCCAATCATCAATACGTGCATAGTAGTTTTTCCTCACCCGTATTTTATAAAGTATTCGCCTTCAAGAAAGCAAGATACTTCCTGTCAACTTCCTCTCTTTTTGGGAGCTGTTTTGTTTTAGCAACGAATTTTTTAGCCAAGGAAGGGTCCCTGACATATTTCTTCTGACGCTGCAAAGCATTACTGCCTTCCTTCAAAATACTGCTGTCAATACTTATGGAGAGGATGCGCATTTTATAATTGTTCTAATTGTGCTATTTAAATGATTTGCTTAGATGCCCTTTTTAGCTATATTTTTTGCAATACAAAGAACAAGTGATCAGGATTCTCAAATACGTGAAATTGCTTAACGATTTCAAATCCCGCCTTGTTGATATGACTGCTTATTTTTCTAACAGAGAAACCAATCTTGCCAACTTCCCAATAATGCTGACCATTAAACACGTGCTTCCGCGGAAAAGGAAGCTTTATAGCAACTTTCAATGGATTAAATCTCACTAAATGAAAAGAAAACGTGAAAAACGGCCCGAAATGAGGCAAGGAAATAACAACCCACTTTTTTGCAACACGATGAATTTCCTTTAACGTTCTGTCAAAATTATCAAAAGGAAGATGCTCCAATACTTCACAGCATGCAACCACATCAAAACTATCAGACTGAAACACACTCAAGTCTGTTACATCAGCAACAACATCTGGCTTAAGCCTGGCATCAATGTCAACTCCAGTTACCTCAATATTCTGCTGCCTCAAATAATTCAGCACAGTCTTGTTTCCAATTCCAATCTCTAAAACACTCTCAGGCTTTTTATCTATAATTTCATGAATCTGATACCAATAACTGGCCCACCGGCCTAAAGAATCATACTGATGCATGTAATGCGCGGGATGAACCTGAGGCTTTCGCTTTGCACCACTCTTTTGCTTTCTAACAGCCATTATCAACAAATTAAAACCTGCTTTTAAAAATCTTACGATCGCTTTCCAACTATTCTCTCAACATATTTAACCGTCTTTTTGACCAAAGCATCCCAAACAGGAAGACGCGTTCTAGATTTTTTCAACTTCTCAAACAATTTCTTATCCCGTGCCACACTAATAATCAATTCCTTCAACTTATCCACGTTACCAACATCATAAAGCAAACCATTTTTTCCATTCCTAACAAGCTCAGGCGCAGCTCCAACATTTGTAGTAATAACGGGCAAATTATGGAACAATGCCTGATAAATAACAAATGAAAAAGTCTCTCCAGAACTATTCAAAACAAAAACATCACTAATTTCCATAAGCTCATTCATTTTATCTTCAGGAATATGACCTAATAGAACAATATTCCTGTTATTCTCAAGGCTTTTAACTTTCTGCTTTAACGAATCAAACTCAGGCCCATCTCCAGCAATAAGCAACTTTGCCCCAGGTATTGCTGTTGAAAGCTTATCAAATACAGTTACCAGCTCATGGAAGCCCTTGTAATTCATAATTCTGCCAGCACTCAAGAAAACAAAATCATCATGACTCAAGCCATAACGCGGTCTTGCCTTTTTACGATCAATTCTAACTTTTTTCAAAGGCAATGCATTTGGTACTAACTCACATGACCGTATTCCATAATTTTTCGCGCTCTTCCTCAAAAAATCACTTACAACCATAATTCCATCAGAATTTTTGAGCACAAACTTCTGCGTTTTCTTCAACAACTCAATCTTAACAGTGTATTTCTTCTTCTGGAAAATGTTCAAAGGATCCTTTGTCCACATCTGATTCGTTGAGTGCTCCCATGCAAAATCGCCAGCAAATCGTATCACCAGAGGTTTTCGAAGCACTTTTTTGGCAAAAACAGAAGGCAAGCCAGCGCTAAAAGTATCAGTGCAAAAAACGACATCAGAAGTTTTACCTTTTTCAACAACAGCCCTGAAAAAAACATACAAGCGGAACAAAAAAGGCAAGTTTCGAGAAATTACTGTAACACCAGGAACCGGCTTCTGCCCATAAGTAACAACATCAACTTCCCACTTGCGCTTCTTTAACTCAGGAATCAAATACTTCAAATAAGTTGCAGGACCGCCAATTTCAGGAGGAAAAATGCCAGTAGCAATAGTAATCTTCATCGCAAAACCTCGCCAAACTGCTTTGCCACAATACTCCATTCATATCTTCCTTTAATCATCTTCTGCCCATTTTTTACAATAGTTTTTGAGAGTTTTCTGTTCTTAAGCAGCAATTCTATCTTTTCAGCAAGATTTTCAGGATTTCTTACCTTGCAGAACAAGCCGGTTTTCCTGTCAACAAGAAAATCAGGAATTCCACCAACAGGAGTGCCTATTATCGGGACACCGCAGGCCAAAGCTTCAACAAAACTATTGCCAAATCCCTCGCTCAGCGAAGGACGGACAAAAACATCAGCATTGCACAAATACTTAGGAAGCTCTTTGTACGGAACAAGGCCAATAAAACGCACATCTTTGGAAATATTCAAATCATCAGCAAGCTTTTTCAGCTTTGACTCATCCTCGCCAGTCCCGCAAATCGTAAGCACAACATTTGGAAACTGCTTTTTGACCAACGGGAAAGCCCTGATGATATCGTCAACAGCATTTTTCAGAGTCAAACGGGAAGCAGTAATGATGTTCTTTCTTTTCTCTGTCCTTCTGCCTTTACAAGAGAACGTTTTTGTATCAACACCATTCGGAATAATCGTGATATTGCCTGCAGGAACACCATGCTGAATTGCGCGCTCTTTCAGATACTTGCTAAGAACCACATACTGAGGCCTTTTACCATACACCCAATTGTACAAGAAGTAGAAAATTCCAAGCTTCCTTTTCATCCATTCTTCTGTATCGCCGCTCTGCAAATTTATGATACACTTTGCACCCTGCATCCAAGCCACAAAACGGGAAGCCAAAGCAGCCTGATTTTCAAGCAGTCCAAATACAATGTCTGCACGGTGGAAAAGACCGTAAAGAATCGCGCAAGGCAAAAACAAGAGTTTGTCAAGCCATTGGATGCCAAAACCAAGACGATGCACCAAAATACCATCCATTATTTCAGTTGTTGGCAAAGACTTCATACGCGCAGTAACGATTTGAAATTCGTACTTGCCTTTAAGCCGAGTCGCTACCTCCCTCAAGGCGATTTCTGCACCGCCGACAAAAGGAAAATATGCCAATGTGAAAACAAGAATCCTTTTCATAATGATTTTAGCACCTTCTCAAACTTTATAACAATCTTGCCCCAGTCAAATTTTTCGCGCACGGTTTTTTGCAATGCCTTGCCAAACTTTTCACGCAATTTCGCATTCTTGGCCAACATTTGGATTTTCTTTCTCAGTTCTGAAACATTGCCGGGATGCACTAAATATCCATTTTTACCGTCTTTAATAATCTCACTTGTTCCTCCGACATCGGTTGCAACAACGGCAAGGCCCATGGCGCCCGCTTCTAAAACAGCAGTTGGAAGACCTTCGCCATATGACGGGTTAACGAGAATGTCAGAGGAAGCAAGAACTTCTCTTACGCCAGCAGAATTCTTCTCGCCAACAAACTTTCCTCCCAATTTTTTCAATTCTTTTTCGTAAGGACCTTTGCCAACGATAATTACTTCTGCCTTCAAGCCTTTTACTGCCTTCAAAAGGTCCTGCACGCCTTTTTCCTGAATCAACCTTCCGACAAAAGCAATTCTGATGCCGGAGTGCTTCTTTCTCTTTCCATTAAAGAATTTAGTGTCAACGCCATTATACACCAAGTCACATTCTCGCGCACCGAGTGATTTGGAAAAATCACGCGCAGCCTCTGAAACGACAGCAACTTTTGCATGTTTCATGATCCAGCTTCCGAATGTTGAATCAATAAAACGAACGCCTGCCTGCACCACTGCGTTTTCGTAAGGCTGCTTTGTGCCGTGCTCAATATGCAGCCAAGGAATCTTATGACGACGGGCATGCAATCCTGCGGCAAACGATAATGGATACAAACGCGTGTTAGTAACAATAACATCAATCTTTCCAATAGTTCTAAGTGCTTCAGATACTGGAGACAATTGGACCGTCAATCTATCAGACAACACCTCAACAGAGGGGATACGAAGCACACGAATTCCATCAATCTTTTCCTGCTTCTTCGTTCCAGGCAATCTTGAAGTCACAACCCAAACTTTATGACGTTTTGCTAAACGCTTTCCTGTTTGGTAGACATAATTCTCAACGCCGCCCTTGTGGGGCAGAAAATACGACGAGAAAATCACTATTCTCATTTTTTAAGGGCTATTTCCCTCACGAGTTTCGTAATCTCGCGCTCCAGCTTGTCAATCTTCATGTACAGCTGGAACACGACATAAAACAATCCCAATATTGCGACGTAAACAACAAGGTCAATCCCTCTTCCAACACCGATGGGCTTTGACAAAGCGTCGATCGCAGGCGTGAAAAACACAATCACGAGAACAGCAAACCAGATTAAAAACCAGAAAACGGCTGCTTTTGTGGGAATCTTGCTGTTTTTCCAAAGCGAAATGATTCTAGCTAAATGAATCACTGCAACAATCAACGCTGCTATCTGAATCGGCTGCATCATTTTGAAAACCTATGCAAAAGCATCCTGTAAAAGATTTTAATTGAGTTAAAACTGCTCTGGCCGTGCGCCATGCTGTACTGCGTGTAACGGATGACAACAGGCACTTCAACAAATTTCAGATGCCTCTTTTTTATCTCAGACAAAATCTCTGAAGCGTGCTCCATCCGGTCCATTGTTATCTCAATCTTCTCTGCAGCATCGCGCGACAATGCGCGGAAACCATTATGAGGATCTGTGATTATAACCCCATAGAAAAGCCAGATGACAAAAATTCCGCCTTTCAACACAATCTTCCTGAACAAAGGAACATTAGAGCCTTCTTTCAGAAAACGGCTGCCAAGAGCCACATCAACCTCGCCAGACTTAACTGGCGCAATCAAGATAGGAATATCCTCAACACGATGCTGGCCGTCAGCATCAAATGTTACAATTATATCAGCGCCTTCCTTAAGCGCATAATCAATGCCTGTTCTAAGAGCAGCACCCTGACCCCTATTAATTACATGGCGGGCAACATGCTTCGTATAGTGCTTGGCAACCTTATAAGTGTCATCAGAAGAGCCGTCATCTACCACGACCACATTCTTATACCCTACCTTAGAGAGCTCCTTAACTACACTGGCAATACTATGCTCTTCATTGTATGCCGCTATAACAATCCATGTGTTCATAGCATAAAGGACACTATTTGGCTTTATAAATATTTAGAACGACTAGTCTTACTGCAGGGCATCAATTCTGATCTTAAAGTGCAGTGTCTTGTTGCCCAATTGGTGCTTTGAGGGGTCAGTTCCATACGCTTCCTCAGGCGGAACAGTAATTGTCTTAGTTTCACCCTTTTTCATACCCTGGATTCTTTTTTCAAAGCCAGGAACGACTTTTTCAGCGCCTGCCACAAAGGACAAAGGCTTTGTCTCGAAGTCGTCAAAACGAGAATCGGGAGTAATGTTCAACGACTTCCAGTTTGGAATGCTGGAATCAAACACCTTATTGTCATCAGTCCAGCCAATATAGCTCAATGAAACCTGGGCGCCTGACTCAATTTTTTCTTTTGGAGTCAATTCATTCGGAATGAAAGCATCCTTGCCTTCCCAGTCAACCTTGTAAACATAAATCATTCCACCAATCAATTGGCGCTCCTCAGCAAAAGGCTTGAAATGCTTCAAGCCAAGACCCTTCATATAATACATTCTTGTAAACATGCTATCGGCCAAAGGCTCAGATGCAGCCAAAGTATTCATACCACTGCCAGTCGGCCAGAACACTACAACCAAACCAGCATTGCCGCCGTCAATAGTGTACTCCTTCTTACCGCCTGCTCTGTCATACAAAACAACTTTTCCGGCAATAGCTATGCCCTGATTCATCCTCACTTCAGCACGCTTGCTTGACAAGTTTATTGCTATATTTCCACAAACAGCTTTGTCGCCAGAAGTTGTGCACGAGCTGGCATCGCCAGCAAGATAGCCTGGCCATGGGCTGATCCAGGCATTTGCAGCCTCTTCGGAAGTCAAAGCATTAGCATCACGATAAGTCTGCTTGGCCGTATCTTCAGTCCAGTTAAAACGTTTCACCATCTCGGGAACAGACTCTGCTTCATCCATCAAGCGCCATTTCTGCCAGACTTCAGCCCGCTCAAAACCCCACAAACCGAAATGAGCCCAGACTCCTGCCTTTCCAACCATATCAGAGCTTGCAATGAAGAAATCCTCAGGAGGCTCGCAATGAGTGTACCTCAAAATCTCCTCTGAAACTCCAGCTTCCTGAGCCAATTTTCCAGCAGTTTCCTTATCCTGCATAATCATTTCTTTCACAAGCTTAATCGAAACGACAGGATCTTTTGTAGTGTTTAATGCGAAATCAAATGCGCTGTTGGCGCCACAGTCAAGCATGCGCAAAATAGCAACAGCCTCATCTTCATTATTGGTCTGCAGCACACGGCCAACCCAGTGAGCTTGAGGAGAATTCTGAGTAGCGCCATCAGAAGTAACGGCGCGGTCAGCAACAAACTTGAAATGATGGCCAAAGTCCCACCAAGAATTGATAATCGCATTAGACTGGCTGTTATCCTTGATTCTGGTAAGAGAATTCCACCACGCATCATTCATAATAGGAACATCATTCACAACACTGCCCCAAGAGTTACGCACCATATTCGCGCCAGCAGTCACAGGATTAATGATGACAAGACCAAAAATCACAATGACCAAAATATTTGTGATAATCTTGTTCAAATGCAAATGCCGCTCTCCGAATGAGGACAATCTCTGCGTAAGCAAGCCTCCAGCAGCACCAAAAGCAACAGCAAACGCAGGGCCAAGCAGCAACGTGAAACGCGAACCTTTCAAAGCAGCATAAATAGTTCCAATGAACCACAACGTAAGCAGCGCGCTATACGTCACGTCAAACTTGCCATGCTCATCTCTTTTTAACAATAATAGCAAAATGCCCAAAATAGCTATGGCGAAAATGAGAGTTCCACCGATAGAAGATATCACCTGACTGAAACTTGCGGGATTCAACTCCGCAACTGTAGTAAATACATTAGGCCATAAGCTTGGCAATGATGCTTCCTTGATTAAAGTGAAACGGAACGCGCCCCGGAATGCATCATCCATAAATTTAACTAGACCGGTGGGAGTTAAAACACAGAAAAATGCTGTGGAGACAAATACGACAACAGCAATAATAAGGAATTTTTTGATTCTAGAATGCGCCCAAAGAGAACCAAGACCTTCCTTAAGATTCTTGAAATGAGTAATTATTTCCACGACGATAGATACTGCAAATGCGCCCATGACAAAATCAAACAAATACCACCAGCCAGTCCATAAGTTTGAATAAACTGCAATGGAAAGACCAGTAAGCGCAGCATACAAAACCTGTTTTTTCCAAGATTCAGCGCTCAAAGCCAGGAATAACAGCCAGACTGCCACGACAGGGAAGAAAACATTGTAAGCATCAGTGTCAAAATGGCCCCAAGGAGTTCTGTTCATGATGGCAGGAAGCAATGCCAGCATAGTCGCGGCGAAAAAGCCGCCAATATTTCCGGAAACTTTTCGCGCTATGAAAAAAGTGAAAATGAGAGAGAGGAAAACAAAAATTACCGGGAAATAGTTGGAAGACTCCATCAAAGTAATCTTGCTGTCAAAAATGGAAGCAATACGGTGAATTAAGACAGCCACATGAGGGTGCCAGCTCGGGTCGGAGACAGTGCCAATCGGAGCAACCATGTGATTGTCCCAAGGAACACCATCATTCAAAATATCGTATGAATGACCTTTCTCTTCAATATTGCGGGCGTAGCGCAAATAATAATACGTGTCGATGTCAGGCATATAGCCGAATTTCCTGCCGTCGACTTCATAGGAATAATGATTGCGGACTTCCTGAGCAATTCTATCCTGCTGGGCATCAATTTCGTCTTTATGCTCATCCCTGATTTTCTTCATCACATCGTTGAGAACTTTCTGCTTGTTGGAATCAGGAAGATTTGGATACTGCTTGCTGACAACAATAGATGCCTGCTGGCGCAAGTAATTATCCACGCTGGAAGCAGCAGCGGAATCTGCAACAGGCAAATCCTTGCTTTGCATTCTAATCCAGACACCGCCCCAAGGATAACTGCCCTGCGGGCTTGGAACGAACTGCAAGACCAGCACAAGCAGCAATGTCAAAAGCACCGCGTGTTTTTTACAGAAGGATGTTATTACCTGGATTTTACCCCAAATCCCACTCTTTTCTTCCATGACTCAGCACAACCAGAGCACTCCTTAAAAAGTTTATGTAATGAATTAAGTTGATTTAGTTGCTACTATAGAATAGCAACAAAATAGAAAGTTTTAAATATCTCCAGCACTAAAAGGTCTTAACGCATTATATATTGGGGGTTAAAGATGAAAGCAAACTTTTTCAGAAGCTTACTAAACAAGGCAGTTCTTACAGGCTCATTACTTGCAAGCTCTTTTTACGCAGCGCAAAACGCAAGCGCACAAGAATCATTCGAAGATTTTTACAAGAAAAAAGCAGGACAAAAGCAAGAAGACAAAAAACCTTCAATTTCTGATGATGAAAAAACAGTTTCAAAGAAACTGGATGAAATTCTAAACGGCTCACTCCAGATAAAAGCAGAAACAGAGCCACTGGTTGACAGAGCTTCAGCAACATTCCAAGCTGAAATGAAATTAGGAGATTTCCGACCATACTTTGGCATTCAGGATGAGTATCAGAGATTCAAAAACATCGACGACAGCGAAATGAAAGTAAACAGCGTACGCGAAATATTGGGACTCGGATTTTATGCGCATAACACAGAAGACCTTGAAGTTTATATGAGAGGAATTCTCGGAAGAGAAGACATCAAATTCAGCGAAAACATCAAAATGGATGCTTCAAGATGGATATTCGGCGGAGAATTCGGCCTCAAGATAGAAGACTTTAGAGGATTGCTCAAAGTCTACGGCGGAAAAGGAGAATTTGGCGCAAAGCTTGATAGTGACTTAGAAATCGACGGCGACTATGGCACGCTGTTTGCAGGACTTGATGTTGTGCAGCGACTTTACACAGGAAATGAAAAATTCGCAGAATTTGAAAAAGCAGGAGTCGACAGATGGAGAAACGACGTTCCAACAGGACTTGTCGAACTTGTAGCACAGGCATACTGGAACAGAAACAAGTTCGGCGAGCTTGAAACGGACGATACATACTCATTGAAGATAGGCCCAAGATTCTCATGGGACTTGAGAGATGAAAGCGGCAAGGGAGGAATACTAAGCATAACTTCTTATGTAATGGGAAAACTGACTGACACTGAAAGCGGCATATCATTGAGAGAAACAAGAACAAAAACACTGGGAGTTGGCATACAGCCAGCATGGGATATCACGCCAAACTTAAGAATCGGCGGAGACTTTGCCCTGCAGTACAACGGCCAGAAAATAGACGATCCGGGCCAGGGCCTGCACGAAGATAAGACGAAAAACGGCGTAAAAGCAGGATTGTACATCGAACTGAAATTTTAAAAAAGCTTATATATTAGTGCCACTTCGCAGTAGGTATATAGTAGCGTTTAACGCTTACATTCGGGGGGATTACAATGAAGGGAATATACACAGGATTGGTCGCAGCAACACTCAGCATAGTAGGATATGGATGCGCAGCACCAGCGAGTGAATGCAAAGCAGAATCAAGATTAGAAAAAAAGATTTCTGATGTCAAGAAAGAACCAACAGCGCAGGAAAAATACGAACAAGCACGCGCTGCAGACCAGAAAACTTATGATGCTCTTGGCAACGACTACGCAAAGAAAGTCAGCCACGTAAAATCACAATTGGAAGAAGCAATGAAAGGCGATGCAACGCCCGAAAAAGCAAAGATTGCGAGAATACAAACCGAACGAGCAAAATCAATTTCTGAAGAAGTCAAGGGCGACGACCCAATCAGCAAAGTGACTCGAGAAGAGGCACAGAGCTACCAGAAGAAAGGACAGGAATATGTTGTCATCTTCGCAAAAACATTGAAGGGAAGAGTTGTATACTTCTTAGACAGACCAGGAGAAAAACAGCAAGATTCCTGGACGGGCCACGAACCGGGAAACTACTATGGAATAGATGGCTCTCCAGTGGAACACGCACCAATCTTCGGATACACCATAGAAGAAGCAGCAAACCTTGCCGTTGACAGAATGAGAATCTGGGATGGAGACAAATTTGGCTCAGTAACCAGCAGCGAATGGCCTCCAGGCAAACACGAAGCATTCAAGCAATACATGTTTGAAAACACATTATTCGTGCCAAAATCAAGAGTCTCAGACCTGCGAAAGTTCTTCCCAGGATACTCAGAAAAAGATGGCAAAATAACAGACGGCACATTGAAGAACAAGACACGACCAATGCCATTTGACGAAGTCGTTGGAATGAGCAAGGAAGGAACAGTGCTTGCATATGTCTTCTACGTTCCAGAAAAGAAAGACGCTCCAAAAGAAAAGACCTTGGAAGAAAGATATGAGGAGCTCAAGAAAGAAGTAGAAGGACTCAAAGCTGGCAAGACAGTAGAACCTCCTAAGAAGGAAGATCCTCCGAAGAAAGAAGATCCTCCAAAAAAGGAAGACCCTCCAAAGAAAGACGGTGACCATCCAAAACTGCCAGGCAAAGATGATTAATTTTTTTATTTAGCATTTTAATTAACAAAAAGGGAACCAAATGAAACCAACAAAAACACTACCGTTCATTTCTATGATTTTGATAGCAACAATGATAGCTGCACCGTTCATCTTCGCATTTGAAGGCGGAGGATTTGGCGGATTCGGCACAGGCATTGACGGCAGTGGACCAGGAGGCTTTGGCACAGGCATTGATGGCAGCGGGCCAGGCGGATTCGGCACAGGCTTTGACGGTAGCGGTGCAGGCGGATTTGGTGTTGGCGCTGACGGCAGCGGATTTGGCGGAACAGGAATAGGCTTTGACGGCAGCGGAGCAGGCAGTTCAAGCTCAACCGGAATACCTGGAGGCAGCTTTGACAGCGGCACAGGCGGAAGTTTTGACGGCGGCGGCATAGGAGGATTTCCAGGAGGAGACTTCCCAGGCGGACCATCACCAGGCGGACCAGGATTCCCAAGAGAAGCAGACGCAGTATGGGAAGACCTTTTGGACGTAACAATCTTGAAAGGAAGTCCGTCAGGCACAATCATACAAGAAGATGTCTTTTCAAAATGCTCAGACCCAGATGATTACACGCTTACATTCAAAGTAGTGAGCAGCTCAACACATTACGAGCTCGCATTTGTTGACGATGATTTGAGAATATTTGACCTTGAACCAGAATTTGTAGGAACAGAATCAGTAACATTAACCTGCAACGGCGCACCAGAAAGCTTCCTATTGCACGTTATCGCATCAGGAAGCCCGACACCAACGCCAACGCCAGGACCAGGCAATGATGAAGACATCAGCGTCTACATAGGCGCAATAATCATACCAAACGCATATGACGCGGCAGCAGGAGATTTAGTGCCTGTAACAATCTCATTCAAAAACAACGGTGACAAGAAGCTTGAAAATCTGAAAGTAGCTGTCGCAATACCGAGCCTTGGAGTGCGCGCAAGCGTAGGACCAATGGATTTGAACGTCGGCAAGCGCGTCAGCAAAACTGTTTATATCGAGCTTCCAGAAGACACTCAGCCGGGATTATACGAAGACGTACGCATTACGATGGACAGCGGCTCATTGCACCGAGCCAAGCACCGAACTGTAGAAGTCATAGTATGATAACAGAAAGCTTTATATATAAGTAGTAACTTATTAGTGGTGACAGAGTAAAACTACTCCAGAATAGAAAAACATTAATAGCAGGACGATGTCCTGCACGAGATGGGGGTAATAAGAATGAAAGCAATTCACGCAATATTCGCATTGGCGCTTTTCTTAACAGTTATAGGTTCAGCACTAGCATTACCAGTAACTTTAGATGAAGTAGAAGTTGATGACACAATCCTATCAGAAAACGCGGTTAAC
>Ga0247727_10012830_pt1 | contig 14277 bp, 9 predicted proteins | sample WisWelCaveWW1625_FD_202498 | JGI IMG/M metagenome (GOLD analysis project Ga0247727, IMG submission 202498) | Biofilm microbial communities from Wishing Well Cave, Virginia, United States - WW16-25 | ecosystem: Environmental > Aquatic > Deep subsurface > Groundwater > Cave microbial mat | place... | reverse complement strand
CCCGCCCGCCGAGGCCGAAGCCGCATACTATGCAAGCCTGGAGGAACCCGCCAAACTCGCCGCCTGACTCAAACGAAACAGCCTTCGAGAAAGTCGGGACAGTTCAGGTGCCAACCACCCACATGTAGGGACGTCGCTCAACAACCTCGCTGAGCTCTATACCGTCCAGAGCCGATACACAGAAGCGGAGCCACTTTCCAAACGCGCGCTTGCGATCTGGGAAAAGGCATTGGGTCCCGACCACTTCAATACCCGCACGAGCATTAGCAATCTCGCCGCCCTGTTCGCAGAGCGCGGGGATGCTGGCGCAGCGCTGAGCTATGCGCGGCGGACTACGGCCATTCACATCGAGCGCGGCGGGGCCGGCAGCGATCGTGGGGAGGCCCGCAAACGCGAGGTGGCGCAGAGTGCGGGGTACTTCCGCTTCCACGTCCTGGCGGCAGACCGCGTCGGAGGCGACCGATCGGCGCTTCTCCCAGAGACCTTCGAGATGGCGCAGTGGGCGCTGCATACAGAGGCAGCCGACGCTGTGGTGCAGATGAGCGCGCGCTTCGCAGCCGGTGAGAGTGCTTTGGCCGAAGCCGTGCGCGAGCGACAGGATCTCGTGCGCCGACGGCAGGCCGCCGATGGGCAGTTGAATGCGGCTGCAGGCAAGGCCGATGCGGCTGAAGCGGAGGCCGCGCGCACGGAAATCGCAGCGGTCGAAGCCCGGCTAGACACGCTCGATCAGCGCCTTGCCAGAGATTTCCCGGACTATGCCCAGTTGACGCGCCAGAAGCCGCTCGACGTCGCTGCGGTGCAAACCGCGCTAAAGGCCGATGAGGCACTGGTCGCGTTCCTAGACGTTCCCAGTTACGGCAAGCTGCCCGAGGAAACGTACGCCTGGGTAGTGACGAAATCTGCTGCGCGCTGGCAAAGACTCTCGCCCAAGCCGAGCCAGATCGCCGCGGCTGTGGCTGCACTTCGCTGCGGGCTCGATCACACTCTGTGGGTTGGCAGTGAAAGTGCGGACAAGTGCCAGGGCGCATTGAAGGCGTCGCTGGCCGAGGAAGTGGTCGACGGCCGCATGGTGCAGGTGTTTCCCTTCGATCTCGCCCGCGCGCACGAGCTGTACGAGGGGCTGCTCGGTCCTGCCGAGGACCTGGTTCAGGGCAAGCATTTGCTGATCGTCCCGTCGGGCCCACTGACCAGCCTCCCGTTCCATGTGCTGGTGGCTCAGCCGCCCAAGACCGCCATTCCTGCCCGGCTCGCTGACTATCGCGGTGTGGCGTGGCTCGGAGCACGTCAACCGATCACAGTGTTGCCCTCTATTGCCTCGCTGAAATCCCTACGTCAGCTCGCCACGACCAGCCGCGCGACCAAGCTGTACCTCGGCATTGGCAACCCGCTGCTCGACGGCCAGCAGGACCATCCTCGGTATGGGGCGTACTACAGGAAGCAAGCCCAACTCGCTCGCGACAAGCAGCAGTGTCAAAAGACGTCCAGAGACCACGTCGCTCTTGCCGCTGCCCGGCCGCTGCCCGGCTTTGCCAAACTGTTTCGCGGTACCCAGGCCGATATCGAGCGGGTGCGGGAATTCTCACCCCTCCCCGAGACGGCCGACGAGCTGTGCGAGGTCGGCCGCCGACTTCGCGTGCCTGAGAACGAGAGCCTTCTCGGCAGCCGTGCCACCGAGACGGTGCTCAAGGACCTCTCCGAAAGCGGCCGGCTGGCCGACTACGCCATTCTGCATTTCGCCACCCACGGTGCGCTCACCGGGCAGATGCAGGGCGCGGCCGAGCCGGGGCTGGTCCTCACGCCACCGGCCAAGGGCACTTCGGACCGGAAAGCGTTGGAGCGCGATGACGGTTTTCTAACGGCCTCCGAGATTGCCACCCTCAAGCTAGACGCCGACTGGGTGATCCTGTCGGCTTGCAACACGGCGGGCGGCAGCGGCGAGAGCGCGGAGGCGCTGTCGGGGCTGGCGCGCGCTTTCTTCTATGCTGGTGCGCGAGGGCTGCTGGTCTCGCACTGGGAGGTCAATTCCGTCGCGGCAGTCAAGCTCACGACCAAGGCATTCGCAGAGATGAAGGCCGATCCAAACATCGGCCGTTCCGAGGCACTGCGCCGGTCCATGGTGGCGCTCATTGAGCAGGGCGAGGTGCATGAACGGCACCCGGCCTATTGGGCACCTTTTGTCGTGGTTGGTGAAGGCAGCGCACAGGATCGTCCACCAACCCCCCTACCGACTTCATCTATTATTCCGGGGCCGCGATTGCCCAGGACGGCGGCACCCTCCGCTGCCAGGCCGCGTCCAAGCAAGCGGGTGACCATTCCGGACTGGCGCACCGAGACCTTGCGGCCCTAGCTCGGAGCCAATGCGTCGCCCTTTCGGCTAGGCTTAAATCACTCGACACACGTTGCCAGAGCAGACGCCGACACCGATAGCGGTCATCCTCCATGCCGTCTTCCAGTTCGGAAACAAATCGCATCGTGAGACGGCGCTTTTCGATGAGCAACTGATCCAGGGCGCTGACCACTTCGTGCGGCAGGCCGCCTGCTCAGTGGTCGATCGTGTCTGGCCCGCAGCCCTCGGGCGAAGGTGGTCTCTGGGACCGGCGCCCGATACGAAGTGCGCACCCAGGATCTGGCCCGTGATTGTATAGTCAGGCTGCATTCCGCGGGTGGCTTGGCCTCACTTTCTCGGCCGTTCCTGGAGCTACGAAGGGGTTGTAAGCGCGCGTCTGGCCGGCCTCGTCCTCTATGACGATCTTCTCCCCCCTTGCAATCGCGTCGATCAGGTCTTCAAGCACGACAAGCGCAAGTCGAACTACGGAACTATTGGATTCGAGGCGCGTCGTGCCGACCAGGCGCTCAAGCCTCTGACTGACGTCTGGAGAAAACACAAAGCTCTTTCGTTGGACGCTCATGGACCCCCGCATACGTTTTGCTGAGAAGCTACTCCGACTCATGCCATTTCAAGGGCATACCCGAGCCGCACTGAATCCTCTTAAGCACGTCCGACCCGGCGCCGCACGCCCATCGTGTGAGCTTTGCACGCTTTCCTCAGCGCCCCGCGCGTCGCGCGCTCGGTCGACATATCCACAGTCGTTTTGCATCACGATGTTGCATTTTTCAGACGTTCGACATACTTTTAGCGCGTCAGCAGACAAGTGACATACGATCGTCATTCTGAGTGAGCCGCCGCACAGCGAGTAAGTGCTGGGCCGCGCTGCGTCGCCGACCCTGCTCAAGTTCCAGAAATTCCCGCGTTGAAATTTTCGTTCCGCGTCAGCTGACCTGCTGCCGGGGGCCGGCACCGCTGCGCTTGCGCGGATGTCGCGCCGACAGGCAGCCACCATAGGAAAGCGGAGGACGAGATGGTCACACCCGATGAACCTCGCGCGTCGCGGATGCGCAGCTGGAGCAAGCGCCTTCGAGTGGCCGCCGCGCTTGTGACGCTCATCAGCGGGATCATCTCTGGCGCCTTAGCCACAGTCGCGCTCTTCTCGGAATCACATCCGATCCGTGAGCGCGTGCCGAAAACCGGTGAGTCGCTCGGAGCGAGTTGGGAAACCTGGGTATGCCGGCCTTCAAGCGCTCTTAGATAGGCTCGTCCATGCGCAACCCTATAGGCTTCATCCCACGCGACCACGAGTTGGCCGAGAACGATGGCGACGCGGATGAGATACACACGCTCATGGAGATGTGGAACGTTAGGCAATTGGCTGAGGCTTTAGAAACCGACCAGATGCTGAGGGACTCACGCGAGGACCTGTTCGAGCAAGTATGCACATACGCGGATCAATTGGAAAACCTCGATCCCGACAACCACAACGCCGCACAGGAGATCGGCAAAGCCGTCGTGACCCTAAGCTACGCCGAGACTGCTCAGGATCGGCTAGATGCGCTCATTTTTGAGGCGCAGCGCCTGATGCTCGCGATCGCTGAAGTCAAGCGCCAACGTGCCGACGGTGCCAAACTGCTGACCAAGCTCCGTCATCTTGCGCCGGGTTCGCAAGGTTTTTTCGACGCTCTCATCTGGGCAGGGTGCCTGCTCGTCTTTGTCCTCACGGTGATAGGACGCTGACGTTCCTGGCAGCGAAAACCTCAAGCTGCGGCTCTTCCAGATGAAGCGGGTCGAGATCGTCGCGGAGCACCATGGCGCCTATGCGAGATTGGTTGGCCTACCGCCCGCCTTCTCCAACGAGGACGAATGGCGCCCACACCGCCGGGTGTGCCGCCGGCATCCAATCGGCGGGCCGCTGGGTATCGGCCATCAGAGCCAGCATGGCACGCCGTAGGGCATCGGCGCGACCGATCGTGGGGTCCCGCCGCAGCTCGCTGACGGCGCGGGTGGTGAGCTTCACGGCGCCGTCGGAGTCCACATACCAATGCGAGACCAGCAAGGCTCGGGCCCCCGCATAGAAGAAGGCGCGCGCCAGCCCCGACAGCGCTTCGGCACCGAGCGTGTCGCCAGCCCCGGCCGTGTTGCAGGCCGACAGGATCACCCAGTCCGCATTCAGCTCGAGCTGGGCCACCTCGGAAGCGGTCAGAAGGCCATCGTCCTGTTCGCTGGCGGAGGGAGGCGGTGTCAGCAGCAGGGCCGGCTCAGCCAGAGATCTGGCGAAGCTTTCGGTTTCGCCGGCGAGCAGGCCGTGGGTCGCAAAATGCACGATGGCATGGCGCTTGAGCTCGCCCGCCGTGCTCAGTCCTTTGATGGTCTGCTCGGTCGCCCGGGCGCCGAGGTAGATGTCGCCCTCCGGGGCTCTGAGATCGCGGGCAACAGCGCACAGCTCATCGGCCGACTCCGGCAAGGGGTCCTGTCGGCGCAGTTCCTCGACGTTGCCGAGCCCACCCCGGACCAGCGATTGGACGCCACCGCGCAGGCCAATGGCCGACGCCACGCGTTGCCACACCTGCTGCCCCGGGCTCTTGGGGCAGCTCTGCTTGTCCCAGGCCCGCTTGTCGGTGCCGTTGCGGCCCGTCAGCAGCGGATTGCCGAAGGCGATGTAGGGTTTGGCAGCCGGGCTCTTGCCGGCCGCCGCGCGCAGCGACTTGAGGCTGGCGACCGAGGGCAACACGGTGATGGCGTGCGAGCGCACAAGCCAGTCGGCACGGGTGTAGCCGGCCGCATCGTTCGCCACCGCCACGTCCGGCTTGGCCGTCACGAGCACCTGGACGGGCAGGCTGGTGAGCGGGCCCGATGGCACGATCAGGAGGTGCTTGCCCTTGATGTCGGCCTTGATGGAGCCAAACAGGGCCTCATAGAGCTGGTGGGCCACGGCGAGGCTGAAGGGCGGCGCCTCGGTCGGTTGCAGGCCTTCGGGACGCAAGGCTGCGCAGGCCGGCTTGCGCGCCATCCACCGCTGCTTATCGGGCATCCACTGCCATTCGCCGTCCTTGTCGAGGCCGCAGCGCAGCAGCTGCACCTGGGCGGTGATGTCGGCTGTCGTGCCGCCGAGGCGAACCCAGCGCATGGTCTCACGCGTGATGACCCAGGCAAAGCCGTCAACTCCAGTGAAGGCGAACTGCACAAGGGCCTCGTTGTGCCGCAGCTGCTCCTGAGTGACCCTGCTGGAGAGCGGCTCGGACGCGGCCAGAGCGGCGTACTCGGGGAACTCGCTGCTGAGACGGGCCTGCAGCACCACCAGCTGGCGATCGGTTTCGGCGTGACGCTGGCCAAGCGCCGCTTCGGCGGCGGCGTTGCGCTGCTCCGGCGCTGCCGCGCGCGCGGCGACGATCTGCCTGTCGATCTGCTGCCAGAGGCGCGTGAGGTTCTGCTGCTCGCGCACGAGCCGGGCGAGCTCATCGTCTCCGCGGGCAAACCGGCTGGCCATCTGCGCCAGCGCTACCCCGGCCGCGGTCTGTCCCGCCCATTGCGCGATGATGAAGGTCTCCTCCTCCAAGACCTGGCGCCGCGCTTGCTGCTGCTCGGCCAGCGGCCAGGTCGCAAGCATGAGCCACCCGAATGGATCGCCACGAGTTTGATCTGATAGCTCCCTGCGAGCAGCGCGTGCCGATCCGAATGTGCTGGAGCCCGCCGTCCGTTGGGCGCGCCCGACGACGATGCTGCTGGCGCGGCGCGCGTGGGCGGTCGCCGCCTCCCAGTCGCGTTTTCGGTACGATAGGGCGGCGAGGTTGTTGAGAGTCAGAGCGATACTGGGATGGTCGGCGGGCAGTGCCGCCTCGTACACTGCCAACGCGCGCGTGAAGAGCTGCTCGGCCTCAGCGAGCCGGCCTTGCGCGTGGTAGAGGAAGGCAAGGTTGTTGAGGCTCCGGGCGATATCGGGATGGCCCTCCGGCAGCGCCGCCTCGCGCATAGCGAGCGCGCGCGTGTGGAGCGACTCAGCGTCGTTGATGCGGCCTTGCGCTCCAAAGACGACGGCCAGGTTGTTGAGACTGAGGGCGATATCGGGATGACCGGCAGGCAGTGCCGCCTCGTACATGGCGAGGGCGCGCGTAAACAGCGGCTCGGCCTCGACCAGCCGCCCCTGCGTCCGGAAAACGCCTCCGATGTTGCTTAGGCTGGCGGCAATATCAGGATGGCCGGCCGGCAGCGCCGCCTCGCGTATGGCCAGCGCGCGGGTGTAAAGCGGCTCGGCCTCGGCGAGCCGGGCCTGCGCCTCGTAGAGAAAGGCGAGGTTATTGAGGCTCTGGGCGATGTCAGGATGGCCGGCCGGCAGCGCGGCCTCGTGGATGGCGAGAGCGCGCGTGTAAAGTGGCTCGGCCTCGGCGAGCCGGCCTTGCGCGTGGTAGAGGAAGGCAAGGTTGTTAAGGCTCCGGGCGATATCGGGATGGCCGGCCGGCAGCGCCGCCTCGCGCTTAGCGAGCGCGCGCGCGTAGAGCGCCTCGGCCTCGGCCAGGCGCCCCAGCGCTTGGTAGAGGAAGGCAAGGTTGTTGACGCCGTTTGCGATGTTTGGATGGCCGGGGGGTAGCGCGGCCTCGTGCATGGCAAGAGCGCGCGTGTAGAGCGGCTCGACCTCGGTGAGCCGCCCCTGCGCTTGGTAAAGCAAGGCCAGGTTGTTGAGGCTCACGGCGATATCGGGATGGCCGCCCGGCAGCGCCGCCTCGCGCATAGCGAGCGCGCGCGTGTAAAGCGGCTCGGCCTCGGCCAGGCGCCCCTGCGCCTGGTACAGAAAGGCAAGGTTATTGAGAGTTTGGGCAATTTCGGGATGGCCGGACGGCAGCGCCGCCTCGCGTAAGGCAAGTGCGCGCGTGTAGAGTGGCTCGGCCTCGGCCAGCCGGCCTTGCGCCTGGTAGAGGAAGGCCAGGTTATTGAGGCTCTGGGCGACGTCGGAGTGGCCGCCCGGCAGCGCTGCCTCGCGCATGGTGAGCGCACGCGTGAGGAGCATCTCCGCGTCGGCCAGCCGGCCCTGCGTCCAGTAGAGAGACGCCAAGTTGTTGAGGGTGGTGGCGATATCGGGATGGCCAGCAGGCAGGGCCGCCTCGCGCATGGCCAGCGCACGCGTGAAGAGCGGCTCGGCGTCGGCGAGCCGGCCCTGTGCCTGATAGAAGAAGGCCAGGTTGCTGAGGCTTAGGGCGATATCAGGGTGGCCGGCGGGGTGCGCTGCCTCGCGCAGCTCCAGCGCGCGCTTAGCCAATGGGATCGCCTCGCCGGCCTTACCGGCATGAAACAAGTCGACCGCGCGGTCATTGAGCGTGGCAGCTTCCTGAAGCGGCGTTTGCGCCCCGGCCGAACTGGCGAGCATGACAGCCAGCGACATCACTGCGGCAACGGCGCAGGTCAAACGCGCAAGGCGGCTCATGCCGAACTCCCAGAACCAGCGCCACTACGGGGCAGTTTAGCCAACTCGCGCCACCGGGCGGAGCTTTGCCGTCCACCACGGCAGATGCACCGGGGCTTTCGTCTTACGCCGGCCTGCTGCTGTAATGGTGCGCCGGCGAGTTGCATGTTTGTTGGGCCGCCACGGGGCGGATGGCATGGAGAAGCGAGCATGGGCACGAAGATCACGTTTCGCAGGCCGGACGGCAAGCAAGCCGGCGGCTATCTGGCAAAAGCCGGCCGCGCCAAGGCTCCGGGCGTCGTCGTCATTCAGGAGTGGTGGGGTCTGCAGGACCAAATCAAGGGCATCTGCGACCGCTTCGCACTCGCTGGTTACGAAGCGCTCGCCCCCGATCTCTACGCCGGCACGGTCGTGCCCTATCATGACACCGACGCGGCGGGGCGGGAGATGAACTCGCTCAACTTCCTCGAGGCTACGGATCAAGTGGTGCGGGGAGCCGCGCTGCTCCTGCAGCGTACCGGCGTGAAAGTGGGGCTCACCGGCTTCTGCCTTGGCGGCGCAGTGACGATTCTTGGCGCGTGTCGCGTGCCTGAGTTCACGGCTGCGGTTTGCTTCTATGGGCTACCGCCCGAAACGGTCGCCAAGCCGGCTGACATCAAGGTCCCGCTGCAGGCCCACTTCGCCAACCGTGACGACTGGTGCACGCCGGAGGCCGTCAACAAATTCGAGGCGGGTCTCAAGGCAGCCGGCAAAGCAGCCGAGGTCTATCGCTACGAGGCGGACCACGGCTTCGTGAACGAGCAGCGCGATGCCCATGATCGCGCGGCTGCCGAGCTCGCCTGGGAGCGCACCTTGGTATTTTGGGCGGAGCATCTGGGGGCCAGGTGAGGGTCGATGTCCGGTTCCCATGAGGAGCTATTCCGGCTGACGGCCACCGAGGCGGTGTCTCGCCTTAAGCGCGGGGACATTACGCCACTCGACCTCATCGACGCGGCCGAGCGGCGCATCGCCGAGGTCGAGCCCGCGATCAACGCACTACCGACCCTGTGTCTCGATCGCGCACGCGAGCACGCCCGGCGCCTCATGCGCGGGGAGGGTCGCGATGCCGAGGAGGAGCCCGGATGGCTCAGCGGTCTGCCGGTCGCCGTCAAGGACCTGGCCGATGTCGCTGGTGTGCGCACAACCTACGGCTCGCCGATCTTCAAGGACCATGTGCCGAAGACCTCGCACCCCCTGGTGGAGCGTATCGAGCGCAAGGGTGGCGTGGTCGTTGCCAAGTCGAACACGCCCGAATTCGGCGCCGGCGGCTCGACCTTCAACGAGGTGTTCGGACGCACGCGCAATCCCTGGAATACGGCGCTGACCTCCGGCGGCTCGACAGGCGGCGGAGCTGCGGCGCTCGCGGCCGGCGAGATATGGCTCGCTCACGGCTCCGATCACGCCGGAAGTCTTCGCCGTCCGGCCACCTACTGCTCGGTGGTGGGTTTGCGGCCATCAGCTGGCCGCGTCACGCGCGGTACGTCCAACAACCTTTTCGCGCCACTCTCCGTGCAAGGCCCGATGGCGCGCACCGTGGCGGACGTGGCGCTGTTTCTCGACACCATGGCAGGCTTGTGTCCGCGTGATCCGCTCACCTTCGACGCGCCGCACCGGCCATTTGCCGAGGCTGTCGCCAATCCGAAGGGGCCAAAGCGGGTTGCCTTCACGGCGACCTTCGGCGGTAAGGTTCCGGTAGACCGGGAGATTAGGGAGATCTGTGCCAAGGCGGTCCGCCGGTTCGAAGAGCTCGGCGCGGTCGTGGAGGAAGCGGCCCCTGATCTTGGTAACATCGGCGAAGCGTTTCTGGTGCTTCGCTCGCAGCACTTTGTCGTAGAGCGCGAGCTCATGCTGCAAACGCATCGCGACCTGATCAAGCCCGACATCATCTGGAACACGGAGCGCGGCCTGAAGCAGACACCGAGCGAGCTCGCAGCCGCCGAACGGGAACGCGCCGCATTCTACCGGCGTGTCGCGGAGTTCTTCGAGACTTACGATCTGCTTGTGTCGCCGGGAGCCTCGACCCCCGCCTTCGACGTGAACCTGCGCATGCCGGCGGCTATCGACGGCCAGAAGCTCGAGCACTATCTCGGTGCCTCCCTGATCACGGCGGCAACGACCATGATGGGCCTGCCCTCTATTGCGATCCCGTGTGGTTTCGACCAGTACGGCCGTCCGGTCGGCTTGCAGATCGTTGGCCGCCATCGCGGCGAGAGCGAGCTGCTGCAGGCTGCCGCGTTGTTCGAGCAGGTGATGGACCTCAGTGGCAGGGTCCCCATCGATCCGCGACCGGGCACCGTACCTCGTGACTCGAGTGGTTCATCCTAACATTGCGTCGGTGCGTCGCCGCGCTGGAGCCGCCGCCCGCTTCAAGCGGCCAGCCTGCTCTGTGCCGTTCTCCCCGCGACGCCCGATCTGGGTGCACCCCGACTGATCATAGTATTCGGACGTTGAAATGCGTCCGATCAGGGTTGACTTCGCCCAAAATAGGACGTATCGCCCGGACCATATGCTGTTCGGACACTTTGGGAGCGAGGTCAATGCGGGTGAAGACGGAGCAGAGGAGGACAGTGGGTGAGACTCAAGGGTCCGGGAAGCTGCTTGGCTATGCCAGGGTGTCGACCACCGACCAGGACCTGACGGTGCAGCGGGAAGCGCTGGCACGCGCTGGGGTCAATGTCATCTTCGAGGAGAAGGTGAGCGGCACCAAGCGCGACGGCCGCGCCGAACTGCAGAAGGTGCTCTCGGTGTTAGGGGAAGGCGACGCGCTGGTTGTCACCCGCCTGGACCGGCTGGGGTGCTCCCTGCGGGACCTTGCCAACATTGCCCATGAGATCGAGCAGGCAGGGGCGCATCTCAAGGTGCTCGAGCAGGGGGTCGACACATCAAGTGCGGCGGGGCGTGCGTTCTATGGCATGTCGGCCACCTTCGCGGCCTTCGAGACCGACATCCGGCGCGAGCGGCAGCTTGAGGGGATCGCTCTGGCAAGACGGCAAGGCGTATACAAAGGCGGCAAGCCGCGCCTCGACCGGCGGCGCGTGAAGGAGCTATCGGACAATGGCCTGGGGCCTGCGGCTATCGCCCGCGAGTTGAAAATGGCCCGCAGTTCGGTCTACAGGCTCCTGGAGGAGGCAGAGCAGCGCTGCGGATAACTGGCAACGCGAGCCACTGGGTCAAGTGCGAGCCCTTCGCCGATATGATGACTGCTTTCGAATGCCACTGAGCCGGTAGCGCTGGAGCCAATGGCCGCAGTCAAAGCAGGGCAGGACGCGGCCAGGGAGCCTTTGTCGGGGCTCGTTGAGCGCGTCACCTTCCACAGCGCCGAGACCGGCTATTGCGTGTTGCGGGTCAAGGTGCGCGGTCAGAAGGACCTCGTGACGGTACTGGGGTCTGCCGCAGAGGTGCACGCCGGCGAGAGCATCCAGGCGAGCGGGCAGTGGCAGCAGCACCGCGAGCATGGGCTGCAATTCCGTGCAACTTTCCTGCAGGTGGTGCCGCCCTCCTCGATTGAGGGTATCCGCCGATATCTTGGCTCCGGCATGATCAAGGGCATCGGCCCCCACTTCGCCGGCAGGCTGGTTGCGGTGTTCGGCGAGGCCGTCTTCGACGTCATCGAGCGCTCGCCCGAGCGCCTGCTCGAGGTCGACGGCATCGGCAAGACGCGACTCAAGCGCATTACCGCCGGCTGGAGCGAGCAGAAGTCCATCCGCGAGATCATGGTATTCCTGCAGAGCCATGGCGTCGGCACGTCGCGGGCGGTGCGCATCTTCAAGACCTATGGCGCCGATGCCATCCCCCTTGTGAAGGAAAACCCATACAGGCTTGCCCGCGACATTCGAGGCATCGGCTTCATCACTGCCGATCAGATCGCCCAGCGGCTCGGTATCTTGAAGACCTCGATGCTGCGCGCGCGAGCGGGGATCTCCTATGCCTTGCTGCAGGCGGTCGAGAATGGCGATTGCGGATTGCCGGAGGATGACCTCCTCACGCTTGGCCAGAAGTTGCTCGAGATCGACCGCCCGCTGCTCAAGGAGGCTCTGGCGCTGGAGACGGCCGAGGGCGCCGTTCTGGTGGAGCCGGTCGAGGGGCGGTCGTGCGTCTTCCTTCCCTACTTACGCCACGCCGAAGATGCCATCGCGCACGCGGTGCGACGGCTGCAGGTTGGTCAGCCGCCCTGGCCCAGCATGGATACCGAGAAGGCCACCGCCTGGGTCGAAAGGCGCCTCGACGTGGCCTTCGCGCCGGGCCAGAGGCAGGCTGTCAGCAAGGCGCTGACTTCGAAGATCTTGATCGTCACCGGCGGTCCTGGCGTCGGCAAGACCACGATCATCCGCGCCATCCTGACGATCCTGCGCGCCAAGGGTGTCACGCCGCTGCTTGCGGCGCCGACCGGTCGAGCCGCCAAACGGCTCTCGGAGACCACGGGCCTCCAGGCCAAGACTATTCATCGTTTGCTGGAGTTCGACCCCAAGGGTGGCGGCTTCCTGCGCAGCAAGGACCTCCCCTTGGAATGCGACCTTCTTGTGCTCGACGAGGTGTCGATGGTCGATGTGCCGCTGATGGCCTCGGTTCTCAAGGCCATGCCTGACCCTGCAGCTGTGCTGATCGTCGGCGATGTGGACCAGCTGCCGTCGGTCGGCCCTGGTCAGGTCCTAGCCGACCTCATTGGATGTGCTCAACTGCCTGTGGCCCGGCTGACCGACATCTTCCGCCAGGCTCGTGAGAGCCGGATTATCGTCAATGCACACCGCGTCAATCGCGGTGCCATGCCGGAGTTCGAGCCGCCGGGCGGCGACAGCGACTTCTACTTCATCGAGGCGGCCGATCCCGAGGATGCCGCTGCCAAAGTCGTGAAGGTTGTCGCCGAGCGCATCCCCGCCCGCTTCGGCCTCGATCCGATCCGTGACGTGCAGGTGCTTTGCCCCATGAACCGGGGCGGGGTCGGAGCGCGCGCCTTGAACCTCGCGCTGCAGGCTGCCCTCAATCCAGGCCGAGCCGATCAGCCAACGGTCGAGCGTTTCGGCTTCACCTATCGCCTAGGTGACAAGGTCATGCAGATCGAGAACAACTACGATCGGGAGACCTTCAACGGGGACATCGGCTTCATCTCCAAGATCGATTGCGAGGAGGGTGAGCTCACCGTCGACATCGATGGTCGGCCTGTCGTCTATCCGTTCGGTGAGCTCGATGAAGTAGTGCTGGCCTACGCCAACACGATCCACAAATCGCAGGGCTCCGAGTACCAGGCGGTCGTCATCCCCGTCGTCACCCAGCACTATGCGATGCTCCAGCGCAACCTGCTCTATACGGGCCTGACACGCGGCAAGCGCCTGGTCGTGCTGGTTGGTCAGCGCAAGGCCGTCGCTATCGCCGTTCGGGGCGTGCATGGGCGTCGCCGCTGGTCCAAGCTGAAAGAGATGCTGATGATGGACGACGCAACGTTCGCAGCCCGCCCTCGCACCTGACCGCCGACCGCGGCGCTCACCCCAGTTGGATCAACGTACCCCTGCGCCAATGTGGGCGATGGCTTCAATCTCCACCTTCACCGAAGGCTCGGCCAGCGCCGCAACTTGCACCAGCGTGCTCGCGGGAAAATCGCCCGTGAAGACCTCGCGGCGCGCCCGCCAGACCTTATCCCGCTGCGTGATGTCGGTGACGAAGATCGTGACCTTCACGACGTCGGCCATGGCGCCGCCAGCCGCTTCCACCAGGTTTCGGATCTTGGCGAAGATCACCTTGGCCTGCTCGTACTCGTCACCGGCAACGATCTTCCCGTCGTTGCCGCGGGCGATCATCCCGGCAACATAGGCGACACCGTTTACTACAAGGCAGTTGGACCACGTCCCCGGCGCCGGCTCGGCTACATGCGGACTGGTGGCGCGCCTGATGCGCGAGGTCACATCGTTCGCCATGGAGGTTTCCTCTTCGATTTATCGATGCCCTGGGGCGCTCTCCACGCCTCTCACTCAGCCATCCCGCGCGGAGCCGCCCGCAGCGGGGACGGCTTTCGCAGTTCCGGCTCTACAAGGGCATGGTACTTGGATTGGTCGGCCCTTTCGATGGCGGCGACATCCGGCGCGCCGCCTTTGCGCCAGTCCAGATACGCATCGCTGGCGTCGATCCCCATCGCCTCGGCGACGAGCTGGACCCAATTCCTGACGCCAACACCGTCATTCCCATCCAGGGCCGACAACTCACGATGGCAGGAATGAAAGATGGTGCCAACGGTGTCGCAATGGTTGGCGACGGTGGCGGTCCACGTCCCGCCGCCGCGCGCGCAGCATCGACGCCTTGAAACAGTTCAGCGGAGGCCCTAGAGGGTTGCCGCGGTGACACTCGGATCCGCCGGCGCCGGGGTCTGGCTCAACATGTCGCGTCGACGCGATCTGAATCATTATTGATGATGAGACGAGAACGGAGGCCATCATGTCTGCCGCGGCCACTATCGCAAATCCAACGCGTCGCGATTTCCTTGTGCTTTCAGCCACGGCGTTCACAGCGGTTGGTGCGGCTG
>Ga0247727_10012829_pt1 | contig 14279 bp, 16 predicted proteins | sample WisWelCaveWW1625_FD_202498 | JGI IMG/M metagenome (GOLD analysis project Ga0247727, IMG submission 202498) | Biofilm microbial communities from Wishing Well Cave, Virginia, United States - WW16-25 | ecosystem: Environmental > Aquatic > Deep subsurface > Groundwater > Cave microbial mat | place... | reverse complement strand
TTGTTGAGTACGAGCCTGGAGCTGCTGTTGTCAGGATAAAGACCGATATTAATGACCCTAATCCTGCAATGCGCGACTGGCCTGCGTTGAGAATTAATCATAATGTTCATCCAAGAACAAAGGACAAGTACAAAGTCTGGCCGTTGATGAATTTTGCTGTAGCTATCGACGACCACGAACTTGGCGTTACGCATACTATTCGTGGCAAAGACCACGTCGATAATGCGAAGAGACAGCTGCACATTCATGACTTTTTCGGCTGGAAAGCTCCTGTTCACGCTTACATTGGCAAGATTAATTTTGAAGGGCTTGAAATCAGCAAGACAAAAGTCAAGGAGCTGATTGCGCTTGGCAAGTACACTGATTGGGACGATATTCGTTTGCCGTTCTTGGCAGGAATGCGCAGGAGAGGCTTCCAGCCGGGTGCTTTCCAGAAATTTGCACAGGATATGGGCGTTGGCTTGAATGACAAAACAGTTCCTGCAGAAGATTTCTTCAAGAGTTTGGAAGCACACAACAGGGACATTATTGACCCTATTGCTAACAGGTATTTTTTTGTTGCAAATCCGGTGAAAATCTCGGTTAAGAGTGCGCCGGAACAAACAATACAGATTCCTTTGCATCCTGATTTCCCAGATAGGGGCAAAAGAACGTTCAAGACAAATTCAAGTTTTTACGTTTCCAACGAGGATGCTGCAGTTTTGAAAGCAAAGAAGTTGTATCGCCTGAAAGATTGTTTGAATTTCAGGAAAGAAGGCAAGGATTGCTCTTTTGACAGTGTTGAATATGACGTTTTCCACAAGAATGGCGAGGCAACCATTCATTGGCTGCCAACAGAAGGAAACATTGATGTTGAAGTCATGATGCCGGATGGTAAATTGAAGAAAGGCCTTGGCGAGCCTGGCTTGAAAGACTTGCCCGTTAATACAATTATTCAATTTGAGCGTTTTGGCTTCTGCAGGCTTGACAATAAGCAGAAAGATAAGCTTACTTTCTGGTTTGCGCATAAATAATTATTTTAGAACTTGAATCCTGCACTTTACCTGTTCTATTCTTTGTGCAATTCTAAGCAATTGCTGTTTTGGCACTTTTGCCTTCTTTGCGCCTTTGTAGAGTTTAAGGAGCTTGTTCAGATCTGCTCTCAGCGCTTCTATTTTTTCTCTTTTTGACTCGAATTTGCTCTTTATCTTCTCTTCAAGCTCCCGTATTCTTTCTTTGCGGGCTTCCTGTGTCTCCAGATATTTTCCTAGCTTGCTTTCAAGCTTTGTTATCTTGTGCTTCAATTCTCCGTGAACTGAATCTTCTCCTTTCTGGTTTGCTTGTATCTGTTTTTCTCTGTGAATTGCTTCTGTAATGTGTCCTTCAAGCTCTTCAATGTGCCCATGCAGGTCTTTTGTGCTTAATTTTTTCAACTGTTTGATAGAAAGTTCCACTTTTTTTCTTGCAATGTCTCTTTCATCCAATCTGTGTGTTGCGCGTGCAAGATAGTACAGGAAGAATGTGCTTTTTGACCGGTCAATTAGTTGGTCACCTGTGTCCAATGGCAGGCTCATATGCCGAATGTTCTCCTTCGGGGCATTGGCGGCAAGGGCATTCCTGGCGGCACTCCTGGTGGGAATGGTCCTAGTTGTGCCATCATTGGCGGTCTTGGAGCTGCTTCCATTGCTGGTGGCCTTGGCGGCATTTGCGCTTCTGGCGCGAATGACGGAGGCGCTTCAATTCTTGGCGCTTCGCTTTCTTTCAGTTCTTTCACCATATCTGCCAGTGCTAATATTCCAGAAGCAATTTCAGAGTTCTGTTCGAGAATCTTGTTCATCTTTTCTAATAAAGGCTTCATCTTCTCTGTAAAGCTTAATCCGCCTTCTTCTATTCTCATCTCATGCGTTGCATCTTCAAATATTGTTATGAGCTTGTCCAATTTGGTATTGAGCTCTAGAAGTGAAACCTGCAGTTTCTTGCTTGGAGCAATCTCGAATTCTTTGAGTTTTGACAGTTCTTCTTTTAAGTCTTCTATTTCTTTGTGCGGTAGAAGTTCGTATTCGTCTTCTTCGCCTGGAGCAACGTCAAGAGTTTTATCTTCAGCCATATAATCACCTTTTTTTGTATAACCAAAAAAGACCAGTCGAACCGCGTTCGACGTGCCTTTTTTATCTATATACTCAAAAATGAGGTAACTTGGTATATAAATATTTCCCTGGCTTTAGAATTCCATTCCGTGTCCGCCCATTCCAGGAGGACCCTGCGGCATTGGCGCTTTTCCGCCTGCTATGACATCGTCAATGCGCAGTATCATCTGCGCGACTTCTGATGCTGAGCTGATGGCTTGTGTCTTGATTTTCAGCGGCTCTATTACTCCCATTGCCCAGGCATCAACGACTTTTCCTTTAAACACGTCAACGCCTGCCCATTTTTGCTTTTTGTCGTGCGCTGCTTTCAATTCTACAAGTATGTTTATCGGGTCGATTCCTGCGTTTTCTGCTAGTGTTCTTGGAATTACTTCGAGTGCTTCTGCGAATGCGAGTACTGCGAGTTGTTCTCTTCCAGATAAGCCGTCAGCGTATTTGCGGAGTCCTTTTGCGACTTCTATTTCTGGCGCTCCTGCTCCTGCTACTATTTTTCCGCTTTTGATTGCTGCTGCTACGTCTCCGATTGCATCGGTTAAAGCTCTTTTCGCCTCATCTACTACGTGCTCTGTTCCGCCTCTGACTAATATCGTGACTGCTTTTGGATTCTTGCAGCCTGTTACGAATGTCATTTCATCGCTTCCGATTTTCTTTTCTTCTATCAGTCCTGCTGTGCCGAGATCTTTTGAGCTTAAGTCTCTGAGTAAAGTAACTATTCTTGCTCCTGTTGCTCGAGCTAATGCTTCCATGTCTGATTTCTTCACTCTTCGTGCAGCGTAGATGTTTTTCTTTGCCAGGAAGTGTTGTGCCATGTCATCTATGCCTTTCTGGCAGAACACGACATTTGCTCCTGACGCAATTACCTTGTCAACCATGTCGCTGAGCATTTTTTCTTCTTGATTTAGGAATTCCTGCATTTGCAGAGGGTTTGTTATTTCTATTTTTGCATCGATTTCAGTATCTTTTATCTCGAGTGCCGAGTCGAGCAATGCAATCTTCGGGCTTTTTATCATCTTGGGCATGCCAGGGTGCACTGCTTCTTTTTCTAATACAATGCCGTCAATCATTTCCGTGTCTTCTACTGAATTTCCTGTTCTTTTTTCGAGCTTGATGTTTTCTTTGTCAAAGTGTATGTGCCCATTTTCATAATCTATTACTCTTTTTACTGCTTTGACTGCAATTTCTGATAGTTTCTCTTTTGCGCTTTCTGCTCCTTTGCCTGTCAAGGCTGTTCCTGCTATTTTTCTTAATACAGAATCGTCTTTTTCGCTTACATTTTCTGCGATTTCATTGAGTATTTCTTGTGCTTTTTCTTCTGCCAGCCTGTAGCCTTTCGCAATGACTGTTGGGTGCACGTTCTGGTCAAGCAGTTCTTCTGCTCTGTGCAGTAATTCTCCTGCAATTATAACTGCAGTTGTTGTTCCGTCTCCAACTTCTGCTTCCTGTGTCTTCGCAACTTCCACAATCATTTTGGCTGCAGGATGTTCTACCTGCATTTCTTCTAGAATTGTAACGCCGTCATTTGTAATAGTGATATCACCCATAGAATCTACTATCATCTTGTCCATTCCTTTTGGTCCAAGTGTAGTCCTGACAGTTTCAGCTACAAGCTTTGCTGCCATTATGTTGTTTCTTTGCGCATTCCTTCCAGTAATGCGCTGCGTGCCTTCCGGCAATATGAAAATAGGTTGTACTTCTCGATTTGCCATAATAACCCCCGAATATTAATTTCAGACGAGAACTCCTTTAAAAAGCTTACTGTGTTTTTGTCGCATGATCATAGAATTTGACTGATAAGCGGCCTTCGTACAGAAGCAATCCGCCTTTCTTTGTTGCTACGACTGGAACTTTATACCCTGTGATCTTCTTTGTTTTTTCATCAATTATCTCTTCAGGCATTCGTGCGCCTGTTAATACGCGTATTGTTTCCCCATTTTGCAGCGTGTCAAGCTCTCTGGTTACGTCAAGCGAATGGACCGCATAAATTCTCTGGCCTTTTTCTTTTCTATCGCGGGAATCCTGGAACATTGCATTGCTGACTAATCCAAGCGCTAATGAGGCATAGTCGCATCCTTCTTTTTTCAGGCCAAAAGCTGTTCTTTTGGCGCTCCACTTGTTTAGTACAAAGTCATGGCCCTTATACGGGTGCTCTGTGAATTTGTAATTTTCCTGATATAGGAATGTGGCGCGCAATGCTCTTTCTTTCTCAACCTTTCCTTCTCCTGCCGGCACGAGAACAAACATGTCGATAGATACGCCAGCATCATATTTTCTCTCTGGAGTGTCGTGCGTATGCGTGCGTATTCTTCGTGCTGGCATAATAACGATTTTTGAATTTACCGGCACCGGCTGGTGGAAGACAGACTGCATGCGAGTGCAGGAAAGCTTTTCATTTTCTCCGTGCACAACCTTGTCTGCTTCTGCTTTAAGAAGAAGCTCTAATTGGAATCCGAGCGCCCAATCTTTGTGTAGTTCCTTGTTTGGATCGTGCGTCCCGCGCAAAAAGCTTTGAACAATATCGTAGCTAATTTCAACTGTCTGCTCTTGCTGGGTTTCCGTAGTCATATCTTCACTCCCCTACTATATGCCTATTTTGATTATGCCTTTATAAAATTTATGTCATAAAAGCTTAAAAAGAAGCATTTGTTCACGAACAGCATGATAATCACTATTATGGGCAAGCCTGGTTCTGGGAAAACAACGCTTGCCAAGGCATTGGCTAAAAAGCTTGGCTATAAGCATTATTCTGGCGGAGACATGCGCGGCCAGCTTGCCATGAAGCATGGCATGACTATTGATGAATTAAACAAGGTTGGTGAAAAAGAAGACTGGACAGACAAGGAAATAGACAATATTGTCATTAAGATTGGGCAAACCGAGGACAATCTTGTATTTGACAGTTGGACTGCTTGGCATTTCATTCCAAAGTCGGTTAAAATATTTCTGGACGTTGATTTGAAGGTTGCTGCCGAGCGTATTTTTGAAAACCAGCGCCCTGATGAGCCCCACAAGAATTCTGCAGAAGAAGTGTATGAAATGATTAAGGCCCGCATGGAGGAAAGCAGGGCGCGTTATAAGAAATGGTATAATATTGACTTTCTTGACTTGAAGAACTACGATTTCGTTCTTGACACAACTAACTTAACAATTGAGCAGTCTGTTGAGAAAGTGTTGGAGTTTGTGAAATCCCGTTAACTTGAAGGTGGCCTGCGATAGTATCCTTCACCGTATGGCTGTGGCAAAGCCTGCGGGGTTTGTGTTTCCTTCTTTACAATGCCGCTTGCAGCTGGTTTGCACTCTAATTCTAGCGCACAGCCTTGTGCTGACCAGCCTATTGATATTGTGCTGCACTTGTAATCACGCGGGCACTGCTTCAACGCCAGTTTTTTGGCTGCATCGCAGCTGTATGCACTGTATCGCGCAATGCAGGATTGTGATTCAGGCTTAGGGGGGACTTGGACTGGTTTCTCTACTGGCGGAGGCGTTGGTTCCGGAGCAGTGTAGATGATTTTTTCAACTGGCTGTTCTTCAGGTTGGGAATATACAATTGGCGGTTCTATCGCCTTGCCTGGCCGTGCTCCTTGTTTTTGTACATAGATTAGAACGCCGGCAACCACTGCTATCAGCAGAATTATGACAAGAATTACTCCCAGCTGACCTCTTTTCATACGCGTTACTTATACATCACTATTTAAAAACCTTTTGCGGAGTAAGTTTTTTAAAGACGTCATAGTCCCAGTGCCGTATGCCTATCAAAAAGCATGATTTTGTGGAACTGGAATACACGGGCCGTCTCAAAGACACAACTGAAGTGTTTGATACAACTGATGAAGCGACTGCTAAAGAAGGACAGATTTTCTCTGAAAAAGGAGATTATTCTCCTGTTATCATCTGTATTGGCGAGCATCAAATATTGAAAGGCATTGATGAGTTCTTGGAGGGAAAGGAGCCTGGCAAATACAAGGTTGAACTGCCTGCTGCAAAAGCTTTTGGCGCAAAGAATCCTAAATTGGTCACAATGATTCCTGCCAGCAAGTTTGCCGAGCAGGGCATAAAGCCTGTTCCTGGTTTGAGGTTGAACATTGACAATTATGTTGGTATTGTGAAGACTGTGAGCGGCGGCAGGATTGTTGTTGACTTTAATCATCCGCTTTCAGGCAGAGATGTTTTCTACGATTTGAAAGTCAACAAGATTGTTGCAGACAAAAAAATCCAGGTTGAAGCTTTGCTTAAAGTATTGCTTGGCGTGAAAGTGCCTGTTGAAGTGAAGGAAAAGAAGGCATCTATCACTTTCCCGGCTGAATTGCCTGAGCAAATTAGAAAAGAGCTGGCAAAGAAAATAAATGAATTGACTGGTCTTGAAGTTGAATTCTCTCTCAAGAAGCCATAATTATATTCTCTTGCTTCATAATGCTTAAATAGTTCTGATAATCTCTAAAATTAACTCAAAGGGGGAGCAAATGGATTTCATAAAACCGCCACAACAAAGCAATTCTAATGACCCGAAGCTTACGCAGAAGCGGGGCTCTAGCAATCCGTTGGATACAGAGCTTGAAGAGCTTCTCGCAAAACAGCGCGCCAGCATTAAAGTAGTCGGCTGTGGCGGCGGCGGAAACAACACTATCAACAGAATCACTGAAGTTGGCGTTCACGGCGCTGAGACTATTGCTGTGAACACGGATGCGCAGGATCTTCTTTACACAAATGCTGACAAGAAAATTCTTATTGGCAGAGAAGTAACAAAAGGTCTTGGCGCTGGTTCTGACCCAAGAGTCGGCGAAGAAGCAGCACGAGAAAACGAGCACGATCTCAAGAATGCTTTTGCAGAATCTGATATGGTGTTCATTACTTGCGGTCTTGGTGGCGGTACCGGCACTGGCAGTGCGCCTGTTATTGCTGAGACTGCAAAGAAAATGGGAGCTCTTACTGTTGCGATTGTCACAATGCCTTTCACGATGGAGGGCAACAGGAGGTATGAAAATGCGGTTATCGGTCTTGAAAAACTGCAGCAGTTCGTTGATACGTTAATAGTAATTCCAAACGACAAGTTATTGGAGCTTGCTCCTGACTTGCCGTTGCACACTGCTTTCAAAGTCGCTGATGAAATTCTTACTAATGCGGTCAAGGGCATTGCAGAGCTTGTCACAAAAGCAGGCCTTGTCAACTTGGACTTTGCTGACATCAGGGCAGTTATGAGCAATGGAGGGGTTGCGTTGATTGGTGTGGGAGAATCAGACTCAGAAAATCGCGCAGCCGAAGCTGTTGAAAAAGCAATTAACAATCCGTTGCTGGATGTTGACATTACTGGCGCTTCTGGCGCTTTAATCAATGTTGCAGGAAGCAAAGATCTCACATTGAATGAAGCGAGAAGGGTTGTTGAAACTATTTCTGAGCGTTTGTCAGAGGACGCTAAAATTATCTGGGGCGCGCAGATTTACGAAGATTTGGGCAGTATGCTGAGAGTCATGCTTATTGTTACCGGCGTCAAATCCCCTCAAATCTTTGGAAAGACCAAGAAATTGTCTGCAGCCACAAGGGAAGAAATGCAGTCTGAGCTTGGAATTGAATTCGTTGACTGATTCTTATGACATCGCTCGATAGATTAGATGAGATTGTAAAAAAGGCAATTCGTGAAATTAAAGCTCCTGAAGGAATTAAGGTTAAATTTCATAAGCCGCGTGCTCCAGGCGACGGATATTTTTATGCTGAGGGGCGCATAAATGACATGAAGTTCTCATATCAACATGGTGCAGAGGATATCGAGATTATTCTCAAGGATAAAGATGATATTATTTACATAGAAGCGGATGAGGGAGAAGTTTATACGGTTTTTGTGAATGATCGCGAATATAATAGGGCTTGCGAATGCGATCCTGAGAAATGGAAGCCTTTGGACGAAGACGCTGAAACTACTCAAGCCATCGAATTCGGTATTGAGAAGCTTAAAGATGTGCGGGAATATCTAAAAGAAAAGGTGCCTGAATTTTTGTGCTTAATTGATGGATATTTTTCGCGCTCATTATTGCCTCTTGAAGACCAGCCGGCCATACGTTCCAATGAGGAGATTTTTGAAAAGTTTAGCGCTAAGTTGAAGAAAGCTTAATAAAGCACATATTGAAAAGCCATCTTATGAAAGAGCAAAAGAAGGAAGAAGAGCTGCAGGAAGAGGTTGAGCAGGTAGAAGGCGCTGCCGAAGAGCAGGCTGAAAAGATTCAGGTTATTGAAGAAACAACTTCTGAGCCTGTTGAACAGCATGTTGAAGAAGAGCCTGTAAAGGAAGAGCTTCCGAGAAAGCTTGAAGCACAGCCGAAGCAGATTGGAGCTCCCATTCCGGGCAGGATGGAGAGTTTGAAGGCGTTTATTCTTGAGTGCAAAAGAGTTTTAAGAGTTACAAAGAAGCCTGACAAGCAGGAATTTATCACTATAGTCAAGATTTCATCCATAGGAATGGCAGTAATTGGAGTTGTTGGATTTCTGGTGCATTTTGCAAAGGAATTGTTGTTCTGACCACAACCTTTTTAAATCCCCGGCTAATTCTCTAGTACATTATTCTCGGAGACTTGAAAAAAATGGAAGACGAGCAGGGGACAGAGCAAAAGGCGCCGGTAGGTATTCCTACGATTGCAGGCGCGACTGAGGAAGTCAAAGCGCCGGAAGTTGTTGAAGTCAAGGAAGAAGTTGTAGTTGAAGCTCCGAAGAAGGAAGAGCTTGGCACTCATATTTTTGCGTTAAGAACTACTGCAAACCGTGAGGATCAAGTTATGGACTTCGTGGTTAGCAATGTAAAGAAAAAGAAATTGCCGGTTTTCTCTGTTATTCGACCGCACGGTATGCGTGGCTATATTTTCGTCGAAGCAGCTGACAGGCAGTCAGCCGAGCAGGCCGCATTTAATGTTCCTTATGCCAGAGGCATTTTGCCGAAGGAAATCAACTATTCAGAGATTGAGCATATGCTTGAGCAGGTCAAGCGCGAGGTTGACATCCGCAAGAGCGACATTGTTGAGATAATCACGGGTCCGTTCAAGCGTGAGCAAGCAAAAGTTTCAAGAATTGACAAGACCAAGGAAGAGGTTGTTGTTGAGCTTCTTGGTGCAGCTGTGCCGATTCCTATTACCGTTAAGATAGATGCAGTAAAGGTTATTAGAAGAGAGACCGAGGCTGCAGAAGCGCCGTCTGAAGAAGAGTTATAGACGAAAGGTTTTTAAAGGTCATATAGGGGGATTTCATACATGCCAAAACAGACTGTAAATGCAATGGTTGAAGGCGGCAAGGCGTCAGCTGCGCCTCCATTAGGTCCAGCTCTAGGTCCGTTGGGCGTTAACATCGGCCAGATTATTTCTGAGATTAACAAGAAGACTGCTGATTTCAAGGGCGTGCAGGTTCCTGTCAAAATCGTTGTTGACGAGGCGAAGAACGTCACGATTTCTGTTGGCACTCCTCCTGCAAGTGCTTTAGTCAAGCAGGAAGCTCACATTGAGAAGGGTTCTGGTTCGCCAGAGTCGGATCTCGTTGCAGACCTCAAAATCGAGCAGGTTATCAAGATTGCCAAGATGAAGAAAGACAATCTTTCCGGCAAGGATATGTTTGCAATGGTTAAGGAAATTGCAGGCACTTGCAATAGCATGGGTGTTATGATTGAGGGCAAGCGCGCAGTTCACACTATTGCAGATATTAATAGCGGCATGTATGTTGAGGAAATCAAGGCAGAGAAGACTGAACTTTCTGATGAGGAATTGCAAGAGCTTGATCTGAAGCGTCAGAAGCTTTTGGCAGACATTGAGAGGCGTAAGGCAGAGTTTATGGCGACCGCAAAGCAGATTATTGAGAGTATGGCCGGCCAGCCGAGAGGAGCCATTAAGGCAAAGCTTGTTGAGGCAAAGATTCCAACTATCATTATAGAAGAATTGCTGCCTGTGGAAGCAGCTGCTGCTCCTGGCGCGCCTGGTGCAAAGCCTGGCGCAGCTCCTGCTGCTGGTGCTGCTCCTACTGCTGCGAAGAAATAATTCTAACCGCAACCTTTTAATATAGTTAAACTGTTGATTTCTTCATGGCTGTTCAAAGAGGTTTTAGTACTGTTATATTTTCTATTCTGGGCATTATCATCATCGTTGCTGCCGTAATAATAATCGTCAGTGTGATGTCTGGCGAGCCTCCTGTAAAGCAGATAATCGCCAAGAGCATTGAATTGAGGAAGGCAACAGATCCTGTTGACCGTGCCAATCTTATCAGCAATTTGGACGATTTGGTGGCCGAGTCAAAGAGTCCTGAAATCAAGGACCAATGGGATAGGATGACAAAGTGTTTGTCAACCTCCTGCCCTGATGAAGCGTATCTTGACATCGTCTTAGTAACAGTGGCTGCTTTTGAGGAAGACATTAAAGAAAGCGCTCTGCTGATAAATGTAATCGCGACAGCCAAATATTGGAATAATCCTGAGCATTTGCTTGAGTTTTCAAAAGCTCTGAGTATTGCTAACGAGCAGGTCAAGGCAACAGAAAATAGGAGAATAGAAAAGGCATGGGAAATGATTGTCAAGTGCAATAATGCCTGTCCGGAAAAGAACGATTTATACTTTGACCTTATCCAGTCTATTGTACAATGATGTGGAAAAAAGCAGTTCTGGTTGCGACAATTGTCATCGCGGTAACTATTGGTATTTTGTCAGTTAAGCCTGCACAGGTGCAGGTTACAGAATTTACTGAAAACACGCACGTTAGAACTTCGGAGTCAATGGAGATTCCATTTACGAAAAAGTTTTCTCTGACTGGTTTTGGCGTGTCTGGTTCGTGGGAAGGTCCTGGATTTGCTCAAGTCTGGCTTTTCAGCGGAAAAAAGCAGTATTTGGTGATGGACACCCGTGTTCTGCCAAAGATGATTGAGCTTTCTGCATTTGGCACGAGTTTTGAAGCTTCTTGCATTGATTCCTGCAGTCTTTCTCCCTTGCAGCCAACCAAGTTGTTTATCATCGTCTCAGGTCCTGGAATGCTGTCTATCGATAACTATCATTTTGTTGTTCCGATGGAGCCTACCGGTCTTGCAATTGGCAGAGTTAAACAGCTCGATACTCCTGATCACTCCCTTCTGCTTGTGGTTTTGCTGCTTGCTGTCTCAGTGTTTGGCGCTCATTTGTGCGGCCACTGGTGCAAAAGCCCTATGGCAAAAAAGGCATTAATTGGGGTTTTTCTTGGTGGATTCGTGATTCTTGGAGGAGTATTTGGAGTTACTGTTGCGGCTCCTACTGCCGCGTTTGCCGTTACGGCAAAAAAGGCCGCAAGCGTTTTTGCAGCGCTTGCCATTCTTATTTTGTTCATTATGATGGCGCTTGAAATGATTCATTCAAATAAAGGGTCTGAACAGCCAAAACCCGATGTGTGGAAGGACCTTGAAGAAGCTGAAGATGAATTGGAGAGAAAATGAAGCATCACAATCATCATGAGGAGCATCATAAACATGCAGCACAGCCTGCAAAACAGCCTTCAAAATTCTCTTTGTTCAAGCACAGGGTTGCTGGTTTGTTCAAGGAAGCTGTAGAAGCTCCTCCTGAAGAGCACATTGAGCCTGAGAAGGAAGTTGAAACAGTTGAGCATGGAATAAGAATTACTGCAGAAACATCTGATGCGCCGGTGAAAGAGATTGAAGAGCGTAAGGAGGAAGTTGTGGAAGAGGTTGATGAAGAAGACTTGCGCAGACAGGAGCGCGAGGAGATGAGGGAAAAAATTCACGAGCACATTGTCAGCAATCTTAACAATGCTGTTTCAAAATGGAAGGAAACGGGTGATATCGGTGTTCATCTCGAGCCCCCGGTGCCGCTAAAGGATAAAGTAAAGTCGTTCTTGTCAAAAGTCAGGGAGAAAAGCTCTCCAATGGCGTTGAAGTTGAAGAATCAGATTGAAGAGGTTGCTGAAAAAGTTGCTGCAAGATTGAAAAGGGCCGAGCATTCTGGAGAGACAGTTGATGCTGATGTTGTTGTCAAGGATGAGTGGGACAGGGTTTTGAAAAAGATGGAAGCAATGGGCGGTGCTTCCGAGCGTGAAGAAATCGAAAAGATTTATAAACAGCTCGCAGGAGAGTGAATATTATGGACACCCATCGCTTGCTGTTGGGCGCGGTAGTGGTTGGTATTATCTTCGCCGTGCTCGTCATTGGCAAGCCTTCCATCACGGGTTTTGTACCGACAGAAACTTATTCGCAGGAGCTCGATTTTGACGTGTACGAGAGCCAGCGCTTTATTCTAAGTTCGGATGAGGGTGTTTTGAAAATTTCTTCATTAGCCTTGACAGGCAGCGTTCAGGGTTCAGGCTTGGTGAATGTTTACTTGTCAGACGGCAGTCAAAAATGGCTTGTTTACACTAACAAAAAGAAGCCGAGTTCAGCAATGGAGCACATAACAGGAATGGCAATAAGTGAACTGGACATTGAGCCAGGTGAGAAGATTGACAGGATTGAAACTCTTCCTGCAGGATACAAAACTTCAATAGGAGCTTTCCAGAATGAATGTGTTGAGACCTGTGTTCTTGATGATTCTTTGTTCAACAAGCCAACACTTTACTTGGATGTAATTATCGAGCCTGGCACTACACTGCACATTTCTGGAATGAGATTCGCAACAGGAAGCGAATAGTTTTATAAATCTCCAGTAGCGTTTTTCTCTTATGACGGGGTTTTTTGAGGAAGTTGAGCATGCAGTAAAACAAGGGATTTCTAAGCCTGAGCTTTCCAAATTAAAGGTTAAATTATCAAAAAAGTACGGATTAAGCGCAATTCCTTCTGATGTTGACGTGTTCCTGCACACTAAAGCAAATGTAAAGACAAAGCCGATGCGCACAATGTCTGGCGTTTCACCTCTTGCTTTGATGACTGCTCCTTTTGCCTGCCCGCATGGCAAATGCGTTTATTGTCCTGGCGGTCCAAATTCGCCTTTCGGCGATGTGCCTCAAAGCTACACTGGAAAGGAGCCGAGCACTATGCGGGGCATAAGGAATTTTTACGATCCTTATTTGATTGTCTTCAACAGGCTGGAGCAATTTATCGCAACCGGCCATCTGCCGCAGAAGACTGAAATTATTGTGCAGGGAGGCACTTTTCCTGCATTGCCCGTGAAATATCAGGAGGACTTTATCACATACGCATTTAAAGCAATGAATGATTTTGGTGAGCTTTTTTACAGGGAAGAAATTGACATGGATAAATTCTTGTCATTCTTTGAGCTTCCAGGCGAAGTCGGAAACTTAGAAAGAACAAAGCACATTCATGAAAAAGAATTGAAGCTCAAGGGCTCGGCAACTTTGGAGTCTGAGCAAAGAAGAAACGAGTCTGCAAAAATTCGCTGTGTTGCTTTGTGCATAGAGACAAAGCCTGACTGGTGTTTTGAGCCGCATATTGACGGGATGCTTCGTCTTGGAACTACTCGTGTTGAGATGGGCGTTCAGTGTTTGCGTGATGATGTTATGAAATCTACGCACCGTGGCCATACTCTGCAAGATGCCGTCAAAGCTACAAAATTAATGCGCAACAGTTTGCTGAAGATTGGCTATCATATGATGCCTGGCTTGCCTGGAATGACTAAAGAGATGGACCTGCAAGACTACAAAGAACTTTTTTCAAATCCTGATTATATGCCGGATGCAATCAAGATTTATCCTACAACTGTTCTGAAAGGCACCGGCCTTTATGGAATGTGGAAAGCAGGCAAATATCAGCCGTTATCGACCGAAGATGCAGCAGATATTATTGTTGAGGCAAAGCGATTTGTGCCGAAGTGGTGCAGGATTATGCGTGTGCAGAGGGACATTCCAAGCAATGTAATTGATGCCGGCCCTAACCTGACGAATATGCGCCAATTGGTTGAGAAAAAGCTGAAAGAAAAGGGCATGAAATGCCGCTGCATTCGTTGCAGGGAGCCTCGTGAAAAGCAGATCGACTGGCCTGCTGTCAAGCTTTTGCGCGAAGATTATGAAGCAGCAGGAGGAAAAGAAATATTCCTTTCATTTGAAGATACGAAAAACGACTTGTTGCTCGGCTTTTGCAGACTAAGAATTGTTCCTGAATCACATCGTGAAGAAATTCCTGAACACAGTGCAGGTATTAGAGAATTGCACGTTTACGGCCAGGCCGTCCCATTGGGCGAGCAGGGCGACGTTCAGCACAAAGGCCTTG
>Ga0247727_10012828_pt1 | contig 14279 bp, 7 predicted proteins | sample WisWelCaveWW1625_FD_202498 | JGI IMG/M metagenome (GOLD analysis project Ga0247727, IMG submission 202498) | Biofilm microbial communities from Wishing Well Cave, Virginia, United States - WW16-25 | ecosystem: Environmental > Aquatic > Deep subsurface > Groundwater > Cave microbial mat | place... | reverse complement strand
CGGACCGCCAGGTTGCGGGCGCGCGGCGAATGCCGCCGCCGTTCCCGGCGGCCGAGGGTGTGCGCCAGGTCGCGGAACTCGAGCGCCCCGAGCCAGCGGGCCGCCGCCAGCAGCAGCAGGAAGGTCGCGAGACGGAGCGCGCCGGCGTACGGGCTGTCGCGCAGGAAGACGAGGGCGAGCGCCAGGACGACGAACACCAGCGTCGTCACCCAGAGCAGGGCGACCGACCGCGCGTGGCCGAGGCCGCCGCGCAGCAGCCGGTGGTGGATGTGGTTGCCGTCGGCGCTCATCACCGCGTGCCCGCGCAGCAGCCGGCGCATGACGGCCAGCGCGACGTCGAGCAGCGGCACGCTGAACAGGAACAGGAGGAGCACCGCCGACGACAGCGGCGATCGCTGCTGCAGGGCCTGCACGGACAGGTTCGCCAGCAGGCCGCCCAGGAGGAGGCTCCCGGAGTCGCCGAGGAAGATGCGCGCCGGGTGGAGGTTGTAGGGCAGGAATCCGACCGCGGCCCCGGCGAGGGTGATCGCCACGACGGCGGTCGCGTCATGCCCGGCCGCGAGCGACAACCCCCCGAGGGCCAGCACGACGATGGTGGTGATGCCGGTCGCCAGCCCGTCGAGCCCGTCGATCAGGTTCATGGCGTTGGTGATCGCCACCACCCAGAGCAGGGTCGCGACGAGGTTCAGCAGCACGGCCGCCGGCGCGCCGACGACCGCGCCTTCGAACAGGTGCAGGCGGTTGCCGCCGGCGAACGTCAGGAGCCCGGCCGCCACCTGCGCCAGGAGCTTGGTCCGCGGCCCGACGCTCCTGAGATCGTCGAGCAGGCCGACGGTGCCGAGGATCCAGGCCGCCGCCACGAGGGACGCCAGCTCCCCGACGTGGCTCGAGAGCAGGTCGCGCGCCGCCGGCGACAGCAGGGCCACGGTGGCCCCGGCCAGGAGGAGACCGACGGCGAGCGCCACGCCGCCGAGCCGCGGCACGGCCTCGGTGTGCACCTTGCGATGGTCGGGCCTGTCGATCAGGTTGCGGCCGAGCGCCAGCGCCCGGACGACGGGGGTGACGAGCGCGGTCCACACGAGGGCGGCGGCGAACCCGAGAAGCGCCAGGCTCAGCACGGCCGGGCCTCCTCCGGCAGCGGCCGGCTCGCGAGCCGCCCGAACAGCCGCTCGTATTCGTCGGTGATGTCGTCCCAGTCGTAGCGCGCCGCCAGCCGCCGGGCGCCCGCCTCGCAGACGGCCCGCAGACCCGGATCGTCGAGGGCCGCCTGGAGGCGGCGTTGCAGCCCCTCCATGCTGCCGTCGTAGTAGAGACCGGCCTCCTCGAGCACCTCGCGATGCTCGGGCACGTCGTTGGCCACCACGCAGCGGCCTAGCCCCAGGGCCTCGACAAGCGCCGGGTGGGTCCCGCCGACCTCGCTCGCCTGGATGTAGACCGCGGCGCCGGCCTGCAGCTCGAGATAGCCGTCGCCGTAGATGGCGCCCGGAAAGCGGATGCGCCGGTCGCGCGTGTCGCGGACCTCGCGGACGTAGCGGTCGGCGAACGGCGCCGACCCGACCATCAGGAGCGGCAGGTCGGTGCGCACGCGCTCGTAGGCGCGGCGCACCAGGAGGGCGTTGTTCTCGGGGTCGAAGCGGCTGACGTAGAGGACGTAGCCGCCCGGTTCGACGCCGAGCGCGCGCAGGACGCCGGGCGACCGGGCCGGCGCCTTGCGGGCGCCATACGGTATGAACGAGGTCGCGCGGCCGTGCACGGTGCGGTAGTACTCGCGCACGCACAGCGCATCGGTCACCAGATGATCGGCCGCCGCCCCGACGGCGCGCTCGGCGAAACGCAGGTACGCCGACGCCAGACGGCCCCACTTCCGCCGCCGCCACTCGAGACCGTCGGTGTTCACCACCACACGGGCCCCCGCCAGCCGCGGGATGGCGCAGAACGGGCCGGAGGCTATCCCGAGGACGAGCACGACGTCGGGGGCGGAGCCGGCGGCGTGCACCAGCGACAGCACCGAGTGGACCAGTTTCTCGAGCGACTTGAGGCGCACGGTCGGCAGGACGACCCGCCGCACCCCCCGCCAGGTCGGCTCCCCGGTGCGGGAATAGGACCGGCAGCAGTAGACCGTGACCTCGTGTCCGCGCGCCGCCAGCCGCGTCGCCAGCTCCTCCGCGCAGGTTTCGAAGCCGCCATAGTTCCCCGGAATACCGCGGGAACCGACGATGCCGATCCGAATGGCCCCCTCCCCCCGGGACCGGGCGGACCCCGGCGGGCTGCGCCGCGGGCCTCCCGGTCCCTCACGTCACGGGTTGCTGTCGCTGTCGATGGTGTAGAACACGCCCGCCCCGATGTTGAACGGCAGAACCTTGCGGATGTACTGGTCGACCCATTTGTCGACCCGGGCGATGCCGCTCTTGGGTACGACGATGATGTCGCGTGGCATCAGAGTGATCGCCGCCCCCATCCCGGTCGCCGGCTTCTTCGGGTTGGCGTCGACCTTGAACCCGACGTAGCTCGCGTCGGGGTTCCGCCGGATGACATAGACGCTCTTCGGCTGCGCCGTCTCGAGGTAGCCGCCGGCGAGCGCCAGCGCCTGCGGCAGCGACAGGCTGCCGGCCAGCGGGAACATTCCCGGACGGGCCACCTCGCCCAGCACGGTGATGCGGCGCTCGAAGCTGCTGACGACGTTGATGCTGACGTCGATGTAGCGGAAGATCGCCCGGTAGCGCGCCGCCAGATCCGCCTGCATCTCCCCGACCGTCCTTCCCGCCAGCGTCACCTCGCCCAGCAGCGGCAGCGAGATGTGGCCGTCCGGCCGGACGACGAGGGCGCGCGTGGCGCCGTCGTCGCCGCTCATCAGGGTCACGAAGAACTCGTTGAGCTTGGCCTGGGCCCCTTTGACGAACACGGTGATGACCGGGGCCGGGATGCGCGACGCATACCCCGACCGGAGCGAGCCGCGCAGGGCCTCGGGCGTGACGCCGCCCGCCCTGAGGTCGCCCAGGAGAGGCGCCGTGATCATGCCGTCCGGCCGGACGACGGTGTCGATCGACAGCTCGGGGTGGTCCTCGACGAGGATGGTGACGATGTCGCCGACGTCGAGGGCGTATCCCGCAGCCTCGAGGTCGTAGCGCCGGTAGAACGAGACCTCGATTTGGTCCCCCGGGCTCATCCGGTAGGTGTCGTCGGCAGGCGCGGGGGGCGCCGCGATCCCCTCGAGGGGCGGGACCGGCTCGGCGGCCGGCTCGGCGGTCGGCGCCGCTTGCGACGCCCGGGCGGGCGTCATCGTCGCGGCCATCGCCAGGAGGGCGAGGCCCCAGGCGAAGGCGGGAAGCGCCGTGACCGGGCCGCGGCGGCGGGAGACCGGCCTGGCTCGCCGTCCGCCGGCCGGTTCATCGCGACGCCGCACGCATGACATGACAACCACCCCCGAGGCGCTCCGGCGCCAGAGACATGCCGGTCCGTGGGAGAAGGAACTCCGTCACCGGATACCCCGGGACTTCCCGGGGGTCTCCCCCTCCCCCCCGGAGGGTCCGGCTGTGGACGGGCCCCGGGCGCAGCGCTTCGGCGGGTCGTGCCACCCCGCTTCGGCACGCGCACGGACCTCGTCAGATCCTGTGAAACGTGCGTTGGATATACTACGAAAGTCGCGGCCGTTCAATGGTTTTGTGGCATCGGCCCGGGGTCCGCGGGGCATGGCCGGGCGCGCCGGGCCGCGGCCGCCCGATCCCCGCCGGCCGTGACCGGAATCGCGACACGAACGAGGCGCGTGATGGACAACGCACCACCAGCGTCGCGCCGACCGGCGGCCTCGACGGCCCTGGCCGTCCTCGCCCTGGTCCTCGCGATGCCGGCGCGCGGGTCCGGGACGGCGGCTCCGGCCCCGCTCGACGCCGCGGCGGCCGGCCGTTTCGCCAGGATGGCGCTCGACTGCGTCGGGCGCGAATACCCGAACAAGATCGCCCACGTCCTCGGCGGCGATGCCGACGCCCGTCCGCCGCGGCGGCTGACGCCGGCGTTCTTCGGCTGCTACGACTGGCATTCCTCGGTGCATGGCCACTGGCTGCTGGTGCGCCTGGCGCGGACGTTCCCGGGGGCGCCCTTCGCCGCGCCGGCGCGCGCCGCGGTGGGGCGCACGATCACGGCCGACGCCATCGCGGCGGAGGTCGCCTACATCGAAGGACCCGGCCGGGTGGCGTTCGAACGGCCGTACGGTCTCGCATGGCTGCTGCAGCTCGCGGCCGAGCTGCGCGAGTGGGACGACGACGCGGCGCTCCGGCTGTCGGCCGCGCTGGCGCCGCTCGAGCGCGCCGCCCGCGATCGGATCGCCGCCTGGCTGCCGAAGCTGAGCCGCCCGATCCGGGTCGGCGAGCACGATCAGACCGCCTTCGCCTTCGGCCTGGTCCTCGACTGGGCGAGGGCCGCGGGCGACCGCGACACGGAGGCGCTCGTCACGGCGCGGGCGCGCGACTACTACGCCGCCGATCGCGACTGCCCGCTCACCTACGAGCCCTCGGGCCAGGACTTCCTGTCGCCCTGCCTCGGGGAGGCCGACCTGATGCGCCGGGTCATGACACCGGACGCGTACGCATCATGGCTCCGCGCCTTTCTCCCCGGCATCCCCGGCGACGGCCGCGACAACTGGATCGAGCCGGAGACGGTGACCGATCCCGCCGATCCCAAGCTGGTCCACCTCGACGGCCTCAACCTGAGCCGCGCCTGGATGCTCGAGGGGATGGCGGCAGGGCTGCCGCGCGGGGATCGCCGCCGGCCCGCGATCGAGGCCGCGGCGCGGCGGCATCGCCGGCGGGGGCTGGCGGCGGTGACGGAAGAGCACTACGAGGGCGGCCACTGGCTCGGCAGTTTCGCGATCTATCTGACGACCGGCCGCGGCCTGCCGCGCCCCGCCCCCGCCGCACCCTGAGCCGCGCCGCGTCGCCGCCGTTCGCCGCGGCCGCGCGACCGAGGGCCGCTCCCGTCACGGCCGCCGCCCCGGCGGCGGGTCGGTCACGCCGCCTGTGGAGATCTCCCCCGGGCGCCGCACGACGATCTCCGGCTTCCCCTTGTACAGGCGGATGAGACCCGTCACGCATATCGCGCGGCCGGCGAATTCGACCTCCGGGTCCCCGAACGCCGGCCGGTCGTCGCCCCAGATGACGACGGTGAACGGCTGGTCCGGGTGCGGCCGATCGAGATTCAGGAAGGTCGGCTGTCCCCGGATCGTCCGGGCGAAGGTCGCCCCGGCGACGCGCCCGCACACGGTGGCGGTCTCGCCGGCGTGCGCGGCGGCCTCGTCCGGCCGCAGCCGCGGTGGCGCGGCCGGCGGCGCCCGCAGGGTGTCGAGATCGACGGCGAGCGGGCAATGATCGGAAAGCACCGCCTCGAAGCGGGCGTCGGCGGGGACATAGTCGATGGTCCGGAACGACCCCGGCACGAGCCAGCCCGCGGCCTTCCGGCTCAGGACGATGTGATCGATGAAGGCCCGGTAGCGCCCGCCCCAGCACGCCGGTCGTCGCGCCTCCGTCACCGCCACGAGGTCGGCCTCGGGCGGGTCGCCGTCGTCGATCGCCGCCCAGAACCGGTCGGGCGGCTCGAACTGCCGATTGAAATCGCCGATCACGGCGAAGGCCGCCGGCTCGCGGGCGCGGGCGTCGATCCACCCTTCGAGGACGGCGAGCTGCCGGCGCAGGATGGCGCATTCCTCGCGGTCGGCGGACAGCGCGTCGTGCTGGCAGCCGCTCTTGAGGTGCACCGCCAGAAGCCGAAGGTCGCCACCCGGGAGATGCACCGTCAAGTCGGCTCCCCGCCGCCGCGAGCCGACCGCAAGGTCGGCGACGTCCGGGTGGCGCGTCACCGGAAGGCCGCGGCGGAAAACGAAACCGGTGCGCTGCCGGTTGCCGGCGTCGCCGGTCAGGTGGAGATCCCACACCGACGCGTCGAACAGGCGGCGCGCCGCCCCCGGCCCGTCGATTTCCTGCAAGGCCACGACGTCGGCGTCGATGCGACCCGCGTGGCGCCGCAGCCGCTCGTAGTCGGCGGCGCTCCGCCGCACATGCCCCCCGCCCTCGGCGCGGTCGAGCCAGGCGACATTCCAGGTGGCGAGCCGGAGGCGCGCCGGGGCCGCGATGGGCGTCGATCGAACGGCCGACGCCGTCGTCAGGACGACCATGACCAGCAGCACGACCCGCCGCACCGTGTTCCCCCTCCGCATGGTGACGTGCGCTGTCTACCATCGCCGCCGCCGGCGCGCAACCCTGTCGCGCGCCCGCGGCGGCGCCGGCGGCCGCCGTCCCGGTTTATAGTTGCGCCCATGAACGAGTTGCGCGTCTACGACCGAATCGCCGACGCCGTCGGCTGGACCCCGCTCGTCCGGCTGCGCCGGACGATGGAGGGGCTCGGTGTCGAGGCATTCGCCAAGATCGAGTTCATGAACCCGATGGGCAGCGCCAAGGACCGCATCGCCCGCCACATGGTCGAGAAGGCGCTGCGCGCGGGCGCCCTCCATCCCGGCGACGTCATGGTCGAGAACTCCTCCGGCAACACCGCCATGGGCCTGGCGATGATGGCCATCCTCGAAGGGCTGCGCTGCACGATGGTGGTCCGCAGCCGGACGAGCCCCGAGAAGCTCGACTGTCTCAGGGCGCTCGGCGTCGATCTGGTCCTGGTGGACGGCGCGCTGCCGCCCGACCATCCGGAGAGCTACAACCGCAAGGCGGAGCAGGTCGTCGCCGCGACGCCGCGCGCCTACTTCACCGACCAGCACAACAACCGCGCCAACAACGAGGCCCATTACCTCACGACCGGTCCCGAGATCTGGCGCCAGATGGAGGGGCGCATCGACTACTTCGTCGCCGGCATCGGCACCGGCGGCACCCTCTCCGGCGTGGCGCGCTACCTCAAGGAGAAGGATGCGCGCGTCAGGGTGATCGCCGTCGACCCGGTCGGCTCCGCCTTCCACGACTTCTACCGGACCGGGCGCGCGGGAAAGCCGAAGCCGGGGCTTCTGGAGGGGCTCGGCGACGAGGAGATCATCGGCTGCCCCGAGTTCGATCTCATCGACGACATGTACGAGGTGACCGACCGCGAGGCCTTCCTCGCGACGCGCGAGCTGGCGCGCACCGAGGCGATCCTGGCCGGCGGATCGAGCGGCGCGGCCCTGTGGGGCGTCCGCAGGCTGGCGCAGGCGATCGGCCGGCCGGCGCGCATCGTCACGGTCTTCCCCGATTCCGGCAGCCGCTACCTCAGCACGATCTACAACGACGACTGGATGCGCCGTCACGGCTTTTTCTGAGATCGCGCGGCGGCGTTGACACGCCGTTGACAACAGAGACCATCTTTTACACCGGCGCGGCGAACATTTACCTCCCGGCTCCGTACACTCCCCCTGCATGGCGACCAACCTCTGGAGGGACGTCGACGCGCTGATGCGCCTGGCGGCCTCGACCCGCGCGCTCGAAGCGGGAGCGGGCGCCGCCGGAGCCGACCCCGGTGGGACCCTGTTGCCGGCGACCGACGCCGGGCGCTTCGCCATCGCGTCGGCCGGTCTCGCCGCCCGCGTCGTGAGCGGCGACCTGGTCGACGCGTTCATGCTCCCCGGCGGGGCGCTGGCCTTCGCCCTCGGCGATGTCTCCGGCAAGGGGGTCCCCGCCGGGATGCTGCGCGCCTTCGCGCGGCCGATGCTGCGCCACCTCGCGCCGGTCGGCGGGTCGCATGGCGAGACGCTCGCACGGGTCAACCGCATCCTCTACGACGCCCGCCTCGACGCGCTTTACATGAGCCTGTTCCTCGGCTGGCTCGACCCCGCGACCGGCCGGCTGCGTTACGCCAGCGCCGGCCACCCCGCGCCGTTCCGCGTGCGCCCCGACGGCGCCGTCGCCGCCGCCTGCCCTCCCACCGGGCCGATCCTGGGGATCCTCGATGTGCGCTCGTTCGCGACCGAGAGCATCGACCTCGGGCCCGGCGAAACCCTCGTGCTGCACACCGACGGGATCGCCGAGGCGCAGCGGCCCCGCGGCCGGGCGCTGGGCGAGGCGCCGATCGTCGAACTCCTCGGGCGCCGCGCCCGATCGTCGCCGGCGTCGATCTGCCGCGCCATCCTGCGCGTCGTCGAGACCCACGGACGCGGGCGGCGCCACGACGACGCCACCCTCCTCGCGGTGCGCTTCAAGGGCGGGCGCGACCGGCGCGCGCGCGGCTGACGCGCGGCGGGGGCGCGGCTGACGCGCCCTCGAACCGGCGCGCCGAAACCGGCGCGCGAAAAGTCGACGGCCGCGCCGGGGAGGGCGGCGCGGCCGTCATCGGGGAGGCGCAGGGTGGCCGGAGGGTCAGGCCCGGCGCGGTCTCTGCGACGTTCTCGGGTTGAACGTTCCGTCCTGCTTCATCTTTATCAGCCTCAGTGGCCGCCGCCCCAGACGATGCCGGTGCAGACCAGCTCGTCCCCCTCGGACCCGACCGTCGAGGAGCCGCCGCCCCATACAAGCCCCGTGGTGCCCACCACCGACGAGCCGCCGCCCCACACCAGTCCGGAGGCGCCCACCATCGACGAGCCGCCGCCCCACCCCAGCCCTGACGAGTCCACGATCGACGAGCCGCCGCCCCATACCAGGCCCCCGGCGACCACTCGCGACGAGCCGCCGCCCCAGACGAGCCCGGAGCCGGTCACCATGTCGTTCTCGGAGTCGCGCAGGGTGCCGATGCGGCGGCCGCCGCCCCAGATGAGGCTCTGCTGCCAGCCGCCGTCCCAGCCATTCCCCAGGGGCTCCAGGACAACCGTGTCGTCCGGGCCGGGGACGGCGCGCGGCGACAGCGCCGAGGTGGTGCGCAGGTCCGATTCGAGCGCCGCCGCGACGTCGAGGTAGCCCGCGCCGGTCTCGAACGGCAGCCGGTCGATGCGCAGGGCGCTCGCCATGAGGCGCGCCTTGACGTCGGCGGGCATCAGAGAGGCGTCCTGCTGCAGCAGGAGGGCGGCGGCGCCCGCCACCATCGGGGCGGCGAGCGAGGTGCCGGAGAGGACGAGGTAGTCGCCGTCGCGGCCGCCGTCGCCGCCCGACAGGTACTCGTCGGCGCGCAGCACCAGGTCGTGGTGCTCGACATCGATCACCGATCCCGCGGCGCGCAGCGACACGATGAACGTCCCGGGGGCCACGAGGTCGGGCTTCACGATGTGGTCGACCAGGCTCGGTCCCCTGGCCGAGAAGGGGGCCAGGACATCGTCCTCGCGCGCCGCCGTGCCGCTGTCGTCCATGGCGCCGACGGCGATCACGCTCGGTTCGTTCGCCGGGCTCACGATCGTGCCGAAGCCGCTGCCGATCCGGCCGTCGTTGCCGGCCGCAGCCACGACGACGATCCCGGCGGCGACTGCGGCGCGCGCCGCGCGGCACAGCGGGTCGGTCACGTACGACTCGTACACCGGGTGGCCGACGGACAGGTTGAGGATGCGGATGCCATATCCGCGGCGGTGCTGGATGGCCCAGTCGATGGCCGTCAGCACGTCGGAGGTCTGGCCGGTGCCGTCGGGCCGCAGAGCGCGCAGCGAGATCAGCCGCGCGCCGGGCGCGATGCCGCGGAAGGTGCGGAACGCGTCGGGACCGCTGCTCAGGAGGCCGCTGCCATTGAGGACACCTGCGACGTGCGTGCCGTGACCGTACGGGTCCTCGAGGCCGTGGTCGCGGCCGACGAAGTCGACCTCGATCGGCCGCGCCAGCCCCGGCTGGCGCTGCAGGTCGGCGTGCAGGCTGACGCCGGTGTCGATCATCGCGATGCCGATGCCGCGGCCATCAATGCCCGGGCGATCGGCGGTGGCGACGTCCAGCCGCACCGCCTTGACGGCGACGTCGAGGAAGGCGCGCACCGGCGCGTCGAGCGACACCCGCTCGACCTCGGGATCCACGGCCAGGGCCTCGAGCACACCGGCCGGCAGCGCCGCCGAGTAACCGCTGATGGCCGCGTGGCGCGCTTTCAGGACGCCGCCGCTGCCGTGCAGGCGCACCAGGTGGCCGTCGGTCGGCTCCGCCGTCGTCTGCACGATCACGGGGATGAGATCGCCTGGCTGCATGCCGTGCGCGCGCTTCGCCAGCTCGGGGGAGATCTTGCGCCCGTCGTCCGGCGCCGCCGGCGTGACCGGCGACGCCAGCAGACCGAGGCACATGAAGAGGAGGGCGATCCGGCACGCCGCCGCCGTCGGCCTTCCGTCACATCCGCTTCCGCATCCGCCAGTGCTTGCCATCGCCGTTCTCCCTGGCACCGTCCGCATCGCGGTTCCGCGGCGCCGGGGCGTCAACGAGCAAGGGCGCTGCCATTCACGATCGCGTCATCGGCCCACGGAACACGTTGCGCCCCAAGGCTTTCGCGGGTGAGCGCGAAAACGTCATCGCGTCCGGCGGGAAGGCGGGGATGTCGGCCTTGTCGACACGCGCGGGCGCGGCGGCGGAGGCGGCGGCCGCGACCGCCGCGTTTTCAACGGCTTGAAAGGGGGCGACCAGAGCGCGACAGGCGTGTCCAGGAACGAGGCACGGAGAGGGTGGCGGGGCCAGGCGCGGCGCCCGGCGCCGCGTCCGGCGGGGCGCGGCGCGTCCGCGGCGTTTTCACAGGTCGCGCCGCCCCGTGCCCGCGCGCCGATCGGGACCTATATTTCGCGCGCGCAGCGGGGGGCGCGGGGGCGCATGGGTCTGACCGATTTCAGCGGCATCGTCCGGAACCTCACCCAGAACGCCGAGGAGCGCGCCGTCGCCCGCGCCCTGCAACTCCATGCCAAGGGGCAGACCGACAAGGCGATCGCCGTTCTCAAGGAAGCCCAGGCGCGCGCCCCCGAGGACCCGGGGGTCCTCATGGAACTGGGGCGCCTGCAGACGACGGCGCAGCGGCCGCTCGAGGGGGTCGAGGCGTTCCGATCGATCCTGCGGCGCGACTCCCAGGCCCTGCCGCGCGTGGCCGAGGCCATCGAGGAGCTGCGCGCGCGCCACGCCCCGGTGGGGCCGCTGTACGACGCCATCGCCGAGCACCACGTGCGCCAGGACGCGGGGGCGCTGGCGCTCGCGATCCTCGAGCGCATGCGTCCCGAGGACCTGCGCGCGCTCCTGCCGCGGTACCTGGCGAAGTGGGAGCAGGCGCGGCGCACCGCCCCTGATGCCCGGCTGACCCGGACGATCCTGCTGCCGGCCACACACCTGGCGCTCCTCTACGAGGCGCTCAAGGACCACGCCCGCGCGATCGCCCTCTACCGCGACATGATCCGCACCAATCCCGAGGAGGCGGGACGCATCCTGCCGCGCCTCGAGGCGCTCGCCGCGCGCGACTACCAGAATGCCGATCTGCGCCTCGAGATCGGCGGCATCCTCCTTGACGCCGGCCGCGCCGCCGAGGCGGCGAAGCACTTCTCCCTGGCGCTCGAGGTGAGCCCGCGCGCCGCCCGCCCGGTGGCGGAGCGCATCGCGCTGCGCCTGACCGGTTCGGGCGACGACGGGGAGTTGCGCTGGACCATGGCGCGGGCCCTGCTCGCCGCCGCCGACGCGCCCGGGGCGCTCGAGGCCCTCCGACCCCTGGTCGCCGCAGGCGCGCGGCTCGACGAGGTCATCGCCCTCCTGCAGCCGCTCGCCGCGCAGGAGAAGGCGGGCGCCGCCCGCCGGCTGCTGGCCGAGGCGTTCACGCGCCGCGGCCAGCCGCATCAGGCCCTCGGACCCCTGCTGCAGGCCGCCGAGGAGGAAGGACTGCAGGCTATCGAGGAGCCGCTCCTCGCCCTGGTCCGGGCGCATCCCGACCTGGCGCGCGCCTGGCACCTGCTCGCCGACATCCACCTCGACGCCGGGCGCACCGGCGAGGCGCTTGCGGCGATCCGCCGCTCGCACGCGCTCGCCCCGCGGGAACCCGCCGTCCTGGTGCCGCGACTGACCCGGCTTCTCGCCGGGGACGGCCGCGTGCCGGACGCGCACTTCATGCTCGCCGACCTGCTCGCCGGGGCGGGCGAGGCGGCGCGCGCCGCCGTCGTCCTGCGCCACCTGGTGCGCGAGGCCCCGGCGGAGTCGGCGGCCGCGATGGAGCGGCTCGCCCGCCTGGTGTCGACGCCGGCGGGGCCGTGCGCCCTGCTCGGGCTGGCCGAGGCGGCCCTGGCCGCGGGCCGGCACGGGGAAGCCCTCGAGCGCCTCGAGGCGCTGGCCGCCGGCCATCCGGATCTCACCGCCGAGTTCCTGCACGCGGTGGGCGCGCTCACCGCGCAGGCGCCGGCGCTGGCGGCGCGCGTCGTGAGCCTCCTCGAGACGCTCGAGCCGCGATCACCCCTTCCCGTGGCGGTCCACTTCGCGCGCGGCGAGGCCCAGTTCCACGCCGGCCTCCTGCCCGCGGCCGCGGCGTCGCTGCGCGAGGTCCTGCAATCGGCCCCGGAGCGGGTCGCGGAAGTGCGTGCCGCCCTCGAGCGCTTCGACCGCGCCGACCCGCGCGCCGCCGAGGCGCGCTACCTGCTCGCCACCATCTACGTCGACATGCGCGACCATGAAGCGGCGCGCACCGAGCTCAACCGGCCCGGACCGACGAACGCCGCCCTCCTGGCCCGCGTCGTGAAGCGCTACGAGAGCCTGGTGACCGAGACGCCGGACGACATGCCGGCGCGCGCCGCCCTCATGCAGGCGCTGCTCCTGGCGCGCCAGCTCGATCGGGCCCTCGAGGTCGGCCGCGAGACGCTGAAGCGGCGCGACGACGAGAGCGCCGCGCCGATCTCGCTGGCCATGGCCGACGCCCTCGCCGGGAAGGGCGACACCGACGGCGCCGTGCGGCGCTACTTCGCCGCCAGCAAGCGCGACCCGCGTCTGGCGGGCGAGGTGATCGCCCGCCTGGAACACCTCATCGAGGTGGAGGGGAAGCACCCCTTCGGCTGCCTCGCCCTCGCCAAGCTCCTGGCGCAGGAGGGGCGCGCGGCCGATGCGATCGAGGCGCTCAAGGCGGCGCGCGCCGGCGACCCGGCCCTGCACGACTCCGTCGTCCTCGAGATGGAGGCGATCGCCCGCGCCTGCCCCGCCGACCCGCTGCCCGGCCTCGCCCTCGTGGCCCTGCTGCACGAGGCCGGCCAGCACCAGAAGGCGGTGCAGGTGATCGCCGTCCACCTCGACGCGCACCCCTCGTCGGCCCAGCGTCTCGCCGCCCACCTCGATGCCATCCTCGAAGCGCAGCCCGGACATCCCCTGGCGCATTACGAGCTCGGCCGCGCCCTGCAGGCGCTCGGCGCCAACGCCCGCGCCGCCGAGAGGCTCGCCGGCTCCGCCCGGCTCGACCCGGCAATCGGGCCGCTGGCCCTGCGGCGCCTGCAGGAAATCCTGATCGCCGATCCGGGCTGCACACCCGCGTGGCTCGCCTGCTCCGAGGTGCTGGCGGGCCGCGGCCAGGCGCTGCAGGCGGCCGAGCGGCTGGCCGAGGCGATCGCGCGCACCCCCGCCGACGCCGCCGGCCTGCTGGTTCGCCTGGAGGATCTGCACCGCCGGCACCCTTCGCTGGCGCCGCTGACCCTCCTCCTGGCCGAGGCCTGCGCCCGGGCCGGGCAGCACGAGCGCGCCGCGCGCGCCTACGGCGAGGCGGCCGCGGGCGACCTCGCCTTAGGCGAGGAGGCGCTCCACGGGCTGGATGCCCTCGTGGAATCGAACCCGCGCCTGCCGGAGGCATGGCTGGTGCGCGCCCGCGTACGCTTGAAGCTGGCGCGCACCGGGCCGGCGCTCGCCGACTTCGCCCAGGCGGCGCGCCTGCAGCCGCGTCTCGCTCCCGAGGTGCTGCGCGATGTCGAGGGACTCGCGGGACAGAGACCCGACTGGCCGGAGTGCGCCCTCCTCCTGGCCGACCTTCTGGCGGCCGCCGACCGGGCCGCCGAGGCCGAGGCACTCCTCGAGCGCCGTCTCCCCGGAACGGGAGCGCGCGCCGCCCGCCTGCCGATGCTCCTGCGCCTGGCGCGCTGCGCCGCGGCGCGCGGTGATGCCGACGCCGCACGCGCCCGCCTGGCGGAGGCGGCCGGTCTCGCGACCGACCGCAACGAGTTCCTGGCCCAGGCGCACACCCTGCACACCGATCTCCTTCGGCGGCGCGCCGACCGGCTGCGCGCCACCCTCGAGGCGGAGGCGCGCGCCGGAGGCAGTGGCGCCGCACGCGTCGGCGCCGCGCGGGCCACGGACCTGACGGCCGCCGTGCGCGCCTGCATCGATCTGGGGGCGCACGACGAGGCCGACGGTCTGATCACGGCCCACGGCGGTCGCTGCCTCGACGCGGCGGCGGGCCGCGCCCTGCGCGGCGAGGTCGCGCTGCGGCGCGGCGAC
>Ga0247727_10012827_pt1 | contig 14282 bp, 18 predicted proteins | sample WisWelCaveWW1625_FD_202498 | JGI IMG/M metagenome (GOLD analysis project Ga0247727, IMG submission 202498) | Biofilm microbial communities from Wishing Well Cave, Virginia, United States - WW16-25 | ecosystem: Environmental > Aquatic > Deep subsurface > Groundwater > Cave microbial mat | place... | reverse complement strand
AGTTCACCGCCTACCAGGACTCGCCTCACGTCCGGGTGGGATGCGTCAGTTGCCACATTGGGGAAGGGGCCTCCTGGTTCGTCAGAAGCAAGCTGAGCGGGGTGCGGCAGGTCTTCGCCGTGGCCCTCAATACCTACTCGCGGCCGATCCCGACCCCGGTTCATGACCTGCGCCCGGCACGGGAGACCTGCGAGACCTGCCACTGGCCGCAAAAGTTCGGCGGCTACCGGCTGCGGATCATCCCGAAGTTTGCCGAGGACGAGGGCAATACGCCGAGCAAGACGGTTCTGCTGATGCGCATCGGCGGGGGGCCGGATCACGGGGGCATCCACGGCGTCCACCTGGGCCCGGGCGTGGTGATCGAGTACGCGTCGGACCGGAGCCGGCAGAATATTCCCTGGGTCCGCTACACGGATTCCGCAGGGCGCTCGACTGAGTTCGTGGCGAAGGACTGGAAGCGCGAGGAGATGGCGAAACTCGAGCAGCGCGTGATGGATTGCGTGGACTGCCACAATCGGCCCACCCACACCTTCGAGCTGCCGGAGCCGGCGCTCGACAAGGCGCTCGCCGATGGGCGGATCTCAGCCTCACTGCCCATGATCAGGAAAGAGGGGGCGCGGATTCTGAAAGCCGAATCCGCCGAGAGGATCCCGGTCGCGCTCGAGCAGTTCTACGCGCGGCAATATCCTGCCGTGTATCAGAGCCGCCGGAAGGAGATCCGCAGAACCGCGCAGGCGCTGGTGGAGATCTTCAAGCGCAATGTGTTTCCGGAGATGAAGATCGCCTGGGGCGCCTACCCGAACAACATCGGCCACACCTACTTTCCGGGCTGTTTCCGGTGCCATGATGATCGGCACGCCGGCCCGGCAGGCAAGACCATCACCCAGGACTGCAACTCATGCCATCAACTGCTGGCGCTGGAGGAGGCCTCCCCCAAGATCCTCGGCGAACTGGGGGTTGTTGGCACTGCGCCGTAAAGACCGCTGACCGCGGCCAGCGCCTAGCGAATCACCTGATTGGAGTCCCACCAGCCGTTGTACAGCCATGCTGAGCCCAGAATGACCATCAGGATGGTGGAAACCACGGTCAGCGCTTTCCCCCACAGATCGATACGCTTCAGCTTCGAGGCGATTGCCGTTTGCCGCTCCAGCAGCGCCTCCTCGCCCTCCACGATGTAGATGCCGCCCTGTTTCTCATCTTTGGCCACGACCAGCCGCCAAATCAGCAGAAGCAGCACTCCCGTCGTCCCGCCGGCCCAAGCAATCAACCACGGCGTCAGATCGATTGGCATACCCGCCTCCTGGTACTCGGCCTGTAGCAGGCCCGGCCGTCGTGAACACCGGTCAGACGCTCACCACCGGGCAGGGTGACTCCCGGATGAGCGCGTAGGCATTGGTGCGGAGCCTTCCCAGCAAGCCGCCTGGCTCACTGCGCCCGATCACCAGCAGATCGGCGCTGGACGCGGTCACCGCGGCCGGGATGTATTGGGTTGGAGCGCCGGCGTCAATCCGGACCTCGGCCCGGCATCCGACTTTCTGGATCAGCTCCTCAGCCCGTTGGCCCGCCCACTCGATCATCGCGCGCCGCCACTCCGGACCCAGGTACTGCATTTGGTGCTCGACGGGCGCGGCGGCGTGGATCAGCACAAGCCCGGCATGGTAGGCGGCGGCGAACTCCGCGGCCCACCGGAGAACCTTTTCGCTGTGCGGTTGGAGATCGACCGCGCAAGCGATGCGGTGGTGGGGCCGGGGTTGCTCGCCCGCCGCCTCAACCAGGTGCGCGCCGGTCAGAACAGGGCAATCGATGTCGTGCAGCACCTTTGCCGTGACCGATCCCAGGACAAACCGGCGGAACGGTCCGTACCCGTGGGTGGGCATGACGATCAGGTCAGCCCGGAGTTCCTTGGCCAGCCTGACGATCTCCCGCGCCGGATCCCCATTTGTGACGATCTTCTGAAGCCGGCCGTTCGCCGCCACGCTCTGCGCCAACGCTTCCAACCGCGCCCGGTACAGCCCAAGGGTTTCCTCTTCGGGCGGCTGGGAACCGATCCAATAGCCGCCTTCAACGCCCGCGTACTCGGCAGGCGGCGGGGGAATTACGTGGGCAAAGATCAGTTCCGAGTGGAAACGGTCGGCCAGTGCTGCGCCCTGTCTGACCCCCGCGGCCGAGCGCTCGGAAAAATCGACCGGCGCCCGAATCCTTTCCAGTTTCAGCATGGCTCCTCCCAGAGCGACTGAAAGTGCAATTCCCAGGCCATCGAGGAGTCAACCGGTTCCGCGCCGCCTGGGCCTCCGAGATGGGTGTGGCGCAACCACGGTTGCGTGTTATCGCCCACTGCGCCCGAACGCCGCAGGCCGCCAGGCGCCTCGGCGCAGCCGGCGGCGATTGGCAGCTTTATTGCTTCACCAGGAGTAGGGGGAGACGGCGATGAGAATCGACTTGATGCCGTATCTGATCCTGTGGGCGATCGTCACCACCGCGGTCGTCATCCTGGCCTTGTGGCGCCTTCTGCTCGGCCTCCATGACCAGGAAGGCCGTATCGCCCCTGGCGGCGAGCAGGAGATGGAGCAACAAGGCAACCGGACGCGCCGGGAGGCCCGGATCGAGTTTTGGGGCAAGGCGCTGACGGTCGTCTCGGCGATCCTGATCCTGGGTGTCGGCCTCGCCTGGGTCTACAACGGGCTGGCAAGTTAGAAGCCGATGCCGATGCCGTTGATCAGACCGTAGTCATGGCGCCGCACCGGCAGAGGCGGCCTGCTGTCGAAGCGATCATAGAACCGGAGGTTCCAGGTGAACCGGCCAACGATCGGCACCCGCAGGCCGCCATCGAATACCAGTCGATACCGGTTTCCGTTGAAAAAGTCGGGATAGACCGACAGTTTGGATATCAGCCGGACGCGGCTAGCCAGGGTCTTTTCCGAATCCAGCCCGGCCAGAGCCTCCCCGCTCGAGTTCCGAAGGCCCCGGAACTCCTCGTTTGTGTACGTGAAGCCGCCGAGCAGTGAGAGCTCTGTGTGGTCCGACTTGACAGCCCTTCTTCCCCATCCGCCCCCCAGGCTCCAGCGCCGCCGCAGCCGCTGGCGATCGTCGCGGTCTAGACTCGTCAGGCTGAAGGCGAAAGAGCGCGGGCTGAGCGGAACATCGTGGCGAACCGAGAGCGAGTGGCGGCTGGTCGCCGTCGTTTTCCCCTGCTGGTTGAACATGGAGATCAGGTTGACCTGGACGGTTGTTTTCGCGCGGTAGCGGGCCGTGAGCACCAGCGACGACTGGTTCACCGTGGAATTGCCGCGAACCAGGCTATGGCCGACGTCGACGTTGCCTTGGAGACTCCCCAAGAGGCCTGTTTCTTTGCGGGGGCGTGTTATCGCCGCCACGCGAGGAGCGGCGGCGCGTACCACCCCCTCCTCCGTCAGAATCTCGATCCCCCGGGGGCCTTCTTGAACCCGGCCGCTCGCCCGGAACCCGCTGTCAAACTGGATCTCCACTGGCCGCTCTGTCGACAGCCGTTCTACCATCTTCCAATCGACGTTCAACAAACCGGCATAGCTGGTCTTCAACGTAAGCCGCTGTTTTTCGAGCTTGAGGATTTCACCGGTGAGGCGGTCTCCGTTGCGGAGCACTACGAGATCGGCGCGGCAAAGCAGGGGCGCCAGAAGAGCAATGACGACGAGCCGGGCCACCCCGAGGATATCAGCTCGGTTTCCGGCTGCCCGGCTGGTAGATGCAAAAGGGTTCCTCAGCGAGATAGTCATGGGTGATCCCGTAGGCGCGGGCGCGGCAGCCGAGACAGATCTGCCGGAACTCGCACACACCGCACTTGCCGCCGAGCAGGTCCGCGTTGCGTAGGTTCTGGAAAAGCCCGGAGTATTCCCAGATGTCGTGGAAAGGGATCTGGCGGATGTTGCCTGCCGAGACCGGCAGGTAGCCGCACGGGTAGACGTCGCCGCGGTGAGAGATAAAGCAGACGCCGCTCCCAGCCAGGCATCCCCGCGTCATGGTGTGCATCTCGTGGCTGGGGCGGCCGTTGTGCCCTGGCAACTCCGGCGCCGGAAGTCCGGCGCGGCGAGCCTCGGCGCGCCGCTGGCGCACAATGCGGAAGTAGTGCGGCGCGCAGGTAGCCTTCAGGTCGATGCGCCCGGCAAGTGACTCATCGTAGAACCAGTTCAGGATGTCCTCGTAGCGCTGGGCGCTCACCATCTGTTCGTCCTTGATGGTGAGACCGCAACCGACGGGCACCAGCAGGAAAATGTGAAATGCGTCAGCGCCCAGCCAGATGGCCAGATTCAGGATCTGAGGAAGCTGGTGCTCGTTGTGGCGCGAGACGGTGGTATTGATCTGCATGGACATGCCGCGGGCGAGCAGGCGCCGAAAGCCGGCCAGCGCGGCCTCAAAGGCCCCTTGCTGGCCGCGGAAACTGTCGTGGGTAGCCGCGTCAGCCCCGTCGAGGCTGATGGCCACCCGGCGGATTCCCGAACCGACGATGCGGCCGGCCATGCTCTCGTCGACCAAGGTGCCGTTGGTGGCCAGGGCCACCCGGATATTCTTCGCTCGCGCCCGTTCGGCCAGGTCGAACACGTCCGGCCGCCACAAGGGTTCTCCCCCGCTCAGTACCAGGATGAAGGGAGCATATTCGGCGATCTGGTCGATCACGTTGCAGGATTCCCGATAGCCGAGATCCTCCGGAGACATCAACTCCGTGGCGCTGGCGCGGCAGTGGATGCAGCGGAGGTTGCAGCCGGTGGTCAGTTCCCAGAAGATGAGACGAGGCCGGAAGGCAGTCGCGCCACTCATGCTGCCCACCTTGCATGCGATGTACCAGTTCCCGAATGGCAGCCCGGATGCAGCAAACGGTCCCGTGACCACAACAGCCCGCCTGATGATCCCTCGGGAGCACGGCGCCTGGGCCATGTTGCTGCTTCCGTTCGTCTCGGCGCTGGTGCTGGCGCGAAGAGTGGAATGGGAGGTGGCGCCCGCCGCCGTCGCGGTGATCGGCGTCTTCCTGATCCGCGAGCCGATGTTGGCCTTATGGCGACAAGTGAGCGTGTGGAAAGAGAGACGGGCCGAAGCCGATACCGCGCGCCGGTGCCTGTTGTGGTATCTACCCGCGATCGCGGCCAGTGCAGCGGCCCTGCTGTGGCGACTGCCCCCGTGGCCCACGCTGGTGATCGGCTCTGCGGCCGCAATGTTAACCGTCACCTCCGGCTATCTGATCGTGCATAACCGCCAGCGGTCCCTGCTCCTGCAGGTTTCGAGCGCCGCCGGCCTGAACGCCTCGGCGATCATCGCCTGGCTCGCAGTGCGCCTCCAGCTTGATACCCCTGTGATCTGCCTATGGGCGCTGCAAATTCGCACACAGCACGGCGGCGCTGCTGGCTGTGCACGCTAGAATCGAGGCGCGGATGGCGGCGCGTGGGCGGAGCGACCTCGCCGCGATGAAGAGGCGGGCCGCCGCGGCCCAGGCGGCACTGCTGGCGGCGGCCGCCGCTTGCGCTGTGACCGGCCGCATCGGCCCCGCGATGGCGCTGGCGTTTTCCGGCGTTGTCCACTTCGCAGACCTGGCTCGTCTGGAAAGCTCCGCGTTTGCACAGATCCCGCTCCGGCGCGTCGGGCTGCGCGAAATGCTGCTGTCGGTGGTCTTCTCAGCGCTGGCGGTCGCCGGATTGTGGTGACCACGGCCTGTCGACCACCAGGTCGGGAAACCGCCGGCGAAACGTCTCCGCGATGTGACAGTTCCAGCAGCTTTTTAGCCGAAGATGGGGCGGGCCGAGGACCGCCGTCAGCGCGGCATGGATGGCGTCCACCTCCACCGCAGCCGGCGCCGAGGTTTCCGGGCAGGCGGCTACTCTTCTGCCCCGGTAGCGGCGATATGCGTCCATCGGCCCGCCCCTCTCAGCGTGCGGCGCAGCAAAGCGGAGCGCCACTCAACTCCTCGGCCAGCGCCACATAACGTTCGTGGACGCCGGACCCGATGTGATGCTGCTCCACGCACGCGAATTCCCGCTGCAAGCGCTCTACATCGTCCGGAGTGAGCACGCGGCGGGCCATCACGAACAGGATGTTGTCCTCCTTTTGAATGTGCTCGCGGAGCAGGCGGATGTAGGCGAGTGATTCCGAGCGAATCATCCAGACATCCCTTCGCTCGCGGCGTTCGGCCGCATCCAGGTGGGAGCGGATGGCGGCCAGATGCTTTCGTCCGACCGTATGCTCGTGCACCATCACGCCAATCGGTCCACCCTGGTCCGGGATCCCCCTCTCCTTCAGCAATGGAAACAACCGCTCCTCCTCTTTGCCGTGGTGGCAGCGGTCGGCGAAGTTGGCGAAGAAGTCGAGGGCCTTGTCGAAGAACTCTCGTGGGAAGGGCCCCTGGTCCAACTCCTCGATCTTGTTCTCCAGAGCTGTGAGGACTCGTTCGATGACACGATGCTCATCCATGAGGACCTGCGTCGGGTGTCTTGGGTTCATGTGCTAACACCTCCTGGCCTGCGGCCCGGACTGAGAACTTGCACGCGGAGGGCCAAGCCCTCTGGACCGCAAGTGGAACCACGCGTGCAAAACGTCCTATTAGAGGCGCGGCCCATGTGGGACGAGTACCTGAAGGCTTTGCTGGCGCTCCTGCTCTTCGTTTGTTTTCCCTTTGCGACGATCGCGGTGGCGGCTGGTCTGCTGAGGGTGCTCGACCGTCTCTCGCATCTCCACAGCCGTCCCATCCGCTAAAGGCTACGGGTCTTTCGGACTGGCCGGGGCATCTCACCCTAAGGGGTGCGTGATTCCACGCAGCGGAGGTTCACTGTGCGTGCGCCGCTTGCGCGAGCGGGCCCCTGACCACAATCCGGCCTGTCATCGCCATGTGCTCCCGGCTGCACCAGACGGTGCAGTAGAAAGGGAAGCTGCCCGTTCTGTCCGGGGTGAACTCGACGACAAAAACCTGGCCAGGCTTGATCTCGGTGACACCGACGTTGAAGTCGGGAAGCGAGAAGCCGTGGGCGACTGTCTCGCGGTTGCGGATCTTCAGGCGCACGGGCTTGCCCCGCGCCACTTCGAGCGCGGCGGGGCTCCAGTTGCCGTTCAGCGGGGAGTTGGCGAGTAGCTCGACGACCTGCATGGTTTCGTTGCGGTGATGCTCGTACCAGAGGGCGCCGACGACGGTGCCCACAGTGGCGAGTAAGGTGAGGATGACGGCCAGCGCTTCGTTGCGTCTCATAGGATTACCCGATAAAGAGCCACAGGATCACGATGGTGGCGAGCGTCAGGAACCCCATGACGGGGAGCGACGCCCAAACGGCCGTCTCGCCCTTGCCGTAAGTCTGGCGGCCGAGCTTCAGGGTGAAGTCGAGCGAGAACAGCAGACCGATGAGCAGGCTCGCGATCTGGAGGTAGGGCATGGTCGCGGTCAGGACGGGGGTCCAGGGGAAGTGGGCGGTGCCGAACAGATCCCACCCCCAGGAGAAGGGGTCCGACAGAATGTGCAGAACATAGCTGCCGTTCGGCAGCAGGATGCCGAAGCTGAAGGCGATCCAGGCGGCCAGCCCGAGCGGCACCATGCTGTAGGAATAGTTGATGAAGCTCTTTTTCAGCGAGATCCCGGGGGCGCGCGCGAGCCGATGTCCAGCCCAGGTGAAGCCCAGGAAGATCGCCGGCAGAACGGCGAAGTTGAAACCGGCATGCATGGCGACGAAGCTGAGCCACCCGGCCAGGGTCTTGCCGTTCGCCCAGTCCTTGAGCACGCCCCACGGGCCCTGCATCACCAGGAAGAACATCATGGCGACGCCGAGCATGAGGAAGGCCTTCCAGCTCTCGTCGAGACCGCGCTTCTGATCGACCAGCAGGTCGGCGCCCGGCGCGCGAATGTTGATCGCCATGTTGTCGTACTCGCAAGTCTTCAGGCACTCGAAGCACATGCCGCAGTAGGTGTTGCGCGTGAGCTTGTAGGGCAGCAGCATCCAGGGACAACCGAAGCCCTGCTCGTTGCCGACCACACAGCCCTTGGTCTTGTGCTTGGCGCAGATGTCGGGGTCCTTGACGCGAACCTCCACGGTGGCGAAGTTGGCGTAGAGGCCCTGGAAACCGCTGACGGGGCAGACGTAGAGACAGAACGCTCGCTGGCGGTAGATCATCGAGAGCACGATGGCGGTAAGGATGATCAAAGCCATGAGGATGAAGGTCGCGACCGGGCGGGTGGTGATGAATCCGGTCGTGAAGGTAGTGGCCAAAAAGAGGACGTTCATCAGCCACATGTTCGACAGCGACCGGGGCCAGCGCTTGTTCAACCCGAACATCTTGTGTCCCGGCCGCACGCCGAAGATCTTCAGCCGCTGGAGCCACTCCCCGAACAACGGTAGCGGGCACATCGTACACCAGAAGCGCGAGAGGAACGGCACCAGGACCATCATCAGCACGACCCACCAGACGATCCAGACGATCATGATCCCGAAGTTGTAGTTGCCCGCCGAGAGGCCGCCAAAAAAGCCGGCCATCAGGATCACGGTGAACATGAAGAGGTTCAGGATCAGCAGGGACAGCGGCATCCAGCGGCTCTTGAAGATGGCCCGCACACGGGGGTGGCGGGTGATCTCCAGCCGCCAGTTTTCGGGGATGATACCCAGGATGTAGTTTTCACGCATGGTCTGTCCTCAGCCGCGCGCAGCAGACTGGTACTGGGTCAGCTTGGCTTCGATCAGCGCTTCGTGGCCGACCTCGACGCCGGCCAGCTCCGAGTAAATGGCGCAAAGGTCCGGGTCGGAGGTGAGCGAAGTGAGCTGCCGGTAGAAGCCGGCGGCGCGCTGCTCGGCCTTCAGTGCCACGCGCAGCGCGTCGACGAGGCGCATGCTGTCGGTGATGAACACCTCGCCGTCCTCGAGCACGGGAGCTTCGATGACGTCCTGGACGTCCTCGTCGGTGACCGAGCAAGCCAGATCGCCGAACTTGCGTCGATAAAGCGCCTGGAGTGCCTCGCCGTGGCGGGTCTCTTCTTCGGCCATCTCGACGAAGGCCCGCTCGATCTCTTCATCGTATCCGCGGAACATCTGGGCGTAGTTCTCATAGATGGCGGTGTTGCGGCGCTCGATCCAAATGGCGGCGTGCAGGACCTCGTGGGGCTTCAGCTCCGTAATGGGGCGTTTCATGACGCTCCTCCTCCGTTGCGGACGACGATGATCATGACGAAGCCGAGAACCCCGAGCGAGCCGAGCGCAGCGCCCCACAATCGGTAGTCGGGCGTGACCTTGAAGTACCCGATCATGTAGGGGTGGAAGGCGCCACAAGTGACCGAGCAGCGGATGGCGAACTTGCCATTGCGGTCAGCCGTGAAGTGCAGGGCGCCGTCCTGGCCGGGGTAAGCGCTGGTCTCGATCTGGTAGCCGTCCAGGAACATGCCGTGGTGAACGTCCTCGCTCAAGAGCCGTATGGTGACGCGGTCGCCGCGCTTCACCTCGAGGATGTTAGGCGTGTACTCGAATTTCCTGGCAACCACGGTGAACTCGCGGACGACCCCTTGGCGAGGCCAGAGGGAGAGCCCGAAGGTCGCCGCGATACCGGCGGCGCCCAGGATCAGCAGAGCCCAGGCGGTCTTGCGGAAAGCGGGAGAGTTCACGGCGCCACCTCCAGTCGGACCCAATCGGAAATGGACTTGCGAGCGCCGCGGTCGCCCTTGGCGCCATTCCAGACGGCGAAGGCGACGGTGCGGGCGGCGCCGCGGGGGATTTTGGCGTCGAGCTCGGAGCCCTCGAGGGTGAGGGCGCGCTCAAAGATGACGGTCCAGTGGTTCGCGGCCCAGAGGCCGCGGCCGCGGATGTGCTGGTCACCCTTGGGGGTAGTGGTGCCGATGCGGTTCGCGACCAGGTCCTCGACGGCCGAGGGGAGGGGGTCGACGGCCACGGAGTAGACCTCTTCTTTGACGAACGGGTAGTAGTAGTCGGAGTAGGCCGTTTCGCGGGGCTTGGGCTGGCCCCAGATCTTGGCGTCGCGGGCGGCCTTCCAGGCCCAGATGTTGGCGGGCTCGAGGAACCCCATCATGATCGACTCGGGCCGGGGGTCGCCGTTCAAAGGGAACATGATGGCGCAGGCGTCGGGGAAGGTGTTCTGGGCGATTTGGCGGTTCTCGGTGTCGTCGTTCCACTCGAAGCGGAAGTAGATCCGCTGGGCGTTGTGGAAGGCCCGGACGCTGACCTCGGGGACTGTGGCCTTGCCCCAGGGGACGGCGGTGACCTGGAGCTTGAGGGGAACGGCGGCCGCGGGGAACTCGTTCCAGAGGGGCGAGGAGAGGGCGTCGCGCCCGAGGGCCAGGGTCTCGGGGCGGTAGGCGACGCGCAGGATCTGCTGCTCGGGGACGGCGGCGGCGACCGTCGCGGGACCGCCCCCTCCGGGGGTGAGCGAGAGATAGATCAGGTAGGCCGTGCCGGTGGTCGAGACGGCGATGATCGCGGCGACGAGGAGCTTTTTCATGACGCTTCTCCGAGGGTCGCGGCTTCCTCTTCGAGGAGGGCTTCGAGCCAGCCGCACAGTTGGGCGTAGGGGGATTCGGGCGGCGCCTGGCGGCGGACCGCGCTGATGAAGGCCGGCGCCCAGGTGGAAAGATGTTCGCGGAAGAATTTGCGCTCGGCGTCCAGGGTGACTTCCAGGTTTTCCGGATTGCCCTGGCGGCGGGCTTCGATTTCCTTGCTCAGAAGCAGGTGCAGGAACTCGAGCTCGCTCGAGATGTGGTCGGGCCGCTCGTTGCGCGTCTCGACAGCGAAGGCGCGATAGAAGCCCGCGATGTCGGCCAAGTGCCGGGCCCTCTCGAATTCGTTCCGGCACAAGAACTCGCATTCGTAGGGCGGCACGGCACGCTCGCCGAGGAAGACGCGGTTGTAGTCGGCGACCAGGCTCTCGGCGGGCCAGTCGTGGAAGAGGCCGGCGACCTGCTCATCGGGGAACAGAAAGCCGACGGAGAGGAGCTTGTAGAAACCGGCGCGCTGGTCGAGTGTCTGGATCATAGGATATTGAACCGGTAGACGTTGCGCTGCTCGTCGTGGAAGGGCCGGATCTTGATCGGCTCCTTGATCGGAACTTCCACGAGCAGCTCGTTTTTTTCGTCCCATCCGCGCGCGCGGCCGTCTTTGACCTGGAAGTGATGGATGATGCGGGGCGTCGAGCCGAACAGTACGAGCAGGCCGGCCAGGTCGTCGTCCTCGGCAGCCTTGCGGTACTCCTTCATCGCGCGCTCGACGCCCGGACCGAACATCATCCGCGAGAATCTTGCCGGTACGTTCAGGGGCGGGACATAGTAAATGTTCGGCTCGGTGCCGAACTGCGGGTAAAGCGGCAGGGCGACCTTGCGGACGTGAACCAGGTAGTCGAGGGGGTTGTCCTCGCGGGCCTGGTCCGGCCGGCTCAGGAAGCCCATCAGGCGGATCTTTCCGATACAATTCACCACGCACTCCGTCTGGAAGCCGTTTTCCACCCGCGGATAGCAGCCGATGCATTTTTCGGTCTTGCCGGTGTCTTCGCGGAACATGACCTTCTTGTAGGGGCAGGCGCGGATGCATTCCTGGTAGCCCCGGCAGCGCGTCTGGTCGTTCAGCACGATGCCGTCCTCCGGGCGCTTGTAGATGGACTTGCGGGGGCAGGCGGAGGCGCAGGCGGGGTAGGTGCAGTGGTTGCAGATGCGCTGCAGGTAGAACATCCAGGGCTGGTGAGGGATCCGGATGTAGTCGCCGCGCTTCACGCCGGCGCTGACCTCGTCCTCGCCGATGTTGGGGTAGGACCAGTCTTCTTTCTCCGGCATGACGCCGAGGGCGATTTCCCCGGCCGGGGCGGCCTCGAAGACGGTCTTGCCGGCGTAGGTGCCGCCGTTCCAGGGTTGCGGACCGAGTTTGTCAAGCAGGCGCACGTCCCAGCCGAGCGGGTAGAAGCCCCAGGGCTTCGACTCGACGTTGTTCCACCACATGTGCTCCTGGCCCTGGCCGGAGGTCCAGGCATTCTTGCAGGCGATGGTGCAGGTCTGGCAGGCGATGCACTTATTGGTGTCGAAGACCATCGCGAACTGCTTTTTGGGGCGCACCTCGCTGAAGGGGTACTCCATGGTCCGGTTGAGGTGCCAGTTGAAGACCTTGGCCATCGTCGTCTCCTAGCGGATGAAGTCGCCTTCCAGGAACCGCTTCATTGCCTCTTTCTCATAGGTCGGACGCAGGCCGAGGGCGGCGGGACGCCAGAGTCCCTGGCCACTGGCGGCGCCGTCCTCGGCCTTGGTGATCTTCACCAACGATTCTTTGGGAGCGCCGACCGTGCAGTGGACGTCGGGCTCGAAGCCCTGGCCGATCTGCTGCCCCATGGTCTGCTTGCGCACGAGCGAATCGGTCATGAGGGTCGGGCGGAGCCAGGCGCGAACGGCGCTTTGGTGGCTGCCGGACCGGAACATAGCCTGGTAGCCGGTGCGCGGGTTGCGGGCCAGCCCGTCGGGGTTCTTCTGCTGGCCTTCCATCGACCCGTAGGTCGCGGCGTACATGTGGAACCAGGAGCGGGCGACCGACGGCGGCGTGCCCAGGTAATAGCGGGCGCGCAGCATGCAGCGCGACAGCTTGTACTCGCCGTCTCCCGGTTTCCAGTTGCGGTACGGGCGGTCCTCGGGGTCGCCATCGACCCAGACGTAGTCGCCGTCCTGGATGCCGAGGCTTTTGGCGTCCTCGGGGTTGATGTCGACGTAGCCTTCGCCGACCCAGGGCATGCGCTTGTCGCGGCGGTAGGGGTCGCCGAAGGGACCGAACCAGACAGCCATCAGGTCGGTATCGACGGGAGTGGTGTGGGCGCCGTGACGGTACTTCGGGGTGATGAAGATGTGGGTGAAGCCGTCTTTGCGGCGCGGGTGCTGGCTGGCGACAGTCTGTTCAGGGGTCAAGATGACGTTTCGAACCTGCCGAACCTCGACCGACTGGTCGTCGCGGCGCAGGCCGTACTCCTCGGGGCCGGCGGGCTTGATGGCTGGGTGAGGCTTGGCCACGATGACGTTCGGCTCGTGGATCGTGCCATCGACCGGCTCGCGGTAGATAGGGAGGTTTTCGCCGTGCTCGATGAACTCGGGCTCGGGGCGGTAATACTCCAGGCGCCCGGTCTTGGTGTACCAGGGCTTGTTCTCGTTGGTGTGCTCCCAGCCCATGATCTTGGGATAGGTGCGGGTCATCAGGAGCGCGGGGATGCCTTTCTTGGCGTTCTCCTCCAGCTCGCTGATCTGGTAGCCGCGCAGAGCGTTGCTCGCATTGATGATGCGCTGCTGGTAGACCTGCACGTTGTCCTCGTGGACGAACTTCCAGTAGTCGATCAGGCGGCGGTCGCCGATCAGGTCGGCGAGCTTTCGCGAGACGCCGGCCGGGATCTCGATGTCCCCGCGCGTGTCGTGCAGGCGCCGAAGCGGCGTGCGGGGAAAGATCTGCAAGAACGGATTCGTCACGGAGGCCGTCATGTCGGGCTGCTTGAACTCGGCCCAGGAGTCGACCGGGAACACGATATCGGCGTACTCGCAGGAGGCGGTCCACCACCACTCCTGCGCGATGATCATGTCGACACGCGGCAGGGTATTGACCACCAGGTCGTAGTGCCACTTGGCGTTGCCGATCAGCGAGTTCGAGTTTGAGAACCACACCATCTTCGACGGCGTGGGCAGGTGGGTCTTGCCGGTGAAGAGCTTGTTGCCGACGCGCAGCGGGCGGTCGCCGTAGTTGAAGTAGTGGGCAGATTCGGCCTTGTAGAGGTACTTGATGCGGGCGGGCTTGGCCGGGTCAAGCTCGATATCGAAGGGATTCTCCAAGTTGTACTGGGCTTGGCCGTTGAAGTAGGCGGTGCGGTAGTTGCCGGCGAAGCTGCCCACGTTGCCGCCGTGGGTTCCGATGTTCCGCGTCAGGGCACAGGCCAGGAAGATGGCGCGGTCCTTGAGGTCATTGTTGAAGAAGTGGTTGGGGCCCATGCCGACGGCGATCAGCGTCTTACCGCGGTTCCGGGCGATAAGGCGGGCGAGGTCGCGGATGGCCTCGAGTGGCGCCCAGGTGAGCTTGGAAACCGATGGGGGATCGAAGTTGTCGTACAAATACTGGCGGATAAGGTCGAAAACGGGCCGGACCTTGATCTTCTGGCCGTCGGCGAGAGTAACCTCGAACTCGCCCTCCAGAGCCGGGTCGGCGCCTTTCTTGATGGGTGTGGCTACTTTGGAACGACGCTCCACAGGCCGGGCGGATGGAGTCGTTGCTGGTCCTTTTCGATGTGGAAAGACCAGTAGGAATTGAAGTGTCCGCTCAAGTAGACGGCGCGAAGTTTGA
>Ga0247727_10012826_pt1 | contig 14282 bp, 13 predicted proteins | sample WisWelCaveWW1625_FD_202498 | JGI IMG/M metagenome (GOLD analysis project Ga0247727, IMG submission 202498) | Biofilm microbial communities from Wishing Well Cave, Virginia, United States - WW16-25 | ecosystem: Environmental > Aquatic > Deep subsurface > Groundwater > Cave microbial mat | place... | reverse complement strand
CTAACAGCGCTAGCCCGCCGAGTCGCCATCCGAGGCTCGGGGAAGGCCTCATCCTACGCCCTAGCCAAGGATACCGCCGCGCGGCGGCGCCCCGCCTCCCGCCCTGCTATGCTTATCCGGTCTAACGGCGCGAGGTTCTATGCAACGAAGAACTTTTCTGGCCGGACTCCCGGTCGCGCTGCGCCCCCTGGCTGCCCAGCGGGGGGCGAAGCCTTTCGCCAAGCTGGAGCAGCAACTCGACGAGCTGCGGCAGCGGCACAGCGTCCCCGGGCTCTCGGTGGCCGTCCTCGAGAAGCAGACGGTCGCCTGGTCGAAAGGTTTCGGAGTCCAGGACCGGGAGCGGCAGATCGCGGCGACGGCGGCGACGCCTTACCGTATTGCCTCCCTCACCAAGACCTTCGCCTCGACGCTGTTGATGCAGCTCTTCGAGCAGGGCAAACTCGATCTGGAGGAGCCGATCCGCCGATACCTACCCGAGGGGAGCCTGAACCGGGACGACATCCGGATCCGGCACGTCTTCACCCACACCTCCGACGGGACGCCGGGCGAGCGCTACAGCTACAACGGGAGCCGGTTCTCTGCCCTGACGTTCGTCATCGAGCGGCTTTCGGGCCGGCCGTTTCGCGAGCTGCTGGCCAGCGCGATTCTGGACAAGCTCGACATGAGCCGCTCGGCGCCCGGGCAGGACGCGACTGTCGGAACGCTACCAGGCTGTGCTGGAACAACTGGCCAAACCGTACAAGCTGGATGAGGGAGGGCAGATCGTCCCAGCCGAGTATCCGCCGCGGAGGATCAGCGCCTCGGCGGGCCTCATCTCGACCATCGAGGATCTAGCCAAGTACGACATAGCGATCGACCGCCACCAGCTCATCAGGAGCGGAACGCAGGAGAAGGCCTGGACGCCGGCGGTTTCAAGCAGCGGCCAGACCCTGCCGTACGGGCTTGGCTGGTTCATCCAGCAGCACAAGGGCGCCCGGCTTGTATGGCATTACGGATACTGGCCTGGCTCGTTCTCGGCGTTGTATCTGAAAATCCCCGCCCGGGCCGCGACGCTGTTTCTGCTGGCCAACAGCGACGGACTAAGCCGTCCTTTCAAGCTCGGGCAGGGCGACGTGACCGTTTCCGATTTTGCCCGCGCCTTCCTGGATTCTCAGGGGATCTGAGGGATCTGACCAGCGGATTGCCAAGAATGGCGAAGGACAGTACACTAGGACGGAGGCGCCATGGACATCCGGCCCGCCCCACGCCCCAATCGCCGCGGCTGATTCTCCGCCCGCCAATGGTCCCCAGTCGCCGACTCCTGCTTCTACCTCTGCTGTGCCTGATCGGCTGCGCCCGCCGGCCCGCCGGCGAGTCCTTCACCCCGTTGGCCGCGGAGTTCGTCTACGCCAGCCTGGCGCTTTCTCCCGTTTCGGCGACCGCGGCGGGATACCACGCGCACCAGGGGATCCGGCTCGACGAGCAGCTCGATGATTTCAGCGCGGAAGGGATCGAGCGGCAGAGGCGGTTCTACCGGGAGTTCGAGCAGCGCCTGGCTCGGGCGCGCCGGGAAGCCCTTTCGCCCGAGGACCGCGCCGACGCCGACATCCTCGCCGGCCAGGCCACCCTGGGCCTGCTCGATCTCGACGAGTTCCGAAGCTGGCGCCACAATCCCACCTTATATGTCGAACTGATCGGCAAGGCCCTGTTCAACCCGCACGTCCTGGACTACGCCCCGCGGCCGGAGCGCCTGCGCCACATCATGGCGCGGATGGAAAAGATCCCCTCCTTGCTCGAGCAGGCCCGCCGGAACCTGGAGTCGGCGCCGGAGATCTGGACCACGGTGGCCCTCGAGGAAAACGCCGGCAACATCGACCTGATCGACAAGGTCCTTCGCGCCGGACTGCCGGATCCGCTGCGGGACTCCTACGACCGCGCGGCGCGTCCCGCACTGGCAGCCCTGCGCGCGTTTCAGGACTACCTAGGCCAGGACCTGGCCCAGCGAGCCGGGCGCGACTGGCGCCTGGGGAAGGAGGCCTACGTCAGGAAGTTCCGGCTCGCCCTGGCCACCGACCTGGCGCCCGAGGCGGTGCTGGCCGCCGCCGAGGCGGACCTAAGAGCCGTCCGCGCCCGCATGCTGGAACTGGCCTTGCCCCTGCACCGCCAGACCCACCCCGCGCACCAGGACCACGCCGAACTGGCCGGGGCCGAGCGCGAAAACCGGGTCATCGGCGAAACCCTGGCCCGCATCGCCGATCGTCACGCCACGCGCCAGACTTACCTGCCCGATGCCCGCCGGGACCTCGCCGAGGCGCGCCGTTTCGTCCAGCAGAAGGGCCTGCTGCCGCTCCCCCCGCGGGACAATCTGCTGGTGATCGAGACGCCCGAGTTCCTGCGCGGCGTCTACGCGGTGGGGGGATTCATGTCCGCGCCGGCCCTCGAGCCGCACCTGGGGGCCTTCTACTGGGTGACTCCGATCCCCGCGGACTGGCCGGCCCGCCGAGTCGAGTCCAAGCTGCGCGAGTACAACTTCTACAAGCTGAAGCTGCTCACCATTCACGAAGCGATGCCCGGCCACTACGTCCAGCTCGAGTACGCCAACGACCTAGAACCGAAGGCCCGGCGGGTGTTGCGCGCCGTCTTCGGCAACGCCCCCTACATCGAAGGCTGGGGCCAGTACTCCACCCAGATCATGCTCGACCAAGGCTACCTCGACCACTCGCCCGAGCTGCGCCTGACGTTTCAGAAAGAAGAGCTCCGGGTGCTGGCCAACGCCATCCTGGACATCCGCCTCCACACCCTGGGGATGACCGACCAGCAGGCCCTGGACCTGATGGAGAAGGAGACCTTCCAGGAGCGCGAGGAAGCCACCGCCAAGCTCCGCCGGGCCAAGCTGTCCTCCTGCCAGTTGCCCACCTACTTCGTGGGCTGGCGCGATTGGCTGCGCGTCCGCGAGCACTACAAGCAATTCCGCGGCGCGTCGTACCGGTTGTCGGAGTTCAACGAGCGGGCTTTGCAGGCTGGCGCCGTGCCGCTGCCCGCGCTGGCACGGCTGCTGACGGGCCAGCCGCTGCCTTAGAGCGGCCCTCCTGCAGCGCTGTGATACGATCGTAGCTTGGCGCTGCATCTCTTCAACACCCTGAGCGGGCAACTGGAAACCTTCCGTCCTCTCCGCGACGACAGTGTCCGCATGTACACCTGCGGGCCCACGGTGTACGATTACGCGCACATCGGCAACTTCCGGACTTTCACCTTCCAGGACATCTTGCGGCGGTACCTGCGCTACCGCGGTTTCGGCCTGGACCACGTCATGAACATCACCGACGTGGAGGACAAGATCATTCGGGAGGCGGGCAAGGCGGGCCAGCCGATCCGGGAATTCACGGACTTCTATATCCAGGGCTTTGAAGAGGACACCCAGAAACTGCGCCTGGAGCGGCCGGAGCGGGTGGTGCGGGCCACCGACCACATTCCCGACATGATCGCGGCCATCGAGGAGCTGGGCCGGCGCGGCCTGACCTACCAGAGCGACGGATCGGTCTACTACCGCATCTCCGCTTTCCCGCGCTACGGCCGGCTGTCACGAATCGACGTCAGCGGGATGCGGGCCGGGGCGCGGGTGGATGTGGATGAGTACGACAAAGCCGACGCCCGCGATTTCGCCCTCTGGAAGGCGGCCAAGCCGGAGGAGCCGGCCTGGGAGGCGCCTTTCGGCCGGGGCCGGCCGGGGTGGCACATCGAGTGCTCGGTGATGGCCATGAAGTATCTGGGCCAGACCCTGGACATTCACACCGGCGGCGTGGACCTGGTGTTTCCGCATCACGAGAACGAAATCGCCCAGTCGGAGGCGCTCACCGGCCAGGCCTTCGCGCGGTTCTGGCTGCACGCCGAGTTCCTCCTCATCGAGGGGCAGAAGATGTCCAAGTCGCTGGGCAACTACTACACGTTGCGCGACGTGCTGGACAAGGGGTATCCGCCCGAAGCGGTCCGCTACCTGCTGGCCTCGGTGCCCTATCGGAAGCAGTTGAACTTCACCTTCGAGGCCCTGAAGTCGGCGGCGACGGCGATCGAGCGGCTCCGGAATTTCCGGCTGCGGCTGGACACGGGCCGCTTCCCGGCCGGGGAAAACGACCGGATCGCCGAGATGACCGGGCAGGCCCGCCAGGAGTTCGAGACGGGTTTGGACGACGACCTGAACACCGCGCTGGCCCTGGGGGCGGTCTTCGAGTATGTCCGGGAAGTGAATACGGGCATGGACTCGGGCGAGTTCCGGTCGGGCAACGTGGCGGGAGCGCGCGATCTGCTGAGCCGCTTTGACCGGATCTTCGACGTGCTGGAGGCCGCGCGGCAACAGCGGCTCTCCCCGGAAGACATCCAGCGGGCGATCGAGCAGCGCCAGGCTGCCCGCAAGGCCCGCGACTTCGCCCGCGCCGACCAAGTCCGCCAGCAGCTTCTCGCCGACGGGGTGGTGCTCGAAGACACGCGCGAAGGGACCCGCTGGAAATACCGCGGATAGGGAGCACCTGCTGATCACGCGCCCGTGGGGACCCAGCACTTTTTTTCAGTTGACCGGCCCCCCTGCGCCGCGCTATGCTATCCTTAACGGTTCGTGGTTGCGGCGTTCCCACATCAATCTGGCCTGACGGCGGTCGCGTAACCTGACTTGGCGGCCGGCGCCACCTGGCGGAAGCCCGGTTGGAATCCGGATTCGCCCGACCCTGGCGCCTGCTCCCGAGCTCAGAAACAGTCCGCGGAACGGCAGACGAAATCAAAGGAGACAGGAAATGGCGAAAACACCCAACGATGTCCGGCAACTGGCGAAGGACGCCGGGGTCAAAATTGCGGACCTGAGATTCGTGGACTTGCCCGGGGTCTGGCAGCATTTCTCGATCCCGGTCGAGGCTTTGGAGGACGAGTTGTTCCAGGACGGCATCGGGTTCGACGGCTCCAGCATTCGCGGATTCCAGATGATCCACGAAAGCGACATGCTGCTGATCGCCGACCCGGAAACGGCTTACGTGGACCCGACGCTGCAGATCCCCACGGTGAGCCTGATTTGCAACGTGCAGGATCCGTTGACCCGGCAGCCCTACTCCCGGGATCCGCGCTACATCGCCCAGAAGGCGGAGACCTACCTGAAGGGCACCGGCCTGGCCGACCTCAGCTACTGGGGTCCGGAGCTGGAGTTTTACATCTTCGACGAGGTGCGCTACGACCAGACCTCCAACTCCGGCTACTACTTCGTCGATTCCAAGGAAGGGATCTGGAACGCGGGACGGCGGGAGAACCCCAACCTCGGCTACAAGCTGCGCTACAAGGAAGGCTACTTCCCCGTGCCGCCGGCCGACACCCAGCAGGACCTGCGCTCCGAGATTATCCTGGCCCTGAAGGCGGTGGGGGTCACCGTGGAGGTTCATCACCACGAGGTGGGGACCGCCGGCCAAGGCGAGATCGACCTGAAGTACACCACGCTGACCCGCATGGCCGACAGCGTGATGTACTACAAGTATATAATCCGCAACATCTCCAAGAAGCACGGCAAGACCGCCACCTTCATGCCCAAGCCCCTGTTCGGCGACAACGGCAGCGGCATGCACACCCACCAGAGCCTCTGGAAGGGCGCGACCAACGTCTTCTGGGACGAGGCCGGGTACGGCAAGATCAGCAAGACCGGCATGCACTACATCGGCGGGCTGCTGAAGCACGCCCCGGCGCTGCTCGGCTTCTGCGCCCCCACCACCAATTCCTACCGGCGGCTGGTGCCCGGCTACGAGGCGCCGGTGAACCTGGCTTACTCCCAGCGCAACCGCTCCGCCGCGGTGCGGATTCCGGTCTATTCGAAGAGTCCCAAGGCCAAGCGGATCGAGTTCCGCTGCCCGGACCCCTCGGCCAATCCGTATCTGTGCTTCGCCGCCCAGCTCATGGCCGGCCTGGACGGCGTCCAGAACAAGATCGATCCGGGCGAGGCCATCGACAAGGACCTTTACGATCTGGAGCCGGAAGAGGCGGCCAAGATCAAGAGCACTCCGGGGTCGCTGGGCGAGGTTCTCGACGCGCTCGAAAAGGACCACGACTGGCTCCTGAAGGGCGACGTCTTCACCCAAGACGTGATCGACGTGTGGATCAACTACAAGAGGGAGCGCGAGCTGGCGCCGGTGAATCTGCGTCCGGCGCCCTACGAGTTCTTCCTCTACTACGACCTCTAGGCCCTCGGCCGCGTGAAAATGTTCCAACTGAGGTGCGGGGCTAAAGCCCCGCGCGGGCTGAAGCCCGCCCCACTCTAGACCAGGGAGGATCCATGAGCAGCCCCCAGACCGCCCGGCAGGCCCTCGAGTTCGCCAAGGCCCGCGGAGCTCAGATGCTGGACATGCGCTTCGGCGATCTGCCCGGCCTGTGGCATCACGTCAGCTTCCCCATCAGCCAGCTTGCCGAGAGCAGCTTCGAGGACGGCTTCGGGATCGATGGATCGAGCCTCCGCGGCTGGGCCGCCATTCACGAAAGCGACATGCTGCTCATCCCCGATCCCTCCACCTGCCTGATGGATCCGTTTACCCAGATCCCCACCCTGGTCATGATCGGCGACGTCATCGACCCCATCACCAAGCAGCACTACGAGCGCGATCCGCGCTGGATCGCCCGCAAAGCCGAGAATTACCTGAAGTACAGCGGCATCGGCGACACGGCCTACTTCGGCGCGGAAGCCGAATTCTTCATCTTCGACAACATCCGCTTCGACCAAACCCAGAACTGCGGCTACTATTTCATCGACGCCGAGGAAGGACGCTGGAACTCGGGCCGGGCCGACAACAACCTGGGCTACCGGCCCCGCTACAAGGAAGGATACTTCCCCGTTCCCCCCACCGACCATTACCAGGACCTGCGCAGCGAGATGGTCCGCACCATGATCCAGTGCGGGCTGGATATCGAGTGCCACCACCACGAGGTGGCCACCGGCGGCCAGGCCGAGATCGACCAGCGCTTCGACAGCCTGGTCAACTCGGCCGACAACATGATGATCTACAAGTACATCATCCGGAACGTGGCCGCGCAGCACGGCAAGACCGTGACCTTCATGCCCAAGCCCCTGTTCCAGGACAACGGCAGCGGCATGCACACCCACCAATCGGTCTGGAAGAACGGAACGCCATTGTTCGCCGGCGACCGCTACGCCGGGCTCTCCGACCTCGCGCTGTGGTACATCGGGGGCTTGCTGAAACACGCCCCGGCCGTCGTGGCCCTGGCCGCGCCCACCACCAACAGCTTCAAGCGGCTGGTGCCGGGCTTCGAGGCCCCGGTGAATCTGGCTTATTCCCGGCGCAACCGCTCGGCCGCCTGCCGCATCCCGATGTACTCGGCCAGCCCCAAGTCCAAGCGCGTCGAGTTTCGCCCGCCGGACCCTTCCTGCAATCCCTACCTGGCTTTCTCCGCCATGCTCATGGCCGGACTCGACGGCGTCCAGAACAAGATCGATCCGGGCGAGCCGCTGGACAAGGACATCTACGATCTGTCGCCCGAGGAGATGCAAAACGTCCCCTCGCTGCCCGCCTCGCTCGATGAAGCCCTCAGCGCGCTCGAAGAGGACCACGCCTTCCTCACCAAGGGCGACGTCTTCACCGAAGAGATCATCGAGACCTGGATCGACTACAAGATGAAGAACGAGGTCGACGCCATCCGGCAGCGGCCGCACCCCTACGAGTTCGCGATGTACTACGATATTTGAGGCGGCCAGCGCATGAGCCGTGACCAGCTTCGAGCGCTCCAGGAACCCCTGAAGCAGCGTTATGGCGAAGATTCCGCCGCCGCCCTCCTCACCCTCGAAGCCGAGGGCCAGCTTGGCGACGGCCTATCCTGCGACGTGGGCTAGCTGCTAGCGGTCTCATACCGTTCCATCCGGCGCCGCCGGGGGCCCGGCTGAGCCGCGACCGTTAGGGAGCGGTTTTCGGAGGCGGAATGTTTCGCGACCCGGCGCGGGCCCAGCGCAACCTGGCGGCTCTGGATCGCCGCCTGAGTCCCCAGACTCGCGACGTCCTCCTCTCCTTGCTCGGCCATTCGCCGGATCCGGACTCGGCCCTCCACTACCTGGAGCGGTATTGCGGCGAGGCGGCGCCGGCCGCCGAAGTCACCATCTCAAACAGCTCGCGCCTGAACGCGTTGCTGGCCGTATTCGCCCACAGCCACTTCCTCTCCGAGACCTTGTTCCAGCGTCCGGAGCTGCTGGATTGGGCCCTCGATCGCAGCGAGCTGCACCGCGTGCTCTCCCTGGAAGAGCTGCGCAGCGAGCTGGGCGAGCCCACCCCGCTCGAGCTGGCCCGCTTCAAGCGCCGCCACTTGCTCCGCCTCCTGCTGCGGGATGTTTTGGGGCTGGCCACGCTGGCCGAAGTCGCTCTGGAGCTGTCCCTGCTGGCCGACACCCTGCTGGAGGCGGCCCTGGACCAAGCCCGCCAGGAGGTGGGCGCCTCCCATGGCTCTCCTCGCCTGGCGGCCGAGGGCCACGAGTGCGAATTCGTCGTTCTGTCACTCGGCAAGCTCGGGGGCCAGGAGCTCAATTACAGCTCCGACGTCGATCTTCTGTATTTATACGAGGCGCCAGGGCAAACCGACGGCCCGGAGCCGGTCACCAACCGGGAATTCTTCATCCAGCTCGCCAACCGGATCACCGGCCTGCTGTCCTCGGCCACCGTGGAAGGCCGCTGCTATCGCGTGGATCTGCGGCTGCGCCCGGAGGGGACGCTCGGCGAGGTGGCGCTGCCGCTGGTTGGCGCCCGCGATTACTATCGCCAACGCGCGCGCGACTGGGAGCTGCAGATGCTCATCAAGGCTCGCGTCTCGGCCGGCAGCCGGGCCCTGGGCCGGCAGTTCCTGGACTTCGTCGAGCCGCTGATCTACAAGACGACAACCGACTTTTCCGCGGTGGAGAGCGTCTCCCGGACCCGCGAGCGCATCCACGAAAAGCTCCGCCGCCGCTCCGTCCCCGGCCTGGACGTCAAGCTCAACCGCGGCGGCATCCGGGACATCGAGTTCCTGGTCCAGTGTCTCCAGCGGCTTTACGGCGGGCGCGATCCCTGGGTCCGTCACGGCGGCACCCAGCTCGCGCTCGACCGGCTGCGCGACAAGGGCTATATCGCCGCCCGCGACTACGCCCGGCTCAACTCCGCCTACGAATTCCTGCGCGTTCTGGAGCACCGGCTGCAGCTCGAGCACGACCGCCAGATTCACACGCTGCCCCAAGACCCCGCCGCCCTGGCCACCTTGGCCCGCAAGATGGCCGCCGCCAATCACGGCCGCCCGCTGCCCGCCGGCGCTTTGCTTCGCGAGACCGAGCGCCACCTCGGCGAGGTCGCCGAGATTTACGACCGCGTGATCCACGGGCACGGGCCCGTTTCCCAATCCACGACGCCCGAGCCGGTCTCGCTCTTCCAACTGGAGGCGGAGCATCCCGAGGACGCCTCCGAGATGAGCATGCAGGCGCAGATTCGCTACCTGCGCCGCAGCGCTCCCGAGGTCGGCGCGCGGCTCGCCGCCGCCCCTCCCCTGATCCGCGCCCGCAAGCTGTTCGAGCACTTTCTGGGCAAGCTCATCTCGCTGCCCGATCTGCTGGCCGAGATCGAACAGAGGCCGGAGCTGATCGAGCTGGCCGCGGACGTGTTCGAAGCGAGCCCGTTTTTCGCGGAATGGTTGATCCGCAACCCCGGCGAGATACACGAGCTGCTGGAGGTGGCCGCCTTCGCCCCGTCCGATCAGCAGGGCGACTTGTTTCCCGCCGACCCCGACCAGTCCCCCGAAGGCGCGCGGGTCCTGCGGGGAGCGATGTGGGCCCGGGACAATCCCGAGCTGCAGCACCTGATCCGAACGCGCGCCTCCCGGAACGAAAAGTCCGCCTGGCTCCGCCGGTCTTACCGCCGCCAGATGCTGCGGATTCAGGCCGAGAGCATCTGCCGCCGCAGCCCCATCTTCTCCACGCTGGAGCAGACCAGCGAGCTGGCCGACCGAATCGTGGCCGCCGCCTACCAGATCGCGGTCGACGAGGTGATGGGTCCGGCCGGCCCACGCTCCGCGCCCCTGCACGTGGTGGCCTTGGGACGGCTGGGCATGCGCGAGTTCGACCTGGGCTCCGACGCCGATCTGGTCTTTATCCTGCCCGACCAGGCCCAACCCGAGCTCGCCGTCTGGGTCCGCGTCGCCGAACGCCTGCTCGATGTGCTGACCAGCTACACGGGCGAAGGCGTGCTGTTTTCGGTCGACACCCGCCTGCGCCCGCTCGGCCGGGAGGGCGAGCTGGTCCAGACTGAGTCCGCCTATAAGAAATACTTCGCGGGCCCGGCCCAGGCCTGGGAGGCGATAACCTACATGAAAACCCGCTGCCTGGCCGGCGACATCGACCGCGGCACCAGCTTCCTGCACGAGCTGCAGAACATCGACTGGCGGAGCTACGGCCAGAGCGGCGACCTGGCCGTCCTGCTCTCCGGCATGCGCCGGAGGCTGGAGCGCGAGCAAGGCGTGGATCACCCGCTGAAGGCCGCCCGCGGCGCTTACTACGATATCGATTTTGTCCTGATGTATCTGCGGCTGCGCGGGGCGGGAATCTTCTATCGGTCGCTGAACACGCCGGAGCGAATCGAAGTGATCGAGCGCATGGGCCTGCTCAAACGCCAGGACGCGGAAACGCTGCACACCGCGGCCGTGTTCTACCGCGCCCTGGATCACGGGCTCCGCCTCCAGAGCGGGCGTTCCCAGGGCAAGCTGCCCGGAGCTCCCACCCAGTTGGCCGCCCTGACCGAGCTGGTGCGCCGCTGGACCCCGCCGGCGCTCCACGGGCTCAGCCTGAGCGATCTGCTGGCCCAGATGCGGCTGCGGACCAGGGAGATGTTTGACCAGGTCTTTCAGAGCCCCGCGGTGAAACAATAGCGAGCCAGTTGTCGGACAAGCGGGAATGCCTCAAAACCGCGCCGGCGAGGCGATGATCAGCACAACCAGGTTCCAGGCCACCAGCGCCGCGAAGAAGACGTTCACCCCGGCCAGCAGGCGCAAGCGCGCGCTGCGCACACAGATCAGCGCCAGCACTATCGCGAAGATCTTGACCGCCACCAGCCCTTCCAGCGGCGTGGGGCCCCACCCCACGATCGTCCGCACGATGGGATTGGCCTCCTGCAGCCCGTTCATCAGGAAGGCCATGGTGGTCAGAACGTCAAGGATCTGCAGATAGAGGAACTGAAGCAGCAGGTTCAATGGTTCCGCCCCGTGGGCCACACCCGTCGCAATCCTCAATTTCGCAGATCCACTGGGGACTGTAAATGGTACGGCGGTCGAGGTACGCGCCCGCCCGGGTAATGGTACCGGCCGGTCAAGCCTAGAAAAGGCTGCGGATACTTTCGTACTCCTGCTGGAACTTTTCCAGCACTTCCGGCATTTTTTGGCGGAGCCCGATGTCCTCGAAGGCGCGATCCGCCGGATAGGGGGCTGGCCGCTTGCTGGGCAGAATCTCCAGGCCGTATTCGTTCACGTAGAGATCGGCGGCCCGGACGACGTCGGCCAGACTCACCGCCTGGCCCGCTTGCCGCGGGCACTCGGCGGGACGGTGATGGTATTCGGCGGCCTGCTGGATCACGGCCGGCAACTGCCATTTCTCGAGCACCGCGCGGGAAATCTCGGAATGGGTGACCTGCAGGACCTCCGCCTCGGCTTCTTCGTAACTCAGCTCGCTGGCATCGAAACGGGAGCTGATCTGCGGCAGCAGGTCGGGGAAGCTGGTCAAGATCAGCAGCTTGCCGAGGTCGTGAAACAGACCGGCGGCGAAGGCGGCGTCGGCGCTATCCAGCTCGGCGTAGCCGGCCAGATAATGGCACAGCATGGCGCAGGAGAGCGAATGCTGCGAGTATCGGGTGTAGAGCCGAGGGGGCGGCACCCGCGAGCCGGTGATCATCCGCCGCATGGAAAAGGCCAGCGCCAGGTTACGCACCGTCGAGAAGCCCAGAAGCGTCACCGCGTGGCGGATCGAGTTGACGTTCGATGGCAGTCCGTAATAGGCGGAATTGACGCTGCGCAGAACACTGCCGCTCAGCACGACGTCTTTCTCGATCATGGCGGCGATCTGGGAACTGGAGGCGTTGCTGTCGTTGAGCAACTGCAGCACGCGGTTCAGCACCAGGGGCAGGGGAGGCAGATCGTCGATGGCGGCCAGCAGCTCTTTGCGGTAATCCGGGACGCGGGGTTGCGGGGGCGTCTGCTGGATATACCGATATTGGGGCATGGAGAAGCGCACAACGCCGCGTGAGTTAAATCGTCATTTGAGGTAGCTAACTTGAGATTCAGCGGGCGGTCAGCCGGACCTCGATCGCCACCATCGACTCCGGCTTGCCGCTGCGATTCACCGCGTAGACGGCCTTCTCCGGCGCCACACGCTCGGTGGCTAACTCTTGCTTGTTCACGGAGTTGCGCACCTTCTCCACGAGCTGCTCCGGGATCTCCGGCGGGGGCGCTGCGGAAACCGTGCCCTCCGGCCGTAGAGGTCCGACCAGAACCTCCAGATCCTTTACCGGCTCTCGGGAAAGCACCAGGAAAAACCTCTCCCCCGGGGACAGTTGCCGCAGCTCGATCCCCTCTTCGTGGGGAATCGGATAGGTCAGCCCGCTGCGAATGAAATGATTTCCGCGTTCGATCTCCGGGTCGGGAAACACCCGGCGCCACAGGCCGCTCGGCTGCCGGTGAACGATGTAGAGATAGCCGGTGTCGTTGGTTTCCACTCCCAGCCGGATCTGATCGCCCGGCTGAAAAGGTCCGGCGGGGTCGGCCTCGATGGCCTGGCCGCCCTGCAGTTTCCAGATCCGGTACTTGACTCCGAGCGTGACGGCGATCGTGGACTTGCGCGCGCTGCCGAACCGTCCCTTGCGGGCGGCATCGGAAGCCACGATCAACCCCGCTTCGGAGTGGAACAGGTCACGAGCGCTGTACTTGCCCCGCTGTCCAAACAGCAAGGGCGCCATCAGCGCCACGGTAACCAGCCGCCCGACTCTATCCATCGCCAGTTTCTACCTGGACCAGCACCGCCGTGATGTTGTCCGGCCCGCCGCGGCGGCGGGCCAGGCGGATCAAGGTCGACGCCTTCTGGGCCAGGCTGTTGGGGGAGCGAAGCGTCTCGGTCAGCCCGACTTCGTCGACCACGCCGTGCAGCCCGTCGGAGCACAACAGCAGCAGATCGCCGGGCTCCAGGGACAGCTCGTGACTGCGAACCTCGATGCGCTCGCGCGCTCCCACCGCCATGGTCAGAACGTTGCGAAACGGGTGGGTGCGGATCTGCTCCTCGGACAGCCCCAGGGACCGCCCAACGTCGTTCACCCAAGTTTGATCCGAGGTGATCCGGCCCAGCTTGCCGCCCCGAGCCAGGTACAGGCGGCTGTCTCCGACGCTGCCCACGTAGGCCGCCGGCGGATTCAGCAACACGGACACCACGGTGGTCCCCATGCCCTGAAAGTCCGCATTCTCGGAGGCCTGCTGGAGAATCGCGGTGTTGGCGGCGCGGATGGCCGCGACCAGGTTCTCCACGGTGCGCGCGGGGAGGGCCTCCCGAACGCAGGAGACCACTGTGTCGACAGCGATGCTGGAGGCTAGCTCGCCCGCCTGGGCCCCTCCCATTCCGTCGGCCACCATGAAAAGCCCCAACTCCGGCTCCAGGGCAAAGGCGTCCTCGTTGGAGTTCCGACTGCATCCCACGTCGGAGATGCCGAAATACCGGATCACGCCCAGGCAGTGTAGCACTAAGGGATCAACGGCTGCCACCGGCCTTCGGCCAGTGCGCGCGCGAAGTCCAGGTCGCCTTCCAGGAAGTCAAACACCGGCAGTTGTTGCGGCGGCGCCCAACGCAGCTCGGCGAAGATCCGGTTTCGGATCCTGCCCTGATATCGTCGGACGCGATAAAAGACCAGCAGGATCGGCGGCCGGCCCGGATACTGGAAATGGTAGCGGGTCATCTCCTCGGCCTGTTCCAGGCGCATGCCGAGCTCTTCCTCGAGTTCCCGCGTCAGGGCGGCCCGGGGTTGCTCGCCCGGCTCGACCTTGCCCCCGGGGAACTCCCACTTGCCGGGATGAGACTGATCGGCGCGGCGCCGGCAGATGAGAATCCGGCCCCGGCGCTCGATCACCGCCGCCGCTACCGTGCTCAAGCCCGGATCGTACTACCCGGAAAAGGCGGGTGTCAACCGGATGGCCCCGCCTGTCAACGCAAAGTAGAAAGTTCCGCTTTTCTGCAAAGTAGAAAGTTCCGCTTTTGAGGGGTCGGGGGTGACTCCCATGCTAGACTGCGAGCGATC